>Ga0070710_10001594_pt1 | contig 10711 bp, 9 predicted proteins | sample LARL52metaG_FD_65454 | JGI IMG/M metagenome (GOLD analysis project Ga0070710, IMG submission 65454) | Corn, switchgrass and miscanthus rhizosphere microbial communities from Kellogg Biological Station, Michigan, USA - LAR L5-2 metaG | ecosystem: Host-associated > Plants > Roots > Rhizosphere ... | reverse complement strand
CGACGTTCGGAGCTGCCAGCTTCAGAGGCGTAGCCTTGGCTTTCTCGGCTTGCTCTTTTGTGATCGCGTGGGTCTCGGCCATGCTGTCAAGTACCAGATTGCGGCGCTCAGTTGCACGTTCGGGATGGCGATAAGGCGAGAGTCGGCTGGGGCCTTGAATGATGCCTGCCAGGAGCGCGGCCTCGGGAAGGCTGAGATCTTTCAGGTCCTTGCTGAAGTAAGCGCGTGAAGCCTCCGCAAATCCGCTGATCGTGTATGAGCCTCGCTGACCTAGATCCACCCAATTGGCATAAATCTCAAAGATCTGCTGCTTAGAGAACTTTTGTTCCAACTCGGTGGCGATCAGCATTTCCGTGAGCTTGCGCTTGATGGTCCGTTCGGGCGTCAGGAAGAAACCGCGGGAAAGCTGCATAGTCAGCGTTGATCCGCCCTGTGGATGCTTCTGTCGCACCACATCAATCCACACCGCTTCAGCAAAGCGCCCAAAATTGATGCCATTGTGTTCGAAGAACTTGCGGTCTTCGATCGCCAGCACCGCGTCAACCATGACTTTAGGAATCTCGTTGTACTTCACCACTTGGCGCTTTGAGCGCTGGTCGCCTTCGGAAAGCGAGGTGATCATTTCAGGCTCGAGCTCATAGGCTTGCAACTGACTGCCGGAATCGCCTGAAATGCTTTCAACCTGACCTTCGCGGATCCGAATGGTGGCCGGCTCCGGGCTGTGGTACGAACTGGGCCCAGGCTGAATTCGAATGCTCCCGCCGGTGAGGCGATAGCTTCCCATTGAAGACTGCCCGTCTTTGTCGGAGTAGCCGGTATGGCGCAACTCGGCTACTATTTCCTTCGCATCCGCTTTTTCCCCGACCGCAATCGAGCGTGGTGCTGCAAAGATGCGGGCGGAATTGGCGAATACCGGACCTTTAAATCGCTCCTCGATCTTGCGATCGTACTTAACGTAGAAGTAGGAAAAGGCAACTACAAACGTTGCCGCGAGGACAATGAAGGTTACGGCCGCGAACCTCAATATAGGATCGCGCCGGACGCTGGCATTGCCCTTGGGGCGCGGGATTTTGAGTTTAATGGCCACGTTGAGTTGGCGGAGCTATGCCTCGCATCCAGTCAAATTTGTAACTACTGATTGTGAGATGAGGCGGCGCGAGAATTCGTTTTTAGATCTACAGCCCAGCATCGGAGTAAGACGTTCTTTTAATTCTATCTGAATCCCAGCCTGGCGAACGGTTGCCGGTTGTGGTCCGAGTAATCCCGGTAGGCGGTACTGGCGGAATGATTAAAAGACGCCCTTGTTCTGCGTGGAGGCGTCAAAATGTAGATCCATCGCGTATCCGGGCAGATCGATGTGAACGACATACGGCGCACTTATGATGACCGTCCCACTAAATTGATTTCCCTGATGCTCTACGTGAATTGCGTCATGGCTGATGGGGATGTCGTATTCCTGGGCCTTCTTGAACACGCTGTCCTGAATTGCGCTTTCGCTTTTCGCAGCATAGCTGTCACGAGTGGCTTCATCCTTGACAGCGTCCTGAAACTGATAGTTCTCGAAGTAAGGCGGAATAATTTTTGCGCCTACGTACACACCGCCCACGAGGACAAAGATTCCGAGAAACATCTTGATGCTGCCCATTTTAGCCTCACGCTCCGCTACTTCTGTCCTTGACCACCAGTGCCCAGAAGTTGCTGAAAATACTCGGTTACAGCAGCGATGCTAACATCCTGGGATTGCCTCGTCGAGCGTTGAACCACTTCCACAGTTCCTTCGGTAACTTTCTTTCCAACGTTGATTCTAAACGGGATACCTACCAGATCAGCGTCTTTGAACTTGACTCCCGGCCTTTCATCACGGTCGTCGAGGATGACGTCGTACCCTGCCGATTCCAGGCGAGTGGCAATATCTTCTGCCGTGGATTTGAGTTTGCCGTCCGAGACGTTGGTAGGTGTTACGACGACGTCGAAGGGCGAAATCTGTCTCGGTAGCCAGAACCCATTCTCGTCATTACTTTGTTCGATGGTCGCAGTCAGAATTCGTTCGATCCCGATCCCATAGCTGCCCATAATTGGCGTGATTTCTTTGCCATTTTTGTCAAGTACCCGCGCGCCCATGGATTCAGAGTACTTGTACCCCAGTTTGAAGATGTGACCGATTTCGACGGCGGTGTCCATGCGGAGTGGGGAGCCGCAGTTCGGACACTGTTCGCCAGTGGCCACAGCGCGAAGATCGGCGTAAGTGGTAGGCTGAAAATCTTTGCCTGGGGTTATGTTCTTGACGTGAAAATCCTCTTTGTTTGCTCCGGCAATCAGGTTCGTGCGGCCTTCGAGAGCTTTATCAACCAGCAGAATAGGGCCAGCACTCTTAAGATCTTTCGCCCACACAATTCCGAGAGGTCCCAGGAAACCTGCCGGTGAACCGAATAGTTGGAGGATTTCATCCTCTTGCATCTGCCGGGTTTCTTTTCCCGCCAGAACGGTTGAGAGCTTTGCTTCATTCAATTGATGGTCGCCTCGCATGAGCACAACCACGGGACGAGGGCCAATTTGGCTGTTGCCCGACATCTCAGCAGGGGTATCAATCATGTATGCGAGTGTCTTAATTGAGTGCTTTGGTGATACCTCCAGAAACCGAGCCACATCTTCAATCGTCTTTTGCCCCGGCGTATGGACATTGAGCGGCTTGCCGTCCCCTTCGGACGCGAGGTCCTGGACTACATCGAGTTTTGAGATGGCTTTTTCAAGATTCGCTGCGTACTTGCAACTCGCGCAGCTTACAACCTGATCTTCTCCCGCGGGCGTATAGACCATGAACTCTTCCGACTGCGATCCCCCCATGGCCCCGGAGTGTGCCTCGATAATCAAATAATTCAAGCCACAGCGGTCGAAGATGCGTTTATAAGCATCGCGATGTTTCTGATACGAAACGTCCAGACCTGCCGGATCAATATCGAACGAGTAGGAATCTTTCATCATGAACTGTCGCACCCGCAACAGCCCGGATTTTGGGCGCGGTTCATCGCGAAACTTGGATTGAATCTGATACCAGATCTGCGGAAGCTGCTTGTAGCTCCGCAGTTCTTTCCGCGCGATCTCGGTCATATTCTCCTCGTGCGTCATTGCCAGACACAGTTCCGCCCCTTTGCGGTCTTTCAGGCGGAACAGGTTGTCGCCCATCACTGACCAGCGGCCGCTGCTTTCCCATAATTCGCGAGGATGTAGTGCAGGTAAATAAAATTCCTGGCCGATACGGTCCATTTCTTCGCGCACGATGGCGATGATCTTGTTGAAAGACCGCTGGCCCAGGAAGAGATAAGAGTAAATTCCGGCGGAAAGCTGGCGAACGTAGCCGGCCCGCACCAGAAACTTGTGACTGGCGACTTCGGCGTCAGCTGGCGCCTCGCGCAGAGTAGGGATGAAAAGCTGTGACCAGCGATGCATAATTTCTGTCCAAAAAGATGAAGAGGGAATTGAATATTGTACGCGAGTTGCACTACGGGGCGCTCTTAATGCGAACCGATTATGTCGTGCGGGACAAATCTTGCGGTGCAGCCTTTCCAAGCAGAGCACATATTGTTGCAACATCGGTGATCGTGGTATCGCCCATATGCTCCAGAGTAGCGATAGAGTGGTTCGCCGCCGCCTCACTCCCAAAGCCGCAAGCGTCACGAACTAAAATCGGCCAGAAGCCAAGGTCCGATGCGTGGCGGCACGTGGGATCAATTCCAATTTCGAGCGCTATCCCAACGACAATGAAACTGCGAATGCCGCAGTCGCGCAACGCGATGCCGAGGAACGTCCCTTCAAATGCCGACATCGTGATCTTGTCTATGATCGCCTCGCCGGCTTGCGGCTCCAATTCCGGTACGATTTGAAACGCAGGGCTATCCCTGAGAAAGACTGGACTAACTTTTTCCGGAGAGTCCACGTGCTGCCACGCCATTGCGGTGCGGAACTGGAATGCACCCATCAATGGCTTAGGGAGCGACATATGGCGTGTGAAAAAAGTCCGGACCCCAGCGCTTCGGGCGGCCCTAAGGACTTGAGCTATTCGATTCGTGATCTCTCGCCCATTCGCGATCTGGCGGACGATTCCAGCCTGCATGTCATAAACCACCAGCGCGGTATTTTGCGGACTGACAAGCTCTTCCAGTGATTTTGGAATGGTTAGCCCGTAGAAATCCTTCATCGTTCTCAGTCTCCAAATTGATCAATCAGAGCTTCTGCGCTGCGGATCACGCCTGTCGACCGCAAATATCGGAATCATTTTAGGGAAGCCAATTGTTTCAAAATATCTTTTCCAAGCTTCTGCGCCTCTCCGAAAAACTTTTGATACTCAACAAAGAGACGGTTCAGCTCCAGCGAGCGATCGGCTGAGAGGCGTTTACGCAGAATCATATCGCGCACTCGCACCGGGTTGGGAAGGAGCGCTTCCTCGCTCAGTTCTTCAAGAGCGGTTGCGGGATCGTAGTGGTACATGCAGGAATTGTAGTCGAGGCGTCAGGTATCAGGCATTAGGCGTCAAGCATGAAACGTCAGGAAAATCCCTGATCTGTGAAGCCTGACGCCTGAGGCCTACGTCCTTCTTAGCCTCGCCAACCCGACGCCCGCGCCGATGAGCAGGGACCCAGCAATTCTATTTGTGACCTTTTCAAATCTCGGACTGCGTGCGGTGGCGAGGATCCTGCCCGCCAGTTGCCCGTAAGTAAACAGAATCGCGAACTCGACCACGATGGAACTGATCCCCAGAACGAGAATCTGGAAGGCGATGTTATGCCGCGTGTCAATGAACTGAGGAAGAATGGCTGTGAAGAACAACAGCGCCTTGGGATTTGCTCCCTGTAAGAAAAATCCATCGCGGAGAATGCGTACGCCGCTGCGCGAGTCGGCTCCCGCCTCGGGCAGCGACATCACAGAACTTTTGCCGAGGAAGCTGCCGATCCCGAGATACACCAAATACGCTGCACCCAGCCACTTGATCAGGAAAAACAGTTTGTAAGAAGCGACGATCACCGCGCCAAGGCTGGTTGCGGAGAGAACGAAATACGCTGCATTAGCGCTCAGGATCCCCCAACTTGCCCACACTGACTTTGCAGGGCCGCGCCGGATTGCCTGTGACAAAACGTACAGCACTGCCGGACCGGGCGTCAGGCTCAGTACAGCCTCGGTCATCACGAACAGCAGCCACACTTCCCATTTCACTCAGGTATCTCTCCTCGAAGAGCGCTACACCATTTCCGTTCCCCACAGATCATGCAAATGAACAATGCCTTCGAGATTGCGATTGGCATCCACCACCACTAACGAAGTGATTTTACGTTCCTCCATGATCGCGAGAGCGGTGGCGGCAAATTCCTGGCGCGAAATGGTTCTTGGATCGCGAGTCATGCATTCGCCTGCGGTCAGGTCAAGAGCGTCTTTGCCGCGCTTTTCCAGCAGACGGCGAAGATCGCCGTCGCTGATGACGCCGAGTAAGCTGTCGCCGTCAACAACTGCGGTGACCCCGAGTTTCTTGCGCGACATTTCGTAGATCACGTCCGGCATTTTTGTTTGCGCAGTGACTCGAGGGATGGCATCTCCTGAATGCATCAGCGCTTCGACTCGAGCCAGTCGTTTGCCTAGTTTGCCGCCGGGGTGCAAGTTGGCGAAATCTTCTTCCTTGAAGCCTTTCTTGTGGGATAGAGCCACCGCTAATGCATCCCCGAGAGCCAGCATCGCCGTTGTGGAAGCGGTTGGTGCAAGCCCGAGCGTACAGGCTTCTTCCGTGACGGAGCAGGTGAGGGAGACATCGGCGGCGGAGCCGAGCGTTGATTGCTTTTCTGCCGCGTGCGTGTTGGCGGGCGAGGGCGCCCGCCCCACGCCAGCATTCTCGTCGCAGGTGATCGCAATAAGAGGAAGTTGCAATCGTTTGATGGTGGCCAGCAGTTGCAGAATCTCTTCAGTTTCGCCGCTCGCCGAGAGCGCGATGACAACATCCCCTTTGGCGAGCATGCCGAGATCGCCGTGCAGCGCTTCCACTGGATGCATGAACAGTGCCGGTGTACCCGTAGAGCTGAGAGTTGCAGCAATCTTGCGAGCGATCAGGCCGCTTTTGCCCATTCCGGTCACGACCACCCGGCCCGCACATGCATAAAGCAGTTCGACACTTTGGTCGAATGCATGCGCCATCGGTCCGGCGATGCGCGCGCCGAGGTCTTGCAAAGCTTGCGCTTCTATGCGGACCACATTTTCCCCGATGTCGTGCATGGAAAGAGGATGTTAGCAGGAAAAAGTTGACACTGATCAATTAACAGCGATCAGTTGCCAGATCAATTGTCGGTGATCAGATTTGCAGTCCTTTGTTGTGCTATGGCAATGTGGCGATCCGTACAGTGCGAATACTGACCACTGATCACTGGTCCACTGTTGTCGCCGGGCTTCGCTCTCCGATGTACCCGTCAACGGCCTTTTTCCATTTGCCCTGCGCTTTTAAGATGAACTCCACTGCGTCTCGGAGTGCGCCGTCTCCGCCGTTGTGTTTGGTGACGTAATGGGCGTCGCGTTTCACCTCATCACGGGCATTCGCGACCGCAATGGCGAACCCACAGTTCCACATGACGGGAAGGTCAATCACGTCATCTCCTACGAAACAGGATTCTGCCGCCGTGATCCCTTCTTTTTTCAGGATCTCCTTAAACGAGCCGAGCTTGTCCTGAATTCCCTGATACACGTGATCAAGTTTCAGATCGCGTGCTCGCAGTGCAACCGTTTCGGAAATGCGCTTCGTGATAAGACCGGTTTTGATTCCGGCTAGCCGGGCAAGCGAAATTGCAGTTCCGTCGTGTGCGTGAAAGCCCTTGGCTTCGACGATGCTGGAGCTTGATAGCCCGAATCCACCACGGCCGCCGTGCTGGGCGGCATGATCGCGAGTGGCCAACTCTACTCCGGCTGGCGCAGGGAAAAAGAAGAGCTTGCCGTCGGTGAGTACGCCATCAACGTCGAACAGAAGAAGTTTGATTTTCTTGGCGCGCGACTTGGGATCAGGCATGCGCGGATTGTAGCAAAGAAGCTTCTGACGATAGTCGTTAGCTTCCAGCTCGGCGTCAGATTTCGAGCATTGATTTGTGAAACCTGAAGCCTGGCGTCTGAAGCCTGATCTTGGCGCGGGCTGGCCTGAAATCCATCGTGGTCATGGCAGGAGGTTGCGCGCTCCAAGCCAACCCGCGTGTTGTTCAGCCGCTGGCGGCTGTTACCACGAACTTGTTGCCCGGCGAAGCGCAGGTTCGCGCCTCGCCGGCTTGAGTCAATCGTCAGAACATGAAACCGGCTTCAAGAACCCCGCGTGGCTGAGTCGTATTCGCGCCAGCAGGGCCGAAGACGGCGCCAGGTGTTGAGTCGGTAGCGTGGACAATCGCAAGATCTCCTCGCATGAAGAAAGCGTCTTTGCGGTAAGTGGGCGTGATCGTGAATGAGAAAGCTCCGCTGCCTGGCCCGTACAGTAAGTTGACTGCGCCGCTCTGCACACTTCCCGTGCTCTTGATGTATTCCGGCCGGGCTGCCAGCGAAAAGCCGTGCTTGAAGCTGTAGGTTGCGAGCAGCGCGCCACCTTTTGTACTCGCACCTTGGGTGATCCCGATGCTCGCGTTTGTAGGCACATCGGTGTACTGGAAGTATGGCTGAATCACCCACGGTCCCTTAATGTAGGAGTAGATCAGGTTGTATATCGATGAATTGTTAAGTGCCAGAGGTGTCGCGAGCGTGCTCTTTGCATATGCTCCCGCGTTTCCACCTGCGACGAACGTTAAACTGTTCGCGGAGTTGAAGGCATAGGCTAACGATCCAGTAAGCCAGGTATATCGATTGGAGTAAAAACCGTCATTCCAGCTGAATGCGGTGGTGATCTTCTTGTGCGTCCAATTGAGTTGTATGCCCCGGTTCACTGCATTTTCCTGGCCCCATAGCAAGCCACGTTCGATGTTCATGTTCTCGAAGCTGAACGTGTACTCGGCGCCGATCAGGGTTGGCAGCGCGCCGATTTCTACATTGAAGTTGCCCTTTACCAGCTTCAAGTAACCTTGCGGAAAGGGTCCATAAATGTTCTTCACTGTGTCTGCGGTTGAGAGGAAAGGCACTCCAATCGCAGGCAAGTTGTATGCGCCGCCCTGCAAATAAAATTGCCACCATCCCGTCGTCTTCTGGACAAAGACCTGAGCATTGCTGACGTCCCAGTGGCTGGAGCTATCGCCTGTGACGTGGTTTCCTTCAGTCCAGCCAATGCCGCTCAGGATTCCAGTAACCGCCAGCTTTCCGCCTTCCATCTCACGGGGAACCGCGGTCTGAAGCGGTCCTGACATTGAAGGCATCGGCAAAGGTTGCGGTTCAGGTGGCTTCGTATCAGCGGCAGGGGTGCTTGCGGGAGTAGAAGCCGGCGTACTCTGTGGATCCGAGGAGGTGGTCTGCCCGAATGATGGAAATGCGGCCAGAGCAAGAACGAACACAGCGAGAAAACTCACAAATCGTGTACGCAAAGTTGATCTCCTTAATTTCGACGTCTTGGTCCAGCGACTTTATTCACAGCGCGACTCTTACTGGATCGAGCGATAATTTTTGCGGAGAACGTACTCGAGAGCACTCAGTCACCACGATCGCAATTCGCCCTAGCGTACCCGCCCCACCTGACCCAGAACGACGTGAACAGTGTTTGCAAAATATTGCGTTCGAACCAGTGTGTCCAATTGATTGTTTTTTTTGCGGCGATTAGAGAAATTTTGAAAAGAGAAATCTATCGAGCAGATAAGCAATGTTTTCTGTGCAATGAAAACAAAGGGCTAGTCGGGACCGTGGGTCGATCCTTCACGTGGAATCACGAATGGGTCGGATTCGGTTTGTGAATGACTTCGAGGAGTGAAGCTTCAGGGTTCCGGCTACTAACCGATTCAATCAATGAAATTGTGGGCGACGGGTATCTCGCCCGTCCTTTGAATACTGATTCAATAATTCCCAGGGCGAGGGGGCAATCGGTCCATATTCGAAAAGGGCGGCCAGCTTGTAACTAATTGATTGCAAAGGATATAACATAAATTACCACCGTGGTTCAATTCCCCTTTGGGTGCTTGCCCCTCTGTCTTGCGCCTCCTATAATTACCACACTCTGGTAGGAATTCTCCGTCAGGTTCCGGGAAGGTAGGACAGACGTGTTTCTGCGTCTGCAGAGCTTTGCCCGGTATGCATAAACACCTGCAAATTGTCCTGATGGCCACAGCTGTCGCGACCCTTTCTTTCACGTCCCACGCGCAGGCGCCGAATAATGCCTCAATCACGCCGACGACCGATAATGCCGGCCACAAAGTCTATGTAAACGACGTGGTTGCGCCTGCCGCACCGCGGCAGTCTTTTCGCGCGCAGGAAAATCATCTTGCATTTTGGAGTACCACCGAGCACCGTTGGAAGGCTGTCCCGCACGCTAACGTGAAAGCCGCCCAATCGGCTGCCGCCGAAGTGGACCAATACCTGGGAAAATCGCCCTCCAGCCAAAACTCTTTGCCCGCAACTGGGTTCAGTCAACTGGAAGTCAGTGCCGCAATAGACAAGGCTGCTGCACGGCACAACGTGGATCCCAATCTGGTGCGGGCCCTCGTGAAGGTTGAATCCAATTTCAATCCCAACGCGGTCTCGCGTAAAGGCGCCATGGGACTCATGCAGCTCATGCCTCAAACTGCGCGTCAGCTGAATTTGACGAACCCGTTCAATCCCGAGCAGAACGTGGATGCCGGGGTGCGTCATCTGAAGCAATTGCTTGAAAGCTATGGCGGGGACGTGCGCCTGAGTCTGGCCGCATACAACGCCGGCTCCGGAGCAGTCGCGCGGAGCTCCGGTATTCCGAGGTATGCCGAAACTCGTAATTATGTCCGCAAGATCACAGAGTTATACGGCGGAAACCTTGGCAGTGGCTATGTGTTTGGGGCGTCACGCGAGCCGGTCAAGATGGAACGAGACTCCCGGGGAGTGCTTTACATCAGCAACACGGACTAGAGCATCTAAACGGCGGCGGTAAGAACTTGTAGGCATCCAGGTTAAAAGTCTAGGTTCAAACGTCTTCCAGGACAAAGAACACGGGTCGCGAATTGAATAGCGTTGATTCCAGGCAAAGCGCTTCGGGCGCAAGGGCAGAGGTGTGCGAATTAGTCCTCGGTTCGCGGATGCGGCAAGCCGCCGCTATCTTTTGCATTTTGCTGACCAGCGCGTTCGCGCAAGCGAGAATCCATCGCTCGCAAGGGTGGGCTGAAACCCAATTCGATAAAGCCGAATCGCAACGCGAAGCTCTTCTGGCCGAACCGGAGCAAGCTCGCACTCGCCAGCAGTACGAAACCGTTATCGCCGCATATCGCCGCATCGTTCTCGAAGCGCCCATATCGAGCAAAGCCGACGGCAGCGCTTTCGACGTCGCGGAACTCACCGCAGAAATGGCGCGCATTTTTAAAGATGATGCAGCGCTGTTCTCCGCAGTGCGCGAGTATAAATTTCTACGCAAAGAATATCCCAGCAGCAAACATCGCATAGAAGCCCTTCTCGCAATCGGTGTGATCTACAAAAACGATCTGGGCGATGTCGCGGACGGACAATCTGCATTGGAAGATTTAGTTCGGCAGTACCCGAACAGCCAGTCTGCACAAAAGGCTCGCGAGGAATTGGGCTCGTTGCACTCTGAGGAGTCGGAGGAAGCTGC
>Ga0070710_10001593_pt1 | contig 10714 bp, 9 predicted proteins | sample LARL52metaG_FD_65454 | JGI IMG/M metagenome (GOLD analysis project Ga0070710, IMG submission 65454) | Corn, switchgrass and miscanthus rhizosphere microbial communities from Kellogg Biological Station, Michigan, USA - LAR L5-2 metaG | ecosystem: Host-associated > Plants > Roots > Rhizosphere ... | reverse complement strand
CGGGTAGGTACACGCGGGCACCAGTTTGGCGGCGCCGTCCTTGGCGAAGAGGTTCATCATCACGAAGACGTTCTTCGCGCCGATCGCCAGATCCATTGCGCCACCCACGGCGGGGATGGCGTCGGGCGCACCCGTGTGCCAGTTGGCCAGATCGCCATGGCTGCTGACCTGGAACGCGCCGAGCACACACACATCGAGGTGCCCACCGCGCATCATCGCGAACGAGTCGGCGTGGTGAAAATACGATGCGCCAGGCGTTTCGGTCACCGGGATCTTGCCTGCGTTGATCAGATCGGGGTCGACCTCCGCACCGGTGGCAGCCCGGCCCATCCCGAGCATGCCGTTCTCGGTGTGCAGTACCACCCCCGACTCCGGCCGCAGGTGATCTGCGACGAGGGTCGGTTGGCCGATGCCCAGGTTGACATACGAGCCTGCAGGGATGTCGCGCGCGATTGCGGCGGCCAGTTCGTCGCGATCCAGGGGTCCGCGGTCGACGTGCTCGACAAGCTCCGGACGTTGGGTTGTCGTCATCGGCTCACCTCGAGGATCCTGTCGACGAAAATGCCCGGTGTGATCACGTTCTCCGGATCGATCTGACCGACGTCGACAACCTTCGAGACCTCGGCGATCGTCAGCTCGGCGGCAGTGGCCATGACCGGACCGAAATTGCGGGCGGTCTTGCGGTACAGCAGGTTTCCCGCACGATCACCGATGTGGGCGCCGATCAATGCGACATCGCCCCGAATCGGGTACTCCAGCACGTAATTGCGGCCGTCGATCGTCCGGACCTCCTTGCCTTCGGCCAAGGGCGTTCCGACACCCGTCGGGCAGTAGAACGCGCCGATGCCCGCCCCCGCGGCGCGCATGCGCTCGGCGAGGCTGCCCTGCGGCACGACCTCGAGGCCCACCTTCCCGTTGCGGTACAGACCGTCGAACACATACGAATCCGATTGGCGGGGAAACGAACAGATCACCTTGCGGACCCGGCCCGCGGCCAACAGTGCCGCCAGCCCGGTGTCGCCGTTGCCGGCATTGTTGCTGACGATGGTCAGGTCGCGCGCACCCTGGTCGATCAGCGCGTCGATCAGCGTGGTGGGCATGCCTGCCATGCCGAATCCTCCGACCAAAACCGTTGCGCCGTCGGAGATTCCTGACACCGCCTCAGCTGCGGTGTCGCATATCAGTGTGCGGCTCATTGCTCGTCCGCCCTCGCGTCGTAGTCGGCGAGCACCTGGTTGGCGATGCGAAACGCCGAGTTGGCGTCCGGCACACCGCAATAGATCGCGGTCTGCAAGAGCACCTCCTTGATCTCGTCGTTGGTTAGGCCGTTACGGCGCGCGGCGCGCACATGCATGGCCAGTTCCTCGTGGTGGCCGCGTGCCACAAGAGCCGTCAACGTGATCATCGAGCGGCTACGCCGGTCCAGGCCGCGGCGGGTCCAGATGGTGCCCCACGCGTAGCGCGTGATCAGGTCTTGAAATTCGGCGGTGAACTCGGTGGTGCCCGCGATCGCGCGGTCGACGTGGGCGTCGCCGAGCACGTCGCGCCGCACCGCCATGCCCGCGTCGTAGACGGCGTCTCGCGGGCCGACGTGACCGATGATGAGCTCGGCGATCCGGCCGGGTGCCTCGGCAGGCGCGAGGTGGCCGACGCCGTCGAGCACGACCAGCCACCCGTCCTTGACACCGGAAGCGATGCGCGCCAACGATTCCGGTGGTGTCGGAATGTCCTCGGCACCGGCGATCGCCAGCACTGGCGTGGCGATCTCGGCGAGCCGCTCGGTGACGTCGAAGTCGGCCAGCGCCTCGCATGCCTGGGCATAGGATTCGTCGTCGGCGCCGCGCAGAGCGCCGACCAGTTCCTCAACGACGGCGGGTTCGCGGTCGATGAATCCGGCGGCGAACCAGCGCTCCGCGGCCATTTCGACCAACGCGCCGGTGCCCGACGTCCGCACCGTGGCGGCGCGCGCCACCCAATCCTCGGGCCGACCGATGGCGGCGCCGGTACACAGCAGCGTGGCGGTCGACAACCGCTCGGGCGCGTCCAGCATCAGTTGCAGGCCGACCGCCCCACCGATGGAATCACCCGCATAGTGGAAGGCGGCCCCGTGCGCGATGCCGTCGACCAGCGCCAGCACGCCCGCCGCCAGATCCGGCATCCGGTAGCGACCAGCGGGGCTGCGGCCGTGTCCGGGCAGATCCCACCCAACGACGTGTACGTGCTCGGCGAGGCGTTCGGCGACGGCGCCCCACAACGCCGCCACCGATGTGCCCACCGAAGGACCGAGCAGCAGCAGGGGGGCATCCGGCGGTCCGCCGAAGTCGGTGCCGATGAGCCGAGGGATGGTCACGTCGCCTCCTTCAGATGGTGACGTGCGCGTTGCAGCGCAGCATCGATGAGGTGGTCCGTCGCACCCGTGTATTCGGAAAGGGTTGTGCGCCCGGTCAGTTCGGCCATCGACCGCTGCTCGGTGCGCAGGTCGCCCGCGGCGGCGAGATTGGCCCCGGCCTGTTCGCAGTCGATTCGCAGCCCTGCTAGCAGCTCGGTGGTCTGCGCGGCGGCGACGACGGTCCGCCGGGCCAGAGTTCGCAGTGTGGCCCACTCTGCGTGCCAGCCGCCGTCCGATCGCTCGTCGACGCTGGCAGCCGATGCCGTGTGCAGGGTGGCGCCCAGGGCCGGCGCGACCAAGGAGGCACGGCGGATGAGCACCGACAGCACGGGATTGCTCTTGTGCGGCATGGTCGATGAACCACCCCCGCGTCCCTCCGCAAGTTCACCCACCTCGGGCCTGCTGGCGGTCGCGACATCAGTCGCGACGTGTCCCCAGGCGTCGCAGCAGGTGACCAACGCGTCGCCGGTGCGGGTGATCGCCGACCGGGTGGTGTGCCACGGGGTGGCGAGGGCCAGCTCCAACGCATTCGCCAAGGCATCGGACAGTGCAAGGGCCTCGCCAGGTGATCCGGCCAGTTCGGTGGCGGCCGCCATGGTGCCCGCGGCGCCACCGGCCTGCACCGGTAACGGCGGCAGTGCAGCGACGGCGTCGACGGCGTCCAGCACACCGGACAGCCACGTGGCCATTTTCAGCCCGACGGTGCTGGGTAGCGCGGGCTGTGTGAGCGTCCGGGCGAGCATCGGGTCATGCTGGTGGGTTTCAGCAAGTGCGGCGAGAGTTCTTACCTGCGTATCGATTTCGGCTCGGATACGGGCGAGCGCGTCGCGCAGACACAGCATCATCGCGGTGTCGATGACATCTTGGCTGGTCAGCCCGCGATGCAGCCACTGAGCGGCCTGGCCGTCTGCGCGTTCGCGCAGCAGTGCCAGCAGCCCGATAACCGGGTTGCCGTCGGCCTCGGCACCCGCCGCGATGGCCTCCACATCACCGATCGACACCAACGACGTCAGGTCCGCGCGGCTCTCGACCGGTGCCACGCCTGCGTCGACAAGCGCGCCGAGCCAAGAGTTTTCGACCTCGACCATCGCCGCCAGGAACGCTGAATCGCTCATCAGGTCGCCTGCGCGATTGTCTCCCGGCCAGAACAGGTCGGTCATCGCCGATGGCCGGGGAAGCGCAGGAACACCGTTTCGTCGTCGCCCTGCAGCTGGATGTCGAATCGCAGGCCGTGCTCGTCGGGCAGCGCGATCAGTGTGTGTCGCCGATCGGCAGGCAGCGCGCTCAACAGCCGGTCCTTGGCGAGCCGATCGCCGGGCACGTACGCGCGGGTGAAGAGCCGGTTGAGCAGCCCGCGGGCGAATACCGCAATGGCAAAGAACGGTGCCGAATCATGTGATACAGCAGCGGGTTTGATAGTCGTGAAGCTGTAATGACCGTCGGCGTCGGTGCTGGCGCGACCCCATCCGGTGAACGTCCACACGTCGCGGCGCAGCGACCCGGTCGCCGTCGGCACCACACCGTAGGCGTCGGCCTGCCAGATCTCCAGCAGCGCATCGGGCACGGGCGCGCCGGCGCCGTCGGTGACGACGCCGTGCAGCCGGATGGCCCCGGCGGACCCTGGCGGTACGAGTTCGTTGCCACGCTCGAACGGCAGGGCATAGCCGAAGAACGGGCCGATCGTCTGGCCGGGGGTGGCGGTGAGGGTACTCATCGGGCTACTCCGCCCTCTCGAAGGGAGTGTGGGACGCACCGGTCAGCACGATGTCCCAGCGGTAGCCGGTGGCCCATTCGTGACTGGTGGCGTCGTGGTCGTAGACCGCGACGAGCCGGTCGCGGGCCTTCTGGTCGGTTATCGCCTGAAAGATCGGATCCAGTGCGAACAGCGGGTCACCTGGAAAATACATCTGGGTGATCATCCGCTGCGTGAAATCCGTCCCGAACAACGAGAAATGGATGTGCGCCGGACGCCATGCATTGTGGTGGTTGCGCCACGGGTACGGCCCTGGCTTGATCGTCGTAAAGCGGTAGGCGCCGTCGTCGTCGGTCAGGCAGCGCCCGACGCCGGTGAAATTGGGGTCCAGCGGCGCGGGATGCTGATCGCGCTTGTGGACGTAGCGGCCGCTGGCATTGGCCTGCCAGATCTCGACGAGCTGGCGACGCACCGGCCTACCATCTCCGTCGACAATGCGGCCGGTGACGACGACACGTTCGCCGATGGGCTGGCCACCATGTTGGATCGTCAGATCTGCATCGAGTGGATCAACGTCGCCCTCCCCGAAACACGGCGCCGACAGCTCGATGGCTTCGGGGTCGGCGCGGTGCAGTTCGTAGGTGGGGTGGCGAAACATGCTGCTGCGATACGGCGGATGGTTCAGCCGCGGCTGGCTCTCCTCGACACCGGCGCGGTGGTAGTCGGTGTGTATTGCCGCAATCTCGGCGGTGATCTCCGCCTGCCCTGTCATATCCGCACCGTATCGGCGGCCGCCCATGGTATGAAGATTAGACTTCCACTCAGCGAAAGACTGGGGCAATTGGCTGGAAACACATCGGTACCAGGGGCGACCGTCACGTCGAGGTTGCTGTCAGTGCTCTCGGCGTTCGACGAAAGACATCGCAGCCTGACCCTGACCGAGCTGGCTGGCCGGGCCGGGATACCAGTGCCGACTGCGCATCGACTCGTCGGTGAGCTGGTGGCCGGTGGCGCCCTGCAACGCCTGGACGACGGCCGCTACGTCATCGGCCGGCTGCTGTGGGAGGCCGGGTTGCTGGCGCCCATGCAGGGACGGTTGCGGCAGGTGGCGGAGCCTTTTCTGCACGACGTCTATGCGGCGACGATGGCAACCGTGCACCTGGCCGTTCGCGACGGCGATGAGGTGCTGTACCTGCACCGGATGCGGGGTCGGGCCTCGGTGCCGATCCTCAGCACGGTGGGCAGCCGGCTGCCGATGCACGCGACAGGCGTTGGCAAGGTGTTGCTTGCACATGCACCGTCCGATGTTCATCACAGAGTGTTTGCCAGACTGACCCGGATCACGCCGCACACGATTACCCGGCCCGAGGTGCTGGAGGCGCAGCTGGATCGGATTCGGCGCGACGGTGTGGCCACTACGAGCGAGGAGATGTCGTCGGGCGCGCGTTCGCTGGCGGTGCCGGTGGTGCGGGCTTCCGACGACGAAGTGGTGGCCGCGATCGGGGTGGTGGTGGCCACCCTCAAACCCGACCGCCAGCGGCTGTTGGGCGCCCTGCAGGTCGCGGCGCGCGGCATCGGCCGGTTGCTCTGACTCGCTGAACAAGTTGGGCACGGGCCCACTCGATCAATGCGCAGTCGACTCGGTCCGCCAGGTGAGACGGTGACCGGTCCCGTCCAAAACTGCGGTGAGCTACTGAACCAAATCAGCTATCAAACCCTGTATTTGGCGGCCAACTGCTGACGATCTAGGTGGCGGCGAAGCAACCGTCATCCCGGCGCTCCCGCTCGAACGCGCGTGCTTGGTGCTTCCCGGGAGGTCGGTGCATGACTGGTGCGGCTGGGTGGAATCACTTGGAGCGGCCGCCGCAATCGGTGCGACGACAATCGCCACCGCGGCCGTTCCAGCAGCGAGCAGCGGCGCGAATTTAGTTCAATCTGAACTCCGTTTCTCGTTGACCCAGGACCGCTCATGACGCGCGGATCGGTCCACAGCCAAGTGGCCGATCTGCTCGAGCGAGCCGTCGCCAAAAGCGGTGAATAAACGGTGAGTGATCACGATCGTGGCCCGCGGGCAGGTGCTGGCCTAATACCCGACTAACAGCCCGGCGGGCATGTCGACGTGGCCTTCTGATCCACCGCAGGCCACCGATCGACGTTGGGGTTTTGACTCATCGCCGGTTTGGCGGTCGCCACAGCCAATAAGAGCAGCCTCGTTGTAGCCCCTGGTGGTCGTCGACGTTCTCGACAGCTCACCGCGCGCCGAGAAAGGTGATCACGGCCAGCACCCTGCGGTGAACTTCGCCGGTTTCGGGCAGCTTCCGCTTGCTCATGATGCTACGGACGTGCTTCTCAACGGTGCCTCGGTGACCCAAAGTCGATGAGCGATACCGGTATTAGAGCGGCCGTCCGCCATCAGTCCCAATACCTCGCGCTCGCGCTAACTGGGTGCGGCGAGGGGATCGTTGCGGTTGTCTGCATTGCCCGTAGCGCACAGCGCGGGTCTTCATGTCCGCCGCGGTGGAACGGCAAAGCACTGCCATCAGGCCCTAGGCAGATCAGATACCGGGAAGAACGTAGCCTGCTGGGCGGCATTCTGCGCCACCATACACATCAAACTGCGTTATCTCACACCGATATTCGGAGCAGCGGCCGCTGCGGTCGCCATCTCCGCGGCATCGATTGCCTCCGCCGCCCTCAATACCCCCACCCCGCATACACCTCAACAGTCTTGCACGGGGAGCGCGGGCGCAACGGTATCCCAGTCTCCCGGCAACGTTCAGATCAGTGATTCCCCGTTGTTGCCGTGTGGCTCCGTCAGCGTGACATCTGCGCCAAGTGATCCTAAGCCTGTATGCGGAGTCACCGAGATGGTCTGGGCTCGACCATGAAGGCTCGTCGCTGATCTAGGGCGATGGGCGACTGCATTCTTGCTGACGAAAGTGGCCGTGCGTCAGGCGAACTGCGCTCAGTTCTGCGGGGCGCCTACGCTCGACGATGTGACTCTCGAGGGCTGCCCACTGGAGGAGCGCATTGAGAGATTCAACTACGACTACCGAATGCAGTGCCAGTACGGAGGATTCGTTCGTGTGCCCGCGGACGTCTACTGGGATAAGGCGATAATCAACGGCGGTGTCGTCCCCTGCGGTGATTGCGAGGACGGTATTGAGGTGGCGGGGGAAGTGACGACTCCGCGTGATCCCGATGATCGAGCCCTATCCAACGACGGTGTCCCCGGGCTGGCCTGGTACCACACGAGCACCTACGCCGAGTGGCCCTCCCCCGGGGGCGTACCTGCCGGCTGGAATTGCGCGATCAGTACCTCCACCCGTGGCGGGGTGGCTGTCGGTCAGCGGATCGGGACCGCACCCGTGAGCACTACCGCAAGCTGTTCGACCAGCAGCTCCTCGATGCGTTCGGCACCATGCCACGGTCGGCCATCAGGGCCGACCACGTGCGGGCATGGCACCCCAGGTTCACCGCCCACACCCCGACCCTGCGCTCGCACCCGGAGTAGGGCGAGAGGAGAGGGGCCGGATCCACCATGGAAGACCACACCCGCCAAATGTGCGGTAGTGATCGTCGTCAGCTTGCTGATTGTCGGCATACCCTTGGCTTATGGGTGTTCGACGCCGTCACGGCAGCGCTGCAACTCCTCGGCTGATCGACCGTCCCGGGTGTCGCGTCCCGAGAGGCGGCAGCCCGGCTTGGCCAGGCATCGGCACCGACATCGCCATCGAGTACGCAAGGAGGTGAGCCCAGCGTGACACCCGTTGACGGGTCGCACACCCTCGACTGTGCGGCACCAGCGGTCGGTGTCGTGCTTGCCGGGGGCCGCTCGACGAGGATGGGCACCGCCAAGGCGACGCTTGAGTGGCACGGCTCGACCCTGCTGCGCCACGTAGCGGGCATCGTCGGTCGCGCGGTCGACGGTCCGGTGATCGTCGTGCGTGCCCCGGGACAGCAGCTGCCCACCCTCGACCCGCAGGTGCTGGTCCACACCGACCCGGAGGAAGGCCGGGGGCCGATGCAGGGCCTGGCTGTCGGATTGGCCGCTGCGGCCGAGCATGCCCCCGTGGCCTTCGTCTGCTCCACCGACCTGCCCTTCCTGCACTCTGCCTTCGTGACCGCAGTGCTCCGCGGCTTCGCCCCCGCACCCGCGTCGGGTGAGCCGGAGGCATCCCCGGACGTGGTGCTGCCCGTTGTCGGCGGCTACCGGCAGCCGATGGCCGCCGGCTACCGTACCGACCTCGCGCCGCGGGTCGAGAAGCTGATCGAGGCGCAGCGGATGCGCCCCGCGCACCTTTTCGAGGAAGTCAACGTGCGCCAGCTTGACGAGGCCATGCTGCTCGCCGATGCCCGGCTGGCCCGTGCCGACCCCGAGCTGGACTCCGTGCTCAACGTCAACACCCCCGACGACTACCGCGCGGCACGTGCCCGGCCAGCGCCCGATGTCGTCGTCGAGTGCTTCGGCGTGCTGGCCACCGACGGCGGCGTCCGTGGGCCGCGGCGGGTCCGGGCCGCCACCATCGGTGCGGCCGCCGAACAGCTCGGGCTGGCCTTGGACCGGCATGTCCTGGCCGCGATCAACGGCGATCAGATCCATGGCGACGCGCAGTCGCCGCTGCAAACAGGCGACACCGTGTCGTTCATCTCCGCAGACGCGGGCGGATGAGCTATGACCGGCGTGGACAACGGCGTTCGCAACAACCGCCTCGGCGCACCTGGCGGCTACTTCGGAAGCGCCCTGGTGGTCGACGTCACCGACGGCTCCACCACGACCCTGGCATTGCCTGAGCGGGTGCTCCGCGACTACCTCGGCGGCGCAGGGCTGGGCGTCTGGTTGATGACCGAGCTGGCGCCGCCCGGCGTCGACCCGCTAGATCCCGCCGCGCCGCTCGCCTTTGTATTCTCACCGCTGGTGGGCACCCCGCTGACGACCAGCGCGAAGTTCGCGGTGGTGGCCAAGTCGCCGCTGACCGGTCTGCTCACCGACGCACTGGCCTCCAGCCACTTCGCGATCTCGGGCAAGTTCACCGGGCACGACGCGATCGTGCTCACCGGCCGGGCGCAGGCGCCGGCCCATCTGCTGATCGACGCCGACGGCGTCCGACTCGTCGACGCGGCGCCGCAGTGGGGCATGTCGGCGTCGGACGCCGAGGAGTCGCTGCGCGCGCAGCACGGCCGGCGCTGGCGTGCGGCCTGCATCGGCCCGGCGGGCGAGCGCGGCGTGCGCTACGCCACGATCTCTCACGACGGCCGGCACGCCGGGCGAGGCGGTCTGGGCGCGGTGATGGGCGCGAAGAACATCAAGGCGGTCGCCGTGCAGGGCCGCACCCGGCCCACGGTGGCCGACCGCGAGGCGGTGCTGGCGGCGGCCAAGGACCTGCGCGAACGTTCCTTTGGCCCGGCCACCGCGAAGTACCGCGAGCTCGGCACACTGGCAAACCTGTTGGCGTTCAACGCGATCAACACCCTGCCCACCCGCAACTTCCAGTCCGCCACCTTCGCCGAGGCGCCCATGCTGTCCGCCGAGAATCTGGCGCAGAGCCGGTCGGTCGCCAGGAACAGTTGTGCCTCCTGCTCCATCGGTTGCGAGCACATCTATGCCGCCAAGGGCGGCAAGACGGCGAGGGTGGAGTACGAGAACGTCTTCGCGCTCGGGCCGATGTGCGGGGTATCCGACCCTGATCAGGTACTCGAGGCCAGTGCGCGCTGCGACGCGCTCGGGCTCGACACCATCTCCGCCGGCGGCACTATCGCCTGGGCGATGGAGTGCGTCGACCGTGGACTACTCGACGCGCCATGGCTGCGATTCGGTGACGGCGCGGCCCTGCTGCGGGTGCTGGACGAGATCGGTTCCCGCACCGGCCTCGGCGAGCTGCTCGCCGAGGGCTCCCGCCGGGCCGCTGAGGTGGTCGGCCAGGGCTCGGCCGCGTTCGCCCCACACGTCAAGGGCATGGAGATGCCCGGCTACGAGCCACGCACCATGCAGTCCATGGCCCTGGGTTTGGCGGTCAACGCCAGGGGAGCCGACCACAATCGGTCCGGCGCCTACGAGGCCGACCTCAAGGGCGGTCTGGACCGCATCCGTGGCAGCACCGAGCACGTACGCGCGGCGATCGAGACCGAGGACCGCGCCGCCGTGATGGACTCGCTGATCCTGTGCAAGTTCCTGCGCGGGGTGTTCACCGAGCCGTTCGCGGAGTGGGCACAGCTGCTGTCGAAGGTCACCGGCTGGGACGTCGACGGTGACGAACTGCACGAGACCGCACGACGCATCGTGCTGGCCAAGCGCGCCTTCAACCTCCGGGAGGGCTGGACCCCCGCCGACGACTGGCTTCCCGAGCGGTTCCTCGACAGCCCGCTCGAGCTCGGGTCCGGTCGTACGGCGACACTGCCCGCCGCCCGGTTGCGCACCATGATCGACACTTACTACACCGAACGCGGCCTGGACCCGCAGGGCAGGCCGCTCGCCCAGAGCCTCGCTCAGACCGCTGCAGGAACGGAGCAGACGATATGACCATCACCCGTCCCGGACCGACCGACGTGCAGCAGCGCACCGTGTCGCTCACCATCGACGGCCGAAGCGTCACCGTCGCCGAGGGCACGACGATCTGGCAGGCGGCCCGTGA
>Ga0070710_10001589_pt1 | contig 10728 bp, 13 predicted proteins | sample LARL52metaG_FD_65454 | JGI IMG/M metagenome (GOLD analysis project Ga0070710, IMG submission 65454) | Corn, switchgrass and miscanthus rhizosphere microbial communities from Kellogg Biological Station, Michigan, USA - LAR L5-2 metaG | ecosystem: Host-associated > Plants > Roots > Rhizosphere ... | reverse complement strand
AGCAGATTCAGCCCGGCGGCAAATTCCACTGCCGCGTTGTCGATGACCGCATAATTCTCGAGTCGCAGTTCAACCAGCACAGGGCCGTCCCGTTCCGTCGAAAGTTTGAAGGTTTTGCGCAGCATAGCATGAAAATCACGCGACCGATGTGAACTGTCTTCGAGCGGCCTTCCTTATCCCAGAAAAGAAAAAAGCCACGGCCGCAGCCGTGGCTCGAGAACCAAAAAGTTAGCTGGCTTTGCGGTACTCCTGCTCGGTGGATATAGGGTGGATAACTTCCTTGCGCCGCTCCCGCAGCCGGTTCTGGAACGTATCCCAGCGGGGCCCAATCCCCACCGCGCTGTGGCTGATTTCCACCGTATTCGTGCTGGCCGCAAACCCGCCCTGCGTGAACGCGCCGGTGTCCTTTGTTTCCGGGCCTGAACCCGAAACCCGGCCGGAACCAGAATCCTGCATCTGCTGGGTCGTCGGAGTGATGTTACGATCCGTCTCCGCCCGGTGCATCACCGGACCCGTCTCCCACTTCGAGCGATACTTTCCTTCATAATCCGCCCACTGCTCGTCGGATTCGAGATCGGATTCGTTGTAAGGAGGGAATCCCTCAACCTGCTGCTTGCTCAGATCGACGGCAAAATCGTCGTCATGCTCCGACGAGCAGCGCAGGCGGTCCGCCGGAACCACAAACTTCTTGCTCGAAAGCCAGCCGCCGGTATCAACCACCACGTATCGTATCGATGCGCTGGCGTGGTCGAAAATCACATCGTCAATCTTGCCCAGTTTTTCGTCGTTCAACCCATACAATTTCGAGCCGCGAATGTCTTCCGCCGCATTCGTGAAGCGATAGTCTCTTAACATTCCACACTGCGCCATAAATTCATCCTCCGGCGGGCCTACCGACTGATTCCCGCAACGTTTGGATGCCAGTCCGGCGTGTGGGGTATAGCGTCAATTTTCTAAGGAATAATGATCGCAAACTTGAAGCAGATCGCAGCAAGTCGTTATGGTTCGGATACGTCTTTCTCATACGTTCCGCAATCCGCCGAGTCCAATCATCTATAATCCAAAAAAAAGGAAATCCCTAAACTGATGCAACTTTCCTCGGTCTTTGCACTGTTCGTCGGCGGCGAAATACTCGATCTTGTCTCCAGCACCGGCGCCGTCGCCAAGTTCGTCCTGATTACATTGCTCGCCTTCAGCCTCATTTCCTGGGCGATCATTCTCACCAAGTGGAGCCTGCTGCGCCGCGCCCGCCTGCAAAGTGGCCGCTTTCTGCGCGCCTTCCGCAAGGCCCAGCGCCTGCAGGATATTGCCACCGTCGCCGACCAATTCCGCCCCAGCCCGCTGGTAGGCGTATTCGAAGGCGGCTTCTCAGAATACAAGCGGCAACTCTCCACACCTTCGGCGTCTCTTCGCAGTCTGACGGCCGTCCAGCGCGGCATGCAGATCGGCGCCTCGGAGGAAATCACCCGCCTCGAGCGCAACGTTCCCTGGCTCGCCATCACCGCAGCCGTCACGCCGTTCATCGGACTCTTCGGTACGGTCTGGGGCATCATCGACGCCTTTCATGGCCTGGGCACCGCCGGCGGCGCCACACTGCGTGCGGTCGCTCCGGGAATTTCCGAGGCCCTCATCACCACGGCGGCCGGCCTCGCCGCCGCCATTCCCGCCGTCATCGCCTACAACCTCATCGGCAACTCCATCCGCGGGTTCGCAGCCCGGGGCGACGATTTCTCCCTCGAAGTTCTCAACGCCATCGAGAGCATGCAGCCGCAACCGGTTGCCGAAGTGAGGCGCTGATGGCCTTCACCACCTCCAACGGCCGCACCCAAACCGCCCTTGCCGATATCAACATCACCCCCCTGGTCGACGTGGTTCTGGTCCTCCTTATCATCTTTATGGTGACCGCCCCCGTGCTCCAGTCCGGCATCGAGGTCAGCGTTCCCAAGACTCGCACCGTAAAAGAAATAACGGAAGAACGCATCGTCATCACGATCAATAAGGATCAGAGAGTTTTTCTGGGGAACGATGCCGTGAACATCAACCAGATCGCCGCCAACATCCGCCAGCGCGTCCGCGACCCCCGCAACCAGTTCATCTTTGTCCGCGCCGATGAGAACGTTCCCTTCGGCGCCTTCGCCACCGTCATGGACGCGGTGAAGCAATCTGGCATCACCAACGTGAGCATCGTTACTCAGCCCCTGGATCAAAATGGCGCAAAACGCTGAGATTTTTTTCGAGCACGATAGTTGGCCGCGGGCGCTGGCCTGGTCGGCGGGATTCCACTTCGCCGTCACCGCGATCATTGTGCTCTACGCGACTTTCGTCACCGGCGCTCGCGGCGAAGGCTGGGGAGCGGGCGGCGGCGGCGAAGCCATCGGCGTCTCTCTGGTGAGTTCCGTCCCTCTACCCACGGCTGTGGCGAAGACCGAGAATGTCCTCGCCAACGAATCCAAGGGCGTCACTAAATCTGAGCCGAAAGTAGAAGAGCAAAAAGAGCCGGACGCGATCGACATTCAAGGCAAGAACACAAAAATCAAGCCCAAGAAGCTACCGACCCCGACCAAGGAAAAACCCAAGCCCGTGCCCGAGCCGGAAACCAATCAAGTCGCTTTCGGCGAAGGCGGCCCAGTCAGCGGCCCCTACGGCAGCTTCTCCGCGGGTGGCGCAAAAGGCGGCTTCGGCGTGACCGGCGGCGGGGGAGACTTCGGCACCAAGTATGCCTACTACGTCCAGATCATCCAGCGGAAGGTTTCCGAGAACTGGCTGAAGTATGAGGTTGATCCCGGCATAACCACCGGGCAGCGCGTCTACATCACCTTCGACGTGGCCCGCGACGGACATCCTTTCAACGTTCGCGTCGAGCAATCCAGTGGCGTGCCCTCGCTCGACGTTTCGGCCACGCGCGCCCTGCAGCGCATCGACACCTTCGGCCCCTTGCCCTCCGATTACTCCGGCAGCAAAATCTCGGTAGAATATTGGTTCGATTACATCAAAAAATAAAGTTGTGCTCTTTAAGGGTAGCCAGAGCATCAATAACCAAGAGAACTCTTAATCTTTACTAGGAAGAATGCCTGAGCATCCACCTGATTATTCTTTAAGTTCCAAATTCAGATTATGATTGATCGTAACTTGCTAACGGGAACATATCGGCCTACGATATTGTCGTATACAGTATCCTTTTGCGCGGTTTTGCGTAACGGCTCCAACCGGATGGGAAACAAACCTAAAACATCTACGCAAATCGGCACGCGCTTCATAGCAGTGCTAAGCTTCCTCGTTCTCTCATGCCTGTTAGTCTCGACCGCCATCGCTCAGGATTGGGTTCGCACCGGCTCCGGCCTCGGCGTTGACAAAGTCCGCCTCGCCGTTCCCGACTTCAAGCCTTCCAACGCCGATCCCCAGAATGTCGCTCTGCTGAAAATCTTCAACGACACTTTCTGGAACGACCTCGACAACTCCGGCGTAGTCGAACTCGTCTCCAAGAGTTTTTATCCGTTACAGGTTCCGGCCCAGCCTGCCGAGATCACTTTCCCCGCGTGGAACGCTCCGCCGCCCAACGCCGCGATGCTGGCCTTCGGCAATCTCGCAGTCCTCGGCGGCAAGGTCACGGTCCAGGGATGGCTCTACGACGTCAAGAACACCGCCTCGCCTCAAATTCTCGGCAAGCAATATTCCGACAATGCCACTGACGAAGCCGCCCGCGTTATTGCCCACAAGTTTGCCGATGAAATCATTTTCCGTCTGGGCGGCGGCATCCCCGGCATTGCCGAGAGCAAAATTTATTTTGTCAGCGACCGCTCCGGCCACAAAGAAATCTGGGTGATGGATTACGACGGCTCCAACCAACGCCAACTCACCCACCAGGCCTCGATTTCACTTTCCCCGCGCATCTCGCCCGACGGCTCGCGCCTCGCTTTCAGCTCGCTGACAAAATCCGGGTGGGACATCCTGATGTACTCCACTGAACTGGATCGCGTGGTCAGCTTCCCGCGCTTCGGCGGCACCAATCTCGCGCCCTCATGGTCACCCGATGGAACCAAGCTCGCGCTTGCATCTTCGCGGGGAGGAAGTTCCCAGATCTACGAGTGTGACGCTGGCGGTGGCAATCTTCATCGCATGACCACCGGCAAAGGCCCCGATGTCTCTCCCTCGTGGAACCGCAAGACCGGCGCCCAGATCGCCTTCGTCAGCGGCAGCACTGGATTGCCGCAGGTTTACACCATGGAAGCCGACGGCACCAACCAGCAGCGCATGACCGACCAAGGCTACGCGGTCTCGCCCAACTGGTCGCCCAACGGACAGTTCCTGACTCTCGCCTGGATTCGCAAGTACGGCCCCGGCGAGCCCGGCTCCTCCGATGTTTATTTGATGGATATCGCCAGCAAGCAGTGGGTTCAGCTCACGCACGATGGCGGTCGCAACGATTTTCCGTCGTGGTCGCCTGACGGACGCCACATCGTTTTCCAGTCCGGCCGCTCCGGCAAAGAGGAAATCTGGATGATGCTGGCCGATGGCACCAAGCTCCATCAGTTAACTTTTACAGGACGCAACTCGCAACCCAACTGGAGTTGGAAGTAAAGATTCAGAAATCAAACTTCGTCTGAACTCGATTTTTATTTCGGGTTTTGCAGGAGGATCAAAAGTGAAGAGGATCAACGTGAAAAATATTAACTCCGCTCAAAAAACTATGAAAGTGCTCGCGACCATACTCGCTTTGTGCGCGATTATGATGCTGGGCGCTTGCAAGAAGAAAGCGGCCCCGCCGCCTCCACCTCCGCCGCCTCCGCCCCCGGCCCCCACCGCCTCCATCTCGGTGAGCCCGGATACAGTGCAGCCCGGCCAAGCGGCCACGCTAAGCTGGCAGACTTCCGGCGCCACCGACATTTCCATCGACGGCATCGGTGCCGTGCAAGCCAGCGGTTCGCAACAAGTCTCTCCCGCTGATTCCACTACCTACCACCTCGTAGCCAAAGGTTCGGGGGGAACTCAGGAAGCCACCACGCGCCTTACCGTGTCCGCGCCACCGGTGGTTCAGACTGCTCCTCCTTCGCCCACGGACGAAGATCTTTTCGGGCGCACCGTAAAGGACGTCTACTTCGAATACGACAAATCCGATATTCGCAGTGACCAGCAGGCTGCCGTGCAGGGCGACGCCCAATTCCTCTCTCAACATTCCGGCATCAACTTTACCGTTGAGGGACACTGCGACGAGCGCGGTTCCACCGAATACAACCTGGCTCTCGGCGACCAGCGCGCTTCTTCGGTGAAGAACGCTCTGGTGTCGGCCGGCGTCGCCGCCAACCGCATCAAGACCATCAGCTACGGCAAAGAAAAGCCGTTCTGCATGGAATCCAACGAAAGCTGCTGGCAGCAGAACCGCCGCGGCCACTTCGTGTATCAGAAGTAGTTAACATTGCGCGACAGGGGCGGAGCAATCCGCCCCTGATCTTTCTTGTACCTGCGATTAATCTTCACAACCCGCAACCTCGCCAATCCGTCTAAAATGGATTCAGCAATTCTCTCGCTTAAGGCAGATCAGCTATGAAAAATCAGCTTATGACCTATCAACGATTGCTCACTCGGTTCGCGTTTCTGGGCGTGCTTTTTCTGGCCGTCTCGCCAGCCTGGGGCGTCAGCAAAGAAATGATTCAGCTGCAAACTCAGGTGCAGCAATTGCAGGAGCAGATGACCGCCATGCAACGCAGCTTCGACGAGCGCATGGGCGTCATGAAAAATCTGGTCGAGCGCGATACCGACTCGGTAAACAAAGTTGCCGCCGCTCTCACCGCGCTGCAGACGTCGCTGCAAAAACAGCAGGGCGACTCCACCGGCCACGTCGAGCAACTCTCCGGCCAGTTGCAGTCTTTGAACGACACCCTCGACGAACTCAAAGCTCGCCTGGCGAAGGTCAGCAAGCAACTCGAAGACATGCAGTCATCGCAGCAGAGCCAGGCCGCGAACCAGGCCCAGGCTCAGGCGCAACAGCAGGCCATGGCCTCGGCCCCGCCGCCCGACGTGCTCTACAACAACGCCATTCGCGACTACAACGGCGACAAGAACGATCTCGCCACGCAGGAGTTTTCCGATTACATCAAGTTCTATCCCAACACCGATCTCGCCGGAAACTGCTACTTCTATCTTGGTGAAATTCAGTTCCGCCAGGCCAATTACCAGCAGGCCGCGCAAAGCTACGATCACGTCATCCAGAACTTTCCCACGGGCAACAAGGCCGCGTCCGCGCAGTTGAAGAAAGGTTTCGCGCTGCTCGAACTGGGCAAGCAGGAAGATGGAGTGGTCGAACTCCGCCGCGTGATCCAGCGCTATCCAAGATCAAACGAGGCGCTGCAGGCGCGTGAGCGCCTGAAGAAGCTGGGAGTGTCCAGCCGTTCCGGCGAATAATGGCAGTGAGTCAGTATGTCGTGCATCTCAACTTGCGTCATCCCGAAGCCCCGCGTTTTTTCCAGCGGGGCGAGGGATCTCCTGCAAACGAATGCAGGCTGACCTACCGAATAATTCCGCACTAGATTTTGTAGGAGAAATTTATGACGAAGATTTCTACGAACGATCCCGACCGCGCCAAAGGCGCCACCGAAGGCGAAGAGCGCAACCGCGACACCAACGCCGGCCTCGCCGGACAACTTGGCCATCGTGACCAGGACTCGCGAATCAAAGATGCAGACACCGACTACCCCGAGCCCGGTGGAAGCCCGGAACACTCCGGCGAGTCATCCAAGAACGGAAGCCAAAAAAGCAGAAGGTGAAGCGATCAGGGACGGATGCCGAAGCTCCTGAACCGGACGACGGCAACGAATAAGTTTCCAATAAAAACAGTTTGCGCCAGGAGAACGACTGCAAGCGATGTAAGTTGTCCAAGTAACAGCGCAAGCGCGTAGGAATTCGCTTTGGGCGGGTTTCGATCGATGGGGAACAAGGGGAACAAATAGAAGCACATCCAGAAAACGGCCATTCCACCCACCGTTACCCAGCTGTGCCACGCTCCGGCTTTAACGTTCATCTGCAACGGCCAGAAAGCATACATCGCTGCCGAAACAGAGAGAATCGCCGCCATCGCCAGGAATATTTCCTTCGGAGCGAAGGCGTAGCTGTTTTGGCGCACGACGACCGAAAAATATGCCGGTCTGCCGGAGAGTCGTGAGACAAAGCTGAGAACCAGGAGCAGCGCCGCTGAAATTGCGCAGATTTCGGAGGGACGACTCATAGCAAACCTGCCAGCCGAACCCGCTAGAAGCTGATTCTCAAATCGCCATCGGCCCGACTTCTTTTTCCACCTCGGCAATATCCACCATCGCGATGGCGTCCCACGGACACCCATCCAGAAAGCACCCATCCGGCCCCTTGCTCAGGCACTTCTTGCAGCCGATGCAGAGGATGGGATCGACCGCGATGCGGCCGAAGGGCGTGGCATCCTCATCCGCGACCCAGAACATGCAATCTTCCACCGGACAATATTCCACGCAAGCCGGCGACCCCGCGCATCCCGTGCAGCACTCGGTAATCACCGCCAATTCTTTCGGCTTCTTTTTCCGCGGCGTGCTCAGTCCCTTGGATTTCGGTTCGGCCTTCATCTCGTCGGGAACCATGCCGACAGCTTTCGTGGCGCCAGGTGCAGGAGGCATGGCGAGATTATAGCGTGAATAGCCCGGATTGCGAACTTACTTCCGCGTGAACGTCTCCGTCGATTCTGGCTTGAAAATCTTCTTGTTTCCGGCGAACTTGCGGCAGAAGGTCTTCAAGTCTTTCGGCAAGGCGGTCAGCGTCATAGGGCGTTCGGGTATAAGCAGTTTGGGGTTCTCGGGGAGGATATTCAAGTGGACGGTTCCCGCTTGAAGCAACTTGTTCAATCCGTCAGAATCAATCGGAGTGAGCGAAAGTGCGTCCCTATCGAATCGCGCCAAAGAGATCCAGTGCAAGGCGAGGCATGTCTCACACACGTCCTCCGCTCTTGGCGAGACATCCAGAAAGTAGTGACTGTCGAGTTTCAACAGTCGAGCCTGCCGCCGGGTTTCCTTTCCAGGATCGCTGCATCCTTCGCCCTGTTCTACCGATCGGAAGTCGTAGATCTCGTCGTTGGAAGAGACCGTCAAAATGGTTGTGCACTTTCCGTCCGTCGCGCTCCATAAGCCGGTCAGATCCTTCTCAAGAACAAGGTCGGGATCCTTGGGCGATGCATCTTCATACAACGGATGGATAGACATCACATCGCAGCCTGGCAGCACGAGCAGCCCCGCGATAATTAGGCCAATCCCGACGCCTTTGAGGTGAGCCCAAGAGCGGATGACACGGTGGCAAGACATGATCGCCTCCACGAACGGAGCCTGCGGCTGCCCAAAATGATACTCCGTTCCAATACTAGTGACAGTTCACACCATTTCCACGCCGCCAATTCTGCTATAGTGAACCCCTGCAAAGGAGCACCCCATGGCTGGAAAAAGTCTCAACCGCGTCCAACTGATCGGCAACCTCGGCAAAGATCCCGAAGTCAAATACACTCCCCAGGGAACGCCCGTAGCCAAGCTGACCATCGCCACCAACGAGCGCTTCAAAGATAAAGCCGGCGAGTGGCAGGACCGCACCGAGTGGCACAACGTGGTGCTCTGGCAGCGCCTCGCGGAAATTGCCGGCGAGTATCTGAAGAAGGGCGGCAAGGTTTACATCGAAGGCCGCCTGCAAACCCGCTCCTGGGACGACAAGACCAGCGGCCAGAAAAAATATATGACCGAAGTGGTAGCCAGCGACCTGATCCTGCTCGGCGGCCGCGGCGAAGGCAGCGGCGGTGGAGACTCCAGCAGCTCCCGCGGCGCATCCAGTGGCGGCAACAACTTCGACCAGCGCACCCCAGAGCCCGAACACGCCACCGCCGGCTCCGGCCCGATTACGGATGAAGATATTCCGTTCTAATTCGCTTGCGTTCCGATCTTGATTCCACTCGCACGCGTGAGGGCCATAGTGGTCTAGAGTTGTAGGGAGCTGTACCCTATGCACCGACCTTGCGGAGTCAGGCACACGACGGCCGGGTACGAGGTGTATTTCGAATCCTGGTGTCTGCCCTTTGGTTTTGTCGCACATCCCATCTACCCCATTTCGGCTTCCTTGATCAAGCGACTTACGTTCCACCTCGTTCTGCCTCTAAACTTCACGCGTCCCCCTCTCACGCGATGATTGCATCCCGTCCGGAGGTGAAAGATGACTACTGCCTTAGACCTGACCGGTTCGCAGCAGGAAATCGATGAAATCTTTGCATTCGCGCGAGATCATTCGGCAGTGCAGGCTGTCTCAGAGCCCACGAACCTGGACGCAAGCCGGGCATTGAACGTCGGCCTGCCGCACGTGAGCCCCACCGAAGTCCTCACTTTTCTTACGCTGGTATTTACCACCAGCAAGGCAGCCATCGAATTTCTAACCGCGCTGCGCGAGCAGATGAAGCGTAAAGGCGCCGCGATCGCCGTCTCAGACTCTAAGACAGGCAATCCTCTGGGCAAGCTTGAAGGTGGAACCTCCGACGCGGCCCTGACCCGCCTCGCGGCATAAATGATTCCCACCGTTCAATTCGATGCGGCGAGCCTGGCTATTTGGACTACTACGGGCACCTTGCCCGAACCACAAGCCACAATCGCGGCGCAGGCAATGTCAGCCGCTGCGCAAGGAAGCGACCCCACTTCCGCCCTCGGCCACCTCCAGGAGCCAGATCCCGTGCGGACTCGCATGCTGTGGCTTACTTCGAGCGTATGGCACGAAAAACGCCACTACTTCGACACTTGTCTTACCAACTACGGAGCGCGCCGTTTTCGCGATCTTTTCACCATGGCTGCCAATCTTCTCCCGCTGCTGGCCGAGGCAAAAGACGCGGGCGAGCCGGTATGGTTCCCGGTGGAGGTTTATGCAGATCCAGTGCAGCGCACGCTGCTCGGCATTTCCCAACCCGCGCCCAATATCCTGAAGATCGCCCAATACGCCAGGCAGATGAAGGCCTTCAACGCCCAGCTCGATGCTCCTTTGCGCAGCGGCAATGCGGTGCTCCACATTGGTGGCGAGGCGCAACTGGAAGGCCTTGCCCAGGTCAGCCAAATCAATTCTCTTGAGCACTGCTTCGGCCCGGAAAGTGTCTACGCCGTGACCACCGCCTTCGTTAGCGGCATGTTGCCCGCCGGTCCATACCGCATAATTGAGTCGATCGCGGGCTCGCTAGGCTGCACAAAAAAAATGAAACAAGGGCGCGTGCTGCTGAACGCCAATCTTGCTGCCGCCCTTTTCATCGCGGCGCTTTGCGGCCGCTTCTTCGGACTCGGCGCCAAGCCCGCCTCCGAGATGGTGAATCCTTCCCTGCGCCTCGCCAAAATGCTCGAAGCTCTGGGACCTCGTCCCGGCCGCTTCGACATGTCCGAGGAAGAAGCTGCCGAGTTGGTGGACAAACTTGCGCTCCGTCTTTGGGGCCACACTGCATTCGAAGAAGTTGCCGCTGACATTGACGCCATGGACGAGAAAATCGAGCAGGCTTCCGCCCCATGGACACCGGGGGATGACCTTTACGTTGCCTTTAAAGACTTTGTGAAACTGAGGCGGCGCGTACTGGCGGAGGCGCGCTCTCTTGGCCCATCCAGTGTCCTGCCCAAATCCTTTCCGCTCTCGTGGAGAGATCGCCTGCTTCCCTGGCATGTGGTGGCCACGCCCGGCGGCGACTTCGAATCTGGCGGCGGACCCATTGTCTTC
>Ga0070710_10001586_pt1 | contig 10738 bp, 5 predicted proteins | sample LARL52metaG_FD_65454 | JGI IMG/M metagenome (GOLD analysis project Ga0070710, IMG submission 65454) | Corn, switchgrass and miscanthus rhizosphere microbial communities from Kellogg Biological Station, Michigan, USA - LAR L5-2 metaG | ecosystem: Host-associated > Plants > Roots > Rhizosphere ... | reverse complement strand
TTGGCGCCCATCTTCACGCCGGTCCAGCCATTGTCGTTGTGCGAGGCCGTGACCATCGCGACGCAGGGCACGTCGAGCTCGAATTGCGCGAAATAGGCCATCGGCGTCACCGCGAGCCCGATGTCATGCACCTTGCAGCCCGCCGCCAGCAGCCCCGAGATCAGCGCGTATTTGATCGAGGCTGAATAGCTGCGGAAGTCATGGCCGGTGACGATTTCCTGCTTGGCCCCGAGCTCCCCGATCAGGACGCCCAGGCCCATGCCCAGCGCCTGAATGCCCATCAGGTTGATTTCCTTGTTGAACAGCCAGCGCGCGTCATATTCGCGAAAGCCGGTCGCCTTCACCATCGGCTCGGATTCGAAGGCATAGGTATTCGGGACAAGCACGGATTTGGGCTTGGGAAACATGGGGACAGCCTCAAATGCTGAATGAAACGGAACCCAGGCATAGCGAATGCCCAGGCCCGACGGAAGGCGGCAGGGACGACCAGCCGCGATTATTGCATAATTCAGCTGATTTGGAGGCGTTCCGTTATTGCTCCAGGACCATCCGGCCGTTGGCATATTCGAAACGCCGGAGCTTCGACAGGAAGGACAGGCCGAGCAGGTTTTCCGACAGCGCCTCGTCCGGCAGCACCATGGCCTCGACGTCGCGCACGATCAAACCACCGACATCGAGCATGGCCAGCCGCGCGCGCGCCGCCTTGACGGTGCCGTTCGCGGTCGTGACCGCGGCGTTGTAGTCGCCGGCCGGGGGGCGCAGGCCGAACCGCGCCGCCGAGCTTTCGTTCAGCGCCACCACCGAGGCACCGGTGTCGACCATGAAGCCGATGCGCTGGCCGTCGATCCGTCCCTCGGTGAGGAAGTGGCCACGATTGTCGGGGGGAATGGAAAGGCTGCGAAGTGCCGACTGCACGGCGGCGGCCGCCGGCGCGGGGCTCCGGCCAACGGTCGCCGGTGCCGCTGTCGTCCTGGCGGACGCCGGTCGCGGCGCCATTCGTTCCGCCAGCTGCGCCATGAAGGTGCCGAGACCAATCAGGATCGCCGCGAGGATCATTATGTTACGCATGACGCCACAAACCCGGTTCGCTCGCCGGCGATTTCAGCATGCCGGCCCGAAGCGCGCGACTAACGGGGTGCGCGCGCACTGCCATTTTGGCGAAAAGGATGAGCGAAGCGTTAATGCTGCGGAGAAAACGGCCTGTCATTCCCGGAGGCCGGGAAGGTCGACCTCCGTTATCCTCGCACCGGCGCCTACCCGTTGATCCCCAGGCGTTCGCCGCGTCTCAGGCCGTCTTTGCGACCGGGCTCGGCATCGCGATCCGCAGCGCGTAATAGACCGCGCCCGCGATGGCGACACCAAAGAACCAGCCATAGACGCCCCACCAGGATGGCAGGACCGAGGTGAAATTCGGCAGGATCGACGAGAACAGGGCGCCGGCTGCCGCCGCGACCAGCGCGTTCACGTTCCAGCCGCCCTGATAATGGTATTCGCCGTTCTCCTGGTACAGCGCAGGCACGTTCACCCTGCCCTTGGCGATCAGATAATAGTCGACCATCATGATACCGAAGATCGGCCCCATGGTGGCGCCGATGCCTCCGACGAACGCGGCGGCGTTGCCCTCCCATGGCGCAAACGGATATAGCACGAGCGCGATCAGGGCCGCGATATAGCCGCCTTTCTTGAAGTCGATGTGCCTGGGAAACACGTTGGAGAAGTCGAAGGCCGGCGAGACGAAATTGGCGACCACATTGATGCCGAGCGTGGCCACCGCGAAGGTGACCGCCGCGACGAGCGCCAGGAACCAGTTGTCGAACTTCGCCGAGATCTGGTCGGGATGCAGCAGCAGCTCGTCATAGACGTGGAAGGCCGCGATCGTCGTCACGCCCGCGACCAGCGAGAACAGGATCAGATTGACGGGCAGGCCCCAGAGATTGCCCTTGCGGACCGCGGCGGGGTCCGGCGCGTAACGCGAGAAGTCGCAGAAGTTGAGGTACAAGGCGGCAAAGTAGGTGATCCAGGTCGCGGCAACGGCGAACAGCGCGGCGAGCGAGCCCGGCTCGCCGGCAACGCCCACCTCCTTGGTCTTTTCGAGCAGCACATCCTGCGGAATCGGCGAGGTCAGCGAAATGCCGCCCGCCTTGATGCAAAGAGCGATCGCGAGAATCAGCATCATCACCCAGACCGCCGGCCCGGCCCAGTCCTGGAATCTGCGCACCGTCTCCATGCCACGCTGAATGATGAGAAGCTGCAGCCCCCAGACCACGACGAAGCAGATGACCTCGAGACCGGAATGACCGAGGACATGCGTCTGGTCGTGGAAGGATTTGAAGGCATCCATGCGCGTGAGCAGCGCAACGATCGCGCCCGACGCCGCCGAAGTCTGCGCGCCATACCAGAAGCAGGCGACGATCGCCCGCACCAGGGCAGGAATGTTGGCACCCCAAACGCCAAAGGACGCGCGGGCCAGAACAGGATAGGGCACGCCGGTCCTGACACCGGCGTTGCCGACCAGGCTCATCAGAAAATAGATGACGAGCGAACCTACCCCGATCGCCAGGATGAAATTGACGAAGCTGCCGCAAAGCAGAAAGAGACTGGCCGCGAGGTAATAGCCCCAGAGGCTGTGAACATCCGAAGTCCAGACATTGAAGATGCTGAACGCCCCCCAATTACGGACCGTTGCCGGGGCCAGATCCTCATTATAGAGCGACGGCGACGCGTTCTTGATCTCCAAGGCCCCCTCCCGAATGCTCGCAACACTACCCCGCACAGAATTTAAGCACCTTTTGCACCCCCTCGCCAGCGCTGCATGGCGGGCTTTTTGATTTGACGCGTTTTCTTCACGCGAAACGGCCACTCCGCGCGACAACGCTCTACGTTCCGCGCGGCTTGGCGCGTCGGGTCGGAAGAGCCCTCGCGGGATCATCGGGCCAGGGGTGCCTGGGATACCGTCCGCGGAGGTCGGTACGGACCGCCGCATAGCTGCCGCGCCAAAAGCCCGGCAGGTCGCGCGTGACCTGCACCGGTCGCTGTGCCGGCGACAGCAGCTCCAGAACCAGCGGCACCCTGCCCTTGGCGACCGACGGATGCGTGTTGAGGCCGAACAGCTCCTGCAGCCGGACCGCGATGGTCGGTCCCTGCTCGGCCTCATAGTCGATCGCGAGCATGCTGCCGGTTGGCGCCTCGAAATGCGTCGGCGCCTCGCGATCGAGCCGTGCGCGCAGGTCCCAGGGCAGCAGCGCCATCACGGCATCCGAGAGATCCGAAGCGGAAAAATCCTTCAGCGAGGTCTTGTCGTGGAGCGCGGGCACGAGCCAGTCCCCGCGCCGTGCAATGAGCGCATCGTCTGACAAGTCGGGCCAGCTTTCCCCCTCGGCCTTGCGCAGGAACATGACGCGGTCGCGCCATTGCTTGCCCGCCTTCGACCAGGGCAGCCGGTCGAGGCCGAGGGCGATCAGGCCATCGGCCAGGATGCGCGCGCCTTCGTCGGATGGCTTGAGCGCCAGCGGGGCCTCCGAGAGCGTGATCGCATGCAGCGTGGTCCGGCGACGCGCCCGCAGGCCGAGCGCGCCGCGGTCGAAGAAAATCTCGTCGGCGGTTTCGATATGGTCAGCGAAATGCCGCTCGATCTCGTCTTGCGAGATCGGAGCTGCCAGCAGGATCTTGCCCGCCGCCGCGGTGCCGGTCAGCTCGCCGACCGCGATGAACGGCACGCGCGCCAGCGCCGAGGTCCGTTCCACCGCCGCGCCGCGGCCATTGGCGAGGGTAAAGCTGCCATTGCCGCGATTGCGCGCCACCCGATCGGGAAACGCGAACGCCAGCATGACGCCGGTGGAGAGCTCCCCTGCCCCCTGAACTGCACTTCTTGTGTTGCCGCGCGGTGACTCTCTCCGTTCCCCACCGGTGAGGGGCGTATGGCTGTTCGGCTCCCCTCCCCCTTGCGGGGAGGGGTTGGGGGTAGGGGTAGCCCCACGAGGGACCGCCGTTGTGGAACCCCCTCCCCGACCCTCCCCCGCAAGGGGGGAGGGGGCTGAGAGACCGTTCGCGCGGCCGGAATGGGCGAGGCGCGTTGCAGTCCCTCGATCTGAAGCAAGCTCGCTCGCGGCCACCTGTGCGGCCCAGCGGCGGGCCATGTCGCGGGCGCTGCCGGCGCGCTGGGAGCGGTCGCGGCGGAACTGATCGAGGCGCGCGTCGAGATCGGCGCTGTCGCCGCCGAGCCCGCGCTCGGTGAGGATGGCGGCGATATCAGCCGCGGCCTCACCAGCCCCAGAACGATGCGCATCCACGATCATCCGCGACAGGCGCGGCGGCAGCGCCAGCGCGCGCAGGCTCTTGCCCTCCTCGGTGATGCGGCCGTCGGCGTCGAGCGCATCGAGCTCGCGGAGCAGGCTCCTGGCCTCTTTCAGTGCGGGCGCAGGCGGCGGATCGAGGAAGGCCAGGCTGGCCGGATCGTTGACACCCCATTGCGCGAGATCGAGCACCAGCGACGACAGGTCGGCGGACAGGATTTCGGGCTGGGTAAAGGGCGCGAGTGACGCGGTCTGCGGCTCGTCCCACAGCCGGTAGCAGACGCCCGGCTCGGTGCGGCCGGCGCGGCCGCGACGCTGATCGACCGCGGCGCGCGAGGCGCGCACGGTCTCGAGCCGTGTCAGGCCGATGTCCGGCTCGTAGCGCGGCACACGCGCGAGCCCCGAATCCACCACGATTCGCACGCCCTCGATGGTGAGGGAGGTCTCGGCAATCGACGTCGCCAGCACCACCTTGCGCTGGCCCTTTGGTGCCGGCGCAATGGCGCGGTCCTGCACGGCCGCATCAAGCGCGCCGAACAGCGGCACGATTTCGGTCGCTGCGTCATGGATCCGCTCGGCGAGAAAAGTCTGGGTGCGACGGATTTCGGCAGCCCCTGGCAGGAAGGCCAGCACCGAACCGGTATCGGCGCGCAGCGCCGTGGCAATCGCATCCGCCATCTGCCGCTCCAGCGGCGCATCGGCCTTGCGACCGAGATAGCGCGTCTCCACCGGAAAGGCGCGGCCTTCGCTGGCCACGACCGGTGCATCTCCCAAAAGTTTGCCGACCCGCGCGCCGTCCAAGGTCGCCGACATCACGAGGAGACGCAGATCCTCGCGCAGCCCGGTCTGCGCATCGCGTGCGAGCGCGAGGCCGAGATCGGCGTCGAGCGAGCGCTCATGAAATTCGTCGAACAGAACGGCTGCGATACCAGTGAGTTCGGGATCATCGAGAATCTGGCGTGAGAAAATCCCCTCGGTGACGACCTCGATCCGGGTCGCGCGAGAGATTTTTGAGCCGAAGCGGACGCGATAGCCGACGGTTTCGCCGGCGCGCTCGGCCAAGGTCCTGGCCATGCGTTCGGCGCTGGCGCGCGCGGCGATCCGCCGCGGCTCCAGCACGATGATCTTCTTACCCGCAGCCCAGGGCTCGTCGAGCAACGCCAGCGGCACCCGCGTGGTCTTGCCGGCACCGGGCGGCGCGACCAGCACGGCGGCATTGCGCGACTTCAGCGTGCGCGACAGTTCGTCGAGCACCGCATCGATCGGAAGAGGCGTGTCGAAGGTACGGGGCAAAACTCATCCGGCGCGTTGACACCCTGCTCTTGTGGGGAGAGGGTCGGGGTGAGGGGCCACTCTCCACGAATTCGGAAGCAGCCTCAATTGCGGATGGCCCTCACCCGGATTTGCGCGCTTGCGCAAATCCGACTTCTCCCCGCGAGCGGGGAGAAGTGAGAGCTCCCTACCCCCGCGCCTGCGGCGGGCGGCCGACGCTCTCATAAATGAAGCCGAGCGCCGCCATGTCCTCGGCCCGATAGACATTGCGCAGGTCGACAACGATGGGCTGCGCCATCGTCGCCTTCAGCCGCTCCAGGTCCATGGCGCGGTACTGCACCCATTCCGTCACCAGCACCATGACGTCGGCGCCGTCGGCGCAGGCATAGGGATCGCTGCAATATTCGATGTCGGGCAGTTCCTTCTTCGCCTGCTCGATGCCGACCGGATCATGTGCGCGCACCTTGGCGCCCATGTCGAGCAGCCCGGTCACCAGCGGGATCGACGGCGCCTCGCGCATGTCATCGGTGTCGGGCTTGAAGGTCAGGCCGAGCACGGCGACCGTCTTGCCGCGCAACGATCCGCCGGCGGCGCTCGCCACCTTGCGCGCCATCGCGCGCTTGCGGTTGTCGTTGACAGCGAGCACGGCTTCGACGATGCGCAGCTGCGCGTCATGATCCTGCGCGATCTTGACCAGCGCGCGGGTGTCCTTGGGAAAGCACGAGCCGCCGAAGCCGGGTCCGGCATGCAAAAATTTCGAGCCGATTCGGTTGTCGAGACCGATGCCGCGCGCGACCTCCTGCACGTCGGCGCCGACCTTTTCGGCGAGGTCTGCGATCTCGTTGATGAAGGTGATCTTGGTGGCGAGGAAGGCATTGGCGGCGTATTTGATCAGCTCGGCGGTGCGCCGCGCCGTATACATCATAGGCGCCTGGTTCAGCGACAGCGGGCGATAGATGTCGCCGAGCACCTTTCGGCCGCGCTCGTCGGAGGTACCGACCACGATACGGTCGGGCCATTTGAAGTCGCGGATCGCGGCGCCCTCGCGCAAAAACTCCGGGTTGGAGGCGACCACGATGTCGGCGGACGGATTGGTCTCGCGGATCAAGCGCTCGACCTCGTCGCCGGTACCAACCGGCACGGTCGACTTGGTGACAACAACGGTAAAGCCCGACAGCGCCCGCGCGATCTCTCTGGCGGCGGCGTAGACATAGGTCAGGTCGGCATGGCCATCGCCGCGGCGCGAGGGCGTGCCGACCGCGATGAACACCGCGTCGGCTTCGGCGACGGGAGCTGTGAGATCGGTCGTGAAGTCGAGCCGCCTGGCCTTGACGTTGCCGGCGACCAGCTCGTCGAGCCCGGGCTCGAAAATCGGGATTTCACCGCGTTGCAGCGCCTTGATCTTGTCGGCGTCCTTGTCGACGCAGGTCACCTGGTGACCGAAATCCGCAAAGCAGGCGCCGGAAACCAGCCCCACATAGCCCGTGCCGATCATGGCAATCCGCATGAACCTGTCCGCTCCTGATGATTAATGAATCCTGATTTTAGGGGCGTCTTAAAGCATTTCCGGCTCAGGGGAAACCCGCGCAAAACCCTTAAAGGGAGCCGGCATGACATTTGGATGAATAAAGGGGAATGAAACTGTTGACGCCCGATATTACCGCCTCAACGCACCAAAACGAGACACCATGACCGCCAAAGGCTCATTTGCTGCCCCGGATCGATCGGTACCCGGACGGGTCGACTGGGTCGACTATGCCAAGGGTATCTGCATCATCATGGTCGTGATGATGCATTCGGTGCTGGGCGTCGAGCTTGCAGCCGGCGGGACCGGTTTCATGCATGTGCTGGTGGCCTTCGCAAAACCGTTCCGGATGCCCGACTTCTTCCTGATCTCGGGGCTGTTCCTCCCCGTCGTGATCGACCGCGACTGGCGCACTTTTCTCGACCGCAAGGTGGTGCATTTCGCCTATTTCTACGTGCTCTGGGTCACCATCCAGTTCGGCTTCAAGGCGCCGGCCTTCGCCGCGGAAACCAGCTGGAGCCACGCCGGCTATTTGTATCTGGAATCCTTCATCGAGCCGTTTGGGACGCTGTGGTTCATCTACCTGCTGCCGGTGTTCTTCGTCGTGATCAAATTGTCGCGCGGATTGCCCGCGCCGCTGATCTGGATCATCGCCGCGGCGCTGGAGTCAGCTCACGTCGTGACCGGCTGGACCGTGATCGACGAGTTCTGTGCGCGCTTCGTCTACATCTATAGCGGCTATCTGTTCGCTGATGCCGTGTTCGCTCTGGCGGACCGGGCGCGCGCGCATCCAGCGCTCGCGCTGGTCGCGCTGGTGGCGTGGGCCGCGATCGATGGCGGTCTTGTCTACGCCGGGGTCAGCGAATGGCCGGTCATCTCGCTGGCGCTGGGCCTTGCCGGTGCCTGCGCCATCATCACCATGGGCACGCTGCTCGCACGCGCGCAGCTGCTGAGCGGCGTGCGATTCTGTGGCGAGCATTCGATCGTGATCTATCTCGCCTTCTTCCTGCCGATGGCCGCGACGCGAACGCTGCTGCTGAAGACCGGGGTGATCGGCGACATCGGCACCATCTCGCTGATCGTCACCGTTGCCGGCGTGCTCGGTGCGCTCGCGATCTGGCGCGCGGCGCTGGCGCTGAAAGCCAACTTCCTGTTCGAGCGGCCCGCTGCATTCGGGATCGCATCCCGGAAGGCTCCTGCCATGCTGTTGCCAGCGGAGTAGGTTTTCGATCCAACTGAGCCCGTCATCGCCCGGTCTCGACCGGGCGATCCAGCATTCCAGAGACAGCGGTTACTCATCGAGAAGCGACGGCGTACTGGATCACCCGCTTCCGCGGGTGATCCAGCTGCACGGATGATGACAGCGTGGATAGCGGTACGAGCAACCCCAAAATCGCCGCTGCCGGGCTGTCTTTTGCCGCAAAAGTTCTTAAATTGCGGCCATGCCAAAAGCCCCGCAAAAAGCCGCCCCCAAACCTGTCGTCGCGAAGGCCGCGGGCGTAGGCGATCACGTCTTCCTGGTCGACGGTTCCTCCTACATCTTCCGCGCCTATCACGCGCTGCCGCCGCTCAACCGCAAGTCCGACGGCTTGCAGGTCAATGCCGTGCTCGGCTTCTGCAATATGCTGTGGAAGCTGCTCCGCGACATGCCGGAGGACAACAAGCCGACGCATCTGGCCATCGTGTTCGACAAGTCGGAAGTGACCTTCCGCAACAAGATCTATCCCGATTACAAGGCGCATCGCCCGCCGGCACCGGACGACCTGATCCCGCAATTTGCGTTCATCCGCGAGGCGGTGCACGCGTTCGACCTGCCCTGCCTGGAGCAGGCCGGCTTCGAGGCCGACGATCTGATCGCAACCTACGCGCGCCAGGCCTGCGAGCGCGGCGCCACCACCACCATCGTGTCGTCGGACAAGGATTTGATGCAGCTCGTCACCGACAAGGTGACGATGTTCGACACCATGAAGGACAAGCGCATCGGCATTGCCGAGGTGATCGAGAAATTCGGCGTGCCGCCGGAAAAGGTCGTCGAGGTGCAGGCGCTGGCCGGCGATTCCACCGACAACGTACCGGGCGTGCCCGGCATCGGCATCAAGACCGCAGCGCAGCTGATCGTCGAATATGGCGATCTCGAGCAGCTGCTGTTCCGCGCCACCGAGATCAAGCAGCCGAAGCGCCGCGAGGCCCTGATCGAGAATGCGGAGAAGGCTCGCATCTCGCGGCAGCTGGTTCTGCTGGATGACAAGGTCGAGCTGGAGGTGCCGCTGGACGATCTCGTCGTGCAGGAGCCCGATGCACGCAAGCTGATCGCGTTTTTGAAGGCGATGGAGTTTTCCACGCTGACCCGCCGCGTCGCCGATTTTTCCCAGATCGATCCGGCCAATATCGAGGCCGCGGCCCCGACCAAGAGCGGCGCGGCTTCGCTTCCGTCGCCTGCAGGGGAAAGCGGAGGCTTTTTCGAAGGTGCTGCCCCCACCGCGCCCTCCCCCGCAAGCGCGGGAGCGAGCCCACCGAGCAAGTCCGGCGCAAGAGCGACGGATCTGCGCAGCGACAAGGCCGCCAGCCTCAAGGGCACGCCGGCCGCGCTCGCGACCGAACGGGCGGATGCCGCGAAAAAGCTGCCGGTCGACCGCGGCAAGTATCAGACCATCCAGAACCTCGATCAGCTCGAGGCCTGGCTCGCGCGCATCCATGATGTCGGCCATGTCGCGATCGAGGTGAAAGCCTCCTCGATCGACCCGATGCAGGCGGAGCTGTGCGGCGTCGCGCTTGCACTCGGGCCGAACGACGCCTGCTACATCCCGCTCGCCCACCGCCAGGCCGGCGATGGCGGCGGCCTGTTCGACGCCGGCCTCGCGCCGGACCAGGTCAAGGAGAGCGAGGCGCGCGATGCGCTGCGGCCGTATCTGGAATCGGCCGGGATTTTGAAGATCGGCTTCAACATCAAGTTCGTTGCAGTCCTGCTGGCGCAGGCCGGCATCACCTTGCGCAATGCGGACGACGTGCAGCTGATGAGTTACGCGCTCGACGCCGGCCGCAATGCCCATGGGCTGGAGAATCTCGCAGAACGCTGGCTCGGCCACGCGGTCCTCAGCGATGGCGAGATCATCGGCAGCGGCAAGAACAAGCTGACCTTCGCGCAGGTTCCGATCGACCGGGCCACCGCCTATTCGGCCGAGGACGCCGACGTGACATTGCGGCTGTGGCGCATCTTCAAGCCGCGGCTCGTCGCCGAGCACATGCTGACCGTCTACGAGACGCTGGAGCGGCCGCTGGTCGCGGTGCTGGCACGCATGGAACGCCGCGGCATCTCGATCGACCGCCAGGTGCTGTCCCGGCTGTCCGGCGACTTTGCGCAGACCGCGGCACGGGTCGAGGCCGAAATCCAGGAGATCGCGGGCGAGCCGATCAATGTCGGCAGCCCGAAGCAGATCGGCGACATCCTGTTCGGCAAGATGGGGCTGCCCGGCGGCAGCAAGACCAAGACCGGCGCCTGGTCGACCTCGGCCCAGATTCTCGACGACCTCGCCGAGCAAGGCAACGCATTCGCCGGGAAGATTTTGGAGTGGCGGCAGGTCTCCAAGCTGAAGTCGACCTATACCGACGCGCTGCCGACCTATGTGCATCCGCAGACCCATCGCGTCCA
>Ga0070710_10001584_pt1 | contig 10741 bp, 5 predicted proteins | sample LARL52metaG_FD_65454 | JGI IMG/M metagenome (GOLD analysis project Ga0070710, IMG submission 65454) | Corn, switchgrass and miscanthus rhizosphere microbial communities from Kellogg Biological Station, Michigan, USA - LAR L5-2 metaG | ecosystem: Host-associated > Plants > Roots > Rhizosphere ... | reverse complement strand
GCCAGCTCAGTCACTTCGCTCTCAACGCCGGGTGCGCATAAACCACCAAGTCATCGCACGCCCATCCAAGCGCGGGGAACGGGAACAACGTTAAGTTCTCATGTTGAAATAGTGCGGGGCAAATACGCTACTGGCGATGGGGCGAGGAAATGCTCAAAGGATACACGGCCCCTCGGTCCCGTCTGGGCGCTGCTGCGCTGGTCCCGTCGCCACCCTGGCATTTCGCAGGTGACGTGCTCGCGGTGGAATTTTGGAATGATCCCGATGTATCAGTCGATATCCTTCCAACCGGTGTCGAGCTCGATGAGAAAAGTCCAGGTCGGTCCGTTGTACTCTTTACGGATTACCAGTTCACCGCGCAGAACGATGAGTATTTGGATCCTGCCAGATATCAATGTCGTGGGTTCAGCGTCCTCCTCGACGCGACCTGGAAGGGGACACGAATAGCGTGGTGTCCATATTGCTATGTCGACAACGACGCTGCGTTGATGAGAGGCTGGATTCAGGGATATCCGAGAAAGTTCGGAACGATACACCAGACTCGTACTTTTGCCACGGCGAGCGTGGCGTCGGCGCCACTCGCGCATAACGGCAGATTGTCGGCCTGCATGTCCGCCCACGGTCGTTTGCTGGTGCAGGCCCGTGTCACCTTACGCGAAAAAGCCGAGCGTCTTGCTGGCTTGCTCGATCGCCGGATTGTAGGACGGCGATATTTTCCGCGGCTCTCGGCCGGCATGCATGACAAGCCGGCTGTGGATGAACTGGTTCGATGCGTTTCGAACCAGTTCCTGATCACCAATATCTGGGTCGGCGAGGGCGAGCTAAATTTTCCGGAAGCCTATGGCGAGGAGCTGGAAATTCTCGGTCCGCTGAAGGTGGGACGCGGATATCGTTTCTCGTTTTCTTATTCCGTCACCGATATCGAGATACTGGCCGACTTGACCGCCTCAAGCGCGATGAGATCAGGTTGAATCATCATCGCGCTTCAGGTCTTTGATTGAGCATGATCTTTTCGGAAATCCGCTTCACACTTTTCCGGATCACGCTTTAGCAATCGCGGCGGATCCCAACGGGCGCGTTCGGGATTGCGGCAGGAATAAGCAAGTCGGCGCACTTTCATCAAATCAATTGTTCGCCGCTTCGGTAGCCTCTGCGCCGAGGTGTGTGGACGCATCAGGATAAGGAAATGCTGAAGGGCTTTACAGTTCCGAAGTCGCCATTCGGCCAGGCCGCACTGACTCCGCCGCCACCCTGGCACTATGCCGGCGACATTGTTGGGGTTGAGTTTTGGACGGACCCCGATGCGACGGCGGCGACGTTGCCGAACGGTCTTCTCCCGGACCCTAACTCGAACGGCCACGCCGTCATGATGTTCCTGGATTGGCAATTCACCGCCCAGGACGACGAATATCTCGAGCCGGCTCGTTATCAGTATCGCGAGGCGTCTATTTTGGTTGACGCGATGTACGGTGACGTGCCGGTCATGTGGTGTCCGTACATCTATGTCGACAATGACGCCGCGCTTGGATGCGGTTGGACGCAGGGATTTCCAAAGAAAATGGGCAGCGTCTTTCAGACGCGCTCGTTTGCGGTCCCAGGTCCCGCCGCGGCGCCTGTTGCGTCCGGCAGTCGATTTGGCGCGAGCTTGTCCGCGCACGGCCAGCGTCTGGCCGAAGCCTGTGTGACCTTGCACGAGCCGCTCGAAAACGGATTGTCTCTCGTCAGCCGACCCACGGTGTCGTTGCGGTATTTCCCGAGACTGGGAGCCGGATATCAGGACAAGCCTGCGGTCAACGAGCTGGTGATGTCGATCAAGGAGAAACTCACTGTTGTCGGTGCGTGGATCGGCAAGGGTGAGCTCAATATTCCAGAAGCGAGTGGTGAAGAGCTCCACGCGCTCGCCCCGAGCCGGACAGTGTCGGGGTTCCGTTTCTCGCTTTCCTACTCGGTGAGCGATCTGAAGGTCCTTGAGGACCATGGCTCGAAACTGACTGAAAATACTCCTGCCATGGCGGCGAAGCGTTAAGTCCCGAACTCCGCCGAGAGGGTCTCCGCGGCACCCCGTCCCGCGGAGGCCTTGGCAGGCGGATGTGTGTTCGCAACAGAGAAGAAAAATTCATCTGAATCCCTGGTCGAAGCCCTCCGCACGACGGTGATGTTTGTGATGGCCGAGCGAACTCACGGGCGACTCAAGTTCATTCGAACCTTACGCCGCCCTACGTCTGCGTTTCTTGTGGCGCTTTGGTTCTGAGCCAGCCTGGAGGGCGTTCCGGAAAGCTCTTCAATCTGTCGGCGATTGTCGTCGGAAGCGGCCCGCGCTTAGCCTGCGGGCCGTATCTACAGGAAACTTAACAGCTTTTATTCTCGGAGAGCGTTTGCCCACCAAGGGGGCATTTGTTCATTATTAACGATTCAGAACGCTGCTTAACAAGCCAAAAGGGGCTGCATGCACCATGTTCTGCCGTGCCGGGCTGCTCGTCGAGGGATTAACATGGACAGGTCTCAAAGCACCGCGATGAATTCGCCTCGGGTCGGCCCTGAGTTCGGCTATCTGGCGAATAGCCTCGCCAAACTTGTTGCGACAGCAAGACGGGAGCTCGAGCGTGATCGTGAGGCGGCGAAAGCATCGCTGGCCACCGCATCAAATATCCTGCAAGCAGAAATAGAGCGTTGTTCGGGCGCTAACGGCGCCACAAGGGGCGGTCTGGCGGCTTGGCAGATCCTTCGCGTGCGGGCTTACATCGACAGCAATCTGCACCGCGCCATTCAGATCCGGGATCTTAGTGCGGTCGCGCGTCGAAGCCCGGCGCACTTCTCGCGAAAATTCAAACTGGCTGTCGGCGAGCCGCCGCATGCCTATGTGGTGAGAAGGCGTCTGGAGCGAGCCTGCCACCTGATGATGACCAGCGCGTCATCACTGAGTGAAATAGCCTTGAGCGTAGGCTTTTCGGATCAAGCCCATTTATGCAGGCTCTTCAGACAGGCCTTTGGTCAAAGCCCGGCCAACTGGCGACGCGAGCGTGGAATTCCGGGCGAGGTCACCTCAAGAACCGGCATGGATGAGAATATTCCATGAGCGATCCGCGTGGGACGGTGCTGAGCTTCGGCCCTTTCGAACTGTCGACCGAAACCAGGCTTTTGACAAATGGCGCAAAGGTCGTCCCTCTCGGCGGGCGCGCCATGGATCTCCTCATCGTACTCGTGGAGCAGGCAACCAAGGTCGTCGGCAGGAGAACCCTGATCGAACGGGTTTGGCCGAACAGAGGAGCCGAACAGGTCAGCCTGCGCGTGCATATCTCGGCGCTACGCAAGGCTCTCGATCAGAGCGACCCTGGCAGGCGGTACATCGCCAACGTACCCGGGCGGGGTTACAGCTTTGTCGTGCCGGTAACCTCGCGACCTCGGCAAATGTCGGGTGAACTCAAGCTGTCTTCGAGGCCCCGAACGCCCGCGCGCTTGATGCGGATGCTTGGACGAAAAGACGCGGCGGCTGCGATCCAGATGAAGCTGACCCAGCAGAAGTTCGTGACGATCGTGGGACCTGGCGGCATCGGCAAGACCACGGTAGCCGTCGCCGTTGCCCACGAAATGAGCCCAATCTTCGACGGTCACGTTCATTTCGTCGACCTGAGTGCTCTAGCCGGCGCCACGCTCGTCGCGCCGGCGGTAGCCACATCACTCGGTGTATCGGTCCAGGCTAACAACGTCATGCCGGCCTTGATCGATCGTTTGCAGGGAAGGCCAACACTCATCATTCTCGACTGTTGCGAACGCCTGGTCGACGGAGCATCGGCTGTTGCCGAAGAACTGATTCGCCGTGTCCCGACCTTGCGTTTGCTCGCGACCAGCCGGGAGGCAATGCGGGTCGAAGGTGAACATGTTTATGAACTCGGTGGGCTTGAATGCCCCGTAGAAGATGGCGGCTTGTCAGCGCGGGATGCGCTGCAATATCCCGCGGTTCAACTTCTGGTCGATCGCGTGCGGGCCGTGCGAGGTGACTTCGAACTCGCCGATGCGGATGCGCCGACTGCCGCGAGAATTTGCCGGCGGCTGGATGGTATTCCATTGGCGATCGAACTCGCAGCCTGCAGGGTCGACATATTTGGCCTTGGCGGGACCGCAAGCCTGCTCGACGAGCGGCTGAACCTGTCATGGGTGGGGCGTAGAACCGCCCCGTCGAGGCACCAGACGTTGAACGCTGCGTTGGAGTGGAGCTACGACCTGCTCGGCGAGGCGGAGAAGCGCGTATTGAGCCGGCTCAGCGTTTTTGCCGGCGGATTTACGTTCGAAGCGGCGGTCGCCGTTGTCGCCGATGAGACGGTGGATGAAGCAAATGTCTCGGATTGCGTTTGGGAGCTTCGTTCGAAATCGATGATTGCCGCTCAGGGACAGCAGGGGCGGCTGCGTTTGCTCGACACCACTCGCGCTTTTGCCTTGCAACGACTGGCCGAGAGCGATGAGCAGAATATCTTTCATCGCCGTCACGCGCTTTATTTCACCGACTTGTTCAGGCAGGGCGCTGCGTCTGATGTATCGGGCCGGTCCAAGACGCTCGGGATCGAGGTCGATAATCTCAGAGCCGCCCTTAACTGGGCGTTTTCCGCCGCGGGCGATGCGAAGATCGGCGTCGAACTCGCCGCGGCGTCGGCCAGCACATGGATGGGTATGGCGCTGCTCACCGAATGCCGGGAATGGATGAAAAAGGCCATAAGCCATCTCGATGACATGAATTCGGGCACACGACAGGAGATGGTCCTTCAGTCGGCCCTTGCGAGTTGCGTGATGTTCACCGGCGGCATGACGGAAAAATCATACACCACGTGGGCCAAAGCGCTGCTTCTCGCCGACGGCCTCAGCGATATCGAACATCAGCTGGACGCCTTGCTCGTGCTGTGGGCTCACGAGTTGCGGGTTCCAAACTATGCTGAAGCGATCAGATTGGCGGACCGCTGCGGCGAGGTTTCGGAAGCAACGGGCCGCATCGGCGCCGTCGCAACGGCCAACTATATGCGCGGCATAACGTACTACCATGCTGGACGAATTACAGAAGCTCAGGGCCCGCTGGAATTGTCGCTGCATCGTGATGACGAAGCTTCGCGGCAATTGCTGATCGAGCGGTTTGGCTATGATCGCAAGGTCGATAACTTGTCCGGTCTTGCGACCTTGGCGTGGTTGCGTGGCTCTCCGGATCAAGCCCACAGGTTCAATCAGATGGCCGTCGCTGAAGCGCGCCAGTCGAGCCCGACCGTGAACCTTTGCGGGGCGCTGACTTTTGCGAGCTTCATCGCATATTTTACAGATCCGGATGACGGTGAAGCCGAGGTACTCGTGGACGAACTCGCCGGCCACGCGGGAAAATACGCTCTGCACAATTACCAGGGCTTTTGTCTTGGCATGCAGGCTCTCTACAAAATAAGGCGAGGAGGGGAGATCGGCGCAGCCTCGGCAATGCTCTACTCAGGACTCGAGAAGTTGTCGGCGGCACGCTACGGAATTTTCGACTGGATCCTGCAAGCGGAGTTTGCGAAAGGCGTGGCCCTCGCGAGCCGGCCGAGGGAGGGGCTTGATGCTTTCGAGCGTGCGAAGATCGATCTTGACGAAAGCCGATGGTATGGCCCGGAATTGCACCGCATCAGGGGCGAACTGGCGTTGAGCAACGACGAGGGAGTGGCGGTTGGCAGGCAATATTTTCTGCGAGCGCTCGAGCTGTCAGACAGGCAAGCGAGCTTGTCGTGGGCGCTCAGGGCCGCGACCAGCCTTGCCATTGCCGAAAAATCGGCCAGCCGAAAGGAGGCTGCGTGGCGGACCTTGCAAGCCACCCACGCGAAATTTCGAGAAGGCCTTGAGACTCCCGATCTGCGGTTGGCCAGGCAGATCTTAACCGTTTCAAATCTGCACGATGGCGTTACCGGTTCGACACACTGACAGCTTGTTGCTGGAGGAGGTCTCGGTTAACAATCAATGGGCTGGGAGTGTATTTGCACAAGACCGACGACGAACGGCGCAACGATCGCCTCGGCGAGGGTCTTGGCGGAAAGACTTATGTTTGTTCAAAGAGTTGGCTCACCGGGTGCAATCCGGATTCGGTTTGGGCCATTCGAGCTCAATATCGCCGAGCGCTCTCTGAAGAAGGCGAACCAGGCTCTTCCCCTTGGTGGCAGGGCTTACGACATCCTGATCGCTCTTCTCGAAAACGCCGGTGAGGTTGTCGGAAAGGCCGAACTGATCGCGAGGGCGTGGCCCGATGTAACCGTCGAGGAAGGCAGTCTTCGCGTCCATCTATCGGCGCTGCGCAAGGCATTGGGCGATGGTCAGTTCGGTGACAAGTACATCGCCAACATCCAGGGCCGCGGCTATAGCTTCATCGCGCCGGTCACGTGCCTGCCCGCGGACCGCGGCAGGGGTGGCGCATTTGCGGGATCGTCCAACCTGCCGCCTGCGCTGGACCGCATGGTTGGCCGCGACGGGATGGTTCTCGAGATTCAAGCCTGGCTCCAGACGGAACGCCTGATAACAATTCGGGGTGCTGGCGGCATAGGCAAGACCACGGTTGCTCTGGCGGTCGGGCACCGCGTGCTGGCCGACTTCTCCGGCGCGGCATTCTTTGTCGATCTTTCAACCGTACACGACAAGGAGCATCTCATCGGCGCGATCGCTTCTGCGGTCGGTCTCGACTCTCAGTTAGCCGATACAAAGGAGACGTTACTAAGTTGTCTGCGTCCTAGCAGGGGGCTTATCATTCTTGATAGTTGTGAACATCTCGTCGAGAAAACCGCGGAGGTCGCCGACCATATTCTTCAAGCCGCCCCCGACATCCACATACTTGCGACCAGCAGGGAGGCATTGGGCGTCTCCGGTGAACGCGTGCTTCGCCTTGGTCCACTGGATTGTCCGCCCGAGCAGCCGGGACTGACGGTGTCAGAGGTGCTTGCCTATCCAGCCGCACGGTTGTTCGCCGAACGTGTCAGGGCTCGCCGCGGCGACTTTTCGCTCGGTGACGACGAAGCCTCCATGGTCGCCGAGATTTGCCGCAAGCTTGACGGTCTTGCACTCGCCATCGAGCTCGCCGCCGGAAGAGCTGCTGTCTTCGGTGTCGGGAATACGGTGGCAAGGCTGGGTTCGCACCTCGATCTGCTGAAGTTTGGTCGCCGAACGGCGAATCCGCGACATCAGACGCTCAGGGCGACGCTGGACTGGAGCCACGATCACCTGTCCGAGGTCGAACGAGTTGTGTTGCGGCGTGTCGCGATCTTCATCGGGCCCTTTTCGCTGAAGGCGGCGTTTGCGGTTGCCGGGCAAGGCGGGATTTTCCGGTCTGAAATCGAGGTCGCGGTAGAAAATCTTGTCAACAAGTCGCTCATAGTAGCGTGGGCTGGCCGCGGGGGGATGCTTTACCGGTTGCTCGACACCACGCGCGCCTATGCCCTGGAGAAACTCGCCACCAGCGGGGAACACAACTCCACAGCGGCGCGTCACGCTGACCAGTTGAGCGAATCGCTGGAAGACGACCGGGGCTGTCTTTTCGATCTGGCGCCCGGACGATCTTCGGCAGACGCCGTGCAGCACCATCTTGGAGATATACGTGCCGCGCTGGAATGGAGCTTTGGTCCCGACGGAAGCGACGGCGCTGCCGTACGGATGGCGGCGGCGGCGTCGCAGTTGTTTCTGGCCAAGTCGCTTTTTGTGGAGTGCCGAGGCTGCATGGAGCGGGCGATCGACCGGATCGCTGCGGACTGCGACCCGCGGGACCAGATGGAAATCCAGGCTTCGCTTGCATTGTCACTGATGTTCACCGCAGGGAACAGCGAAAGGGTCCGCGATGCCTTCAATACAGCGTTGACGTTCGCGGAGCGGTGTGGCGATGCCTACCAGCAATTACGTCTCCTCAGCGGGCTGTCGATGTATCTTCATCGCACGATCGACGCGGCCGGTAGTCTCGAAGTTGCGCTGCGCGCCGAGTCTGTCGCGAAGAAGACAGCAAACCCGGAAGATGCGTCGCTTGCGGATTCGATGCTGGGAGCCGCGTACTATATGCTTGCAGACCACGTCCGCGCGACAAAACACCTCGAACGGGCCCTGCACAGGTCGGCGGCTTCCCGACGGTTCAACGCAACTCAGTATCTGTTTGATCTACGCACCACATCGCTGTTCAACCTGACCCGATCGCATTGGTTCGCCGGCAATCTCGACCGGGCTGTCCGTTATGCTGAAAGCGCGATCGAGGAAGCCGAGGGATCGGACCATCCAATCGCTCTGTGTCGGGCCTTGATTTTCACGATGCCGCTCTATTTCTGGATCGACGACTTAGGACCGGTCGCACGGAACCTCTCTGCGCTCGAGCTCACAGCGGAGAAATATTCGTTGGTACCCTTTCGCGCGGTCGCTTTGGGGCTCAGAGGACGGCATTTGATCCGCGTTGGCCAGACAATGGATGGCATGCGTCATTTGCAAGATAGTTTGCAGAAGCTACGGGCTCTGCGATACGAAATGCTTGTGACGGATTTTGTCTCCGAATTGGCGGTCAGTCTGGCAAAACAAAACGAGCGCGCGGAAGCGCTGGCTCTTGTCGACGGTTCGATCGCTACGCAGCTAGGATCGAACAGGCCTCTTCACCTTCCGGCCCTGTTTTTGGCGAAAGGCATGACGCTCGCGTGCGGTGAACCCCGACAGAGTGATCTGGCTCTGGAGTGTTTCAAGCAAGCGATGACGCTGGCTGGGCAACAATCCGCGCTTTCGTTCGAGCTGCGAGCCGGATTGGAGCTCGCGCGGCTTTGGATTGATCGGGGTCAAACCCAAAGAGCCCATGATCTCATTGGGCCCATTTACGGGCGATTTGCTGAGGGTCGTGCAACACCGGACCTCGTTTTGGCGAGGCGAATCCTCGAACAGACGAGCATTCCAGCCTGACGCTTCACTGCGTGATGACAAGGCCCAGGGTCTGCGCGCGTGATACCGCCTGCGCGCGCTTCTCGACACCCAGCTTGCTGAAAACGCTCTTGAGGTGCGACTTCACAGTCTCGGGACCGATATAAAGGCTTCGAGCGATTTCCTTGTTGGACAATCCTTCCGCGATCAGCGTGAGAATGTCGGTCTCGCGAGGACTCAATGCGCTGAGAATCGGTGCATCGGAAGCCGGCGAACGATCTTGTCCTGCCCGCTGCAGATCTGCCGCGAGCCGATCGACATAGGGGATCAGATCCGTTTTGACGTTCCCGCTCTCCTGGGTCGTTCGGAGAAGTTCGAAAATGACTGGCCCCTCGTCCAAAACGGTCTGATAAAGACCGGCAGCAGCACACGCGGCAAGCACACGGCGAAAACGGCTCACCGCTTCCGCGACCTTGCCCGCACTGAGCTGAACCGCCGATAGACGGATCGCAATGCAGATCAGGAATTGGCGATGCTGCATTGCTTCGACTTCGCGTTGTAGCTGGTGCAGGATTGAAATGGCTTCGTCGGGACGAGCTTGCTGCTCTAGCAAATGAGCGCGCGCCAACTTGTGGTGCCACTCGATTTCCGACCAGGCGCAGGGCCTTGGCGCCGGGTACTCCCGCGCCAGGCGTTCCAGGCGATCGACGCAGGCGGCGGCTTCATCCAGTCGGCTGTCGTTCAGATAGAGCCGCGCCTGTTCCGCTATCGCGCCAGCCGAGAGCCTTCCCCAGTCTCGCGCAACACCCTGACTTTCAGCTCGCTCCAGGATCGTGCGGGCACGCTCGAAATTCATCCGGGCGGCAGCGACCCTGGCGATCACGAAATACGTGCTCCACACGCAGTCGAGCATTGTCGCAGAGCTGATCAACGATGTGCGGTCGATGACCCAGGCCTCCGCTTCATCGAGCTGACCTTGTTCGTATTTAATTCGCGCAATCAAACTGGCGGGCAAGGCCGCCGCAATCGAATTCGGCCCGACATCCTGCTCGGCGATCCGCAAGCCCTCGCGGTAATGCCCATCTGCCGCCGCGAGACGTATCTGCCGTTCCTCCGCAAGCCCTTTAAGGCAGTGTCGATAGACCGATGCAAATACGTTCCTGCGATCCTCCTCGGCTGAATACGGGATCCAGGGCGTCGCATGGAATTGCTTGAGGTTGCCCGCTTTCAGATGGCCGTAGCGAAGGACATTTGAGGCAACGTTCGCAGTCCACGGATCAGACGAACCATTCACGCAGGCCTGTGCCAGAGGCAGCGCCCGCTCGCTGTCATCCTTCAACGCGATGGCAACGGAGCGGATCGTCTGACATTCGCACAGTAAATCGCCCGCCGGCAGATGAGTAGCAGCGATATCGTTCTCTATTTCGGTTGCGAGCTGCAGGGCCTCATCAAAACGCAGTGCGAGTGCCAATCCCCAGGCAATCGCCAACCTGACCTCGGGCTGGCCTCTCATGAGTTCATCGGGAAACTGGCGCTGCCAGTCGAGCAAAGTGAAGAGATCGCCCCTCTTTATCAAAGCCATCGCGCATTTGTTGATCCAGCCAATCGCGCGATCAGAAGCGCCCGCCGCAATCGCGTGCTGGACCGCCTCGGTCCACAATTCGTGGGAGGCATACCAAACAGCGGCACGTCCGTGCAGCTCGGGAACCTCAATGCCGCGGTCCACCTCCAGCCTCCGTTTCAGATAGTCCGCGAGCAGGGTGTGATAGCGAAACCATATCCCGTCATTGTCGAGCGGGGTGAGCAACATCTGGCGCTCGGCAAGCGATGCCAAGATTGTGCGGCTCGAGCTCGAACCGGTTACGGCCTCGCATAG
>Ga0070710_10001582_pt1 | contig 10748 bp, 10 predicted proteins | sample LARL52metaG_FD_65454 | JGI IMG/M metagenome (GOLD analysis project Ga0070710, IMG submission 65454) | Corn, switchgrass and miscanthus rhizosphere microbial communities from Kellogg Biological Station, Michigan, USA - LAR L5-2 metaG | ecosystem: Host-associated > Plants > Roots > Rhizosphere ... | reverse complement strand
ATTTGCATATCCAAGCATTCGTAGAGGGCTGAAATAGCCCTGTCACTTCCGACCGGAGGTGTTGCCATGAGGGTTATGGACGTGAATCTGTGGGCGGTATTGGTAAGCGCGCTAGCTACCATGGTGGTCGGCTTCCTGTGGTACTCGCCGTGGCTGTTCGCCCGTCGCTGGATGATCCTGATGGGCCTTGACCCGGACGACAAGGCCAAGATTGCCGAGATGCAAAAGGGCGCCGTCCCTTCTTATATATTGTCGTTGCTCGCCAGCGCACTTGCCGCGGCGGTACTGGGGAAGATCATCGCCGTCGCCACCATCGACACGGCGTTGTACGGCATGAAGGTCGGATTGGCCGTATGGCTGGGCTTCGTTACCACCGTGCAGCTGACGAACTCCCTGTTCAGCCGCCAGCCCGCCAAACTTTACGCCATTAACACCGGCTATCAGTTGGTGTGCTTCCTGGCCATGGGAGCAATCATGGGAGCGTGGCGGTAAGACAGCATTCGGTAGCTGAAACTACTCATGTGACACCCGCCCTCGGCTGTCCGTCGAGGCGCAGTTCGAAGGGGCTCCTATCCGCTCTGCAAAACCCGGCTGTTTCCCTACTCCAGAATCATGCCGCCCACAAGATCAGCCAGTCTTGTAACCCCGTGGTCCTCGCACCAGCGCTCGAGTTCAGCGACAACCTTCTCCGTAGCGCACGGATCCCAATAGCTGGCCGTCCCAATCTGCACCGCCGTCGCACCAGCGAGCATGAACTCGGCAACGTCCTCTGCGGTGGAAATTCCTCCCATGCCGATCACCGGAATATTCACCGCGTGCGCCGCATCGTAAACCATGCGCAAGGCAATCGGCTTGATGGCCGGGCCGGAAAGCCCTGCTGTCACGTTGGCGATGCGCGGCTTGCGCGTGTCGGCATCGATCGCCATGGCGACAAAAGTATTGATCAGCGAGATCGCATCCGCGCCCGCCTCCTGCGCGATGTGCGCCATCTGCGCGATGCTGGTTACATTGGGCGAAAGCTTCACGATTAACGGCCGCCGCGCCACGTGCTTCGCCGTCGCCACCACTTCGTCCAGCGACCGCGGATCACACCCAAACTGCAGCCCGCCCTCCGACGTGTTCGGACAGGAAACGTTCAACTCGTAGGCGGCGATGCCTTCGCCGTCATTGAGAATCTCAATCGTTCTTTCGTAGTCCTCGCGGGTGTAGCCGAAAATATTGGCGACCACCACGATATTTTTCATCTGCCGCAACTTTGGCAGCTTTTCTTGGAGGAACGCAGCCGCGCCAATATTCTGCAGCCCAATGGCGTTGAGCATGCCCGCCGCCGTCTCCCACAGCCGTGGCGGAGGATTTCCAATCATGGGCTCCCGCGAAAGCCCCTTGACCACAAACCCGCCAAGCTTGTCGAGGTGGACGACATCTTCGAACTCCACGCCGTAGCCAAAAGTCCCGCTGGCCGCAAGGATGGGGTTCTTGAGATCGATGCCGGCAAAGCTCACGCTGAGGTCCGGGTTGTGGCCGCCGTTGGGGGAGGTGGTCATCGCGGTTGTAGTGTACCGCGAGCGGCGAGCGCCTCCAAAGCCTTGCGAATGAGAACCGCCGGCAGCGACAGAGTTCACCTTACTCGTCCGGTTTTGGAAGGATGCATTTGAGGACCGCCGCCCGGCAAATTTGCGCCACCTCATTTGTGATGCTAAAATGTATCACATGAAGAAAGCCTCAATCCGTGACCTGCGCTACGAATTCAAGAAGATCGAACGCCTTCTGCGCCAGGGTGAAGAGGTCCAAATCACCAGGCGCCGGCGTGTCATCGCTCGCTTGGTGCCCGAAAGCACCCAAGCCGCCAAGGGAATTCCTGACTTCCTGGGGCGATTGCGCACCATTTACGGCGACAAAATTCTGGCCGTCACCGGCGCCGAACTGCTGTCATCAGATCGGAACCGCGATTGACGATCTACGCCGACCCCAGCTTTGTTGTGTCCCTCTACAGCCCCGATGCCAATTCCGCAGCCGCCGCCCACACCATGGAAGCGTCGGCTGGGGACCGGTTTCTGACGACGTTCGGGGAACTGGAAGTCGTCAACGCGATGGGTCAGCGAATTTTTCGCAAAGAAGCCTCGGCAGCCCAGGCACAATCCTCATTGATCGCTTTTGAAAAGGACTTGCGCGATGGCATTTTTCAGCTCCGCTCCTTGCCTGAGTCCGTCTTCGAACGGGCACGCCACTTGTCCCGGCAGACCACCGCCAGGCTCGGCACCCGTACCGCGGACCTGTTGCACGTGGCGGCGGCGCTCGAACTGGGCGCGGATTTCCTCTATACCTTCGATCTCCACCAGCGAAAGCTCGCCCACTCCCTTCGCCTCAAACTGAATTAGCTTCACTTTCACCCAGAATCATCCCCAGGGGCGATTTTTCCGCCTCCCCTACTTGACTTCCAGTCAATTCCTTGTAATAACTACTTGGTCCATCTGGACGGGTTTGGGGGTGTGTCTGTTTGGCGGAAATTCGACTGCAAGAGGGAGAATCCCTCGAAAACGCTCTGCGCCGCTTCAAGCGCAAAGTGCAGCAGGAAGACATTATCAAAGAGGTCAAGCGCCACTCCTTTTACCTGAAACCCGGTGAGAAGAAACGCGTGAAAGCCGCTCTCGCTCGCAAGCGCGCTCGCAAGAAAGTTCGCAAAGAGCAGGACTAACGAAGTGTAAGGAGTAAGACTAAGCAGTAAAGGGTTGCCCCTTCCCGGGGTGACCCTGCTCTGCAGGCCCCCACCGTGCAGAGCTGCAGCAGGGATTATTCAATACTCACTCATGCGGCATTAAGGAAGCAAAGCTGTATCCACGCCTCGTTCTGAGCGCGTGGCGGGCCGAGTCCAGGGGCAGTTTGAGGGGGATACAATCCTGTGTTTGCTGTGCTTACACCGCTTCCCCGCGTGTGGCCAGCGCGCCACGGGCAAAAGGGAGCTATCCTCAATGGAATTTCAGGACAAGGTACTGACCTGCATCGACTGCGGCGCAGAGTTTGTCTTCACCGCCGGTGAACAACTATTTTTCCACGACAAGCAGTTCAAGAACGAGCCCAAGCGCTGCAAGGCCTGCAAGTCCAAGCGCGTTGCCGTTCTCTCCAACCCTTCCACCTTCCGCGGCGAGGGGCGCACTCACTCGCGCGTAGAAACACGCGCTACCTGCTCGCAATGCGGCAAAGACACCACCGTGCCTTTCCGTCCGACGCAGGGGCGGCCCATTTTGTGCCGGGAGTGTTTTACGCAGAAAAAGACCGTCGCCACCGCCTGATTGTGAAGTCTCACGGTCGGAAAACCACCACCGCCGGATGAAGCCCCTGGCGTGCAGCGATTTGTTGCCCGCTCGCTGCCACCGCGAATTTCGCCAGCGGCAGGTCGCCTAAACTCGCAGCCACACCTTATAGCGATACTTGATAACTCTTTCCTCGCCGGCCTTCAGCGAGACTTCCCACGTCATTCGCGTCAGCGGATTATCCACCGCGATGGCTTCCGCCAGCTTGTCGGCCTTCCCCGCATCGCTTTGTGATTCCACGGTCCCCCGCACTTTGTCGGTGATGCTTAATCGCACTTCCTTGCTCTTGTAGTTTTTGATCGTTAACTTGCCTTCGACGGTCACCTGATCGTAGTTGTAGTTCCTGCGCCGCTGAATCTCCTTCTGCCGCTCCACTTCATTCTCTTCATGACTGGCGCGAATGTCGGTGGCGACGGTCAGCTTCAGGTTTGAGCTTGCACTCTTCGGCGTGTAAGGCACAGTATCCTGCGAGAGCGGCCGGGTTCCGGAAATCACCATGGTGGGCGCGCTGGTCCAGGGAAACTTGGTTGTATTTTTCAGCCGCAGCGAATGCCAGACGTTATCCTTCGGCCCGCGGTCCGACGCAGAATTTACATTCTGCGCGTTGCCAAACCCGTCCACGCGGGGCTGGTCTTCCACGGTCCATTCATAGATGTGTTGGCAGCTCACGGTATCGGAGAAGACGTTGTACGTCGCCCGCTCGCCCTTCGCCAGCGTTACATTCTTTCTGCTGTACAAAAACAGATCTTCTTCCTGCACGCCCTGCAGTTCTTCGCTGGTAGCGGAAAAACTGGGGGCCGCTGCCGCTTCATAAGCAATACCGCTGGTCCGCTGTGCCATCAAGGCGTTGGAATAGCGCAAGTCCGACTCGTCCTTGCGTGAGGCGGCCTGCATGAATTCCAGCAGGCTCTGCTGCAGCGCCATGGGCGACGGAATATTTGCATAGGCAAAATTCGGAACGCCCACCACGAAGAAGAACTCCGTGTCCTTCAAATCCTCGGCGTCATTCACCAGGACGGCCTGCATCGTGATCTGCGCCGTCTTCTCATCCTGCAGCGACACCAGATACGAAGGCGTCCATCCCAGTCCGTGTTCCAGATATCCCATGGTCAGGCTGGCGTGGCCGGTTGCGCCTTTGATCTTGAAGCGCATCGCCTTCCGCTCCTCTTCCTGCGCTTGCTGCAGTATGGGATTCTCCGGCAGAATCACCCGCGCGATGTTGTGGAAGTACAGGGCCAGGAGCTTGCCGTCGGATTTCAGCAGAAAGAACTCCGGGACGGGGTGCGGTTGCGGGACAACCCGATCCCCCGCAGCGTTCACAGACTCTGCAACCGATTTCTCCGACTGCCGAAGGCCGACGATTTCGCCGCTGTATTCCTTTTGTGAGTTGTCGATTACCGTGACCACTTTGCCCGTATTCGCCAGCAGCACATCGGTCAGAACGGTCAGGTTCTGTTGCCTCACGACCTTATCCTGATGGGCAACCAGTTCATCCAGTGAAGCGCCCGCGTCATTGGGGGCAATCCACAAAGAACCCAAAGTCGCATTGGGAACGGAAGCTAAATTTCCCACTCCTCCTTCCAGACGCACATCACCCTGCTTCACCACGAAGGCCAGGCCGTTCTTGAAGGCCGCCACCGCCGCCGTTTTCAGTTCCGGTTCGGGCGCTTCCCCGGAGTGAGCAGCAAGTGACCAGACAACGCACGTGCACCCAACCAGCGCTAATCGCCGCGAGATTCTCATCAAGGCCTCCGAGTCTCGAACTTACGATTATGCGTGGATGGCGAAGCCAGAACGAGACGCAAGTATGGTTCCGTTCACTTGGCTCGGGGGTGCAGTCGCCTGCCTGCGACAATAGATCATGTCCTGCGCATATCAGCACTCGGGTGGTCGCAAACAGCTTCAGAAATGCCTAGCTTGAGGAGAGAGTTGATGATGAGTTTGCCGAGGCGGGAGCCAGCAGGCCGGGGCTGCGCTTTCTTTTAACGGACAAGGGTCGACTTTCCAGGAAGCTGGTTATCAGCTAGCTATTTATTTGCAAGCCGCCGTTGTAGCTGACTAGGCCCTTCTTCTTGAACCCACTCATGAATTTACTTACCCTCGCTCGAGTGGTACCAACCATCTCCGCCAGGGTTGATTGGCTCACCTTCAGAGCCGACTCCGGCTTTGATTCCTTGCTTATTTGTCCAAACAGCAACAGGACCCGCGCCAGCCGCCTTTCGCTGAAATTGAAAAATTGGTCCACCAGGTCCTCTTCGATTCGAATAATCCGGGAAAGCAGATATCCAACAAACACCGTCGCAAACTGCGGGTCTCGCTTAAGCGTGCGAATCGTGGCCTCCTTGTGCAGGCGAGCGACATTGGACGGCCCAATTGATCTCGCTGTACAAATCCGCAGAGATTGCCCTCCCAGACAGCCTTCGCCAAAAAAACTGCCTCGTTGCAGGAAGGCGATGATCGCTTTCTTTCGGCGCGTGGAGGCCACCGTGAGCTTCACCGTACCGCTCTGGATGTAGAAAAGAGCGTCAGCCGGGTCGCCTTGCGAGAAAACGACCTCCTTGTCTCGGTAGCTCCGAGCGGTCATTCCAGTACGAAACTTTTTGCGGAGAATTGTGGGACTAAAACCGGGACTATGTTTACTTGCCATTCGGGCCAAGGCAATCGTACCCACCACGAACTACCTCGTCTAGATGTTCAAAATTGAACACTGCCGCCTGTCTTGACCTGAAGGTAACTCGCGGTCCAACCCGCTGAAGAATACTCAGGATCCTGCCGAAGAGAACCGTAGGGAAGTGTGCGCAACAAAGAACGAGGCCCGCACACTCTACGCTATCGGGAGGGTTTCATGAGTCTCGCCACACCGGCCAGGGTCACACCTTCGTATTGCTACGCCCCGGGTCCAGAGAGCCGACGCCTGCCCGCCAGTTTATGGTTGATGATATTTCTCTTATTCGCCGTGACTGTAGCCGCCCAGGAAGTAACGAAGGACATTGGAGAAGCCAGCCTTGAACAACTGGCCAACATTCAGGTGTACAGCGCCTCGAAACACATGCAGAACGCCAGCGATGCCCCGTCTTCGGTAACGATTGTCACTGCCGACGAGATCCAGAAATATGGCTACCGCACGCTGGCCGACATCCTGCAGAGTGTACGGGGTTTCTACATTACCTCGGATCGGCTCTACAGCTATGTGGGCGTCCGCGGTTTCGGACGGTTGGGAGACTGGAACAGCCGCATTCTCCTGCTGGTGGACGGCCACCGCGTCAACGACAACATTGACGGTCATGGCATGTTGGGCACGGAGTTTCCTGTCGATGTGGATCTGATCGAGCGCGTGGAAATCATCCGCGGCCCCAGTTCTTCCCTCTATGGCGCCGACGCTTTCTTTGCCGTGATCAATGTAATCACGCGCAAGCCGGCACAGTTGAAAGGTCTGGAACTCTCATTTGAGCCAGCCAGCTTTGGAACGTATGAGGGGCGGGCGACATACGGCGGGCAATACCGGGGGCTGGACATGCTGTTCTCCGGGACGTTCTACGACAGCCAGGGACAGACCCTGTTTTATCCGCAGTTCGACAGCCCAGCCACTAATAACGGGATTACGCGAAACACGGATTACGAAAACTCGCAACACATCCTGGCGTCGATCAGCTTTCATGGATTCACCCTGCAGGGACTTTTCAGCGAACGTGACAAGGGGGTCCCAACAGCGTACTTCGGCTCCTTGTTCAATGATCCCCGGTCCCAGAATTTCGACAACCAGCAATACATCGATCTCAGTTACCAGCATTCCGTGGGCGAGAACTGGGAGTTAAGCGCCGGAACCTCGTATGACCAAGCCCGCCTGCAGGCGCCGGTTCCATATCCTACCGGGCTGCCTGACGGCTCGACCACGGTGGACACGTATTCATTTCGGGGAGGATGGTGGAACAGCGAGGTGAAGTTGAGTCGAACCCTGCTGGAGAAGCACAGAGTCACGTTGGGGAGCGAGATCACCGACAACTTGCGGCAGAACCAGGGGAGCCTCATTCCCATCGGCACAATCTTTGTTCCAGTCCCCGCCAGCTCCACGATCTGGGCCCTCTACGGACAAGATGAGTTCGCCATCACCCACCAACTGACTTTGAGCGCCGGGCTACGCTACGACCATTACTCGAATTTTGGCGGGACCACCAATCCGCGCGTGGGGTTGATTTACCATCTCTTCCACCCCACCACGCTGAAGCTGTTGTACGGTACAGCCTTTCGTGCTCCCGAGCCCTACGAACTCGCGCCCGATTTCGGACCCGTCTACGACAACAACTTACATCTCAAGCCGGAGACGATTCGAAGCGTCGAAGGAGTGGTGGAGCAGGGGCTCGGGCCACATTTCACGCTCTCAGTCAGTGTCTTCCGCAACTGGATTAACAATCTAATCTCGCTGGACGTTAATTCGAGCGATAACCAGTTCATGTATCGCAATTCCGATAAGGTGGATGCCACCGGCGTGGAAGTCGAGCTCGATGGGCAGTGGGCCGGCGGTGTAAAGAGTACGGCAAGCTACAGCTACGCGGTCGCCACACAGCTGGCAGAGCATAAGGTCCTTGGCAACTCTCCTCAGCACCTGGGCAAGTTAAACGTGGTCGTTCCCGTGGTGCGGCAGCGCCTGTTCGCCAGCATGGATGCGCAATACACCAGCCCCCGCCAGACTCTGTTAGAAAACACTGTCAGCGGCTTCTCCGTGTTCAATGTGACCTTGCTCGGGCACACGCTGGGAAAGCACCTGGATATATCTACCAGCGTTTACAACATTTTCGATAAAAAGTATTTCGACCCCGGCCGCCCCGAGGATCCGGAAGACAGCATTCAGCAGGACGGCAGAAATTTTCGCGTCAAGCTCACGGTCAGGTTTTGAAGCTCAGGATGAACTCCTCGGCCAAATACGAATCGTTGCCCTGGCGGCCATCGCCCCGGGCCGCTCTGGGAATTGTTCTTTTGGCGCTCCAACTTCTGGTCTTGGGCCAGCAACAGAACGCAACCGAAGATCAAGTCAAGGCCGCCTATCTTTTGAATTTCGCGAAACTGGCGCAATGGCCCAAGCAGGCTTTGCCGGATGGTCCCTCACCGCTGGTGATCGGAGTCAGTGGCGGAGATGAAGACTTTCTCGCCGTCTTGAAGGCCGTTGTTGCGGGAAAAACTATCGGAACCCACGTGGTGGTAGTCAGGCCCGTCGGTTCCGCCGACGACATGAAATCGTGCCACATCGTTTTCTTTCGCGCCTCCGAAAAGAAGCACACTCAGGCCGCCATCGAGGGTCTGGCGCAACCGGGCGCGCTCTTGGTGGGGGAAGACGAGTCCTTCCTTCGGCAAGGCGGCATGATCAATCTGGTCCGGGACCACGGAAGCGTACGGTTTGAAGTCAACTCAGACGCGCTCGACCGGTCGGAGATTCATTTCAGCTCGAAAATTCTCGCGCTGGCCAAAGCTGGCTCTGGCCCCACTCCCACCATGGCATCAAGCTCGCCCCCGCAGACTGAAGGGCCGCGGCGACTGGAACGCAGCGCTCCCCCGGAGTATCCCGACATCGCCAAGCGGATGAACCTGACGGGAACCGTGCAGGTGCAGGCAATGGTGAAGCCCGATGGAACCGTGAAGGAAGTAAGGGTCCTCGGAGGTCATCCTCTGCTCGCGGAGGCCCTGGCACATGCGGTCATGAAGTGGACCTATCAGCGTACTCCCAGGGAATCGGTGGAAGTGGTGAAGTTCAGTTTTGGCCCGCAGTAGCCCCATCCCAGGCCTGGCACCCGTGCCCAAAAGCGCGGCGAAAATGACAAGGATCTGACGATCCATTGACATCCTCCGACTGCTCCGAAGCACATTCTTTTTGAGAGAAACAATAATTCACGTCTCAGGCCGGAATGCGACATTGTCAAAGTCGGGATTCATTTGGTAGACCGCTGGTAGACCGCAGAAAACGCTCCCTCCACAGGGCGAATTGTGGCAATATTTGCTCATTAAGAGGCGATCCCCCATGTTCTCGGTTCGCGTAGTTCTCTGGACGGCAGCTATGGCATATACCGGATTCATTCTGACCAACCAGGGGCTACGAACGTTCAACAGCCTCTCACTCACAGAAGCAGTCCTCGGAGCTTTAACGGGATTTCTCCTTGCGGTCATGTTTACTCTCCGAGAGAGGCGGCGACAAAGACCTGCCTTCGTTGTGCATTCCATTGCACAATTCTTTCCAGACTGGGGCACATCCCGCCGAAACCGCGACTCACCTCCGGACTAAAACGTTGATTCCAACAGGCGAGATCCGCGTCCTCAAAACGAAAGCCTCGCACTGACCTGCAGCTCCCGTGCCGGCGTCATCGCCATCGTGATCGTTCCGAACTGCGGAGTGTTCACGAAACGGTTCGGCGTCCCCAGGTTGGTTTTATTCAGCGCGTTGAAGGCTTCGGCGCGGAATTGCAACGCCGTCCTTTCTGTGATGCTGAAAGAACGCGCCAGCGCGAAATCCAACGACTGCAGGGGCGGGCCGTACACGGAATTCCGGCCGGCATCGCCAAACGTGAACGCCGGCGGCGCGGCGAAAGCAGCGGGCGAAAACCATTCCGCCGCGGTGTGCGTGCCGGGCCCAAATATGGGTTGCCCCGTCACATTAGCGCGGATGGGGTTCTCTCCCAGCACGGTTCCAGAGTTCGCCGTGTCGCCAAACACAGAGATGGTAAATGGCATTCCCGATTGCACCTGATAGATGGTCGAGAAATGCCAGTTCTGCGTGACCAGCCCCACCCATTGGTTCCGGCGAAATGCGGGAATGTCATAAACGTTGCTCAGCGCGAGGCGATGGCGCACGTCGCAGCCCGGCCCTTTTTCCGCATTCAGGTTGCTGTTATTTTGCGGGATCGCCGCTTCGTCCATGGGCGAGCGAAAGTCCGGAGCGTTGGTCAGGTTCTTGGCGTAAGTATAGTTCGCCAGGAAACTGAGCCCGTGTGAGTATCGCCGCCGCACATTCACATAGCCCGCGTCGTACCAGCTCTGCGCCGTGTTTTCCAGCAGATTGATGGTGCTCACAGGGAAAGTCGTGCTCTGGATCACCGCGTTCGACGCGCTGCTCGGCGGCAGTTCAGTATTCGGGACGAAGCTCAGCGTCTTGAACGGACGCCGCGGCCCAATCGGCCCCGACCCCGGAGGCGCGTTGTTGATCAAGTGCGAGCGTTGCAAGTGAAAGCCGCGAGCACCCAGATAGCCGACTTCAAGCGATGTATCTTTTCCCAGGCTCTTCTGCACAGAGCCATTCCATTGCTGAACGTACTGCGCCGGCGCATGCGGATCGAACGCCGTAAAGCTAACGGTGGTCGCCGGCAATGCGCCCGTGCCCAACACCGGCGTGCCAAAATTCAATCCATTCGTAAACAGCGACGCTGGAGGCGTGAAGTTATCCGCCTGCTGCGT
>Ga0070710_10001579_pt1 | contig 10752 bp, 10 predicted proteins | sample LARL52metaG_FD_65454 | JGI IMG/M metagenome (GOLD analysis project Ga0070710, IMG submission 65454) | Corn, switchgrass and miscanthus rhizosphere microbial communities from Kellogg Biological Station, Michigan, USA - LAR L5-2 metaG | ecosystem: Host-associated > Plants > Roots > Rhizosphere ... | reverse complement strand
GGTCACCGTGTCCAAGCGCCGCCGGGTGCAGGGGTGGGCGCTGGCCAGGGACCTGACTATCGCCGGGGTCATTGTGTACGCCTTCCTCAGGGCGCAACGGGAACGGGCCGGCCCGGTGGCCGCGCCAGCGGACAACCCGCCGCTGGAGCCGTCCCCAGGCCGTTGATGACTCCTCGGCCGAGGCCGCCGTCCCGTCCTGGGATGGCGGCCTTACCTATCCAAGAGGCAGGTCCTGATGGGTGAATAAGTCCTCGAAGATGAGGGCGCCGAACAGCTTGGCATAGCGGATCAGGTGGATATCCCCGAGGTAGTTCTCGCGGACGTAGGCGTGCGCCGCCAGTCCCAGCTGGGTTGCCTTGGCCTGGTCGGCGAGCAGGAGGCGGACGGCCTGTCCGAATGCCTTCAGGTCGGTGGGATCAGGTAGCAAGATGCCGGTGCCGTCGGCGATCTGGTCGATGATCCCTCCGACCGCCGAGCCAATCACGGGCCTGCCCTTCCACATTCCCTCGGAAACGGTCAGCCCGAAGCCTTCTGCCAGGCTTTTTTGCGCGATGACGGTGGCGTGCCGCTGCAGGGCGTTGACCATGGCCGCGTTCTCGTCGATGTCGTCAAGCGGCAGCGTCACCAGCAGGATGCGTGCCCGCGCAGCAGGCGGCAGGTCGTGCCATTGCAACAGGCATTCCCCGTACACGGCCGCACCCTCCGGGTCGTCGGCCACGTCGCTGACCGCCGGGCCGGCCAGCATCAGGTACCCGCCACCGCCGGGCACGACGTGGTCGGCGAAGCCGCGCATTACCCCCGCCATGTCCTTGAGCCGGTCCCAGCGGGAGACCTGGAGCAACACAGGATCCTCAGGGCGGGGGCGGCCCTCCCCGGTGATGACCGCCTGCTCGGTGACGGTGCCGGAGTCGCCGTTGCGTCGCACGAAGGTGGCGGGTGCCTGCTGCGCGGCACCGTCGAGCACGCCGAGCTTGGCGAGGATAGCCTGCACGGTGGCGGCATCGAGGTCCTGGTTCTTGGGGGAGAACGGGTCGATCGATGGCGGGATGATCGAGACCTTGTCATCCGGCAGCCACGATGGCACGTATTCCCGGCGCGAGAACACATACCCCTCTGCCGAGCCCAGGTGCGGCCGCAGGAAGTCCCACCCCGCCCGGGTGGCGTCGTTCTCCCAGCCGACGCCGATATGGCAACGCCACACCACGCGGGCGCCTGCCCGCGCCAGCGGCCCGGCCAGGCCAGCGGTCTGCGGGTCATGGAGCAGCGCGACATCGCCCGGCCGGATCCGGCCAACCAGCTCCACCGCGTTGGCGCTCAGCATCCGCATGTAATGCTGGGCCTCCGCTGCGCCCAGGGGCCCCCCGGCACGATCACCGTGGATCTGGTTGTGCAGGCGTTTGGTGAGCGCGAAAAACTCGGCGTCGCCGGTGACCACAAGCCAGCCAATCGGGATGTCGAGATCGCTGACGTACCCGACCAGCACCTCCAGCATCTCAGCGACCCCGCCGCCGGTAGCGGTCGAGTTGACGTTCCAAATGGTGTGCCCGGCCAGCTGTCGCCGAACCTGGTCAGCGGTCTCGACCAGGCGCAGGTACCGCTGGCCGCCAACGATGGGCTCCAGCAGCGAGACAGGCCGCCGTGGCACATCCACCACCTTGACCAGGCTCACGGCATCCCCTCCGTTCGGATCGCCGCTCGCTACACCGCAGGCACCGGCACCGCATGTGACGGCTTACCTGTAGCATGCCCCGCCACCGCGGCATCTGACCACGACCTCCGCTCGCCGGGCCCGGATTCGGCGGCCAGGTGGCCGTCATGGGCTCACCCCTCCGGACGCTGTCTGGACCTGGCAGAGCCGAAGGTCCCAGCAGGGGCGGACTACTGGCCGGGGGATTGGGCACTGTGCGGCCTATGATGCCGATCAGATGGGCCGGCTCCAGCTACCAGAATGGCCGCCGGCCGCGTCACGAGACCTCTACAGGTCGCCACCACGCTGCCGTGTCTGTCGCCCCCGCCCCGGCCAGGACCTGCGGCCTCGCGAGGAGCTCGTCACGGCGCAGCCCGGGCAGCACCACGTAGTGAATCGATCCTGGCACCGACACCAGCGCGAGCACCCGCCACAAGGCACGTGCGTAGTGGTCGGCCCGCCGCGGCCCGTCCCACTCATACAGGCCGCGGTAGCGGCCGCGCTCGTCGTTGGCCAGCCACAACTTGGACACAAAGCCCGGAAAGCCGACGAACAGCGGGGTGTTGAGCAAACTCTCCCAGCGGAAAGCGGCGTGTGCCCAGCCGCGCACCGCCCGCAGCCGGAACTCCACGACGAGCACGCACGGGTCCTGCGTCGCGTCGCGCGCGACGACGGTTTCCCGGTACACCCGCGCCGAAGTCCCGTCGGCGAACCGTAGCCGCCTCCCCACCTGCTCAGTGGGAAGATGTACCCGGCGCCGCCACAACAGGCGTGCTGTGCTGGCGACACAACCGGTGAGCGCCCAGAGCGCCGCATCGTAAGCAAGCGCGGACTGGTCAATCTGGTCAAGGGCCGGCCGTACATTCATGGTCCACCTTCGTTGCTGACAGCGTGCTGCTGGTGGGCAGCACGCCGTTAACCCAGAAAAGGTCCGGGTCGTTCACTGCGTCTGCCCGTTCTCACATCAGCCGCCCACAGGCCGTCCAGGGCGGGTCTGGCCCGTGCCGCGGCCTGGGCTGCGGGCCCGGCGCCCAGCAGGGCCTCTGCCGTCGTTTCCAGCGCTTCGGCCAGCTCGATCAGACAGGTCATCGTCACAACCGCCGGGCGTGTCTCGAGATAGGAGAGGTAAGGCACGGAAAGGTGCGCCTTGGCCGCGAGTTCCGCACGACTCCATCCGAGTTGCTGCCGCCGGGCCCCGATGCGCCTGCCCAGGTCACCGGGGTTCGGCACGCTACCGCAGGACATCTGCCGCTCCCTCCGGTTTTGTATGTCCCTGTTGAGGAACACCTCTACGCCAAGGCTCGGCCGGGCTCGGGCTTACCGGTAGAGGCCCCCGACCCGTCATCGCGGGACCTTGGGCCCGTGTGGCTGACCCGAGACGGGACCTCCGGCCCCGTTCTCTCGTCCGCGACGGGGCGTGCCTCGCCCGCGACGGTCCTGCCGACTGGGCGGATGTGAACGGCCCGCCGGACGGGGCCCGCGCCGCGGTGGCCATGCGACAGGCACTACGTGCGACCCTCTGGACAAGTGCGCACCCGTGGACCGTACTTGGTCTCGTGGCAGAATCGTCCTGGCTTCTTCGGCGCTGGCGCCGCAGGTGACGATCCGGCCACAGGATCGGGACCTATGTCCCTGGATATCGGCACCCGGGCCGCGCACCCTGGAGATATGGCAAATGCGTTGAAGGCCAGGCGCCTGCAGGCCGGGAGACCGCCCAGCACGGCACGGTGTGACACGCATGCCCGCATCCTCGCCATCTTGGAACTGGTGACCGGGGCCGCGGCTCTCGTGGGCGGGGTGCTCCTCGCGGCCGTCCCGGACGGCTCGCTACTGCGCGCGGACCCGAGAGCGCTCACCGGCACCCCATTCGTGGACTGGCGCGTTCCGGGTCTGCTCCTGGCCACCCTGGTCGGCGGCGGCTTCCTATTGGCCGGTTATTGGCAATGGCGCAATCGCTGGCATGCCCGCGCTCTTTCGATGTTCGCGGGTGCGGGACTGATCGCCTTCGAGGCCGCCGAGGTGGCCTGGATCGGATTCCAGCCCCTGCAGACGGTGTTCGCGGCCGTGGGCGCGATCGTCATAGTGCTCGCGTTGCACAACCCAGGCAGCCAGCCATGACCGCGCCGATGGCAGTGCCGCACGAGGCCGGGCCCATCCAGCAGGAGTGGCTACGCCTGGCCACCGCCGCGGCGGACCCGCCCAAGTTCGCCCCGGCGATGATCGCTGACCTGCCCGAGCCGGCCCAGCGATGGCTGAGTCACGCGATCACGCCGGGAACTCCGCTCTGGCAGACGGTGGAACTGACGATGCACGGGCAGATCTGGCTCGGCCAGTGGCGGTCATTCACGGCCCACCAGATCATCGCCATGCCGCGCGGTTACATCTGGGCGGCTACGGCCCGAGTGGCCGGACTGCCTGTCACTGGCTTCGACCGACTCAGCTCCGGGACCGCGCAGATGCGCTGGCGGCTGTTTCACCTGGTCCCGGTGATGACCGCCGCCGGTCCCGACATCACCCGCAGCGCCTACGGGCGGCTAGCTGGGGAGATCGCGCTCATACCGACCGCGTTCCAGAGCGCCCAGTGGACGCAAGGCGAGCGCCCCGGCAGCGCGATTGCAACATGGAAGTTCGGGCAGGACACCGAGACGGCCGCGCTGCGGGTAGGGGGCGACGGCCAGCTCGTGGAAGTTGTGGTCAACCGATGGGGCAACCCCGGCGGCACGCCCTTCTGCCGCTGCCCGTTCGGAGTGTCAGTGGAGGAGGAGTCGCAGTCCGGCGGCGTCACTATTCCCTCGAGGTTCCGGGCCGGATGGTGGTGGGGCACGGAGCGGCAGGACGAAGGTGAATTCTTCCGCGCCTGCATCACAAGCGCCCAGTACCGGTGAGGGCAGGCTGCGGGGAGCGACAGAGCTCACCAAAGGCAGGTTCAGATCGTGACCGCACCAAGAGAAGGGTAAGGCGAGATGGGCACCGGTGGGGAAGTGGTAGCGGTTCACCAGCCAATTGACGTGGGGCCGGAGATGGCGGCGCTGGGCCGCTTCTACACCGACGTCACCTGGGAAGGGACCATCCGCGAAGGCGGGATGGGTCCGGGCACGCCCTCGATGACCGGCGTTGGGCGCGGTACCGTCCAGGCGATCCAGGATGGCCGCTGGATCGTCCTGGACTGTGAGCAGGACCAGTTCCTGCACGATGGCACCTTTGTGCTGAAGTGGCAGCTGCACTGGGTGTCGGGCTGGGATCCTGAACACGGCGAGTACCGGGCGGTGATGACCGACAACTACGGCCACGCCGAGGTGTACCGCGGGCGGATCGACGGTGACCGCCTGGTGTTCGAGTCCATAGAGGGAGCCGCGGCCAGGCTCCGGTTCACCTGGGATGCCACCGAGCTTGGCCGGATCACCTGGCGCAACGAAATGGCGGCGGGGGATGGGCCGTGGTTCCTGATCGAGGAATACCGCATGGTGCCGCAGTAACGCGGCGCCGCCCAGCCAGGTCCGGTCGCGCTTGGCATCCTCAAGCACCAGATCCCGCTGGTCCAGAATGGTGGCTGTACTGCTGCTTAATCGTCAAGGTCGACACAGACCAGCACCGTGCTATTGCTGATCTGCACGAGCTGGCCCGCCGCCTGGAAGGCACTGGGGTCACCGCAACGGTCCTGCATCCCAGTGGGTCTGGGCCGTCTCGCTGGCGGAGCTGGTGTCTTGCCTGGCTGCAACAGTGAGCCCGGCTGACCATCCAGGAGCGCGGCCATTGGCAGGCATATCGATGGCGCCGCTGTCGTGGCCGCTGCAGGCCAGGAGCCAGGCGATCAGGGAGTTGGAGTTCCACATCTCCCCCGCATGCAGTTCGTCGCGGCCCCAGTGTCGAGGTTCTGATGCGGGTCTACGCCAAGTGCGTGACCGGCCTGGAGGACGTGTGGATCAATCGCATGGACACCGCCCTGCACCTGGAAGATCCGGAACAGCCGGACTGATCTCTGGGTCGTGGAATCTGTCTGCGGTGGCGTTTCCCGACGTCAGATGACAGGGACCGAGCAGGGCCATAAAGGCCGTTTCGCCTGGCAGGAAGGTTGTTTTGGCAGCTAGCGATGGGTGCCCCCCGGCAGTGCCCCCCGGCCGTGTCCCCGGCAGGATTCGAACCTGCCCTCACGGCTCCGAAGGGGAATGCTGTTCACAACGATGACCTGGCAAAACGCACCGCCGGCCGTCCGTTGTGAGGCGTATGGGGGCGTGCCCCACTAGCTGACCCTGACGGTTTTGCGTCCGGCCTCTAATCGGGCTGTCCGGTGGCCCCCGGTGGCAGCGGAACCCTCGGGAGGGCCGTTCGGGGCCTGCCGGCAGCAGGCTGCAATTGCCTCGGCACCTTCCCGGCCGGCCGGGTCCGGCGATCCACGCCGCCCGGGATAGCCATGTCAGCGTCTTGGTCGTGGCGAGTGGCGATCTGACTAGGCGCAAGCTGCTGCCGGGGCTTTCCACGTGGCGGCGGCCGGTGCGCCACACCCGGGCGATCCGAGCCTGCGGCACGCGGTCGCGGGCTCGGGAAGGTTCGTGCCCTGCTGCCGCCTACGGCTGTACGGCGTGCTCGGTGTCTGCGGCGTTGTGGGGAACCTTGATTTCTAGTGCCTGCAGCGGCGGGATGCTGATCGTCTCTACCGGCGGTATGGCGGTCGGATCTACCGATGGTATGGCCCCCGGCTCGGCGGCGGCTGGGTGAGCCTCGATGTCGGCCCCCGCCTCGGCGTCGCCGAAGTCGGCGAGTGATGCCGAAGGTCCGGCATATGGCCCGGTGGGCGTCATTTTCTCGAAGAACCGCAGCAGCTCGACCGGTACCGGCATGACCAGCGTGCTGTTTTTCTCCCCGGCCACCTCGACCACGGTCTGCAGCAGCCTTAGCTGCAGCGCGGCGGGGTCGCGGGCCATCACGTTCGCTGCCGCGGCCAGCCGTTTCGACGCCTGGTACTCCCCGTCGGCGGTGATGATCCGGGCCCGCCGCTCCCGCTCCGCCTCGGCCTGCCGCGACATCGACCGCTTCATGGTCTCGGGCAGCGAGACGTCCTTGATCTCCACCCGCTCGACGCGGATCCCCCACGGTCCCTCGGTCGGCTCATCGATGATGCGGCGCAGCTCCCGGTTGACCTGGTCCCGCTCGGCCAGCAGCTGGTCCATCTCGGACTGGCCGATGATCGACCGCAGTGAGGTCTGCGCCTGCTGGGAGACCGCGAACAGGTAGTTCTGCACGTTCACCGTGGCCTTAATGGGATCGACCACCCGGAAGTACACCACCGCGTCGACCCGGACGGTCACGTTGTCTTTGGTGATGCCATCTTGGGCCGGGACCGCCATCGCGACGATCTGCATGTTGACCTTCTGCATCCGGTCACCGACCGGCCTGATCACCGTCAGACCCGGTCCGCGCGGCGGCGACTGGATCTTGCCGAACCGGAACACGATGCCCTGCTCGAACTGCTGCACCACCCGCACCGAACGGCCAACCGCGGCCACACCGGCCACGGCAAGTATCACCAATATGATCACGATGGCGGCAATCACTGCTAACAATCCCTCTCCGGCAGCACACGCCCGCTGTGCATGGCACTGGGTCTGGCCGGCTTACGCCAGCCCTCGTTCTACTATCACGGATAGGACTCAGTAGATGTTCACGGGCCGTGTGCTGGTGCCGCTCGTATTCGCCGATGATCTGCCTGGCGTGCTGCATGGTTGGAGCGCAGCGGAGCCGGGCTGGCATCGCCCGGGGTGCCCGGTAAGCCCCTTTCAGCGCTGCGGTGGTGACGGTGACGGTGTCCGGTCAGAGGCAGCTTGGACGCGCCTGGGAGCGGTGGATGCCAGGGGTAGGCCCCCGGGCCGCGGCGGCGCAGGACCATCTACTAACACGAGTAGTACATAATCCGTGCTCAACCGGCCCCGTGAAACTGCCCACTGCGAGCCATCGCGGTGAGCCCCGCTGCGGGACTACTGGGAACGCTGCCGCGGAAAGGGTCGGCCCACGTCTGAACAGCTCTCACTGACGGCTCGTGCTACTAAGAGTGGTGGTGGTCGGGACCGGCCGGCGCGGCCGCACGCCCAGCGGAGGGGAAGTATCGGCCTGCGCTGTGATGGTTCGTAGACTTGGAGATCTTGTGAGGCGCCATCTGCGGTGGACTGTATGTCTCGGCTCTGTCAGCCTGGCCGCAGGCCTGGCGCTGACGGCGTGCGCCCCGGCCGCACCCCTGCCACACGGGCCGGTGCTGCCCGCGCACTGGGTCAGGTTCCGGCATCTGGCAGGGGTGGTGGACCTTGCGGGCCCCCGCAGCGATGGCTCGTTTACCGTGGCCGCGGCCGGGCGCCTGTTCACCTTGACCCGGGCGGGCGTGCTGCGGCCGTTTGCCAGGGGGCCGGGCGGCTACTCGACCGCGATCGGGCCGGAGCCCTATGTCGCGATGGCCGACGGTGAGCGTGTCGCGGGGGCCGGTTACTCATTCCCCAGCGGCATGATCTTCGCCCTCCAGCCCGGACCCCGCCCGGGCATCATCGTGATCGCGCCGGACGGCCGGGCGTCGCGGTTCACCAGCCTGCCCGCCATGGCAACCCCGGACGGCATCACCTTCGACACCACCGGCCGCTTCGGGCACCGGCTCCTCGTCACCGCTCGGAACCACGGCGCGACCATGGTGCTGGCCATCGACAGCGCGGGCGATGTCCGCACGATAGCCTCCCATGCCCCGGCCATGGAAGGCGGCATCGCCGTGGCACCGGCGTCGTTCGGCCACTACGGAGGCGACCTGATCGCCCCTAACGAGACCAGCGGGCGCGTGTACGCCATCAGGCCGGATGGCACCGTGGTCACACTTGCGGTATCTGGCCTGCCGCACGGCGGCGACATAGGCGTGGAAAGCGCCGGGTTCGTGCCACCGCGGTTCGGCGCCGGCGACGCCGCCTACCTCGCCGACCGGTACTCGAAGGGGAACAAGCACCCCGGTACCAACAGCATCTTGCGTGTGCCCGGCTCGCAGTTGCTCAAGGCGGGTGCCCGTCCTGGCGACCTGTTGGTCGCGACCGAGGGAAGCGCACGCACCATTGCCGTGCGTTGCGCCAACACGTGTTCGGTGCGTTACATCGCCGCTGGCCCTGCCATCAGCCACGCCGAGGGACACATCGTGTTCACCACCTGACTTGTCCTTCCATGATCCGGCCGCCGCCGAGGCCCGGCACGGAAGCGCTTGACCAATGAACGGCGGCGGCATGCATCCCGGCCGGATCCCGCAAAGCGCGTAGGGGCCGGCTAAGGCTGGCTTCTCGCGGGAACCACGTCATGAGAGGTGGACCACGGTGACTATCTCGGACAGAACGGTTGCCATCATCGGCACCGGCAACATCGGCAGCAGGCTCGCGGCGAACTTCGTGGACGCGTGTAGGCCATCCGCTGCGTGACGAATACGCCGGTCAGCATTCCGCCCGCCGCGACTCGACTGGCGCATGCGATACCGGATCGACCCGGACAGCCGCACGGGAGTCGTCTTGGACGTTTCTCACCGATCCGACCCCTACGGCACATGAGCGACCAGCGACTGTCCCGGAGAAATGAGCGCTCTACCGGCTGGTTGCAAGATGGTCACTGCACGTAGCCGGACACACCTGACAACGCGCGAAGAGCCCTCGATTGTGGGGGTCCAGGCGGTGGCCTCATTGTTGTGCCGGCGGGGCCGTGACCGGAGCCGCGGCGCCTGGGCTGCGGCTCCGGTCACGGTCGGCCGGTGGGCTAGCTGGCGACGATGCCAGCGGGGGTGGCGCCGGCGGGAAGCGCGAACGGGGACGTGCCCAGTTCGGTCAGGTTGCCGCCGTTGACGGCGAAGGCGCCGACGGCGCCGATCCTGCTTTCATCGACGTACAGGTAGCGGCCGTCGGGGCTGAGGCGGGCGTCGACCGCGCCCACCCCGCCGGTCTTGCCGACCGGGGTGCTGCCGAGCAGCGTCAGCGTGCCGTCGGGGGCGATCTGGTAGCGGGAGATCTCGCCGGATCCGGTGTTCACGGTGAACAGAAACTGGCCATCGTGGGTGATCTCTACCCAGCATGGCGCGGTCTGCTGGTCGGCGAACGGGGAGCCCGCGACGGGGGTCAACGTGCCGTTCGGGGAGTCGGTGTAGGCGGAGATGGTTCCGGTGCCGGCGCCGACGTTGTGGGCGTTGGACACGAACAGCTGGTCGGGGTTGGTTGGCCGGAACTCGCTGCCGAACGGGCCCAGGCCCTGGGCCGGGAACGGCGAGGCGGGCGCGGCAGTCAGCCGGTCGCCGGAGCCGACGGTAAAGCTGTCGATCACCGATGTTCCCACCTCGGTACCGACCAGTTTGGTGCCGGTGCCGTTGAACAACACGTCAGCGGGCGCGGCGTTGGCGGCCAGCGTTACGGTCGACCCGGGGATCGGGTCCAAGCGGCCGTTCGGGCGGAGCTGGAAGCCGGTGTAGTTGCTGCCACCGTTCCCGGAGTTGGCCACGTACACCAGGTCGCCGTGAACCGCGATGCTGTCGGGCAAGATTCCGCGGGAGGACACCACGCCACCGGGGACGAGTTTGAGGGAGCCGTCATCCAGGATCCGCAGCACCGAGATCTGGTTGCTGCCCGCGTCGACGGCGATCACGAACCGGCCGTTCGGCGTGATCTGAATCGCTCCCTGCTCAGCCAGTCCGGCACCGGTCCCGGCCCCGCCGGTCGGGAATGGGGACCCGGGCTGGGGGGTCAGCGCACCGTCAGCGTGCCGGTCGAACGCCCCGATCGTGTTGGTCCCGGCCGTATTGTCGTCGACGTAGACGTGCCCAACCACCGGCGAGGCGTCGGTCGTGGAGGCACCGGTCGAGGCCGCGGCGGCTGCGGGCACCGCCACTGCCGCGGCCATCGCCAGGCCGAGCATCAGCGCGCCCGAGCGGCCGTGTTTGAGGATGTGCCTTACTTCTGGTTTGGCATGGAGAGCGCGGACGGCCATCCGCCTGCGCCGATGTGACACGAACTTCATCTGCTGTCCTTTCCCGCGGCGGGGCCCGTACCTGGCCGGCGGCCAGCGGCTGCCCGCTG
>Ga0070710_10001575_pt1 | contig 10765 bp, 13 predicted proteins | sample LARL52metaG_FD_65454 | JGI IMG/M metagenome (GOLD analysis project Ga0070710, IMG submission 65454) | Corn, switchgrass and miscanthus rhizosphere microbial communities from Kellogg Biological Station, Michigan, USA - LAR L5-2 metaG | ecosystem: Host-associated > Plants > Roots > Rhizosphere ... | reverse complement strand
GGTGATCCCCTCCTGCATCGCCTTCCACTCTTCGTCTGTGAAGTCAGCCTTGGTAGCCATGCAGAGGAGTATGGCTGCTGACGGCTTCTAGAAGGCGGCGCTTCGCTGCCGGTACATCTTCTGTGCCTGCCGGCTCGAGTACGAGATCAGATCGAGGGCGACGCCGATGCCGACGGCGATCCAGCTGGCGCCATGGACCCCGCCGACGCTCCAGACGATCGTGTACATCAGGGTCGTCCACGGCGCGAAGATCAGCCCGAGGAGCGGCCACCACCAGTGGGCAAACGCATGCTGGACCCGCTGGCCGAAGATCCACTCGAGCGCAAGCGCGAACCGTGGGCCGAACGCGAACAGCGCGAGGAGCAAGCAGCACACGCCACGATTGTTCCGATCGAGCCGGACGACGCGCTGATTCCCCCGCGTTACTTTCTTCTGCGTTGTTCGAGAGAACGGTTGTGAGTGACGTTGCGAGGGTGCGTTCCTGACGATCGCCCGCACGGCTTCATCGACCCGCAGGTAGCGGGTCGAGGGCGCTCGTGTGGGCGAGCGTCCTATCGCCCGACGGGCAGCGTGAGCGTGAAGATCGAGCCCGGTTCGGCGCCCGAGCTCACGTCGAGCGAGCCTCCGTGCGCTTCCGCGATCGAGCGGGCGATGAAGAGGCCGAGGCCTGTGCCCGGCTTGGACGCGCCCGGCACGTCCACCCGGCCGAACTTCTCGAAGATGCGCCGTTGCTGGTCGGGTGGGATGCCGGGCCCCGCGTCCCGCACCGCGATCCGCACCGCGCCGTTCGCCGCCGCAGCCGTCACGCGCACCTCCCCGCCCTCCGGCGAGTACTTGACCGCGTTCTCGATCAGGTTGCCCAGAACCTGCCGGAGCCGGGCGCGGTCGCCGCGAATCCCCGGCAGGGCACCGTGGACGGAAGCAACGACCGGCACCTCCTGCTGCGCGAGCACCGCCGTCTCGACCGCCTCGTCGACGACCCGGCCGAGATCGACCTCCTCGAAGCGATAGGTGAACGTCCCTGCCTCGATCCGCGATGTGTCGAGGACGTCCCCCACGAGCTCCGCCAGCCGGGCGGTCTCGTCGCCGATGAGCGCGAGGAACGACTCGCGCTGGTCCGCCGTGAGCATCCGCCAGCGGTCCTGCAGCGTCCGCGCAGCCCCGATCACCGCCGCCATGGGGCTGCGCAGCTCGTGGGACACGAGCGAGACGAAGTCTGCGCGGAGCTGCGAGAGGCGGGCCAGCTCCTCGACTCGTCTTCGCTCCGCCTCGTAGGCGCGGATGTTCTGCACGGCGGTCGCGACGAGGCGGCCGAGGAGGGAGACCAGCTCGACCTCGTCCTCGCTGAACGCGTCCGGACGGTCGCGCGACAGGCTCAGCATCCCGATCGTGCGCGCGCCGAGCAGCAGCGGCGTCACGAGCTCGCTGCGCAGGCCGAGGGCGAGGAGCTGTTCGTCGGCGGGAGCGTCCCGCTCGGTGAGGTCGCGCCGCACGACGATCTTGCCGTCGAGCACGCGCTCGAGCAGCGAGCCCTCGATCGGATCGGTGTTCCCGGGCGGGAAGACGTCGCCGGCGCCGCGACCGGCAGTGGCCATCGTGGTGGCGGTGTCGCCGTCCACGAGGACGATCGCCGTCCGCTCGAAGGGGACGAGGCCGCGAAGCTCGCGAATGAAGGCTCCGAACGCCTCGTCGAGCTCGAGCGAAGAGCCGAGCGCACGCGCGCAGCGGTTCGCCGTCTCGAGGACGTCGACGCGATGCCCGAGCTCGTCGCGCAGGCGTTCCGCCTCGGCGGCCCGCGCCTCGGCACGGCTCCGCTCGGCGTTGAGGGTGTCGCGCAGCCGCCCGATGACGAGACCGGCGAGCACGCCCACCAGGACGCGGGCGAACGCGTTTCTCCACTGCAGCCCCGGGCCGAGCGCGTCGATCACGAGCGTGGCGCCGGTCATGACGACGCCGCCGACCAGGCCGCCCACGAGCCCGAAGCGCAGCGCCGCGGCCGCGATCGGGATCAGGTAGAGAGCCCGCCACGGCTCGCCGGTCTCGAACGAGAAGATCGAGACGAAGCCGATCGCGACGACGGCGTCGAGAGCGAGCAGCAGAATCCGGGCGCGGGCGCGGGTGACCGGGCCGAGCTCGACCGCCGAGAGGGCGGCCGAGAAGACGGTCACCGCCGCGAAGAACCCGACGACCGCCCACGCCCAGGGCTCGTAGGAGGGCGGGAAGTCCGTCAGGGCGACGGCGATGACGCCGACGACGACGAGCGCCGCCCGCAGCAGGACGAGCCAGCGGCCCGGGCGGCTAAGCACCCCGTTTCTCCAGCCGCTTCAGCGCCCAGGCTGCCAGCTCGCGGGTCGCCCCGTCCGGGTCCTCGAGGTAGGCGGTCACGGCGTCCCGTTCGCCGTCGCCACCCACGTTGCCTGCCGCGACCAGTGCGTTCAGCCGGAGCCGGCGGCCGTCGTTTCGCGGGACGTAGAGCCGCGCGAAGCGGCTCCGCAGCTCGTCCGGCTCGCTGCGGAGCCAATCGAGCAGCGAGACGTGCGGCGTCGCATCCTCCGGCAGCGGCTCGCCCGCGCGCCGCTTCTCGACGCCGCGGTTCCACGGGCACACGTCCTGGCAGATGTCGCAGCCGTAGACCTGGGCGCCGAGCTCGGCGCGGTACTCCACGGGCGGCGGCGCGGACGCCTGCGTCCAGTAGGAGAGGCAGCGCGTGGAGTCGAGCGTCCCCGGCTCGTCGAGCGCACCCGTCGGACAGGCGTCGATGCAGAGCCGGCACTCGCCGCAGTCGAGGGCGAGCGGCGGAGTCGACTCGAGCTCGGCGTCCGTGACGAGCGTCCCGAGCACGACCCAGGAGCCGTGCCGGCGGGTGATCAGGAGCGTGTTCTTGCCGTAGAAGCCGACGCCGCTCCGCGCGGCCGCCTCGCGGTCGACGTGCTGGTTCGCGTCCACGAGCACGCGGTAGCTGCCCCCGAGCTTCCGGCCGAGCGCGTCGAGCTTCTCCCGCAGCTGCGCGTAGGCGTCGAACCACGTGTAGCGCGGCAGCCTGCCGTGCCCCCCGGGACGCTCGGGCTCGGGCAGCCAGTAGCAGAGCGCGGCCGAGACGACGGTGCGGGCACCGGGCAGGAGCGTCTCGGGATGGCACGACTCTTCGGGCTTCGCCATCGTGAAACGCATGTCGGCGAAGAGCCCGCGCGCGCGGCGCTCGCGGATGTGGCGCTCGGTGCCGGCGTACGGCTCGGCCGGCGCGACGCCGATCGCATCGAGCCCGAGCTCCTGTGCGTGCGCCTCGAGTTCCGCAGCGGTCACGCGGATAGTCTGCCGCGGTGCGCGCGGTCAGGATCCACGAGGACGGCGGCCCCGAGGTGCTCGTGCTCGAGGAGGCGCCCGATCCGGAGCCCGGAGCAGGCGAGGTGCTCGTCCGCCTCCGCGCCTCGGCGCTGAACCATCTCGACGTCTGGATCCGCAAGGGGCTGCCGTCGGTGCCGAAGCCGCGCATCCTCGGAGCGGACGGGGCCGGTGTCGTCGAGCAGCTGGGCGACGGCGTGAGCGGCTTCGAGGCCGGCGAGCGGGTCGTCATCAATCCCGGCGTCGAAACGGGCGGAGGGCGAATCCACGTGATCGGCGAGCACGGCGACGGCACGAACGCGGAACTGATCGCGGTGCCGGCGACGAACGTCCACCCCATCCCCGACGGTCTGAGCTTCGAGGAGGCGGCCGCGTTCCCACTCGTCTTCGAGACCGCGTTCAGGATGCTCGTGACGCGCGCGGGCCTGCGCGAGGGTGAGTGGGTGCTCTCCTGGGGGATCGGAGGCGGCGTCTCGACCGCGGCCCTCGCGATCGCGAAGGCCCTCGGCGCGCGCGTGCTCGTGACCTCCTCCAGCGACGCCAAGCTCGAGCGCGCCCGCGAGCTGGGAGCCGACGCGACCGTGAACCACGCGACCGGCGACGTGAAGGCGGCGGTGCAGGAGGCAACGGACGGGCACGGCATCGACGTCGTCGTCGAGAACGTCGGCGAGGCAACGTGGGCAACGTCGCTCCAGGTCGCCGCGCCGGGCGGCCGGATCACCGTCTGCGGGGCGACCTCCGGGCCGAACCCACCAGCGGCGCTGCACCGGATCTGGTGGAAGCAGCTCTCGATCCTCGGCTCCACGATGGGCACCGGGGAAGACTTCGCCGGTGCCTACGAGCTGGTGACGAGCCGCCGCGCGCTGCCCGTCATCGACTCGGTGCTGCCGCTCGAGGAGATCCGCACGGCCCACCAGCGGCTCGAGGCGGGCGAGCAGCTCGGCAAGATCGTCCTCACGATCTAGCCGGTGCGGGAACCGCGGCGCCTCGGTCGGTGTACCGACGGTGAACGGCGTCTACGAAAGGAACCAGCATGCGCAGACTCCTCGTGTTCGCGGCGTTCGCGGCGTTCGCGGCGTTCGCGGCGCTCGCTGCAACCGCACCGGCAGCGGCGAAAGGACCATCGACCGCCTCGATCACCGGACCCGGCCTCGGCCACCGGCTGCCGGTGAAGGGCGAGGGTGAGAGCGGCACCGGCACGCCACTCGGATCGCTCGTCCAGCTCGGCGGCTTCTTCCCGCAGGTTTTCCAACAGATCCCGGACCCCACCACGAAGACCCAGCCGACCGGCGAGCTCGGCCCCCGCTACCAGATCGCATATCGCGTGCCCGGTCCGACCGGGACCAGCACGATCGTGCAAGACGTCTACCCGTACGCGAAGCCCAGCCCTGCGACCTACGTGCGTCCCGGCCAGCGCTTCTGGAGCGGCAACCGGACGCACGGCGGCTGGTTCGTCTCGAGCGCCGAGTTGAAGACCGCCCTCGTCGAGGCGGGGTTGCCCGAGTCGCCACCGGCGTCGTCCGGCGGCGGGTCGTTCCCGTGGGCCTGGACGGGCGCCGGCGCCTTCGCCGCCGTCCTCCTCTTGCTCCTGGCGCTGCGCCGGCGCGGAGCCACGCGGCTGCCGGCGCTGAGAAGTACCGCCTGAACGATGACAATCCGTCCATGCACCCCCCGGGCGAGGAGACGCTCGTCGAGCGCGCGCGTCGAGGCGATCCCGGCGCGTTCGAGGCACTCGTGGTCTCGTACCAGTCGCTTGCCTTCCGCACGGCGTTCGTGATCACGGGCGACGCGTCCGACGCCGAGGAAGCGGCCCAGGACGCCTTCGTCAAGGCGCACCGGGCGCTCGGGCGCTTCCGCAGCGGCCGGCCCTTTCGCCCCTGGTTGCTGACGATCGTGGCGAATGAGGCCCGAAATCGGCGCCGCACCCGGGGCCGACGCGCCGCGCTGGCGCTGCGCGCGGCGGATCCCCATGCACCCGGCGAGGACCCCGAGACGGCAGCGCTCGCAAGCGAGCGACGGGAGCGCCTCCTGGCCGCCGTCGAGCGGCTGCGCGACGACGACCGGGAGGTGCTCGCCTGCCGGTACTTCCTCGAGCTCTCGGAGGACGAGACCGCCGCCGCGCTCGGGATCGCCCGCGGAACGGTCAAGTCGAGGACCCACCGTGCGCTCGAACGGCTACAGGAGGAGTTGCAATGACCGACCTCGAGCTCGAGCTCCGCGATCTCGCCGCGCACCTGGACATACCGTCGGCTCGACCCGTCGCCGGCGCTGTGCTCACGCGCCTCGTCCGCCGCCGGCGCCGTCGCCGCGCGCTCTTCGTCGCACTCGCGGCCGGCGTCACCGCCTTGGCCGTGGCCTTGGCCGTACCGAGCTCACGCGCGTCGCTGCTGCGCTTCTTCCACCTGCGCGGCGCCGCGGTCACGATCGTCGACCGGCTTCCTCGACTCGGTCCCCGCGGTCCGCTCGGCGTGCCGGTCACGCTCGACGAGGCGTCATTCCGCCTGCTCCTGCCGGACGGGCAGCGGCCGGAGCGCGTCTACGCCGGCGACGGCGGCTACTGGCTTCGCTACCGCGGTCTGCTCCTGTTCGAATTCGAGAACGGCACGGGGCCCGAGATCCTCAAGAAGGCAGCGGTCGGCACGACGGATGTCGAGAATGTCGAAGTCGACGGAGAGCCCGGCATCTGGATCGGCGGCCGCCACGCCCTGTACCTGCCGGGCGGGCCGGCGCGGGCGTCCGGCCACGCGTTGATCTGGCAACACGGTCGCCTGACCCTGCGCCTCGAAGCGGCGGTCGGACGCGACCAGGCGCTCGCCGTCGCGCGGAGCGTCCGCTGATGCCGTTCCGGAACCGGGTCACCCCGTTCGGCGAGCTGATCGCGACGCCCGAGCGCGGCCTCGTCTACGGCAACCGCGGACGGCTGCACGACGAGCACGGGGTCATCCGCAGACAGTGGCAGGTGAAGCGGTGGATCTCGTGCCGGCTGGAGTTCCGCGGCCGCTACCGGGCCGGTGGTCCGATGGCGCCGAACCGGTACACCGGCCTCTTCTTCCTCGACGAGGCGACCGCGCTTGCCGCGGGGCACCGGCCGTGCGCCGAGTGCCGGAATGCGGACTACCGCAGCTTCCTCGCACTGACCGAGGCGTCCAATGCCGACGAGCTCGACGAGCAGCTGCACTCGGAACGCGGACGCCTGCACGAGGCGGAGCTGAACGAGCTCCCCGACGGCGCGTTCGTGACGCTCGAGGAGCAGCCGTGGCTCGTCCTCGGCTCGGAGCTCCTGCGCTGGACGCCCGGCGGCTACTCCGAGCGGCGACCGCGGTTCGGCGGGCGGGCCGGCGTCGTCACGCCGCCCACGAGCCTGGGCGTCCTCGCCTCAGGCTGGAGCGGGTGCCTGCCCCTCGTCCACCCCTCGGGACTCTCTACCCGAAGCCGAGAATGAACTTCGCGTCGTCGGACATCCGCTCCGGCGTCCAGGGCGGGTCGAACGTCAGCTCGAGCTCGACGTCCTGAATGCCCTCGACCTGCCGCACCGCGCTGTCGATGTCCTGCGCGATCAGCGGCCCGGCCGGACAGCCCATGGAGGTCAGGCTGTACGTCACGTTGGCCTTCGCGTCCTCCACCTCGACCTCGTAGACGAGGCCGAGGTCGACGATGTCCATGCCGAGCTCCGGATCCTCGACCGTGCGGAGAATCTCCATCACCTCGTCGCGCGTAGCCACCTCACCAGTGTAGAGCCGCCTACGATGGCGACGTGCTGGTCAGTGGTTACAGCACCGGCGTGAGCATCCTCCTCCTCGTCGCGGCGGTCGGGCCGGTCATCGCCCTGGCCTGGTTCGCGTGGTGGTTCCTCCGCGCCGGCAAGCGCTACGACGAGCGCGAGCGGGCGGCAGGTCGCCGCCCGCCCGGTCCCTTCTAGCCCGCTACGCCGCGGGTGCGATGTTCTGGTTGACGTTGAAGACGTTGTCCGGGTCGTACTGCGCCTTGACCCGCGCGAGTCGGTCGTAGTTCGCGCCGTACATCCCGCGGACGCGATCCGGCTCGTCCATGGCGAAGTTCGAGTACCCACCGGCGAGTACATACGGCTTGAGTGCGTCGGAGTACGCCCGGCACCACTCGGTGACGGCACCCGCGTTCGCCGGGTCGGGATCGACGCCCGCGACGACCTGTGCCCACTTCGCATGCCGGTAGCCCCACGCCGTCTCGTCGTTGCCCACACGCGACGCCGCGCCGTCGATCGAGTAGAGGTGCATCGTCGACTTCCACGTCGGCACGGTGTCGTGGAACTGCAGGTGGACGTCGATCGCGTCGTCCGAGATCTCCTCGACGAAGTCGCCGCGCCAGTACCACTGATCGCCCGCGGAGTACACGGGATCGAAGGCCGTGTTCCACACCGGCACGGGCATCGGCGCGATCCCGTCCAGCAGCGGCGTGCCGAACGCGCGAGCCTCGCGAAGCGCCTCGGACTCTTCCTCGCCGGCCTGCGTGAGGACGACCGCCGCCGTCTTGCGCAGATGGAGCTCCTCCGGGAAGGGCGGTCCGGGTGGAACGGTCACGAGCCCGTACCAGATGCCGAGCTCGTCCGGCTGCTGCGGAACGAAGTCGCGGTACCAACGCAGCACGTCGGCCGTGTCGCCGATGTCGTAGAGCACCGGCCCGGCGAGCACCGTCGACGCCGGACGACAGCGGAACGTGAACTGGGTGACGATGCCGAAGTTGCCCCCGCCGCCCTTCAATGCCCAGAAGAGGTCGGGCTCCCGCTCCGAGTCGGTCTGCACGACCGAGCCGTCGGCGAGGACGACCGTCGCCGCGAGGAGGTTGTCGATCGTCAGTCCCATCGAGCGGCTGAAGTGGCCGACGCCGCCGCCGAGCGTGAGACCGCCGACGCCGGTCGTGCCGATGATCCCGACCGGAACCGTGAGCCCGTGCTGGTGCGTCGCCTCGAGCAAATCCTTGAGCAGCGCCCCGCCCTGGACGCGTGCGACCTTCGCGCCGGAATCGACCTCGATCTCCTTCATCTCCGAGACGTCGATCAGCAGCCCGTCGTCGACCGAGCCGAGGCCTCCGCCGTTGTGACCGCCTCCGCGCACGGCGATTCGCAGCCCGTGCTCCGTGCCGTACCGCAGCGCCGCCGCGACGTCGCCTTCGTCGACGCAGTAGGCGATCGCCGCCGGCCGCTTGTCGATCATCGCGTTGAAGAGCGCCCGCGCCTCGTCGTAGTCGGGCGCGCCGGCTTCCACGACCCGTCCCTTGACCGCCGAGGCGAGACCCTCGACCGAAACAGCCATCTCTCCCTCCCTGTCGGTTTGGGCCCGATGCTACGCCGCCTTCGTGCGAATGTGAACGAAGGTTCGAGCTGCGATCTAGTAGCCGAGGAGCCGCACTTCCTCGCGCCGCTCGCGGGCGAAGAAGTGGATGCCGTCGACGAACCGCACCCAGTTGCAGCGCGTGCACATGAGCAAGGAATGCGTTCGTGCGCTGTCGGCGAGGAAGCGGACGCCGCGCAGCAGGTCTCCGTTCGAGACACCCGTCGAGGCGACGATCACCTCGCCCGGCGCGAGATCCTCGGTACGGAAGACGCGCTCGTAGTCGAGGATCCCCGCCTCCCGGAGCTCATCGATCTCGCGGCGGGAGGTGGGCCAGAACTGGGCCTGCAACTCGCCCCCGAGACAACGCAGCGCGGCCGCCGAGAGCACGGCCTGCCGGGTGCCGCCGATTCCGATCGAAAGATGGTCGTTCGTGCCGCGAATCGAGGCAGAGATCGACGCCGTCACGTCGCCGTCCTGGATGAGCTTGATGCGCGCGCCCGAGTTGCGGATCTCCTCGATCAGGTCGTGGTGGCGCGGCCGGTCGAGGACGATCGTCGTCACGTCGTTGACGCGCCGCCCGAACGCCTCCGCGATCGCCTCGATGTTGTCGCCGACCGGGCGGAGGAGGTCGATCGAGCCACGGGCCCGCGGGCCGACGGCCATCTTCCGCATGTAGATGTCGGGGAGCTGCGTGAAGCGGCCGGGAGCGCCGACGGCGATCATCGACATCGCCCCGTTGCCGCCGCGCGCGACGATGCCCCGGCCCTCGAGCGGGTCGAGCGCGAGGTCGACCTCCTTGCCGCCATAACCGACGATCGCCCCCGGCGTGAGACCGCCCGAGTCGTCCAGCGAGCCGAAGACGACGCGGCCGCTGATCGGCAGGACGTCGAGCGTCGCCCGCATCCCCGTCGCCGCCGCTTCCTCCGCGGCGTGCTCGTCGTCCCGCCCGAGCCAGCGGGCGGAGACGAGCGCCGCGCGCTCAGTCGCCCGCAGGTACGCCTGGCACTGGCACGGCCTCTCCTCCTCGGCTTCGTAATCGGCGCTCTCGCTCACCGGGTAACCGTACGACTTTGCTCGGCGGCGTCCAGGACGAGGTCCGCGACCGTCCGCGCCGCCCGGTCCGCGTCCTCGTTCTCGATCACCGGCACGCCGGCGCGATGCGCCCGCGCCACGAGGAGCTCCTGCAGCCGGCGGATGTCCTCGAAGCGCTCGAGATAGCGCGACTCCGGCCGCTCCGAGTCCTCGTCGCGGAAGCGGAAGTGGCGCACGTGCTCGTCCTCGTCCTCGATCGAGAGCACGACGAAGACCGAGACCGCGAGCTCCGGCCGCGGCAGCTCGACCATCCCTGGGATGAGGTGGACGCCTTCGAGCACGAGCGACCAACCCTCCTCGAGCGCGCGCTCGGACGAGGCGCCGACCCCGACGAGGACGTTTCTCGCCTGTTGCAGGAAGCCGTACTCGAGCGGATCGTCGGCGTCGGGATAGACGTCGCCCGCCTCGAAGCTCGACTGGTGGATCGCGGGCATGAACGCACGCGAGAAGAACGCGCGCATGGTCTGACGCACGAAGTCGGTCGAGGTGACCCGCGTGATGCCGAAGCGGTAGGCGAGCTCGGTCGCGACCGTCGACTTGCCGGTGCCGGTCGCGCCGCCGATGAAGACCATGATCGGGAGGTCGAGCTCGCGAAGCTCCTGGTAGCGGCGCAGGCGCTGGATCGACTCGTGTCCCTCCTGCTCGCCGAGCACGTCGACGGCCAGCGCCTCGAGCCGCTCGATCTCGATCGTCGCCATCCGACGCTCGATGAGCTCGTCGCCGACCCGGCTCGCCAGCGCATACGCGCGATGCCCGGCGACTCCGGCGGCCATGAGCGAGCGCGCCATCAGCCCGCGCGAGTACGGGAGCCCGTGCTCCTCGCCTCCCAGCGGGAGCGGGTTGATCCGGCGAGGCTCGTTCACGCGCGCACCGCCTGCTTCGCGAGGGTGAGAACGCACTCGTCGAGCTCGTCCGAGACGACGTCGTTCGCGGCGAGGACGACCTCCGCGCCGCGCGCGAGCGCGGCCTCGGCCACGACGTCGACCGCGGCCGCCTTGAGCTCGACGAGGTACACCTCGGCG
>Ga0070710_10001574_pt1 | contig 10772 bp, 10 predicted proteins | sample LARL52metaG_FD_65454 | JGI IMG/M metagenome (GOLD analysis project Ga0070710, IMG submission 65454) | Corn, switchgrass and miscanthus rhizosphere microbial communities from Kellogg Biological Station, Michigan, USA - LAR L5-2 metaG | ecosystem: Host-associated > Plants > Roots > Rhizosphere ... | reverse complement strand
GGTGTTGGCCGTGATGCCGCCAACGATGAAGCCGCTGACGCCGTGTTCTTCAGGCTTGGTGCTGGTGAACATGGTGCTGTAAACGCGGGGGCAGTTGGGAGCGGAAACGGTACGCAGCTTGCCATAAGCGCCTTTTTTGATCACGCTAGCGAGGTTCGGCATCTTGCCCTGCAAAATCAATGGCCGGATTACATCGAGTTCCATGCCGTTGACGCCGACGACCACGACGTGAGGCTTGGGTTTGGGCGTGCTCTGGCCCTGGCCGAATATGGGTAGAGAGAGCAGGGAAAACAGCAAAGCCAGGACGCTTGATTTCATGGCAAATCGTGTTGACATCTTATCCCCCAAATCTTGTTTCGCAGGCGAACCGCAAAAAGAGATTGGAGGCGCGGGTCGGAATCGAACCGACGCATAAAGGTTTTGCAGACCTCTCCCTTACCACTTGGGTACCGCGCCCCTGTCCCACTACGTTAGCGTTCCGCGCGGAAAAAGTCTACCCGCACTGCGCGCGGAGAATCACGGGCAGTTCAGTTGGGCTGCGCCGAAAGGCTGCAATTGAGGGCCAACATCGGGGCCGGGCGGAGGTCCGCTCTGCCCGGCCAGGATAGTTACACTTCCTGTGAATCCCGCTTTGCACTGGGCCATTCCAGAAGTCACAGTGGCGACGGGAATGGCGTTGCCGACGCAAATACCGTTGCTGGAACCGACGCACCACGTGGTCTTGGCAGTGATGTCCACGTTGGTTGGGGTTACGTTGTAAATGCCCGTGGCGGTGAACTGTGCTGCTGAGTTCGCGACCCTTGGACTGACGGTGACCGATTGCAGGGAGCGATTTGCGCCACAGCCAAGGAAACCAGCGGTGACAAGGAGGACCAGAGGAAGACGACGTGGCGTCATGGAATCCTCAGAAGGCTTCAGAGAATCTGGAGCGGGAGACGGGATTTGAACCCGCGACTTCGACCTTGGCAAGGTCGCACTCTACCACTGAGTTACTCCCGCTCAGTGCCCTCATTTTACACGATTGGCTTTCTAGCGGCCAGATTCACTAAAGGACAAACCCGTAAATGCCGACAAAAATGTCGACTAGAAGAGTTGAGGGAGGTATTTACTCCAGCGGAAAGTGATAGCGGGCCACGGTGTGGGTATCGCAGGGCCGCTAGTTCTCGTCAAGTGCCACGGTCTGCGACCCCGAGACTTAGACGCTGACCAACGCCATGATTTCGTTGTCAATCAACCGGGCCAGGGAAAAGTGCTCAAGCCTGACGAGCAGGGGGCGCGTGACTTCTTGTCCCTTGGCCACCACCAACACTCCAGCATGATTTCTTACGTCCTGCTGCAAGATCATTCCCACGGTGAGGGTTGAAATTGGAACCTTGCGCAGTTCCATTTTCGGCTCTTCGTACTTCATGTCAGCCAGAGCATCAACCAGTTCCCGGTCGAACTCGGACCTGTAGCGCAGCCGGAGCACGGCTTCGTCGTTGGTCACGTTCTTCGTTCTCAAGTGGTCAAAGGCGACCGCAACCTTGAGCATTTTGGCGCCGAACGCCAGGAGTTCTTCCGGCATTTCCGGCAGGTGCGGAGCTTTCTGCGGAGTTCCTCGCACCAGTTGCTGGCTGATCATCCAACCGATCGGCTCCAACCGTGGGATATTGGCTAGCAACGCCCTGGCGTTGTTGGGATGGGCCTCAAACTGAATCCGATCTTCGGCTGACAAGTGCGTCCCCACATGAGCAGTCTGGATCAGTTTCGGATCCAGCATGATGCAGCCCAACTGCGAAAGCATGGCGGCGGCTTCAAAATACCAGGAATAAGGCAGACGAAACCTAGCCACCAAGTGCCGCACGCAGCGGGTGACACGGACGGATTTTCCGAAGGCCGCGGGACTGACGGCACTCAAGACATCGGTTAGCACTTTGATGCTCCCGTTCAGCGTGTTTTCCAGCAGGTCCTTCTCTGATGTGACTAATCGATACTGGGCCAGACCGCTTGTGATCGCTTCGGTCAGAACGTCCGGCACACAAGGCTTGGCCAGAAAACGGAATATATTTCCTTCATTGACTGCATCCATGGCCGCACTGATGTCGGAGTATCCGGTCAGCATCATTCTTACCGTGTCCGGTGCGACCTGACGGACTTGGGCTAGAAACTGTACGCCGTTCATTCCGGGCATCCGCATGTCGGAGACAACAACGGCGTAGGGGCCGTGGTCGCGGATCGCGGCCAGCCCCTGTTCTCCTCCGACAGCGGTGTCGGCTTCAAAATGCTGAGGCAGCATTAGCTTGTAGCCGTCGAGGAACGCGGCTTCGTCGTCCACAAAGAGTACTTTGTTTTCGCTGTAGAGATTGGCCACAAGTGGTAAGGCAGGTGCGCCGAGGGTCTTTGGAGGTGCAAGCCCGAATGAATCCATCAGCATCTCATCAAGCTCCTGTGGTCATCTCGCGCGCCCAGGCCATGGCTTTCCAATGGCACTCGGTCAGCAGACTCTCTGGCAGTTTCATCTGTGCACTCAGTTCGGAGATTTTGGCCCAGTCTGCCATCTCCTGGGAAAGCATGAGCCGGTAGACGGGATCGAGCTGGCTTTTTTGGCCCAGCAGGACTGCCCTGGTCTCGCGATCCAGGCTGATTCCTTCTAAGACCACCCCCATTGGTATTTCCAGAATTGCATCCATCAGGGAAAGCAGGCCGACGAGGAAAAGGTCGGATTCTCCGTGGGGAATTTTGGAACCGAGCAATTCGCAATAACGGGCCCGAACCATGGCGGACAGGACGAGATCGGAAGGTTTGTCCTGGCCCGCGCCCAGGGCCGCGACCATGCGCACCCAGCGGCGGATTTCGCGCTCGCCCAGAATGGAAAGCCCGTGCCGGATGGAATGGATTTCCGAGGAAAAACCGAATGCGGCCGAATTCAGGTAGCGCAACAACCGGTAGGCCAGCGAGGCTTCGCCTTTGATGATGTTGTCGATCTCCTTGATCTCGATGTCATCGTGGGAAATGGCTTGCAACAACCGCAGGTAGTTGACCCGATTCTTGGGAATTTCGCGAGCATGAAGAAGTTCGGGCTTGCGGAAGAAGTAGCCCTGAAAATACGAAAATCCTACTTTCTTGCAGGCGCTGAATTCCGCGCGAGTTTCAACCCGCTTGGCCAGCATGCGGCAAGCTGGTGTGCCATAGCGTTTCAGCAGGGCGGCGCTCTCGTCGACCGAGGTCACGCTCACGTCCAACTTGATGATGTCCGCAAACTTGGCCAGTGCAGCCCTTGGATCATCGGGGACGAAGTCGTCAAGGGCAATCGAGTAGCCAGCTTGCTTCAGGCGAAGACAGGCGGCCTGCACCAGTTCATCCGGTTCCACCGAAGGAAGGATTTCCGCGATTGCCTTAGTAGCCGGCAGGAGTGTGACGTAGTCTTTGAGCAGGGTGTCACGCGTGCAGTTGATGAAGGCGCGCCGGCCATCGCAGAGGATATCCAAGCCCATGAGCATCGAAGTGTCGACGGTGCTGCGAGAAGCGGCGTCAGGATCGGTGCTTTGGAAGTAGTCTTCCACTCCGTCGCGAAAAAGCAGCTCGTAACCGAAGACCTGCTCATTGCCAGTGAGAATGGGCTGGCGGGCTACGTAATGCGCGGCAGGGTTTACGTTGCGTTCGTTGGCGCAGGGAGATAGCACAGATAATCTGATCGGCACATAGCCGAACAAACTTTAACGCGTGGGGAAAGAAAACGGGATCGTAGCGAAGACGCTGGAAAACGGTTTAGGGATTTAGTGGACGGCCCACTGCGGGTCTTCCTCCGGTTTGACGACGTGGCCGTCGCGCATGTGGATGATACGGTCGCCAAACTTGGCAGCCTCAGGATTGTGGGTGATCATCAGCACGGTCTGGCCCAATTCCTGATTCGATTGCCGCAACATGCTCAGGACGATGTTGGAGTTTTCGGTGTCGAGATTTCCTGTCGGTTCGTCGGCCAGCACTACGGCGGGCTTGTTGACCAGGGCACGAGCCAGCGCCACGCGCTGCTGCTCGCCACCGGAAAGCTCCGAAGGACGATGATTGAGGCGCTTGGTCAGTCCCAGCAAATCGCAGATGCGAAGAAAGAACGCGGGATCGCGGTCGCCGTTGCCAGAGATTTCCTGGGCGATGGCTATGTTGGAACGCGCGGTAAGCGTAGGCAGCAGGTTGAATTTCTGAAACACGAATCCGATTTTGCGTTTGCGCATTCGCGTACGTTCCGCGTCGGAGAGGGTGGCGAAGTCGTCGCCGTCCATGACGACCTTGCCGGAATCGGCGCGGGTTAGCCCCCCTAGAAGGTAGAACAGTGTGGACTTGCCGCTGCCCGAGGGCCCGACGACGGTGACAAATTCTCCCTTTTGAACGCCAAACGAGATTCCGCGAAGGGCGGGCACGTCGATTTTTCCCACGCGATAAGTTTTGTGCAAATCAATAGCTTCGATGAATGCGCCCATGCCAGCCTCGATATTACACGATGGCGATGGGGCGGTGATTCACCAGCAAGATAAGCGGTTGTGCGGTTCGAATCGCGACACAGCAACGTCAAGCCGGCTGGCAGTGGATGGCGAAGCAAACAAGGTTTAGGTGCCGGGAGGCGGCGTGCCAGTCCAGACTTGCTGAACGATCTGCCAACTGCCGTCTGTCTGCCGCCTGAAGATGATGACGTAGCTGCCCTTTGCGGTGATTTTGGCGCCGGTGGCGATGGTGGTTAGGGTCTCCTGGAAGTTGCCGCTGTCGTAAGCGAGATCGCCGGATGTCTCAAGGTTTTGGCTGTGGAGGATGAGGTCGCTGTTGAACGTGGACATTATGGTTTGGAAGAGTGTGCGCAGCGCGGCTGATCCAGTGATGCGCTCCCCTGTGGGTTGCAGAAAGACGGCACCTGGGGCGTAAAACTTCAGGATCGGTTCAAGCTGTTTAGTGCGAAGGTCTTGAACCCAGGTGTCGCGAATTTTGGCAAGTTTCTGAACCGTCGAGGCCTGGGGGGCGGCGTTAACAGAAAAGGTCCCTGCCAAAAGGACGGTGACTAGAACACCGGCCGCGGCGAGGAGTTGGCTGCAAGGAAACAACTGGGCTCTTACGGGAGACGCGCGAAAGACGTTCATGGCACCTCCTGCTCTGAGAAGAAACCGAGCTCCGCTTAGGCGGCTCCCTGGCGTTGCGGGAATTGGGCGGATCGCTCCTGCATGCGCTTAGGGCCGCGCTTGCGTACGAGAAGAAGGCGAATGCGCTCCAATAGATCTGCGGGCGCATACATTCCCCGAGCCAGGAAGACATCGGCTTGCGATTCGTGATCGTAAATACGGGCCTTGCTGGAAATAAGAATCGCCGGGGTGTGCGGCGAGAGGCTCTTGATGGCTGCGATTAGCTGAGGGCCGTCCAGTCCGGGCATCGCCATATCTGTTACCACCAAATCGACGCCCCCTTGCTTGAACCGCTCCAGCGCTTCTTCTCCACGGGCGTAACTCGCCACGCGATAACCGCGAGTCTCGAGCATGATTTTGCGATAGGAGAGCGACTGCTCGTTGTCGTCAACACAAAGGATCGTGCGCTTGGGTTTCATTCACCGTCCGTATCCGCAACTCCGGTCGCGAGCCGGAGTTGTTGGATCTTTCTGTTTGTGAGGAATAGTAGAGCGAAGTGATGCTAACGGTAAGTGACGCAAACTGTAAAGTACCGCGGAAGCAAATGGCAGGAATTGGCCATTGACTTTATGCGATCTCGCGAGAGAAGCGATTCTGCCGTGCTTGCACGCAGCCCAATCATAAGAAAACTTCGCCTCGCATAATCTCAACTGAGTTGCCGCCTACGCGCACGTTAACTATCCGGTTATCGCTGCGTGAAGCCCGAACAAAGATTCGGCTGGGCCGCTTCATCTCCACGCCCTGCTCGATGAGCACGCGTTCATCGGGCTTCGCGAATCCGTTTGCCACCATCCAGGCCGCCGTGCAACCAGCGGCTGAGCCGGTCGCGGGATCCTCGCCGTTGTAGAACGGCATGCGGGCATGCAAACGGGCCTCAGCATCGACGGTCTCGCGAGTGACAAAATAAAAGAATTTCCCTTCACTCTTTGCGAGATATTCAGCGGCGCGGTTCAGGTCAACTTGCAACTTTCGAATCACCGCCATCGATTTGAGCGGCGTGACGGTGAACGCAACTCCCGTGGAAACGGTTTGAATGGGCAGGGAATCATCGAAGTCGGCAGTGCGCAGCCCAGTCGCACGTGCAACCGCTTCCCGGTCGTGCTGGGTTCCAAAGGTGGGATCGATCTGCGTCATTTCTCCGAACGCGGTCTCGGCATGGTTTTCGAATTGCACTGGAACCTTGCCCACATTCAACTCAAGGGTTATGTTCTTGGCGCCGGTCTTGCCCCGCAAGGCGAATGCCGTGCCCAGCGTGGGATGGCCGGCGAAGGGCAGTTCTTCCTGCACAGTGAAGATACGCACGCGGATGCCGCGCTGGCGTTCGGTCTCGGCATCGCGCGGCAGGATGAACGTGGTCTCGGAGAGATTCATTTCCTTGGCGATCGATTGCATCTCCGCGTCAGTCAAGCCACGCCCGTCGGAGAATACGGCCAGGGAGTTGCCCTCCAGTGGGCGAGCCGAAAAAACGTCCCACTGTGCCATCGCCAGACGCCTTACCGGTTGATTCATGGATTTCCCCTGTCTGAATTGGAGTCGCCTGTTGATTGCTGCAAGAAACACTGATGCGAGCGGGCGCGATCACGATGCAGGAAATATATGTGGGCGTAGGCGGGGCTGTCCGTCCTTCGGTTGACAGAGCTATTGCAGGCTTCTATTCTTACGGAGTGTTTTTCCCTACCTGTCCCGGAGCCGCTTGTTGTATGTGTCTGCCGTAGTGCGGGTAGGGAGCAAATAGGATTTCTGCCAACCCACCCGGCACGAAACGGGTGGGTTTCGTTTTCCTGCGATGCTTGCCCAAGCGACAGAGCGGTGGCAACCACCTTCACTGCATTGAAGGAAGAAAATTAGGAGGAACTATGAGTACCGCGATCGCAAACGAAGTCTCCAGAATCCCGCGTATCAACGATGTCGCGCCAGATTTCACGGCTGAAACCACCCAAGGCACGATCCATTTTCATCAGTGGATCGGCGATAGCTGGGCGATTCTGTTTTCCCATCCCAAGGACTTCACTCCGGTGTGCACCACAGAACTGGGCTACATGGCGCGCCTGCAGCCCGAGTTTGCCAAACGGAATACAAAAATTATCGGACTGAGTGTCGACCCGGTGAGCAGTCATGGCAAGTGGGCTGCCGATATTGAGGAGACGCAAGGCGCCAAAGTGAACTACCCGATGATTGGCGACCCGCAGCTTGAAATTGCCAAGTTGTATGGCATGCTGCCGGCAGAAAGTGGCAGTACCTCCGAGGGACGCACTGCCGCGGACAACGCCACGGTGCGCACCGTGTTTATCGTCGGCCCGGACAAGAAGATTAAGCTTCAGCTCAGTTATCCCATGAGCACTGGCCGCAACTTCGACGAGATACTGCGTGTCCTCGATTCCATGCAACTCACGGCCAAACACAAAGTTGCCACGCCCGTGAACTGGAAAGCAGGGGACGACGTAATCATTTTGCCCTCAGTATCGAACGAAGAAGCGCAGCAGAAGTATCCCAGTGGCTGGAAGTCACCCAAGCCATATCTGAGAATCGTCGCGCAGCCGAAGTAGTTGCGGCGCTTCCGGAAGCGCATGCGGTCCGGTGATCGTCCCGGTCTTCAAAACCGGCGGGCGGCAGGTCTTCCTGTCGCCGGTGGGTTCGACCCCCACTCGCTTCCGCCAATTGTTTTTTGTTCGAATAAATAATGTAACTTTCAGGAGAGTCATGCGAACGTTTGGCGCGCTGGTCTTTGGAATTATTTTAGGAGTCGTGGGTCTTACCCTGGGAGTGTACTGGTACTTCGCCACGGGACGAGCCCCGGTGGGGACATCAGAACCCCCGTTGCCGTTTGAAAAAAAACTGGCGCACCAGGCTCTGAATGCGAGAGTGAATCGCGAGATGCCGAAGTCGGTTCCCCTGCAGCGGGATGAACCGAACCTCGCCGCCGGGGCCCAGGTCTACCGCGAACATTGCGCCGTGTGCCACGGATTGCCGCGCCAGGCGGAAACTCTGATTGCCAAGGGCATGTTTCCGCGGCCGCCGAAACTCACAGAAGGCAAAGGCGTCACCGACGACGAAGCCGGAGAAAGTTATTGGAAGGTCGCGAACGGGATTCGCCTCACCGGCATGCCCGGCTTCCGCCCTGCGTTGTCGGAAACGCAGATGTGGCAGGTAAGCTTGCTGGTGGCCAATGCAGACAAGCTGCCGAAATCCGTGCAGGATACTCTGGCGTTACCGCTGCGCGCCGACGAGGCCGCCAAGGCAGTGCTTACGAAATAGCAAGAGCCACTTACGCCCAGGATTAAGAGGGACAAAAGACCATGAACATCGGGAATGACGTCACCGAACTGATCGGGCACACACCGCTGGTGAGGCTTAATAAAGTTACCGGGGGCTGCGTAGCCGATGTTGTCGCCAAACTGGAAAGCCAGAATCCCGTGGGCAGCGTGAAAGATCGCATCGGCGTCAGCATGATTAACGAAGCCGAACGCTCGGGAAAGATTCAACCGGGAAAGACGGTGCTCATCGAACCTACGAGCGGGAATACGGGAATCGGGTTAGCCTTCGTTGCCGCCGTAAAGGGCTACCGGCTGATTCTGACGATGCCGGAAACCATGAGCATGGAACGACGCGTCCTGTTGCTGGCGTTCGGCGCGGAAATTGTTCTTACGCCGGGCCCCAACGGAATGAAGGGGGCCATCGCGAAGGCCCAAGAACTTCTGGCGAATACCCCGAACAGTCACATGCTGCAGCAGTTCGATAATGCCGCCAACCCGAAGATCCATTTCGAGACCACGGGGCCGGAAATTTGGAATGATACCGATGGGCGCGTGGATATTCTGGTTTCTGGCGTCGGCACCGGCGGCACCATTACGGGTGTTTGCCAGTACATCAAGCCAAAGAAGCCATCCTTCAAGGCAGTCGCGGTTGAGCCGGCGGATAGCGCGGTGCTTTCCGGAGGAAAGCCTTCGCCGCACAAGATCCAGGGGATTGGAGCGGGCTTTGTACCCAGCATTCTGCGCCGGGATTACATTGATGAGGTGATCACGGTCACCAACGATGAAGCGATTCGCATGGCGCGGCGGCTCCCGCTCGAGGAAGGTCTCTTCGTGGGGATTTCCTCCGGGGCTGCAGTTACCGCGGCCTTGCAGGTGGCGCGACGCGCCGAAAACAAAGGCAGGCTGATTGTCGTGGTGCTGCCGTCTTTCGGCGAACGCTATCTGAGTACAATCCTGTTCGAGGAACTTCGCGGACGGGCGCAACAGATTCCTACCTCACAACTTCCGGCCTGATCGGTGCGGATCGAACGCGAGCGGTACGGGGTCTTCAATTCCGGGCGCCGATGCCCGCGTTGGCGGCCTGCCTGTGGAAAACTCCTACGAAACTAATTTTCGTATCCGCGAAACCCGCGTCTGTATTATGATTCCCCCACACGGTCGTACAGCGGACCGATTGCGGACGAGCCTGGGCTAAAAAGTAGGACAACTCAAGGATTTCGCTTTTGCCATGGGGAGGCAAAATGGGAAGAAGCCAGCGTGTGTTGTTGTCGCTGATGATTATTTTCGGAGTTGCGACCTCTTCCATTCCAGCGCTAGGACAAGCCGGCCAAGACTCGCAAGAAGCCGTTCCCATGACTACGGATTGGAGCCATCACCACCTTGTTTTCTCCCGGCCATCCCGGCCAGAGCAGAGGATTCGCGTAGAACAAGACATGCGTTACTGGCAACAGCTTTACCGCAGCCAGCAGGCGGTGACGTTGCCAGAGCAAGGTGAGTCCCTTGAGAACGGCAGTGTGGGACAGGATTGGGCGGAAAACATGGGAAGTGGCGCCACTGTCGGCGCCGCAAATTATCCTGCCAAGTATTCATTTTCGGTGACGACAGCCAACTGCGGCAGCGCCACTAAGCCAGACTTTACGGTCTATAGCACGGGTCTTGCCGGTTCGCCAGTGCGGGCCAGCATCGTTGCTTACGACAATCTTTACTCCGGCTGCGCAGGCATTGTGCCCACGGTTTACTGGGCTTACAATACCGGCGCCACCATCGCGACTTCACCGGTGATTTCGTTTGACGGAAAGCAGGTTGCCTTTGTACAAACGCTAGGCGGAACCGCGTCGTTCGTGTTGTTAAAGTGGGCCGCGTCAGCCACACAAACTGTCACCAATCCAGGTGTGCCTACGGCGGTTGCGGGGGCATCGTATCCCACCTGCACCGCCCCTTGCATGACATCTGTAACTCTGAAAGATTCGCTGGGCACAGCCCACGACGACACGGTGTCTTCGGTCTTTTACGTTTACAGCCAGGATACCGCTTACGTGGGAGACAGTGCGGGATGGCTGCACCAATTCACCGGCATATTCAAAGGAACGCCGGCCGAGAAGAGAACCGCAGGCTGGCCGGTGCATGTTAATCCATTGACATCAAAAGCCCTGGGGGTCGCGGTTCACGATGCAATCTCGGGCAATACTTTTGTGGAAGATTCTGGCGGGTTTTTGTACCGGGTAAGCTCTGCTGCAGTTGTTACTGCGTCAGGTCGGCTAGATTTCAGCACGCGTGTCACCCAGGGGCCGATCATCGACCCCACGGTGCGGGTAGTTTATGTGTTCGTATCGAGCGACGGGTCCGGGGCTTGTACCGGCGGTGCAAACTGCAG
>Ga0070710_10001573_pt1 | contig 10777 bp, 9 predicted proteins | sample LARL52metaG_FD_65454 | JGI IMG/M metagenome (GOLD analysis project Ga0070710, IMG submission 65454) | Corn, switchgrass and miscanthus rhizosphere microbial communities from Kellogg Biological Station, Michigan, USA - LAR L5-2 metaG | ecosystem: Host-associated > Plants > Roots > Rhizosphere ... | reverse complement strand
CTGGTCTCGCTACCGGTGACCTGGTGATCGTGGCACGACGACGACCTGGTCGGCGTCCTCGTACACGATCAGGCCGGGATCGTCGCTGTCCAGCCGCTCCCACGGCACCCCGTGTGCGTCGAGGATGTCGAGATAGCCGGAGACCCGTGAGATCAGGCGCGGCGAGGTGTGCCGGAACCACGCCGCCGCGCCGGGCCGCCGGTACACGGTCGGGTCCACGGTCGCCGGGTTCGTGAAGTTGGCGTCGTACCAGTCGTTGTTCAGCCTTCGGAACAGGTGCTGCGCCGGGGTCAGCTGCTCCCTGCGCGCCATCATGTTCACCAGGGCGAAGACGCCGAGAAAACGGCCCTGCCGATCCGGCAGAGCCGCTTGGAAACGCACGTAGCGAAGATCCCCCACGAGGCTGAACTTACAAGGCCTCACAGGGGTTCCGACTCAGACGCCGCAGTCAGACGGGTACGACGACCTGGTCCGCGTCCTCGCACACGATCCGACCGGGATCGCCGCTGTCCAGCCGCTCCCACGGCACCCGTGCGCTTCGAAGATGTTCAGGTAGCCGGGAGATCAGGCGCGGCGAGACGTGCCGGAACCTCATGCGGCGATTCGAACCGTGGCACGGGCAGACCCCCACCCTCCCGGGGGCGTCCCTGTTCCAGCATATCGAGGTTCTGACCTGCGGGAATCGCCGTTCGCCGATCTGTGGACAACTCGGCGGCGAAACACACGAACGGGGGACCCGAAGCGGATCCCCCGTTCACGGCCGAGCTCAGGCAAGCAGTCGACCTCAGACGCCCCGACCCACGATCAGCCCGGACTGGTCGTCCATCACGTCGACCCGCACCTTGTCGCCGTCCCGCACCTCACCTGCCAGCAGCTCCTTCGCCAGCTGGTCGCCGATCGCCGACTGCACCAGCCGCCGCAACGGCCGCGCCCCGTACACCGGGTCGAAACCGTTCAGCGCCAACCAGTCGCGCGCTGCGGGCGTCACGTCCAGCGTCAGCCGGCGGGCGGCCAGCCGGTCCGCCAGGCGGGCGATCTGGATGTCCACAATGGACGTCAGTTCCTCGGTGGCGAGGGCGTGGAACACCACGACGTCGTCGAGCCGGTTCAGGAACTCCGGCTTGAAGTGGCGCTGCACCACGGCCATCACGGCATCACGCCGTTCGACCTCGGACAGCGACGGGTTCGCGATCGCGGTGGAGCCCAGGTTCGAGGTCAGCACCAGGATCGTGTTGCGGAAGTCCACGGTCCGGCCCTGGCCGTCGGTCAGGCGGCCGTCGTCGAGCACCTGCAGCAGCACGTCGAACACGTCCGGGTGCGCCTTCTCGACCTCGTCCAGCAGCACCACGGAGTACGGGCGGCGGCGGACCGACTCGGTCAGCTGGCCACCCTGGTCGTAGCCGACGTAGCCGGGAGGCGCGCCGACCAGGCGGGCCACCGAGTGCTTCTCGGAGTACTCGCTCATGTCGATGCGGATCATCGCCCGCTCGTCGTCGAACAGGAACGCCGCCAGCGCCTTGGCCAGCTCGGTCTTGCCGACACCGGTGGGGCCGAGGAACAGGAACGATCCGGTCGGGCGGTCCGGGTCGGCGACGCCGGCTCGGGTGCGCCGGACGGCGTCCGACACGACGCGCACGGCTTCGGCCTGGCCGACGACTCGGCGGCCGAGCTCGTCCTCCATGCGCAGCAGCTTCGCGGTCTCGCCCTCCAGCAGGCGGCCGGCGGGGATGCCGGTCCACGCCGAGACGACGTCGGCCACGTCGTCCGGGCCGACCTCCTCCTTCAGCATCGCGGTGTCCTGAGTGGACTCCGAGGCCGTGGCGAGTTCCTTCTCCAGCGCGGGAATCCGGCCGTAGCGCAGCTCGGCCGCGCGGCCGAGGTCGCCGTCGCGCTCGGCGCGCTCCGACTCGCCGCGCAACGACTCCAGCTGCTCCTTCAGGCCGCGCACGCGGTCGATGGAGCCCTTCTCGTTCTGCCACCTGGCGGTCAGCGCGGACAGTTCCTCGCGCTTCTCGGCCAGCTCGGCGCGCAACGCGGAGAGCCGTTCCAGCGAAGCCGCGTCGGACTCCTTGGACAGCGCCATCTCCTCGATCTCCAACCGCCGCACGGCACGTTCGACGGTGTCGATCTCGACGGGCCGCGAGTCGATCTCCATGCGCAGCCGGGACGCGGCCTCGTCGACGAGGTCGATCGCCTTGTCCGGCAGGAAGCGCGCGGTGATGTAGCGGTCCGAGAGCGTGGCGGCGGCGACGAGGGCGGCGTCCGTGATGCGCACGCCGTGGTGCACCTCGTAGCGTTCCTTCAACCCCCTCAGGATGCCGACGGTGTCCTCCACCGAGGGCTCGCCGACCAGCACCTGCTGGAAGCGGCGTTCCAGGGCGGCGTCCTTCTCGATGTGCTCGCGGTACTCGTCCAGCGTCGTGGCGCCGACCATCCGCAGCTCGCCGCGGGCCAGCATCGGCTTGATCATGTTGCCGGCGTCCATCGCCGACTCGCCGGTCGCACCGGCGCCGACGATCGTGTGCAGCTCGTCGATGAACGTGATGACCTGGCCGGCCGAGTCGGTGATCTCCTTCAGCACGGCCTTGAGCCGCTCCTCGAACTCACCGCGGTACTTGGCGCCCGCGACCATCGAGCCCAGGTCCAGGCTGACGACCCGCTTGCCGCGCAACGACTCCGGCACGTCACCGGCCACCACGCGCTGCGCCAGGCCCTCGACGATCGCCGTCTTGCCGACGCCGGGCTCGCCGATCAGCACCGGGTTGTTCTTGGTGCGCCGCGACAGCACCTGCACGACCCGGCGGATCTCGGCGTCACGGCCGATCACCGGGTCGAGCTCGCCCTTGCGGGCACGTTCGGTCAGGTCGACGCCGTACTTCTCCAGCGCCTTGTAGGTGCCCTCGGGATCGGGCGACGTGACCCGCGCCGACCCGCGCACCTTCTCGAACGCGTCCTTCAACGCGTCCGGCGTCGCACCGTGCCGGCGCAGCAGGTCGGCCACCTGACCGCCGTGCTGCGCGAGCCCGACGAGCAGGTGCTCGGTGGACACGTACTCGTCACCCATCTCGGTGGCGAGCTCCTGCGCCTTGCCGAGCACCCGCACGGCGTCGCGCGAGAGTTGCGGGGCGGAAACCGTGCTGCCCGAGGCGCTGGGCAGGCCGCGGGAGAGCTGCTCCAGCTCCTTGCGGACCTGCGTCGGGTCGGCGCCCACCGCCGAGAGCAACGGCGCGGTCAACCCGTCCGTCTGCGCCAGCAGTGCGCTGAGCAGGTGCACGGTTCCCACGTCCGGGTTCCCGTTGAGCGTGGCGGCCTGCACAGCAGCGGAAACCGCCTGCTGCGTCTTCGTCGTCGGGTTGAAAGCGTCCATTCCTCCACCTCGTGGTCAGCTTCCAGCATGGACCATCATCCTGCATAACGTCAGAAAAGTTGAGTCTGTTCCACTCAACTAGAAGAACGTGACGGCCGTCGCGAAAATCCCCGCGGCGGCGGGCAGGAGATGAACGAAGATCAGCGCCATGACTTCAACGGTCCACAACATCACCGTCGACGCCCGCAACGCCTATGAGCAGGCCACGTGGTGGAGCCAGGTCCTCGGCCTGCCGATCCACCCCGACGACGAACCCGGCGACCCGGAGTGCATGGTCAAGCTGCCGAGCGGCATCCAGTACCTCTTCATCGAGGTCCCCGAGAGCAAGACCGTCAAGAACCGCGTGCACGTCTGCCTGCAGCCGTCCGACGTGACCCGCGACGAGGAGGTGGAACGCCTGCTCGGCATCGGCGCCACGATCCACGAGGACCACCGCAGGCCGGACGGCACCGGCTGGGTCACCATGCACGACCCCGAGGGCAACGAGTTCTGCGTGGAACGCAGCGCAGCCGAACGTGCGGCGACGTCCTAGCTGCCGTCACCCACTCGTACCAACAGCTTGTCCACAGCGGATCGGGAGTTGTCCACAATCCGCTGTTCAGTATCCACAGGGGAATCAAGCTCAGTGGCGACCGTCTGTGCACCAGAACCCGTTGGAGTGACATCCACGGAGTCCCGCAGTGGTTGTTCCTTGATCAACAGCACCGCGATCACCGTGAACACCGCGAGCCCGGCGGCGATCAGGAACAACTCGCCCATCGAGTCGCCGTAGGAGGCCCGCACGACCGGGGAGAGGGAGCCGCGGTCGAGCGTCTTCGTGCTGACGTGAGCGGCCAGCACCGCACCCAGCACCGAGACGCCGGCCGTCCCGCCCAGCGACCTGAGGAACGTGGCCGTGGAGCTGGCCGCCCCGAGGTCCGACATCCCCACACCGTTCTGCACGGCCAGCACGAGGTTCTGCATCGTCAGCCCCACGCCGACCCCGACCAGCGACAGGTACGCGCCCATCAGCACCAGGTTGGTGGTGTGGTCGATCGTCCCGAGCAACGCCAGCCCGGCGACCAGCGAGAACGCGCCCCAGACCAGGTAGCTCTTCCACTTGCCGCTCTTGGCGATGAGCTGCCCGCTGACCGTCGACGAGATGCTCAGCCCCAGCACCAACGGCACCGTCAGCAGCCCGGCCTTGGTGGGCGAGAAACCGCGGGCGATCTGGAAGTACTGCCCCATGAACACCGACGCGCCGAACATCGCCGTACCGACCGCGATGCCACCGAGCATCGCCAGCACGACCGTCCGGTTCCGGAACAGGTGCAGCGGGATGACCGGCGAGCTGGCCCGCCGCTCCACGAACCAGGCGGTGATCATCGCGAGCGCCGCACCGCCCGCGAACAGCGCGCTCTCCTTCGAGAGCCAGGCGAAGTCCTTGCCCGCGAACGACACCCACATCAGCACCAGGCTGACACCGCCCGTGATGAGCGTGGCACCGAGGTAGTCGATCTTCACGTGCTGCTTGCGGACCGGCAGGTGCAGCGTCTTGTGCAGCACGGCCAACGCCACCAGCGCCAGCGGCACGCAGACGAAGAAGCACCAGCGCCAGCCGGGCCAGTCGACGAGGAAACCGCCCACCAGCGGCCCACCGACAGTGCCCGCGGAGATCACCATGCCGGTGTATCCGCTGTACCGGCCACGCTCGCGCGGGCTCAGCAGCGCGCCGACCACGACCTGGCCGAGCGCCTGCACACCGCCCATGCCGAGTCCCTGAACGACCCGGAACGCGATCAGCTGCTCCATGTTCTGGCTGAGCCCCGACAGGACCGAGCCGGCCACGAACACCACGATCGACGTCTGCAGCAGCTTCTTCTTGTCGAAGAGGTCCGCGAGCTTGCCCCACAGCGGCGTGCTGGCCGTGGAGGCCAGCAGCATCGCCGTGATGACCCACGTGTACTGGGTCTGGGTGCCCTTGAGCTCGGCCAGGATCGTCGGGAGAGCGTTGGAGACGATGGTGGAGCTGAGGATCGCGACGAGCAGCGCCACCCAGATCCCGGACAGCGCTTCGAGGATCTCCCGATGCGACGACGGCCGGTTCAAACGGGCCTCCAGTTAGTTGGTTGATGTCATACAACTATATCTGGAGATAGTTAGCCAGGCCAACTAGTTCGACTGGCTACCGCGTCACACCGAGAGTTCCGCCCGCCGGTCAATCAGCGGTCTTGCCCGCCTTGACCCCGAAGTAGTCGCCACCCTTCCGCTTCACGTCGTCCGTACCCCAGTCGCGCACGCGGTCGACCGGGATCATCCGCGGGATGTGCTTGCGGCAGTGGATGTAGGCCTCCTTCACGTCCACCACCACCCAGCGCTCGACCTTCCGGTCCTCGGTCGGCAGCTCCTCCCGGGGCACGATCCGGGCCCGCCCGTTCACGTGCAGCCCGATCAGGTCGTCGGCGAAGTCCACCATCAGCATCCCGACGTGCGGGTTCTCCATGATGTTGCCGAGGGACGCCATCACGCCGTTGCCGCGGTACTCGGGGTACGCGACGGTCCGGGAGTCGATCACCTGGATGAACCCCGCCGGCCCGGCCCGCAGGGTCGAGTCGCACTCCCCGTCCGCATCGGCGGTCGAAATGAACGCCATCTCCATCCGCCCGACGAACTCGGCCATGGCCGGGTTCAGATGATCGAGTACCTGGTCCGAGTAGAAGCGTGTAGCGCGATCGGACGTCTCCAAGGCACATTGGAGGAAGTGCTCACCGCGTGAGCCTGGACGCTCAACACGGTCGGGTGAGGTGGTTTCAGTCAAGTCAGGCAGGGACACCCGCAACACGCTCCCACGCAAGCGCGCAAGTCGGTACAGACGGATGCTCAGATTCACACGGTTGCGGTAACAACTACTCACGGAGTGTGATCAGACTTCGCTCGAAGGTGGCATCAAGGAGTCAAACCCTCCGATCAGGGGTTACTGTCCACTCTGTCGGGGGACGGATGCTTGACGAGGACTACCGCGCCTTGCTGGCGCCAATGAGAACGTGGAGACTGCGCGCGGACCATGACTGCGAACGCTGTGCTGAGCCCCATCCCTACCCCTCCACACCGAGAGCCCCCGCCTGGCGTCACCGCGATGGTGCGCATGATCCGGGAGAGCTTCGCGGTGGTGGAACCGCACGCCGAAGAAGTGGCGAAGTTCTTCTACGGCATGCTCTTCTCGCTCTCGCCTGCCACACGCGAGATGTTCCCCGCGAACATGGAGGTGCAGCGGAGCCGCCTGCTGCGCGCTCTCGTGCACGTGGTGCAGATGGTCGACCGCCCGGACGACCTGATCCCCTTCCTCCGCCAGCTCGGGCGTGACCACCGCAAGTTCGGGGTCATCAACGTCCACTACGAGGCTGTCGGCACGGCGCTGCTGTCCGCGGTGAAGAAGTTCGCGGGCGCTGCCTGGACGCCGAAGGTCGAGATGGCCTGGGCGGAGGCCTACACGTTGATGGCGCGGGCCATGCAGGAGGCCGCCGACGCCGACAACGGGCCCGCCTACTGGCACGCGACCGTGCTGGAGCACCAGCGCGTCTCGTGGGACCTGGCGGTCGTGCGGCTGCAGCCCGACCACCCGGTCAACTACAAGGCCGGCCAGTACGTCAGCGTGGAGACGCCGCAGCGCAAGCGCCTGTGGCGGTACTACTCGCCGGCGAACGCCCCGCGCGAGGACGGCGTCATCGAGTTCCACATCCGGTCCGTCGACGGCGGGTGGGTGTCGCGCTCGGTGGTCGGCCACACGCAGGCCGGTGACACGTGGCGGATCGGACCGCCCATGGGACGTCTGTCGGTCGACCGCACGGCCGGATCGGACATCCTCATGGTCGCGGGCGGCACCGGCGTGGCACCGATGCACGCGATCATCGACGAGATGGCGCAGTACGGGGAGAACCCGCGCGTGCACCTGTTCTACGGCGGCCGTACCCGCGAGGACCTCTACGACCTGGACAACCTGCAGCGCATCGCGACCACGAACCCGTGGCTCACGGTCGTGCCGGTGCTGGAGTCCGACCCCGGAGTCCGAGGCGTCGAGCAGGGCAGCCTCGCCGACGTGGTCACCCGCTACGGCGCGTGGGAAGAGCGGGACGTCCTGGTCTGCGGCAGCCCAGCCATGATCAGGTCGACCGTGTCGCGCATGCTCGTCGCCGGAACGCCGCTGGACCGGATCAAGTACGACCCGTTCACGCTGGACTAGACTCGGCACGTCGAAGCGACTGGCGTGCCGAGGGTGGAACTGACCACCGGGAAGCGACGGCCGAGCGCACCGAACGCCTGGGTGCCCGGCACGGAGTGATGCCGTGCTGCACGAAGTCGATCCCGAGATCGCCACCCTCATCCAGGCTGAACAACGTCGTCAGGCCGGCAAGCTGCGCATGATCGCCTCCGAGAACGACGTGTCGGCCGCCGTGCTTGAAGCAACAGGCTCGGTGCTGACCAACAAGTACTCCGAGGGCTATCCCGGCAAGCGGTACTACGAGGGCCAGCAGGTCGTCGACCAGGTCGAACAACTGGCGATCGACCGGGCGAAAGCGCTGTTCGGCGTCGACCACGCCAACGTCCAGCCGCTGTCCGGCGCACCGGCGAACCTGGCCGTGTACCTCGCGTTCCTGCAGCCAGGTGACACCGTGATGGGCATGTCGCTGCCGATGGGCGGCCACCTGACCCACGGCTGGAGCGTGTCCGCCACCGGCAAGTGGTTCCACGCGGTGCAGTACGAGGTCCGCAAGGACACGGGCGTCGTCGACCTGGACGAGGTCCGCGCGCTCGCACTGGCCGAGCGGCCGAAGGTCATCTTCTGCGGCGGCACCGCGATCCCGCGCACGATCGACTTCCCGGCGTTCGCGCAGATCGCCGACGAGATCGGCGCCGTCCTGGTCGCCGACATCGCGCACATCGCCGGGCTCGTGGCCGGTGGCGCGCACCCGTCCCCGGTCGGCCACGCCCCGGTGATCACCACGACCACGCACAAGACGTTGCGCGGCCCGCGCGGCGCCATGATCCTCTGCGACGCCGAGCACGCGAAGGCGATCGACCGCGCCGTGTTCCCCGGTCTGCAGGGCGGTCCGCACGACCACACCACCGCCGCCATCGCCGTGGCGCTGCACGAGGCGGCGCAGCCGGAGTTCCGCGAGTACGCGCACACGGTCGTCGCAAACGCTCGCGCACTGGCGGACGCGTTGCTGGAACGCGGCTTCGACCTGGTGTCCGGCGGCACGGACAACCACCTGATCCTGGTGGATCTGACCTCGAAGCTCATCGGCGGCAAGCCGGCGGCGCAGGCCCTCGACAAGGCCGGCATCGAGCTGAACTACAACGCGGTCCCGTTCGACACCCGCAAGCCGTTCGACCCGTCCGGCATCCGCCTGGGCACGGCCGGGATCACCACCCGCGGCCTGAAGCCCGAGCAGATGCCGTTGATCGCGAACTGGATCGACCGCGCGATCGCCGCGCACGACAACGACCAGGCCCTGGAGCGCATCGCCGCCGAGGTCTCAGAGCTGCTCGGCACCCTTTAGCTCCGCGGCCGCGACCTGGATCTCCCCGAGTGCACGGCGGGCGACTTCCGCGAAGTCCCCGCCGTCCTCCAGCCACCGGGCGTAACCCCGTCGCAGCGCCAGCACTCCCAGCTCGGCGGCGACGTCCGCGTCGAGCTCGGACACACCGCGCTGCCGCAGCGAGTCCCTCATCGCGTGGCGGAACCCGGCCATCTTCAGCGCGTCCCGCTCGCGCAGCTCGTCGGTGCGGTTGATCACCGAGAGCCGCCGCGTCCCGATCTCCCAGCGCTCCGGCGTGAACGTGACGGCCATGGCCACGAGTGCCGCCTCGACCGCCGCCAGCGGCCCGGCCGACTCGGGTGCGCCGGCGATTCCGCTGCCCACCAGTTCGAGCAGCTCGTCCTGGCCGCCGAACAGGACCTCGCGCTTGTCCCGGAAGTGCCGGAAGTACGTGCTCTTCGTGAGGCCGGCGCGTTCGGCGATCTGCGCCACCGAGGTGTTCTCGTAGCCCTGCTCGCAGAACAGGTCGAGTGCGGCGCGCAACAACCGCGCCCGTGCGTCCGGCTCCCATCGACCCATGGCTCACATGATAAGTGATGGGACTTGGTCTCATCACTCTGCTACGGTTGATGAGACCAAGTCCCATCACTTGAGGATGTGCGGATCATGAAGGTCTTCGTCACCGGCGCCAGCGGACATGTCGGCTCAGCTGTCGTGCCGGAACTGCTGCAGGCCGGTCACCAAGTCGTCGGACTGGCCCGCTCGGACGCCTCCGCGGCCAGGCTCGAAGCCCAGGGCGCAGCCGTCCAGCGCGGCGATCTCGACGACCTCGACGGGTTGCGCAAGGGCGCGGCCGAGGCGGACGCGGTGATCCACCTGGCGTTCAAGCACGAGGAGATGTTCGCGGGCGACTACGCCGGCGCGTCCGCCGCCGACCTCGCGGTCGTCCACGCGTTCATCGACGAGCTGTCCGGCACCGGCAAGGCGCTCATCGGCACCGGCGGCACGCTGTCGTACGCGGGCCTGGGCCACACCGCCACCGAGGACGAGCGCGTCCCGGACGACCACAGCCGCGGCACCGCCCGGAACCTGATCATCGACGCCGAGGGCCTGCGCGGCGCGGTCGCCGTGCTGCCCCCGACCGTCCACAGTGAACTCGACACGGCCGGCTTCATCCCGTTGCTGGTCAGGACCGCGCGCGCCACCGGTGTGTCCGGCTACCCCGGCGACGGCACGAACCGCTGGTCGGCCGCGCACACCCTGGACGCGGCGCGGCTCTACCGGCTCGCCGTGGAGAAGGCTCCCGCCGGCTCGGTCCTGCACGCGGTCGCGGAGGAAGCCGTGTCACTGCGGGAGATCGCCGAGGTCATCGGGCGCAAGCTGAACGTGCCGGTCGAGAGCGTCCCGGCGGAGCACTTCGGGCCGCTCGCGAACATGGTCTCGCGTGACGCACCCACGTCCGGTGCGCACACGAAGGCGTTGCTGGGCTGGGAACCGCGGGAGCGCGGCCTGATCGCGGACCTGGAGGCCGGGTTCTACTTCGAGCAGTGAGCTTCAAACGTTTCAAGGGGTTCCGGCGCGCTGCCGTGCCGACGCGAGAAGCGTGACGAGGAAGTGCGCCTCGACAGCGGACGGCTCTCGCTGATCGGCCTTCGCGTGCGTCTCGGACAGTGATTCTCGGTCGACCTGGCCCGAAGTCACAGGCCGCGGGACCGCAACGAGAGGCGCGAAATTCGCCGCGCCCGCGCTGACGCAGGCGTACCCCCGACCTGGCACGGCTCCGGCAAAGTCGTTTGACCTGAATGTGGGGCGGGCACGGCGCTCGTTGATCATGTGAGTGTCTACGTCGCATGATCTTGTGGGAGTGCCGTGCCCGCCCTGTCATCTTGCC
>Ga0070710_10001570_pt1 | contig 10795 bp, 11 predicted proteins | sample LARL52metaG_FD_65454 | JGI IMG/M metagenome (GOLD analysis project Ga0070710, IMG submission 65454) | Corn, switchgrass and miscanthus rhizosphere microbial communities from Kellogg Biological Station, Michigan, USA - LAR L5-2 metaG | ecosystem: Host-associated > Plants > Roots > Rhizosphere ... | reverse complement strand
TTGTCGATTCCGGGCGTTGCCGCCGATGACCGCACCATATTCGCCAGGAGCAAGCGCGATGCCGAACGTGCCATCGCTGAGGCCGGAATGCCTTACGCCATTCTGCGGCCGGGCTTCGTGTTCGCGCCGGCGGCGTTTGGTGGCAGCGCCATGTTGCGCGCATTGGCTGCGCTGCCTTTCGCGTTACCTGCGCGGCTTGCGGGGCGCCCACTCGCTGTGGTCGCTGCGGAGGACATCGCGGAAACGGTGTCGGTGATCGTGCAACGCTGGGGGCAAGGGCACCGCACGTACGCGGTTGTTTGGGATCTGATGCATCCGGATCAGCGCAGCATTGGTGAGGCATTGACGAGTCTTCGCGCCTGGTTCGGCACCGGATCGGCTTGGCGCATGGTGGTCCCGATGGCCTTGTTGAAGCTAGGCGCATTGGCCGGCGACTTTGTCGCCTGGCTAGGCTGGCGCCCGCCGCTGCGCCCGACCGCGCTTGCCGAGTTGCTGCGTGGTGTCGAAGGCGATCCGCGCTCATGGATGGCGGCGACTGACATCGTACCGCGCTCGCTCGATGACGTGTTGCGCGCCCGCCCAGCGACCGTGCAGGAAAAATGGTTCGCGCGACTTTATCTGATGAAGGCGTTGATCATTGTTACGCTTGTGTTTTTTTGGTGTGCCTCCGCGTTAATCGCTCTTACGGTTGCATATCCCGCCGCCGTCGCCATTCTCACCACACACGGCTATCCACCCGTTTTGGCGCAAACCATCACGGTCGCTAGCAGCATGCTGGATTTCTTGATCGGCCTCGCGATTGCTTTCCGGCAAACGCACCGATGGGGACTCATTGCAGGCATTGCCTTGTCGCTGTTCTATATGCTGGCGGCGGCGCTCATGACGCCCGAGCTTTGGATCGAGCCGCTTGGCGCGCTAGTCAAAACATTTCCCGCAATTGTTTTGATGCTTGTGGCGCTGGGGATCATTGAGGAACGGTAGACGCCATTGGCTGTTGCTGTGTTTCCCGAGGCCTTATCTGCGCTACAGCGGGTCGGTACGGAAGATTAATCCGGTTGCAGCGCCGATCGTGGCGCGTACGTGATCGCCCTGTCTTAGGCGGGTGAAAACGTCGGCCGTCGTAGGATGATGCCGACCGTCAATGAGCACGTGGTAGTGCCATCCGGAGCGCGAGACATTTTCGTAGACCTTATCAACGGTGCCCTCGACCTGGCGTCGCGGAAGTACGAAGTCGGCCAGCCACAAAAGGCCGAAAGTGAGAAATGCCAAGGCAAAAAACAAGTTTAGAGTCGTCATGAGAATCCTGGCGCGGCGAGCTACCTTCACCACGAGCCAAAGCCACGATCCGCCGACGAGGCTGAACAGAACTGCAACATCGAAAACGGATACGGCAGTTTGATTGCCTATGACTCCAGTCAGAATGATGATCAGAGCGAAAATGGACAGAACGGCGATAACGACAAAAAGATTATTACGCGCGGACCACATTCTTCGCATGGGCCGCCATGCCAGAACGACGGCCAATGCCGTTATTGGCCAGAAAGCAATGGCAAGCCATTCTATGAAGGCCACAGTCAGTTCTCCGCGCACATCCTCGATATGCCAACGAAAAAATTGTCTCGCTCGCTACATCACTGGGCGCCAGAATTCCGGCCTGTTGTGAGTGACAGTTCAATGTGAGGCAAGCGTTCCAACTTGGAAAACTCGATTTCAAAAACATCATTGATAGTGTCCGCCGAATAGTCCCAAGACCTCACTCTATAGCGATCATTCATAAGTTCGTTGAATAGCATTTGGTCTCCGGCGAACGCTGCCGGCGAAAGGTTGTTGCCCTCAAGCTTGATGACTTTTTGCAAGCCAGACGCGGTATCAACGGCCATCAAATTAAAACGATAGCTTCCTTTGCCTGTTTCAGTATTTAGAAACGCGACTTTCCTGCCATCCTGCGACATTGATGGGTTGCCGGATAAGCCACCGACCAAAAACTTCGGTTTGAGTTTTTCGCTTGGCGTAGGAATGCGTGCAGCTTCGCGGTCGAATGTCAATTCGAAGATCTCACTGCGAGGATCAGAGAAGACTGAGTCAACGGCTAGGATGGATTTACCAGTAGATGATCCTGGTGCGAATGATCCGAACAATATTTTGTCGCCAGTTACATTGATGCTGTGCAGCGCAACTTCGCTAAAGTCACTCAGTTGGATAGGATCAGACCCGACCTTGATCAAGTAGAAATCATGGTGAGAGTAACGTTGCCTGTCGGGTAGCGTGACCAACGGACTCGAAGAGTAAATGATAACGTCCCTGTCAATTTCGACCGGAGAAACGACATCATTCTCCGTTTGTAGAACGACCCGACATTGCCAGGTCTTGACGAAGCACGAGAATAGGTCGTGTTGCCTGGTCTCCTTTTTCCTTCTCACGAAAAGTAGCCGTTCTCCGTCCCACGAGAAGCGTGGCGCCTCATAAGAAAAATCGCTGTCGGCGATGAGACCCGGTTGACGCGTCGCGCGATCAACGAAGAGAATAGCTCTGATCTGATCGCTCTCACGAGTTGGAATGACTAGTGCCACCGATTTTGGAGACGCGGTAAATTTATAAATAGTGAGGCGCCGATCTTGCATTGTGTCCCCGCGAGGGTCATGCAACACAAAGGCGAGGACGTTGGGCAAAAGGAAAAGTACAACCGGCGTCAGCAGAAAAGTCGAACTTAAAGCGATATTCAATTTCCGACGCCCCTCTGCAGACTGCGCGGTCCACCGAAGCGCCGCCAGAAACCCACCAATCATCCCACCGACGAAAAATATTGGGACACCCCAGAAGAAAAGACCGAAATTCTTCCAGCCGTCGCGGAAAGGCTCAATCAAGAAGACGAAGACTGCAGGGGCGAGGAAGCCGCCGGCAAATGCCCCTCCTAGTGCCAATGAGATGCGAGCGGCGGTGGGCGCCATTTTCCGCAGGACGACGTAGACCAGCGCGCTTAGCGCCAGCAAGAATGGCAGCAAACTGAAATACTGTGCGGCTAAACTCATGAGTGGCACGAGGTTTGGTGGGTCGTTGGTAGACAACTCTTACGCGAGCGCCGCTTCGATATGCTTAAAAATTTATGTCAAATTGGCTCTATCGCGTGTCGCGTATTAGTCCTTAGACACGCTAGCGCCGCACCTTTTACGTCGTCTGCAACGCTTCGCTGGCGGCGAGCCATTCTTCTTCCGCCTTGGCGATCGCATCGACAACTTTGGCGCGGGTCTTCGATAGTTCTGCGGCTCGCGCTGGGTCGCGCGAAAACAGGTCACCATCGGAGAGCGTTGCGTCAAGCTTGTGCAGTTGTCGTGTGAGATGCGCGAGCTCGGTTTCAGCTTTGGTTACGCGTTTGCGCAACGGTGCCGTCGATGCACGCTTTTCAGCGGCAGCACGGCGCGTGTCAGCAGGAGCTGTGCGCGGCTCAGACTTGACCGTGGGTTGCGTTTCAGATCCGGAGTCGCTAAGTACACGACCCCTGTAATCGTCGAGATCGCCATCGAAGGGTTTCACCGTTCCGTCCTGCACCAGCCAGAGTCGGTCGGCACAAGCCTCCAGCAGATAGCGATCGTGCGAGACCAGCATCACCGCGCCGGAGAAATCATTGAGGGCTTCGATCAGCGCCGCGCGGCTGTCGATGTCGAGATGGTTGGTCGGCTCGTCGAGAATGACGAGATGCGGCGCATTAAAGGTGGCAAGTCCAAGCAGCAGTCGCGCCTTCTCGCCGCCCGAGAGTTTCTCAACCTTCGTGTTGCCGGCAAGTCCGGAAAAACCAATGGCCCCAACTCGCGCACGCACCTTCGCTTCCGGTGCGTCCGGCATGAGTCGACGCACATGATCGTAGGGACTCGCGTCGGCCTCAAGCTCGTCGAGTTGGTGCTGGGCGAAGTAAGCGACCCTCAGACCGGCAGCACGCGTGACGGTGCCATGCTCGGGCGGCAGCCTTTCGGCAAGGAGCTTGACCAGCGTGGATTTGCCGTTGCCGTTGGCGCCGAGGAGCGCGATACGGTCATCATTGTCGATGCGAAGCGACAAGCCCGAGAGCACGGGATGCCCTGGTTCATAACCAACGTCGACATCGTCGGTGGCGATAATCGGCGGCGACAGTAGCTTCGCCGGCGCGGGTATGTGAATCGGTCGCACCTGCTCGGTAACCAGAGCGGCGATTGGTTCGAGTTTTGCGAGCATCTTCAAACGCGATTGCGCCTGGCGCGCCTTTGTTGCCTTGGCGCGGAAGCGATCGACGAAGGCCTGCAAATGCTTGCGCTGCGCCTCCTGCTTCTTGATGAGTTTCTGATCGAGCAGCGTGCGCTCGCGCCGCTGCCGTTCGAAGGCTGAATAGCCACCGCGATAAAGTTCGAGCTTGCTGCCTTCGAGCGACAGGATGTGGCCGACCGCGTTGTCGAGCAGATCGCGGTCGTGGCTGATGACGATCAACGTCGCGCGATAATGAGCGAGGTGGTCCTGCAGCCAGAGAGTGCCTTCGAGATCGAGATAGTTGGTCGGTTCGTCGAGCAACAGCAGGTCGGGCTCCGCGAAAAGCGTCGCGGCGAGTGCTACGCGCATCCGCCAACCGCCGGAAAACTCCGCACAGGGCCGTTGCTGATCGGTGGTGGAGAAGCCAAGGCCAGCGAGGATTGATGCCGCGCGGGCAGGGGCCGCGTGCGCGCCTATGTCGGCAAGCCGGGTCTGGATTTCCGCGATGCGATGCGGGTCCTGGGCGGTCTCCGCCTCAGCCAGGAGCGCGGTGCGCTCGCGATGGGCCTTCAGCACGACCTCAAGAAGGCTCTCCGGTCCGTTCGGCGCCTCCTGCGCAAGTCTTCCGATGCGCCAGCGTGGTGGGATTTCAACGTGGCCTTGCTCGGCCGAGGTATCGCCGGTGATGACACCAAACAGGGTGGTCTTGCCGGTTCCGTTTCGGCCGACCAATCCGACGCGCGCGCCGGTCGGAATGCGCGCTGAAGCCCCTTTCAGCAGCGTTCGACCGGCAATACGGACAGTGAGATCGTCGATGATGAGCATGCCGCGCCTTTTGGCCGACAGCGCGCCACGAAGCAACCCATCTTTCACGGTCCAATTCGGTCGCCCACAACGCCTGGAGCGCAGGACATGCATCGAACGCCGCAACTTTCCCTTTAGGGCAATTGCTGCAACCTGCGTCAGCGCCAATACTAGCGTGTGCGCCGGTTAGCACATTGGAGCGAAACCGCGTTGCTGGAATATGGAGGCCGCAATGACGCGATTAATGTTTGCTGTCGGTATTACTCTTGCTGCTACGTCCATCAATCTGCAGCCGGCAAATGCCTCCACCGCGCCCTGGTGCGCGGTGATCTCGTTAGGCACGGGCAGTGTATATTGGGACTGCCAGTACAGCTCATTCGAACAATGTGTGCCGAATGTGTTGGCGGGCAATCGTGGCTTCTGCAATCACAATCCGTACTTTGTCAATGCGTATCAGCCAGTCGAACGCCGGCGCCACCGGAAACATTAGCTCCCCCGCGAAGAGAAAGGGCGTGGCAGTGACAATGCGTTTTGCAGTACTTGCGGCAGCTATGCTCCTGTTGTCGGGGTTCACTCAGGCTGAGCTGGACAAAGCTAAAACTACGACGGACTATTTCAAAGACGCATACTGGAAATGCCTCGCCGACGAAATTCTCAAAGCGGTCCCAACAAGTATGTCAGCACAAGAATTTTCTGTGCTCGCGAAAGGTGCCTGCCCAAAAGAACGAAATTCCTTTTTCAGTTCACTTTCCAACTACATTGTAATGCTGCAGCCCAACGTCGATAGAAGTACGGTCGCACCGGCGGCAAATATAGCGATCCTGGACGCGCAAAAAGATGCTGTGCAGGCATTAAATGATTTGAGATCTGGCAAGAGGCAAATGCCACAGCAGCAACGGTAGATGTTCAACTGTTGGCCTCGACGCCGTCAGCCATCAACGGTTTGGAAAATCCCATGCATAAGATCATCTACGTGAGTGTCTTATCCGCGGCGACCGCCTTCGGCGCGTCCACATATGCACAATCGCCCGCGGGCAACGCCGTTCCTGTGACAATCGACAATTTCAAACGGGCCGAATCCGACCTCTATATTAGCAACCTCGCCAAAGAGGGCGGCTTGGGCAAACTCGCGCACCGACGCGAACCTGCCAACATCGACAATCAGGCCGTCATCCGTCTCAACCGCGACACTCTTTACTCCTCCGGCGTATTTGATCTCGATGCCGGGCCGGTGACGATCACGATGCCGGACGCCGGCAAGCGGTTCATGACGCTGCAAGTCGTCAACGAGGATCACTATGTGCCTGCGGTTTACTACGGACCGGGCAGGCATACGCTGACGCGGCAGAATGTCGGCACGCGCTACGTCGTCGCCGGTATTCGGACATTGGTCGATCCCAATGATCCAAAGGACCTCGAGCAGGTGCATGCTCTTCAGGACGCCATCAAGGTCAGCCAGAAAGACGTCGGCAAACTTGAGTTGCCGAACTGGGATCAGGCGAGTCAAAAGAGCATCCGCGATGCGCTTTTGGTGCTCAACAACTACATGGGCGGTTTCGCCCACGCTTTCGGGCCCAAAGGCCAGGTCGACCCTGTGCGGCATCTGATCGGCACTGCAGCGGGCTGGGGCGGCAATCCCGACAAGGATGCGACGTACCTCAGCGTCACGCCAACCAAGAACGACGGCACGACGGTCTACAAGGTCAATGTCAGGGACGTGCCCGTCGATGCGTTCTGGTCGATCAGCGTATACAACGCCCAAGGGTACTTCGAGAAAAATACCTATAACGCCTATTCGCTCAACAGCATCACCGCGAAGAAAAATCCGGACGGCTCGGTCACCGTGCAATTTGGCGGGTGCGACGGCAAAATTCCGAATTGCCTGCCGATCATGAAGGGGTGGAATTACACTGTGCGGCTCTATCGGCCGCACCCTGAAATTCTGAACGGCAAATGGAAATTCCCTGAGGCCCAGCCTGTCGGCTAGTGCGCTCGATGACCTCGCCGATGGATGACTTCAAGTAACAGCCGGACGGCGACGTCGGGAGTGCCGGTCGTCTCGATTACATGATCGGCGCGAAAGTCGACGAACAGGTCATTGCGTTTGACCCGGTCGATAACCGAACCATCGCTCCGCCGTAACCGGCGTGAAAGTCGCGATGTCAATACATCCTGCGGTGCTGTCACCAGAACCGTCTCGACATGCGCATAGCGTCGGCGCACCGCAGAAACGATTGCCCGCGATACATTGGTGACAACAACGCGACCGGCGCGGATGTCGGCATCGGCGGACCTCGGTATTCCGTACTTGTGGCCGTGCGCCTCCCACCACAATGCAAACTTGCCGTCCTTTATGGCGCGATCGAAAGCAACGGTTTCCAGCGTGTCGTGGTCTTCCGCATCAGAGTTCGCTCGCGTGATGACGCGGCGCGGAAACGCAACATTCGTTGCGCCATCACATGCGGCTCGCACGCCCGCGATCAAAGTGTCTTTGCCCGCGCCACTTGGACCAACGATCAGCACGAAACGTCCCGGACCGACGAGATTCGCCGCAGTTGCAGGAGAAGCGAGTGTCGTCATGCGATCCTTCGTCGGCCACACCAAACGCTGCGCACCGCAGCTGAGCTATACTCTTCGACTTCCTCGGGCAGATGCAAGGGTTAAGCATCAAACTTATGCGGTCACTGTCATACAGGATGTAGGGATGGCGCGCGCCTCCGTTTCTGAGTACACACACCGGCATGGACCTGCTTTACACCATTTCCATATGGCTGCTGCCGGTTCTGATCGCCATTACTTTTCACGAGGCCGCGCACGGATATGTTGCGCGCTTCTTTGGTGACGAGACGGCAGCCCGGCTGGGACGTGTCAGCCTCAATCCACTTCGACATATAGATCCCTTTGGCACGATCCTTCTGCCCGGTCTGTTGTTGCTGGCAAGATCGCCATTCTTGTTTGGATACGCCAAACCGGTGCCGGTCAATTTTCGCGCTCTTCGCAATCCACGTATCGGCATGGTGCTTGTCGCCGCAGCAGGGCCTGCCATGAATATCGCGTTAGCGATCGTTGCCGCTCTGGGCTTTCATCTAATCGGTTATTTGCCGGCACCTGCCAATCAGTGGGCGGCACTGAATTTAAAGAACGCACTCATCATCAACGCTGTTCTTGCGGTGTTCAATCTGTTTCCCTTGCCGCCTCTCGACGGCGGGCGGATTGCCGTGGGCTTGCTTCCGAATGTGCTGGGGCAATACCTCGCCCGCCTTGAGCCCTACGGCATGATCATCCTTATCGGGCTTCTCATTCTTCTGCCCTTGCTGGGCTCGCAACTGGGCCTGGACCTCGGCTTTTTGTCGCGTCTGATATCGATTTCGACCGACGCGGTTATCGGAGTGATACTCCGCATAACCGCTAATATTTGATCAGGATTTTGAACGGCTAATCGAGATCGCGCTCAACGATCACTTCGATGGTCTGTTCGCAGGAGCGGCATTGCAGAGTGTGCCGGTCAACGTGCGTCCGTTCCGGTGCAATCCACACGAGGCGCATGGCTGCCCCGCACTCGGGACAACTTGGTCGCTCGACCAGCTTTGGAACCGAGATTGGAGTAACGGCTACCATCGGCGTTCACCGGAAAAGGTCAGCATAGGCGAAATTAAAGGCCGCGATTGCGACCGAGCGATGACTGTTTTCTAACGTTCGACTTTTGTCGAAAACGCCTGCGTGTCGCTGACAGTGAGAACTTCGTCATTTCGTCACGCGGTCGTCAATTGCTGCGCTTAAGCGCGGAGCGGGGTTGGTGCATAAGGAGAAGATCATGAAACCTTCAGCGCTTTTGGTGGCGGCCGCGATTGCCATTGTCCCGGGCATTGCAGTGGCCAAAGATCAGCACTCGGCCGCGAAGTCCAAATCTCAAGGATATGGATATGCATACGCGCCCATGGACCGGTCGGAAGCCATTCAGTCCTGCAACGCCGAAGCGGCAAAGTGGAGCTATCGCGATTTCCAGAGCACGCAGCTGACCGTTTATCGTGACTGCATGTTCAGACACGGGCAGTCGGTCGAGTAGTCACCAGCAATTTTCGCAAAAGCCTCGAGGCGCGTTCATCAGGCCGGTTGATGCGCGCCTTTGACGGTTTCAGACTCTTCAAGCTCGTCTTCCTTGTCGACGGAATATGCAAAGGCAGCGGTTGTTACGAGGCCTCCAACGCTCACAAATGCCATCAATGCGAGCACGCCCGTCAGTCCCCACGTCTCTTGCAACTGAGGAACCAGGAACGTGCCGAAGGTTGCGCCGACCTTTGCGCATGCCGCCGCGAATCCGCTCGCCGATGCCCGGATCGCCGTCGGAAAGAGAATTGGCGGCAGTGTGAACGTCGTGGCGTTCGGGCCTGCATTCATTGAAAAATTGAATAGAACAAAACCCGCGATGATCAGTCCGATGTGGGCTTGCGGGCCGTCGCTGGCCATCGCGGCAAACATCAGCAAGAGCATTCCGAGCGTCATTCCGAAGAACCCCGCCACTTGCAGTGATATGCGACCGAAATGCGGGATAGCCCAGATGCCTACGATAAATCCGGCGAGCAAAAACAAATCGACCAGCCCGCTGCCTTCTGCCTCGGCGAGCACTGCCGCAACCGTGCTATTGCGTGCGGATTCGAAATGCATTGCTCCGAGGATGACAGGAGTGAAAAGGCCTACGCCGTAAGTGGCGACATCCATCAACAGCCAGGGTATCGACACGAGCAGTGTGCGCGTCCGGTAACGAGGACCGAAAAGCGCCGCAATGCCGAGCGGCTTCGTCGCTTCGACTGGCGAAGCCGCCGCGCTTGCCGAACCTTCAAAGCGAGTCGTGGAGACGGAAGTATTCGTCAGCCGAGAAAGCACCTTTGCGGCTTCGGCGAGTTGGCCTTTCTCTGCCAGCCAGCGCGGACTCTCGGGAAGAAAAAACCGCGCGCTCATGTAGATCGCTGCCAATATTCCGCCTGTGCCCAGCAGTGCTCGCCAATCAGTCGCTGATGGGTGAATCCGGAATATCGCGATCGCAACGATCGCGGCTAGGATCATGCCGACGGATTGCAATGCAATCGTTGCAACTGTCATGCGGCTGCGTAACGAGCGCGGCATGATCTCCGAGACGTATGAACCGCTGGCGGGAAAATCGATTCCAATTCCGACGCCGATCAGGAACTGGCCGACCACGATCAGCAACGGCTCGCGAGCCATTGCGCACAGCGCGGAGCCGGCGACAACAATCGCCATGTCGACGATAAACGCCCGCTTGCGGCCGATTCGATCCGCCGCGAGCCCGCCCAACATTGCTCCAAGGACTGCCCCAAGAACCAAAGCTGAACCAATGAGGCCGATCAGTATCGGAGTAATCGTCATTTCCTGCTTGAGAAGCGGGATGGCAATTCCCAGCGATGCGACCGAAAAACCGTCGAGCAGCGTTCCGCCGCTGGCGAGCAACCAATAGTAGTAGTGCAGCGCCGTCATCGGCGTTTCGTCGAGCAGGCTAAAGACCGATGCCTTCGACGAGACGGTATTCTGTTCGACCTCGCTCATCTGCGAACTTCCGGCGCGCGGGACGATTGGCACGCTCGGTCCAACCTAAAGAAAAAACCGGCTTTTGTCTGCGCTGCGTCCCGTGAGCAGAGACCTCGGCTGGCGCGACACTCGGAAGGCGCGTAGCCTTAATGCTCACAATTGGGAGCAGTGTTGGTCTTGCCATGACGAGCGAACATGTTGCCGCCGCGCCATCAGAGACGACGTCAGCGAC
>Ga0070710_10001569_pt1 | contig 10796 bp, 6 predicted proteins | sample LARL52metaG_FD_65454 | JGI IMG/M metagenome (GOLD analysis project Ga0070710, IMG submission 65454) | Corn, switchgrass and miscanthus rhizosphere microbial communities from Kellogg Biological Station, Michigan, USA - LAR L5-2 metaG | ecosystem: Host-associated > Plants > Roots > Rhizosphere ... | reverse complement strand
GCACGCGGGACAGGTGCACTGTCCCGCCACCACGGTTCCGGGGCGAACGCTGGGCGTTGTGCCTGCGGTGTAGGTAGCCGCGTGCGCAGGTGTGCCCGGCACTGCCTGGTACGGCCCGTGAACGGCGGTCCCATACTGCGGAACCGTGCCGTACTGGGGAGCCGTGCCGTAACGCGCGCGTCCGGCATAATGTGGACGTGCCACGCCGCGTCCCCAGCGCCCGTGGAACCGGCGCTCCAGATGCTTGTGCCGGCGCAATGCGTGACGCCGGTGGCCGGGATGGCCCAGCACGTACCGCGTCTGCTTAGCCAAGGTACGCACGGCGGTGCGAGGCGTGATGGTGCGGCCCCGTCCCGCCTGGCGTGCGATGCTGCCCACGGTGCGCCGGGCAATGGTGGGCACGGTGCGCAGCAAATGCCGCGTCTGCGGATTGCGGTGCAGAACTTTCGCGACCCGCGCCACTCCCTTGGTGAGCCTCGGAGTCGATCGGGTGAGCGCCTTCGCGATCTTTGGCAGAGCCCTTCTCGCCATGGGCGCGACCGCCTTCGCGACCACGGGAAGCAGTTTGCTGGCCGCCATTCCGATCAGCGGCAGAAATTGTTCTGCCGCTTCATCTTCGCTTTCCGCTTCCGCTGCCAGTTCGCCCAGGTGTTCCATCATGGCGTCTGGATAAATCTTGCGGATGGGACTGATTTCGGCCTCGTCCTCGCTCTCGAACTCGTCTTCCCCTTCCATCTCCTGTTCGCCGAGCAGGCTGCTGGCGATGTTGCCGATGGCTCCCAGCCAGCCTTCGCCTTCGAGGCCAGCCTCATCTTCCATCTCGCCTTCCCCTTCCATTTCGTCCTCGAGTTCGGCTTCGAACTCGTCTTCGAATTCAGGCAGGGTCTCCAGTTCACTTTCGTATGCCATGACGAATCCTCCTGCAAAAAGTGGTCGAACTTGGCGTTCGGTTAAGGTCTAACGCAGAGCGCTGCGGCGGCGTCGGGCCGCGATGCGGCCGCGGCTTCGGCTGCGGAGGCGGCGCGGGCGCTTGTAGGCGCGGCTCACCTTGGCATTGCGCTTGATGGCTGCCGCGCAAGCGTGAGGATTGCCGAGCACCTTTTTAATCTGCGTCGCAACGGTCTTTGCCACTCGCCGGCGGGTGACCGGCAGCCCCTTCGCGGCTTGCCGCTTCAAGCTCTTCACCGAGCGGCGCATGATGGTGGGAACCGCGCGCACTCCCACGCGCGTGCTGCGCCGGCGGCGCAGAATGCGAGTGAGGATGGCGACGCCGCGCGTTATGTGCGGAAGGACATTCCGCAGAGCTTTGCGGTCCTTCGGAGAAATCACCGTAGCGACCGCCGCGCCCGCCATAGCCTCGGCTTCGCCTTCATGGGATTCGTGGGAAGCGGCTTCGGCCATCATCTCGGCCACCGCCTCATTGTGCGTCAATTCGTGCGACGCGATCTCGTGAGCGATTTCGGACTCTGACTCGTCTTCGTATTCGCTCTCGTCCTCGAACTCGTATTCGCCCTCGCCCAATGCGTTGGCCGCCATTCCTCCCAGCTTGCCCCCGATGGGGCCGCCGATGGCTGTGCCCACGATGGGAGCGGCCACTTTTGCCACCTGCTTGAGAATGGGGAGAGCTTTCTTGAAAAAGCTTCCGAACGAGAATTGCTCCGTCTCGTCTTCGAATTCGCCCTCGAACTCGCCTTCTTCTTCGCCCTCACCGAGCAGGCTGCCGGCTATGTTGCCGAGAGCTCCGAGCCAGCCTTCGCCCTCAAGGCCGGCCTCTCCCTCAAATTCATCTTCCGATTCGTCTTCGAGCTCGGCTTCAAATTCGCCTTCGCCCTCGCCCAGCAAGCTGCCGGCAATGTTGCCCAGGGCGCCGAGCCAGCCTTCGCCTTCGCCCGCCTCGTCTTCGCCTTCGAGTTCACCCTCGTGAAACTCGTCTTCGAGTTCCATTTCCAGTTCGCCCTGATGATCCGCCATTGTCCTGACCTCCTTCTGGTTGGTGACGACGGAGCGAGACTAGACCCAGAGCGAGAGCCCGTCTAGTCACATCTTGCGGTGACCAATGATGAGTTCGCTGGAAATGGTTTCACTCGAATGAGTGACAGAGCAAAAAAGTGAGTAAGGAAAGGACGCGGTAGCCAAAATGTACAGGTGGGGACAGCCGCCCTCGGCTGTCCGCTCGAGCGAAGCTCGAGTGGGTTTTGCTGTCGCCAAGATGAACCGTTCGTTCTAAGACGGCGGCCGGGTAATCGCTCCCTGCGAAGCCGACGAAACCAGCGCTGCATACTTTGCGAACACGCCAGTAGGATAACGCGGCTGCGGCGCCTTCCACTCCTGCATGCGCTGGCGCAAAATGTCGTCGCCGATTTCAACTTCCAAAATTCTCTGGCTCACGTCAAAGCGAATCATATCGCCATCGCGAACCGCGGCAATCGGACCGCCCAGCGCGGCTTCCGGCGAAACGTGACCCGCCATCAACCCGTGGGTCGCCCCGCTGAAGCGCCCATCAGTCAAAAGCGCCACGGATGCTCCCAGTCCCTCGCCAACAATCGCGCCCGTAACGCTCAACATCTCCCGCATCCCAGGCCCGCCCTTGGGTCCTTCGTTACGGATGACGACAACATCGCCGGCGTGAATCTTCTTGGAAGTGACCGCAGTCATCGCGTCTTCCTCCGATTCAAAAACCCGCGCTGGGCCGCGATGCTCCAACCGCTCATGCCCGCTGATCTTAGCCACGCAACCTTCCGGCGCGAGATTTCCCTTCAGGATGACGAGACCTCCCGTTTTCTTCAACGGCTTTTCCAACGGCGCGATCACAGCCTGTCCAGAAGATTCAACCGCGCTCTCACTTTCTTCTTTCAGCGAAAGGCCGGTAACGGTTTTCGCGGCCGGATGAATGTGCTTGCCTTTCAGCAGGCGGTGCGCGAGCAGCCGGATTCCGCCGGCGCGATGCATGTCGGCCGCGACAAAACGTCCTGAGGGTTTCAGGTCGGCGAGCAGCGGAGTACGCCCACTCACGGTTTGGAAATCGTCAATCTGCAGATCGACCCCCGCTTCCCGTGCAATCGCCAGCAGGTGCAAGACAGCGTTGGTCGATCCGCCCGTCGCCGCGACCGAGGCGATCGCATTTTCAAAGGCCTCGCGCGTCAGAATTTGTCGCGGGCGAATTTCTTTTTGCAGCAGGTTCAAAACTACTTTTCCGCAAGCGAACGCGATCTGATCCTTCTGCGCATCCATCGCCGGCACACTGTTGAATCCCATCGGCGATAGTCCAATCATCTCCATCACAGTCGACATAGTGTTCGCCGTGTACTGCCCCCCGCACGCGCCCGCTCCCGGACACGCCACGTTTTCCAGATCGTGCAATTCCTGGTCGGTAATTTTCCCCGCCGCATTCGCGCCCACCGCTTCGAACACATCTTGAATGGTGACGTCTTTCCCACGATAACTGCCAGCCGCGATGGTTCCGCCGTATAGCACCATGCCGGGAAGATCCATGCGCGCCAGTGCCATGGCCGCCGCCGGAATCGTCTTGTCACACCCCACGACACACACGACTGCGTCAAACAATTGTCCGCGGCAAACCAGTTCGATGGAATCGGCAATCAACTCGCGGCTCACCAGCGACGCCCGCATGCCCTCGGTGCCCATCGTCTCGCCGTCGGAAATCGCAATAGTGTTGAACTCCATGGGAGTTCCCCCGGCGGCGCGAATGCCTTCCTTCATCTTCGCGGACAGCCGCCGCAGGTGAAAGTTGCACGGCATGGTTTCGATCCACGTATTGGCCACGCCGATCAGCGGCTTGCGCAAATCGGCGTCGGTGAATCCAATGGCTTTGAACATGGAGCGCGCCGGAGCCCGGTCACGTCCGTCGGTGATGCCGCGGCTGCGATGCTTTAAGTCCATGGCGAAAGATTACAACAGAGAGGTTGAAACTCTTGAAAACTCCACAAAGGCTTGTCATCCCGAGCGCAGCGAGGGACCTTGGTTTTTGAAGCGGGTCAACGATTGTCTTTCTCTGTTACCCATGCGCCAAAAACGGAAACCCGCAACCGATCGATGCCAGGAGAAGCACCCGTCTGCGGGTTTCCAATCGCATGACGCTCTCCCTGGGAGCGTTCATGCCTGCTGACATTTGCCCAGCACGAAATCAGAACTTAAGCCAAAGCCGCGCGCGCCGACTGCTGTGCGACCGTCTCCGAAGCCGGTGGATGCGGCGCCCAGCCCGTCGCGTGGTCGACATGCTCCCGCAAAGACGAACTGGAGCGTACATCGGTGACATCCACAATCCCGTACCACTCGCGGTAAAGCTGCCCGACCTGCTTCTGGTTAGCCTCAAGCAGCAGGGTAACGGCGTATTCCGTCCCGGCATACTCGGCATGAACCGAAGTGAGATCGAGCCCGCGGCGCGAAACCACGTTCAAAATGCGCATCAGCGCTCCCTGCGCGTTGCGATAACGGATGTGAAAGACTTGCATGTTAGTTCCCCCAAAATCAGATTGACTCATAAAGCGATTGAGTCACTGAGCGATTGAGTCATCGGGCCATTGAAAAACCGCCGAACCTTGTTTGGTCTTCAATCACCAAATCACCCGATCGCTCAATCACTCAATTTCTTTACTCGTCCTCAAACACCATTTCCGACAACGCCGCTCCCGCCGGAACCATGGGGTAAACGTTCGCCTCTGGAGCGCAATCAAATACCAGTAACTCCGGCCCCGGCGAGCGCAGGAAGTTCTCGATGAGATCTCCCGTCTCCGCCGACACCGGAAACTCGGCCATGGCAGCCTCGTTCAGCCGCCATCCATGAATCTTGTAAGCTTTCGCGATCTCGACGAAATCCGGATTGTCGCTCAAATCAGTCTCCGCGTAGTTGCGCGCGTAGAAAAGCTGCTGCCACTGCCGCACCATGCCCAGATATTTGTTATCGACGATCACCATCTTTATCGGCAGGCTGAGGCGGTGCACCGTAGCGAGTTCCTGAATGTTCATCTGGAATCCGCCGTCGCCCGAAACGCAAAGCACGCAAGTATCGGGCTTGGCTAGTTGCACGCCCACCGCGGCGGGTAGAGCGAAACCCATCGCTCCCAGTCCACCGGAAGTGATGAAGCCGCGCGGTGAAGAAGAGCGATAACGCTGGGCGGCCCACATCTGATGCTGGCCGACGTCGGCAATCACAACACTGTCCTCGGGAAGCCGGCTGAAAAGCTCATCGAGAAAACGAATGGTCGGCTGCGCCAGCCCGCGCGGATCAAGCTCGGCGCGCTCCGCGCCGCAAGCCACCGCGCGCCAGCCGCTCCAGTCGGGCAGGGAAGCGCTTCGTAATTCAGAATGAAATGCTGGAATCGTATCCGCCAGATTTCCAATCACCGGCACCTCGCAGGCACGCACGCGGTCCAGTTGCGCCGGATCGATTTCAAAGTGAACGATCTTGGCGTGAGGCGCAAAGCGTGTGGGATCGCCGGTAACGCGATCATCGAGCCGCGCTCCGAAAACCAGCAGCAAATCAGTCTCATGCAGCGCCGTGTTCGCCGCGCGCGTTCCATGCATCCCCACCATTCCCAGGTAATAAGGAGACTGCGGTGGCACCGCGCCCAATCCGTGCACCGTGGCGAACGTGGGAATATTTAAATCATCCAGCAACCGCCGCAACTCGGGCACAGCTCCCGAAAGCTTTGCTCCCGCTCCAACCAAAGCCACAGGTCGAGCTGCGCGTTGCAGCAAAGCCACAATCGTGTCACTGAATGCGCCCTCCGCCTTGGCGTCGGCAGTCCGCGCGTGCGGAGTGAACTTCGCCGGTCCGGAAAATTCCTTCCTGGCCTTCAAAATGTCAGTGGGAATATCGATGACCACCGGCCCCGGACGCCCCCTGCGCGCCCAGTGGAAGCCCTCCGCAATCACTTCGGGAATCTCGTCGATCGTACGCACCAGCCGGCTCCACTTGGTAAGCGAAAGCGTTACGCCGAATACGTCAGTCTCCTGAAACGCGTCAGTGCCGATCATCGCGGTCCGCACTTGCCCGGTAATGCATACCAGCGGCACCGAATCCATCTTCGCGTCAGCAATGCCGGTCACCAGGTTGGTTGCGCCGGGGCCGCTGGTCGCCATCGCCACGCCAACTTTCCCCGTCACGCGCGCAAACCCTTCCGCCGCAAACACCGCGCCCTGTTCGTGCCGCGTCAGAACATGCCGCACGCCGCTACCCTCCAGCGCGTCATACAACGGCATGATCGCGCCGCCGGGGTAACCAAACACGAGGTCAACCCCCTCGGCTCGAAGGCACTGCAAAACGATTTCGGCTCCCTTAAGCATTCACGACCTGTTTGGGTTCGGGCGTCTTGGGTTCAGCGGTCTTCTTCCCTTCCCGTCCCGGCAGCCAACTCATCATGCCGCGCAACTGCGCCCCGATAATCTCGATGGGATGCTGCTGTTCTTTTTTGCGAAGCTCGTTGAAGCGTGAGCCGCCGTCCTTGTTCTCCTTAATCCACTCCCGTGCAAAAGTTCCATCCTGAATGTCCGCCAAAGTCTTCTTCATAGCCGCGCGCGTGGCGTCGCCCACAACCTTTTCGCCGCGCGTCAGGTCGCCGTACTCGGCGGTGTTGGAAATCGAATAACGCATGCGCGAGAACCCGCCCTCGTAAATCAGGTCGACGATCAGCTTCATCTCGTGCAGGCATTCGAAGTAAGCAATCTCCGGCGCGTACCCAGCCTCCACCAGCGTCTCGAACCCTTTTTTGATCAGCGACGTTAGCCCGCCGCACAGCACCGCCTGCTCGCCGAAGAGATCGCTTTCGGTTTCTTCCTTGAAGGTGGTTTGCAGAACTCCAGCGCGGGTCGAGCCAATGCCGTGCGCGTAAGCCAGCGCATATTCGTGCGCCCGCTTGCTGGCGTCCTGCTGAATGGCGATCAGCGACGGCACCCCACGCCCCTCCGCATACACCCGCCGCAGCAAATGTCCCGGCGACTTCGGCGCAATCATCACCACGTCCACATCCGCTGGCGGGGTGATCGTCTTGAAGTGAATGCTGAACCCGTGCGAGAACCCCAGAATTTTTCCGGGATGCAAATAAGGCTGAATGTACTGCTCGTACACCGCGGCCTGGGTCTCATCGGGCGTGAGCACGTGAATCCAATCCGCCCGCTTCGCGGCCTCGTCCGGCGCCACTACCACCATGCCATCGGCGCGGGCCTGCTGCGCGCTGGCCCGGTTCGCCTCCAGCCCCACAATCACCTTGCACCCGCTGTCGCGCAAATTCTGCGCCTGCGCATGTCCCTGGCTGCCGTAGCCCAGGATGGCAATGGTTTTGCCCTTCAGGGCGTTAGGGTTAGCGTCGTGTTCGTAGAAGATTGTGGCCACTGGACAGGCTCCTTTAAATAGCAAACCGACCGGTCGGTCGGTAGGATGATGTTACCGAAGGCCAATTCCACTGTCAAGAAAGAAGTTTTCGGAATTGTCGGGAGGGACGTACGAGTCAGGTGGGAACATCTGGGGACAGCCGCCCTCGGCTGTCCGGCGGCCCATGTGTATCGGGCCGCTGCGGATCGATCCCCTGCTGCGTCGATGAAGACCGCCAGCAGCCCGCATGCGGAACATTCCCCCCTCAATCCTCGTACCTAACGCATAAGGAGGGCCCAATCATGTTCTGCAACGCTTGCGGCAAAACCATCGCTGAGGACGTCCGCTTCTGCTCCTACTGCGGCACCGTAGTCGGAGTTCCACCCGCTCCCAACCGACTCCTGCGCTCCCGCTCCGACAAAAAAATCGCCGGCGTCTGTGCCGGCCTCGCTCATCATTTCGATCTCGACGTAACCCTCGTGCGTATCCTCTGCATCTTCCTCACGCTCGCCACCGGAATCTGTCCCGGCATCGTCACCTACCTGCTCGCCTGGATCCTCGTCCCCGCCGAGCCGGAAATGAAACCGCTGCTCGCCGCCCAACAACCAGTCGCGAGTTAGGGCACCCTTGGGAAGCGCACCGCCTACGCCGTGCTAAGAACAATCTAGGGACAACCGCCCTACGGCCTGAGGTGGATCGGGTCGCAATGGATCCGCCACGCTGCACGCGGCTGGTGGCGCCTTGCTCTCCCCACCTTAGCTGCTTGCCTTAAGTTTCTTCAGCGCATCCTCAAAAGCGGGAGTTCGGTTGGCCATGTTGGCCGGGACGTTGCGCAGAACAATCTCCCAATTCTCAATCGCATGTTGCTTGTCGCCTGCCGCGGTGTAACCGCGCGCCAGCCCCAAAGAGGTCCAGTATTTCTCGTCCGGATGCTGCTGCTTGTTCAAAGTGAAAACCTCCAGCGCCTTGGCGTTCTTGCCGCCACGAAGCAACCCCATACCATACACATAGACCATGACCACATCGTTGCCCGGCAAATGCAGGGCTTTCTGCATGACGGCGTCGGCATCGGCCTCGCGCCCCATGGCCTCCAGCACCGCGGCCTTGGTCCGGAAATTGGTGAAGGTCTCCTGCCCTACGGTCGCTCCCCGGAACGGGCTATAGATCGCCTTGTCCGCCCAGGTCAGCGCTTCTTCCAGATTGATTTTGTTGTCAGCACAGAATTGCGCGGCGGTCTGCCAGTCCTCGTTGCGAAATCCCGCCCAGGATTGAAGCTCCTGCCGCATCCGGGCCACATACAGCTCGTTGACATTGGGGACTTCAATCTTGAATGGAATGCGCTTCTTCTCCCATTGCAAAAACGCCACTGCCGAATCCGGATGCCGCTCATCAAATCCGTAGGTGAGAAATTCGGTGAAAGGGGAATCCTGCGGAGTTACTGGCACACGCAGCGCATCGTCCTTCGGATCGTACTGAAAGCTGCCCCATCCCAGATGATGGGAAAAAATCCAATGCCACGGCCCGTCTTTTTCCAGCTCCAGGAACAACGCATACGTCCCCGCTTTCAGCTCTTTGCCTTCGACCTTCACATCGTGCGAGAACGTGATGCTGGTACTCTCATTGGCGCCGGCCCGCCAGGGCGCGCCCTTGGTCGGACCGAATCCCTCGTCAGAGAATCCGTAGTGCAGAAGTTCGCCCCAGATGTGTCCCGTGCGGTCGTTGCCCGCCGGATTGTGCACGCGCGGGCTGTGATACTCAATGGAAATCCTGACCGGACCGATCCACTGGGAAACCTCCGCCCTCTCATTGTCCCCATTCGGAGGCGTGGACAACTCTGAAGCCTCTTGCCCCAAAGCGAGCACTGACACCAGCAAAATCACCGCGCCGAATGCGTATTTCACACGGCCTCCTTGTTTGTGCAACCGGATTGGGAGACGTTCGCGCGCTTGCTTCTTGTAAGCAAGTACCCAATTCAAATTGCCTTGATATCAACGTTAGACTGCGGTGCAGAACAACTGTTAGCGGCAGCACTTCTCGGCATCGCGATCCAGCCAGGAAGGCTCTTTGAGGATTAAGAGTCAATGCGAGACAGAGGTCTAGGCTGTCGCCAGGACGATGGCGACCCTAGACCAGATTGAAAATGCCGCGAACCTACGGAGTCACTCTGAACTTCACGTTGCTCTTCAACGTGCCTCCCGATGTCACCACTTGGACCGTCCCCGACGTAGCTCCGACGGGAACCGTAGCGGTGAGAAACGTCGTCGAACTAGCCGTGAAAGTCGCCGCAGTTCCATTGAAAGTCACGCTCGTGATTCCCGTTAGGTTCGTTCCCAGGATGGTGACCTTCGATCCTACCTTCCCCGATGTAGGCAGCAGCTTTACGAACGGGGCCAGACCCATGCCCATGTCAAAAACAGCGCCCAGGTGTCCGGTGCCGCCCGACGACGTGACGCCATAAAAACCTCCGCTCGTGTGCTGCATCAATCCGCCGAACGGGGCCGAGCCGTCGCCGCTGAGGCCGGTGAAGGTGTAGAGCGATGTCAGCGTGCCCGTCGGAGTCATCTGGAAAATCGTGCCCAGCCCGCCAGGAGATCCGCCCCCGGTGGTGGTGCCGTACAAATTGTTGTCCGTCGCCTGCACCAATCCGTCATTGGGTTCGTAGCCGTCGGTAACGTCAAAGCTGTGCATCACGGTCAGCGTCCCCGAGGAAGTGATCTTGAAGACTTCGCCATCGCCCATAGAGCCGCCCCGCAGCGTCGTCCCGTAGAAGGCGCCGTTGGACGCTTGCACCAGTTGGCCCTCAGGTTCCCATCCGTCGGTATTGCTGAAGCTGTATAGAGATGTCAAAGTTCCGGCCTTATTGATCTTGAACACCACTCCGAGACTGCTTGTGCCACCGGTGGCGGTGGTGCCGTAAAACTGCCCGTCAGTCCCCTGCACCAGTCCCGCCAGCGGATCGTAGCCGTCAGTGTTGGTAAAAAAATGAAGCGTCGTCAGGACGCCGGCCGAAGTGATCTTAAAAACCGTCCCGTAGGCCGTAGGTTTGCTGAAGCTGGTGGTGCCGTAAAAACTCTTGTCGTTGCCCTGCACCAGCGCCCCAGCGGGAAATCCGCCGTCAGTGTTGGCGAAGTTGTAGAGATTCGTGAAAGTTCCCCCCGGAGTAATTTTGAAAACTGTGCCGTCTCCGTTGAGTCCGCCCTGATAAGTAGTCCCGTAGAAATTTCCATCCACCCCGAGCACCAGCCCCGCATAAGGACTCTGGCCGTCGGTGCCGTTAAAGCTGTGCAGCGTGGTCAGCGTGCCTGAGGGCGTCACTTTGAAGATCGTGCCGTTGCCGCTGGCCCCGCCGGACAACGTGGTGCCGTAAATATTTCCGTCCTTGCCCTGAACCAGATTCTCCGTGAAGGGATCGGAGCCGTTCGTCCCGGTGAAACTCACCAGCGTATTAACCGTCGCCGGCGGAGCG
>Ga0070710_10001567_pt1 | contig 10802 bp, 13 predicted proteins | sample LARL52metaG_FD_65454 | JGI IMG/M metagenome (GOLD analysis project Ga0070710, IMG submission 65454) | Corn, switchgrass and miscanthus rhizosphere microbial communities from Kellogg Biological Station, Michigan, USA - LAR L5-2 metaG | ecosystem: Host-associated > Plants > Roots > Rhizosphere ... | reverse complement strand
TGGGCAACCAGGCGCCGCCGCCGCCGGCGTGCGTGGTGTGCGGCCAGCTGGGGATGGCCGAGGCGCTGTGAGATTCGGCCGCTCCGAGCGCGAGCTGGAGATGCTGCGCGACGCCGCGCTCGATGAGCTGCTGGCCGACATCCGGCGCGAGCTCGGCGGCCTGTCGCTCGAGCAGCGCATCGCCATCGAGCGCGCGATCGAGCGCTACAGCCACGCAATCGAGGCCTGCCAATGAGGGGGACATCATGAGCGACCAGCCACCACCAACCGAGCTGATCGAGCGGCTGCGCGAGCGGGTGCGCCTGCTCGAGATCGAGGCCGCGTCGGCCCGCGCGCGCTACGAGGAGGCGCGCGACACGCTGGCGATGGCCGAGGGGCGCCGGCGCGCCCGGCGCATGCCGGAGGTGGCGCAGCTGCCGATGCGGGTGGCCGGAGGCCTCGCCGGCGGACCGGACCACGACCCGGACGACGCGGCGTGAGCGATGTCGTCCTCTCGACCGAGCAGCTCGGCCAGGTCAAGAATCCGTTCGCTTACGCCATCCAGCGGTTCCAGCGGCGGCCCCTGGAGTTCGTCAAGGAGGTGCTCGGCGCCGAGCCGGATCCCTGGCAGCGCCGGGCGCTGTCGGCGCTGCAGAAGGGTCACCGGCGGCTGTCGATCCGCTCCGGCCACGGCGTTGGGAAGACGACCCTGCTGAGCTGGGTCTTGCTCTGGCACATTTTGACGCGGTTTCCGCAGAAATCGGTCGTTACGGCACCGAGCGCACCGCAATTGTTCGACGCCTTGTGGGCCGAGCTGCGGGGCTGGATCTCGCGGCTGCCGGCCGCCTGGCAGGCGCTGCTCGATCCGACATCCGACCGCGTCACGCTGCGCGCCAGGCCCGACGAGTCGTTCATCAGCGCGCGCACCAGCCGGGCGGAATCGCCGGAGGCGCTGCAGGGCGTCCACAGCACCTGGGTGCTGCTGATCGTGGACGAAGCCAGCGGGGTGCCCGAGGCGGTCTTCGAGGCCGCCACGGGATCCATGAGCACGCCTGGCGCGATCACCGTGCTGACCGGGAATCCGACGCGATCGACCGGGTTCTTTTTCCGCACGCATCACTCGGAGGCCGACCGCTGGTACACCGAGCGGGTGAGCTCGCTCGACAGCCCGCGTGTCGATCGAGAATTCGTCGAAGAGGTCGCCAACCGCTATGGGCGCGAGTCGAACGCGTTCCGCGTGCGGGTGCTCGGCGAATTCCCCAGCAGCCAGGGCGACACGCTGATCGGCGCCGAGCTGGTCGAGCAGGCGATGGAACGCGTGCTCGAATTCGATCCCAACGCACCGGAGATCTGGGGTGTCGACGCGGCGCGATTCGGCACCGACTCCTCGGTGCTGATCAAGCGGCGCGACAAGATGGTGCCCGAGCTGCCGCGGGAGTGGCGCGGCCTCGACACCATGCAGCTCACCGGGCAGATCGCCAACGAGTGGAACCGCACGCCGGCGATGGCGCGGCCCAAGATCGTGGTGGTCGACAGCATCGGCATCGGCGCCGGTGTCGAAGACCGGTTGCGCGAATTAGAGATCCCGGTGATCGGCGTGAATGTCGCCGAGACGCCGAGCGTCGAGGCGCGATTCCGCCGCCAGCGTGACGAGCTGTGGCAGGCCGCGGCCGACTGGCTGACGACGCGCCAGGTCGCGCTGCCGTGGGACGAGCGGCTGCGCGATGACCTGTGCGCGCCGCGCTACGATTTCACCTCCGACGGTCGGCTGATCGTCGAAAGCAAAGCGCAGATGCGCTCGCGTGGTCTGTTGTCACCGGATCGCGCCGATGCGCTCTGCCTGACGTTCGCGCCCAGTGCGGCGATGGCGCTCGCATTTCAGAACATGCGATGGGGCAAGCCGATCCGGCGCGCGATCAAAGGCCAAGTCTAAAACAAGGAGCGAGAGTGCATGGAAGGCAACACCGTCATTGATCCGCATCGCACGCCGTCGGCGCTGTTGCGGTTGCCGCGTGATGCGCGCGGCTACCCGGTGCCGTGGTTCGTCAAGTGGTATGGCAGCCGACCCGATTTCCGCGTGGTGGGTGAGGGGAAATTCTCGCGCGCTGTGGCCGGAGGCCGGTGCTGGATCTGCGGCGAAAGGGTCGGGCGGTATTTGTGCTTTGTGGTCGGACCGATGTGCGTGATCAATCGCATCACCAGCGAGCCGCCGTCGCATCGCGAGTGCGCCGAATACGCCGTGCGCGTCTGTCCTTTTCTCGCCATCCCGAAAATGCACCGCCAGGCGCACAATCTGCCGGACGAGATCATCCATCCGGCCGGCGATCATAATCCGCGCAATCCAGGCGTGGTGGCGATCTACATCGCGCGCAAGTTCAGCGTGTTTCCTGCCGGGCTCGGCCACCCAGGTCGGTTGATCCAAATGGGCGAACCGACCGAGGTCACCTGGTGGCGGGAGGGGCGCCCGGCGACGCGCAGCGAGGTCAACACGGCGATGAACCGCGGGCTGACGGCGCTGTATGAGCAGTGCGAGAACCGCCAGGACCAGCAAGACCTGGGCGATGCGTTCGCCCGCGCGCTGCGCCTGATGCCGGCCGAGGAGGTGACCTGATGCACGCAGCCCGTCAACGGCGCGCCTGGAAGGGCAAGTCAGAGAAGCAGCCGAAGCGCGCGCAGAATGTCATGACCCCGTACGACCTGGGCTGGCAGCACGCGGCGCTGCGCTGGGCCGCCATGGCAACGCGGGTGCCGCACCCGCCCATTGTCTGCCCCTACCGCGATGCGTCCGCCGTGGCGGACTACGATCGAGGCGGCCGGGCCGCGATGGCGAAATTCGCGAGGGAGGATCGAAAAGATGCCGGACATGCCCATCATACGCCTCAACCACGGCCCCAAGCTGACCCCGCGCGAGGGCTTCAACTGGCTGGCGGTAAGTTGGGGCGGACCGACTGAGCCCATCACGCGGAGCTGCAGCTACTGCGAGGCGCCGATCGACGAGGACGACGTGCCGATGATCATGTGGACATCCGAGGGGTTTTGCGCTCGGTTCTGCGCCGAGTGTCAGACAAAATGGTGGGGTTTCCTCTGAATGCACAATGATCGACCGATCGACGACCCGCGGCTGCAGAAGGCGCTCGACGAGGTCAAGCGGGTCTTCCACCGCTACGGCCTGGCCGGCGCCTGCATGCTGGTGTCCGCGGACGAGGCGGCGTTCGTCTACGCCATGCACGCGCCCTGGAGTGCGTTGCGCTATGACGCCAAGACGCCGATGGGGTTTCGGTTTCGCGCACGGTCGCAGGAGGACGGCAAAAAGCTGACCGAGCAGCGCGTCGAGGCGGCGATGCACACGATCTGCCAGCTGTCGGATTTCGGCGAGCAGACGACGGCGTGGATGGAGGACATGAAGCTGATGCTGCGGCGCGCCGGCATCGATTTCGAGCACACGCCATTCGGCGGCAAGCCGCTGCCGCATCTCGCCTTGGGCAACCCGGAGGACGAGGTCGACCGTGGCTGACAGGCGATGGCGGGGAAAGACCTCGGTCGTCCCGCTCCAGTTTTGTCCGGCCTGCCAAGCGCCGTTGAACCGCGCCACGCACCCGACGGCGCGGGTCGCGCCGAAGCCCGGTGACCTGAACGTCTGCATCCGGTGCGCCGTGGTGATGATGTGGGACGAGGCCCTCAAGCTGCGCTCGCTGAGCGCCGAAGAGCATCTGTCGCTGGCGGTGGAGGATCCGAAAGCCTGGGCCGACGTGCGGAAATTCCAGGCGATCGTCCGCGCCATGCCCAAGCAATCTCGTGACACAAAAACGCGTCACTAGGATTGACTAGACAACCAAACTGATCGGGCAATGCGCGCCATGAGCGACGCTGTTGCCCAATTTCCGCCGGACCCGCTGACCGCGGTGTCCTCGATGCCGCTGCCGGAAGACCGGATGCGCGCCTGGCGCGCCGGCCAGCGCGACCCGGCGCTGCAGCTGCCGCTCGGGCCGGGCCAGGATCAGGACGACCACGAGCAGGTTATCATCGACGTCCGGCCGCGCCTCGATGACGACGAGATCGCCTCGCTGCTCAATCAGGTGTTCCGCGAGGCCAAGATCTACGACGACCGCCTGCAGATCGCGCGGGCCGCAGCCTTCAGGCTCTACAATGGCGAGCCGATGGGCGACGAGGAGCCTGGTCGCTCATCGATCGTTTTGACCGAGGTCCGCGATAGCATCACCGCCGTGATGCCCACCATGATGCGGGTGTTTGCGGGCGCGGAGCACCCCGTCGAATTTCTGCCGCGTGCCGACGGCGACGACGACGCGGCGCGCCAGGCACAGGACTATGTGCAGCATGTTTGTTTCACCGAGAACGACGGCTGGCGTGCGTTGCACGACGCGATCACCGATGCATTCCAGCTCAAGGTCGGCTGGCTCAAGTGGTGGTGGGATTTCGGCGTCAACGTCAAAACCGAACACTATTTCGGGCTGCTCGACACGCAGATGCAGGCGCTGATCAACGAGCCCGGCGTGAAGGCGATGCGCGTGGTGCGTCGCAAGGCCACGCCGTCCGAGCAGGCCGGCATCATGTCATCGCCCGAGAGCCAGGTCGTGCAGCTCCGGCCAGGTCAGCCGATGCTGGTCTTCGATGCGCAGATCACCCGCAAGAGCCCGCGCAACCGGCCGCGGCTGATGGCGGTGCCGTCCGAGCAGATCCTCATCGATTCCGATTCGAGCGGGCCGAATGATCCGTGCCTCAAATTCATCGGACACTGGCGCATCGTGACCGTGTCGGATCTCATCGCGCTGGGCTTCCCGCGCGATCTCGTCGAGAGCCGCATCACCCAGCTGCAGCAGCAGACCAACCGCGTGACGCGCAGACGCGACCGCCTGGCGGCGATCGTGCCACGCGGTCAGTCGAACGATCCTTCGATGCGCCGGGTGCGCTACCTGCACTGCTGGATGCGATTCGACATTGACGGCGACGGCATCGCCGAGCTGCACGAGGTGCATGCGATCGGCGATTATGGATTTCTGGTGCTGGCACATTCGCCGGCGTCGCGGGTGCAGCTCGCGCGCGTCTGTCCGTTCATGGTGCCGCACCGGGCGATCGGTGAATCCTTCGCCGATCGCGTCGGCGATCTTCAGCGGGCGATGACGCGGGTGTTCCGCAGCATCCTCGACAGCCTGTCGGAAAGCATCCATCCGCGCACCGTGATCCATGAGGGCCAGGTGCCGGTCGACGATGTGCTCAACACGGAAATGGGCGCCGTGATCCGCGAGCGAACACCGAACAGCGTGCGCGAGCTCACCAAGCCGTTCGTGGGGCCTGCCGCGTTGCCGCTCCTCGAGGCCCTCGGCACGATCAAGGAAGGCCGCACCGGCATCACCAAGGCATCGCAGGGACTCAACGCCGATGTGCTGCAGAGCACGACTGCGGTGGCAGTCGCGGCGTCGGTCACCAGTGCGCAGGACCGCCTCGAGCTGATCGTGCGAACCGTCGCAGAAGGGATCAGGGATTTATACGAGGGCATGCTGGCGCTGATGTGCGAGCATCAGGACCGCGCGCGTGTGGTGCTGCTGCGCGGCAAGTGGACGCCAGTGGACCCAAGAGCGTGGATGTCGGGCTTCAACATCATCGTGAAGGTTGGTGTCGGCCGCGGCACGCTGAATGAAAGGATTCAAGTTCTCGGCGCGATTGCCGCGCAGCAGAAGGAAGCCATCCAAACGATGGGGCCGAGCAATCCGGTGTGCGGCCTCGGTCAGCTGCGCAACACGATTTCCGACATGGCAAACGCCGCCGGCATCATGGATGTCGGGCGATACTTCAATCCGTTGCCCACCAACTTCCAATACAATCCGCCGGCGCCGCCGCCCTCCTCCGACATGATCATCGCGCAGGCCGAGGCGAGCAAAGTGTCGGCCGATGCGCAGGGGAAGGCCGCGCAGGACATCACCGATCGCCTCGAGGCCCTGCTGAACGACGACCGCTTGCGCGACGAGGGCAAGGTCAAGGCGGCGCTCGAGGCGATCGACCTGATGGGCAAGTATGGCCGCCCGGTCGACGTCGTCGCGCTGACGCGGCTGCTCGATCGGAATCCTGCAAGCGACGCCATGCGGCTTGCCAAGCAAGCGGCCACGCCACCCGTGCCGGCCCCCCCGGCCGGCGCTGGCGGCGCTGTGCCACCTGGGCAGCCAGCCGCAGGACCGCCGGGTGGTCCTAACCCCGGCGCTCCGCCGGCCGCCGTCTCGCCGCCGGGGGGCGGCCAGCCGGCGGCCGGACCACCACCCAGTGCGCCTGGCGGCCTCGGCCAGCGGCTGTTCTTGCCGCCGGCGTTGATCACCGCGCTGGCCGCAGCCAACCGCAGCACGCCGCCGGCGCTGGCACCGCCTATGCCGATGCGACCGCCGGCGCCGACACCGTTGTCGCGGCCGGGCGCAGCGCCAGGGTTCCAGTGATGAGCGACCGGTTGCTCGAGCATCGCCTCGATCGGGCGGCACGGGCGATCTGGGATTCGGCGCGGTTTCAAAAATACGCCGAGCTGCCGCCGGCGCCGCCAGGCCCCTGGCCGCCAGGTCGCAGCTCGTTCTTCACCGACGAAGAGATCCAGGCCGACGCGCGCGAGCTCGCCCGCCTGGCGCTCGCTGCAGCTGACGAGGTGCCATGAGCGAGTCCTGGCAGCAGTTTCCGAATCTCAGCCCCGAGGAGCAGGCGCGGCGCGCCAGCGAGCTCATACAGGATCCGCTGCTCAACACCGTGCTGGCGGAAATGGACACCACCGCCGTGACCACCTGGCGGAGTGCCAGCAACGCGGTGCAACGCGAAGAGCAGTATCATATGATCTGCGCCATCGCCGATCTGCGGAAGCGGCTGAACGAACGGCTGACAAATCTCAAAATGCTGCAGAGCCGCGATAAAGCGGCGCGCCGGCCGACCAACTGAGGACCGCCATGTCAGACAACGCGCAGCCGGGTTTGCGAAACGGGGAAACGGACAGCGCAGGCCTGCCGCCACGCGACGACGCGGCGGACCAGAAACTGCTCGAGGATCCGGCAACCTGGGCGCCAGCGCCGAGCGCGCAAGTGGGGCCGCCGCCCAACAATATCATGCTGCACGCCTATGGCGTGATGAACGAACGGCACAGCTCATTGCTGCGGGAGATGAAAGACCACGGGCTCGGCCTGTGGAATCTCTTGCGCCTCGCCGATGAGTCGGGCACCGACGATGCGTGGAATAGTCGCGAGCTGGAGACGGCGGCGACGCGCCTCGAGGAGGCCCTGCTGTGGGCCGAAAAGCATTTTGTGATGTAGGGAGCAATGTCCGATAGCAACCGACCACCGGCTCTACCGTCGCCTGGAGGCGGCGATCAAAGTGGCGCAGCCACGCCAGGCACGACGCCGGCGCGCACTTTTCAGCCGCAGCGCGTGGCCACCTTCCGCAAGGATGGCATCAGCCAGACCGACGCGATGGCGGAGATCGCACGACGCCGCGCAGCTCGGCCGAGCGCGCGCGATGTGCAAGTGGGACGCGTGCCGCGTCAGACGACGCCGGCCGCGCGAGCACCGGAGCCGCAGCCCGATGCCGGTGGCGCGTTTTCGCCGCTGCAGACCGGCGTCGATCCGACTCCGCCGACGCCGGCGCCGGCGCCGCTCGCGCCGACCGATCCCCATCCGCTGGCGCCTGGCCCGCAGCTGCCGAACGATCCGGTGTTCGATCTGACGATCGGCGGCGCGCCCACACGCGTCGCGTTGAGCGAGCTGGTCCGCGGCTACATGCGCCATCAGGACTACACGGCGAAAACCCAACAGAACGCCGCGCTGCTCAAGACCGCACAGGATGCACACCTGGCATTTGACAACGCCAGGAAAGCGCTCGAGGCGCGGCTGCCTGCGGTCATCGCCGCGTTCGGTGATGAGTTCAGCGCGCCGATCGATTGGGTGAAGCTCTCGCGCGAGGATCCGATCGGCTACACGCAGAAAGACGCGCGCTACAAGGCATGGCTGGCGGCGCAGACCGAGCAGCAGAATCTCGCCACGCTGCGCGCCAATGAGGCGCAGCTCAAGAAAGCCGAGATGAAAAGGCTGGGGCACGAATTCCTGTCCGCGGTGCTGCCGGGCTGGCGCGATGAGGCAACGCGCAAAGAGCTGCAAAAGGCCCAGGTCGCTCACCTCCGCCAGGTCGGCTACACCGACCCGGAGATCGATGCCTACGAGATGCTCGACCCGCGCCAGGTCGTCATCCTCGAGGAGTCGCGGCGATTCCGCGCCATCGTTGCCGCGCATCCCGAGCTGCTGCGGCCGCAGGCCGATGCGTTGCGGCCGCAACCGCAGCCGCAGCGTGAAACGGGCAGCAATGGACGCCAGCCGCGGCTGCCCCAGGCGGAGGTTGCCGCCGGCGAGGCCGAGCGCACCTGGCAGGATCTGGGAGACGAGAAGACCGGCGCGAGGGCGCGCGAGGCGGCGATCGACCTGATCGGCGCGCGCCGGCGCGCCAATCGCACCATGCGCGAGTCCCGGTGAGGCGGCGGCGATGCCGTCGCTGCTGGATCTCGACCTCGACAATCCAGGCGCCTCGCTAGGGCTGCTGGGCAACGCGCCTGGCGGCGGTGTCGGGCTGCTCGATGCCAGTGACGCGCCGCGCATCACGCCGCCCGACGATCGCACGGTGAGCCCCGGCGACGCGGTGACGCAGAGCGCCCAGATGCTGCGCGACTACCTGGCGAAGCAGCAGGCCGACGCCGTGCAGCAGGGCTACTGGACGGGCGGCCAGGCGTGGGAAGGCGGCCATCCGACGAGCAAGGGATTGCTCGATGCCGCGCAGCAGTATGGCAGCTCGCTGGTGGCAGGCACCGCAGCACCGGAGGCCGGCGCTGCCGCCTCGTTGCTCTCGCCGGATGCCGCGCCGAAACTGAACCCCAGTGCGCTGGGCTTCGACGATCGGATCTCGACTCGCCTCCCCTCGAAAACGCCGGACGTGCATGACACCGCGGACTACACCGTGGATCTGCCGGCGTTCCAGAGCGCGCAAGGCCCCTACCTGGGGCGCGTGGCCGAGGCGCTCGATCGCCACCCAGGCGTCACCGACACCTCGCCGGAGGGCTTCATCAGCCACATCTCCGACAATCTCCAGGCGCTGTGGGATGCCGTGCCAGGCGACTGGAAGGCCGGCGCGATGAACTGGTACAACGGCGCGCGGACGCTCGCCGAGCAGATGGCGGACAAGTATGGCACCTCGGTGCGCGCCCAGGCCGCCAACCTGGCGGCGCTGTCGCCGCAACGGATGTGGGACCACAACGTCGAACAGGCCGGCCGGGTGGCGGACGCCGTCGCCAACCATGCCAACACGCCGTGGAATCAGGGGCTCGAGGATGCCTGGAACGGCACCGTGGCGCCGGACGGCACGGTCACGCCAGGGTTCGCCCAGACCAACCCGAAATGGCAGCCGCTCTACGACCAGATGGTGCAGGGCAAGAGCCTGGGCGAGATCGATGACCCGCAGGCCGCGGCGCTGTGGATCCGCCTGCACGATCGGGCGACGGCTGACCACCAGAACGTGCCGATCGTCAAACCGGACGGCACGACCGGCGATTTCCTGACCAATAACGATGGCACGCCGTCGGCGCTGCAGTGGGGCAACCTGGGGGCGATCGGCAATGCCGTCTCGTCGCTGCGCGACGACAGCCTGGCGAACATCTCGAGCAACATGGGCGATGCCCACAAGGTGCGGAATTTCTACAATAACATCGTCTCGCCGGACGCCGGCCACGATGTCACCATCGACACCCACGCCATTGCCGCCGGGCTGCTGCGCCCGCTCGGCTCGAGCAACCCCGAGGTGTCCTACGGGCTGGGCAGCCCGGTGCTGCGGGATCCCTACCGCCTGGGCGACGATCCGTGGCCCACCACGATGGACAACGCGCCGGCGGGCCTGAAGGGCATTTATCCGCTCTATGCCGAGGCGTACCGCCGGGTGGCGGCGGCCAATGGGGTGCTGCCGCGGCAGCTACAAAGTGTTACCTGGGAGGGGATTCGTGGGCTATATAACGATGTCGATCGGCGGAACGGTCCGCTGATCCAAGGAAATACCGATCTGTGGAAGGCCGTGAGTGATGGCAATGCAACCCCCGACGACGCCAGGGCAGAGATCCTCGGCCGAGGGATCCGCCCCCCAGGGTGGGCTGGACAATGACAGCCGCGTTAAAACGCTGAAGGCCTTGGGCCTGCCGGTCACCCGGCAGAACTACATCGAGCTGCTGCATGGGCGCGCGGTTCCGGCCGAGGAGTGGACGCCCGAGCACGAGATGGATCTGCCGCCGGAGCTGCGTCAGTAGCCCGAGCCTCGTGACACAAAACGCGACATTAGGATTGTAGGCCGCGCCTGGCTCTGCGTTTGATTTCCTTTCCCGAAGGAGACGCAGCATGCCAGTAACGGTTCCCACCGAGCAGGAGCTCGCCGCGGTTGTCGATGACCTCGCCGACCTGACAACGCGTGTCGCTGCGCTCGAGGCCGGCGCGCCGATTCCGCCGCAGCCGCAGCCGCCATCGGGCGAAGGCCTCCAGGCCAAGTGCGGGATCGATCTCATCGAGAGTTTTGGTGTGAACACCTTCAGCTCGATGGACGAGCACAACGCGTGGGGATCCTGGCCCGCCGATTATCGGCCGCAGCAAGTGATCGCCGCGCTGGAGTTCATGGCGGCCGGCACCGCCTACGCGTTCCCGTTGAGGGAGTATCACTACAAAGGCCGCGAGGCTTCGCAGCGCCCGTGGCTGCAGCAGATCATCACTGCCAGGCCTGGCACCAAGGTGGCGATCTGCCCTGGCGCGAATGCCGGCACCAAAGAC
>Ga0070710_10001566_pt1 | contig 10807 bp, 5 predicted proteins | sample LARL52metaG_FD_65454 | JGI IMG/M metagenome (GOLD analysis project Ga0070710, IMG submission 65454) | Corn, switchgrass and miscanthus rhizosphere microbial communities from Kellogg Biological Station, Michigan, USA - LAR L5-2 metaG | ecosystem: Host-associated > Plants > Roots > Rhizosphere ... | reverse complement strand
GCGACCGCCACCACCCGATGGTCGTTCGGCGACGGAACGGAGGCGGTGGGCGCCACCGTTCGCCATCGCTGGCAGCAACCGGGCAGCTTCACCGTCCGTGCCACCGCAACCCTAGGCAACGGGAGCAAGGCGGAGCCGGAAACCGTGGTGACCGTGGTTCCGGCGGAGGCGCCACCGGGCATCACGCAGATCGATGTCCGGCGACCGCGGCCGGTGATCGGCGAATCGGTGCACTTCAGCGCGGACGTCACCGGTCGCGCCGACCGCTGGCGGTGGACCGTGACCAGGCTCGGCACGGCCACACCGCTCGTCACCGCGGACACGGCGGAGTTCGACCACAGCTTCGCCGCACCGGGTGTCTACACCGTCTCGCTCACCGTCACGAGTGGCCCGCGGACCGCGCAGTCGTCCCGGCAGCTCAAGGTCTCCCGGGGCGTGGTCAAGGCGTGGGGCCTCAACAACACGGGGCAGACGGAGGTTCCGCGCACAGCCTCGAGCGGTGTGGTCGCGATCGACGCGGGCCTCGGCCACGCCCTGGCCCTGAAAGCGGACGGCTCCGTCATCGCCTGGGGCGACGGCGCGCTGGGACAGACGGACGTGCCGGTGGCGGCGACCAGCGGAGTGATCGCCGTCGCCGCCGGCGACGGCCACAACCTGGCGCTGAAGGCGGACGGCTCCGTCATCGCCTGGGGCGACAACAGCTACGGCCAGGCGACCGTGCCACCGCAGGCCGCGCACGACGTGATCGCCATCGCCGCCAACGGCGTCAACAGCCTGGCGCTGAAGGCGAACGGCTCCGTCATCGCCTGGGGCGGCGTCGAGGAGTTTCCCGTCCCGCGGGAGGCGCTGAGCGGCGTCACCGCGATCGCCGCCGGCGTCAGCCACAACCTGGCGCTGAAAGCGGACGGCTCCGTCATCGCCTGGGGTGCCAACTGGGCCGGTCAGTCGACCGTTCCGCAGGAGGCGCTGAGCGGTGTCACCGCGATCGCCGCCGGCACGGGCCACAGCCTGGCGCTGACGCCGGGCGGCAAGGTGATCTCCTGGGGCCGGCCCCAATGGCCTGCCATGGCCGTCCAGCAGGACGACGACCCCTCGCACGAGCAGGACGTGCCACCCGCGGCACAGTCCGGCGTCATCTCGTTCGCCGCCAAGTACACGCACAACCTGGCGGTGAAGACGGACGGCACCGCGGTGGGCTGGGGGCGCGACGTGGAGGGCGCGGCGACGGTGCCACCCGAGTACGACCACGGCGTGCTGGCCGTCGCCGCCGGTTCGCTCTTCAGCCTGATCCTGATGGAGGACATCGGGTGACGGCTACGAGTAGCGGGTGCGGGTGGCCTGGCGCAGCTCCTGCCAGGCCGCCGCGACCTGTCCGGGATCGCCGCCGAACGCCCCGGCCCGCAACAGCGCCGAGTCGGCGTTGAGCCGGGCCAGGTTGCGTTCGCGGATCACGTCGTCGACCCGGTCGAGCCGGACCGCGAACTCGCCGAGCGAGGAGAACGCGCCGTCGTGCAGCTCCAGCAGGCTGCGCAGGAACTCGTAGTCCGCGAACGCCCACTCGAACGCGTCGCCGTCGACGACGTTGAAGAACACCCTGCTCAACACCTGCCTCAGTTGCACGCTCAACGCCTGGTGCGGTGGCGAGCCGGCCCACGACGGGAGAGCTGCCGCGTGCCGGGGGTCGACGACGTTGCGCAACGCCAGCGCGCGCAGTGCGGGAGTCCCGCGCTCGTCCGAGGTTCGGCACAGCACGCGGTGCAGGAGGTCCTCGCGGCCCGACGCCACGGCGGCCACGCCGATCACGTAGACCAGCAGCAACGCCGGGTAGGCCGCGGCGTCGACCCACACGTCCAGGGCGGCGCGGTCGCGCGGGGCGGGGCGCAGGAAGCGTTCGACCAGGGCGGTCCACAGGTCGTCGTGGCGGCGGTCGCCGGAGCGGACGCCGATGGCGACCAGGCGCAGCAGCGGGGCCAGGTCGTGTTCGTAGCCGGTGAGCCGCTTTTCCAGCTCGGCGGGCAGTTCGTCGACGTCCAGGTGGCCGGTGGCCGGATAGCGCTGCTCGGTCAGCAGGTCGAGGACCGCGGACGCGGCGGCCTGGACGCGGTCGGTCACGGTCTGGCCCACCGGTTCGGCCAGTGCCTGCCGGAACTCGGTGACCGGGCTGCGCAGCTCGCCCTCGGCGGGACGGTCCGCGCGCGGTGGCGGGGAGGGTTTCGCGGCCAGGAGTTCCGGGACGAGCTCGACCAGCTCGTCCACCAGGCGCGGCAGGTCGAGGTCGTCGCTGCGGTGGTGGATGCGCAGGTACTGGCAGCGGGCGAGGCGTTTCAGCGCGTCCGGCAGGTCGGCCTCGGTGAGCGGGGCGATGCCGTCCATCAGCACCGGGATGACCCGCAGGCCGCACTGGAACGCCTCGGTGATCTCGCGCCGCACCCAGTCGTCGGCCTTGTCGAGCCGACGCACGCCTTCGCGGTCCACGGCGGCGATCCAGCGAGGGCCGATGAGCGCGAGCAGCACCTCGCAGCGGCGCAGACCGCTCAGGATCTCGCGGGAGAAGTCCTCGCCGAGGCGGATCGACTGGCTCGCGTAGAAGACCTGCCCGGCACCGAAGCGCGCGCTCAACTCCCGCTTGACCAGGGCAGCAGCCCACTCACCGTCTCCGGTGCGGTAGTTGACGAACACGCCAGGCATCGCTCGTAGCCTCTCATGGTGAGCTGTCGCCTGGAGATTACTGATCGTCGCGGAGCCGCTACCGCAGCCCTCGGTGGTCCGCTCACCGGACGGCCGCTGAGCGGAGACGGCTGACCAGGCTCGCCGCCGCCGTCCGGACCGGACCGGCCACGTCGTGGAGCTGCGCCTCGACACCGCCCACGAACACCTTCTCGACGTTGCCGGGATGTGCCGCCGTGACGACCGCGGCGACCGGGTCCTGCGTGCCGACGAGGTTGATGTCGTTGGCGCGCAACACGATCAGGTCCGCGTGCCGGCCCGTGCCGAGTGACCCGACCCGGTCGGCCATGCCCGCCGCGGCGGCACCCTCGACGGTCGCCATCCGCAGCACGTCGGCCGGTGTCACGTGCACGCCCGCGCTCACATGCGCGGACAACAACGTCGCGCGCATGACCGAGAACATGTCCCCCGCCACCACCGCCACGGTGTCGGCGGCGAGTCCGGTCGGGACGCCCAGACCGCGCGTGCGGCGAACCATCGGTCCACCGTGGCCCATCCGCGCCTCCAGCGCGGGCGCGATCGACACGCCCGCACCGGCCCGCGCCACCAGCGCCAGCTCGTCGTCGGGCAGTCCGTTGCCGTGCACGAACGTGATGTCCGGGTGCAGCAGGCCGTGGTCGCGCAGCAGCGACACCGGCCGGCCCTGCGCAGCGAGGTGGACCATGATCCGCAGCCCGAGCGACCGGGCGAGCTCCCACGTCGCCTCGACGTCGGCCAGGTCGGCGTACGACGGCCCCATCGGGGCCAGCGCGACCTCGACGGTGCCACCGGCCAGCCCCGCGCCGCGTGTCACGTCCTCGGGCACCATCGGCGCGTCCAGCGGCTGGCCGTAGCCGAACAGCGCCCGCACGCCCGACGCGCGCAGGCCCCGCACCGCGGCTTCCGCGTGCTCGAAGGTCGGTGAGAACGAGAAGTCCAGCACCGTGGTGACGCCGGACGCGAGGCACTCCAGGCCGCCGGCGAAGGTGCCGATCTCCAGGTCCTCCGGCGTGAGCACCCGTTGCGCCGGCCGCAGCAGCTCGTCCAGGTACTCCATCAACGTCATGTCGGCGCAGAGCGACCGCACGAGCACCTGCCACAGGTGCCGGTGCGTGTCGACGAAGCCCGGCAGCACGATCCGGTCCGTGCAGTCGATCACCTCCGCCGCGGTCAGCCCCTTCCCCACCGCGGCGATCCGGCCCTCCGAGACCAGCACGTCCGTGCCCGGCCGGACCACGACCGGGTCCGTGTCGATCACCAGCGCGTTGCGCAGCACGAAGTCCACAAGATCCCCCTCACTCGAAAGCTTTCACAAAAGCTATCACGGTGTGCAATAGCCTTCGACCTGTGACGGATCGAGTGGACGACCTGATGGCGAAGTGGCGGGCGGAGCTGCCGGAGGTGCTCGCCCCCGGCACGGAGCTCAGCAAGCGCGTGGTGCTGCTCGCCGGCGTTCTCGGCGAGGCCACCCGTGTCACGGTGAACGGGTTCGACCTGACCGGCGCGGACTTCGACGTGCTCGCCGCGCTGCGCCGCAACGGCAAGCCCTACCGCCTCAAGGCGAACGAGCTCAGCCGCGCACTGCTGCTGTCGACCGGCGGCACCAGCAACGTCGTCAACCGGCTGGTGAGCCGCGGCCTGGTCGAGCGCGAACCCGACCAGGCCGACGGCCGCAGCACCTACGTGCGGCTCACCCCGCGCGGCAGGTCACTCGCCGAGGAGGTGACGCTCGCGAACACCAAGGCCCACGAGAAGGTCCTCGCGGGCCTCCCGGCGGGCCTGCTGGAGCAGGCCACCGCCACGATGCGCGAGGTCTGGAAACACCTGCCGGACTGAGCGCGCCCGAGGTCGATGAAGGGAACATTCATCCACCTGAGGTGGAGGAAGGTTCCCTTCATCGAGGTCGCTAACGGACCGCGCGGACGCCGTTCTCGAAGAACGCGAGCCGAACCTCGGGGTCCACCGCCCGCTCGGGGTGGTCCATCAGCCCGAACGACAGCCCGTCCAGGCTCGTGATGCCCGCGACGTCCGCGAACGAACCGTCCGGGTTGGACTCCTTCTCGTAGCGCAGCGCCACGCGGTACTCCGCGGGCGCCGTGCTGTCGGGGTGGAAGCGGCCCTCGCCGTGCGCGCACGGGAAGACGAGGGTCTGACCGCCCAGGCCGGTGAGCCACGGGCTGTCGTTGACCTCGTCGACGACGTGCCGCTGGTTCTCCTCGTTGCGGAACGTGCCGGAGCTGTTCACCTTCAGCCCGACCTTGCCGAAGCAGCCGCCGCGCACCGCGATCTGGAACCCGTTGCAGATGCCGATCAGCGGCCGGGTGCGGCACGTCTCGAACTGCTCGGCCAGGTGGCTGCGCAGCAGCGCGCCCGCCACGGCACCCGCGCCGAGGTGGTCGCCGAACGAGAACCCGCCGGGAATGCACAGGATGTCGGCGTCGTCGAGCCGTTCGTCACCCGCCAGCAGGTCGGCGGCGAACCGCAGCCGCGGGGTCGCGCCGACCGCCGCGAACGCCGCGACGGTCTCCTCCTGGCAGTTGGTGCCGGGCAGGTACAGGACGTTGACGGTCGGCTTCATGCGATCCTCGCCGTGAACGAGTTGAGCCAGCCGTCGCGCGCGGCCGGGGTGAACAGGTCAGTGCCGTCGAGCAGGATGCCGGAGCCGGGCACGAGCGTGCCGAGCACGACCGGGTTGAGCTCGGCGGGCAGGCGGCCGACGTCGTCGGCACCGACCTCGACGACCGCGCCGACGCGGTGCTCGGCGAAGAGCGACTCGGTGCTGCCGGACTCCAGCCGCACGCCGGTGCCGCTCGCCAGCACGCCCTGCGCGAGCGCCGCCGCGACGCCACCGGCGCCGATGCGGGCACCGCTGCGCAGCAGGTTCCTGCTCGCCGCCAGCGCGGCCAGGTAGCCGTCCACATCGGACAGCGACAGCTCGTCCAGCGCACCGCCGGGCAGCCCCAGCTTGCGCGCGGCGACCGTGCCGACTGGCGACGGAGTGGACAGTCCGATGTGGACCAGCACGTTGTCGGCCGCGGTCCACTGCTCGCGCAGCAGGCCGTCGCGGTGCGGCACCTTGCCCAGCGCGGTCAGGAACACCGCGGGCGGCACGCTGACCAGGCCCTCGTCGGTGTGCACCGAACCGGCCGAGGAGTCCTTGCCGGAGATCAGCGGCACGCCGAAGTGGCGGACCAGCACGGCCAGCTCGTCGACCATGCCGACGAGCCACTCGCGCCAGTTCTCCGACAGGTGCGGGGTGTAGAAGTTGTCGCACATGCAGATGTCGTGCACCGCGACGCCCGCGAGCACCTGGCCCGCGAGCAGCGAGCAGAACATCTGCCGCGTCGCGGCGACCGGGTCGGCCTCGAACATCCACGGGTTGAACGCGGTGTTCAGCACGGCCGCGGCGGGCGAGCCGGCGACCGGCGTGCCCGCCCAGTACGCCGTGCGGACCGGGTGCTCGGTGCCGTAGTGCGGGCCGTAGAACGTGTTGCCCTGGACCGTGGAGTCGTACTGCGAGTCCGCGTACTGCTGCGAGGCCACCTCCGCGTCGGAGACGACCTGCTCCAGCAGCCCGGCGAGCTCCGCCGGTGCCAGCGCCGGCCACTCCGGCACGCCGGACGGGCGCGGCGGCGGGCCGACCTCCTGCCGTTCGACCTCGATGTCGAGCAGGTCGTACGACACGTCGAAGCCGATCTCGCCCTGGTGCGCCGGCACTTCGAGCGGCGGCGCGGCGAGCAGGGCCTCCTCGGTCAGGTCCGGCGCGTGGAACACGTGGTAGCGACCCGTGTCCGCGAACCGGCCGATGGCCGTCGACCGCACCATGTGCTTGTCGAGGATCTTCCTCGCCCGCTCCTGGTGCTCCTGCGGCACGGCCAGCAGCATGCGTTCCTGCGACTCCGACAGCAGGATCCGCCACATCGGCAGCGCCGCGGTCTTCAACGGCACCAGCGCCGTGTTGATCCACACGCCGCACGCCTCGCCGATCTCACCGACGGCGCTGTTCAGGCCCGCGCCACCGACGTCGGTCAGCGCGCGCAGGCAGCCCTCCTCGCGCAGCTCGATCAGCGCCTTGCGGAACTTCACCTGCTCCAGCGGTGCGCCGATCTGCACCGACGCCGTGTCCATCGTCGCGCCCGCCGAGCTGGCGGAAGCGCCGTGGATGCCCTCGTTGCCGGTCAGGCCGCCGATCAGCACGACCAGGTCGCCGGGCTGCGGAGTGCCACGCTGCGCCGCCGACACCGGCAGCAGGCCGATGCTGCCGCCGAGCGCGAACGGCTTGGCGCGGTAGGCCGGGTGGAACGTCATGCGCGACGACATCATCGGCACGCCGAACGTGTTGCCGTACTCCTTGATCGCCCGGATCGTCTCGCCGGCGAGCCTGCGCGCGTCCGGCCGGCCCTTGATCGGCGCGGGCGCCTCCGGCTCACCGACGGCGGTGTACTCGAAGCTGCCGATCGGGTCGGCGCTCAGGCCGGTGCCGAGGATGTCGCGCAGCACGCCGCCCAGCTTGGTGAGCTGGCCGAAGTAGCCGGAGATCGCCGACGGGCCGTTGTGCGTCTCGGCCTTGATCGCGATGGCGTGGCCGTCGTAGAAGTCCCAGACGCCCGCGTTGTCGTGGAACATGCTCAGCACGTTCGGGTTCGCCACGTCCTTGGCGGCCGAGACGAGCCGGCCGAGCAGGCTGCCCAGCGACTTCCACGTGGTGTGCGCGCAGTGGTCGCTCCAGCGCGCGTCCAGGGCCTCCAGCAGCACGTCGGTGACGAACTCGTCGCCGAGCGACCGCTGGATGTGCTGCACGTGCTTCATCTGGGCGAGCGAGAGGTTGCGTCCGCCGGCCACGCCCAGCTCGGCGAGCGCGGCGTCGTCGAGCCCGCGCAGGTCGTAGCGCACGGCCGACTCGTAGTGGCCCTGCGGCACGAGCGTGTCGTACTCGGGCTCGGCGTCGTGCAGCTCCTCGATCGTCGCGTTGAACCGCGTCGAGACGACCAGCTCGCGCAACCGCGGCGAAGCCGACCTGTAGCTGGTGGCGACCTTGCCGGCCCGTGCCTTCACGCCGAGGAGCGCGCACACGGTGATGATCGAGTCACTCTCGTTGTCGACCACGCCGCGCTTGTAGGCGACCTGCACGGCGCCTGCCTCCAGCGGCTGGTCCACGGTGACCTCGACGTCGAGCTGGTCACCGAGCACCGCGGCTACCTCGGTCAGCGCGGCGGGCTCCGGCGCGCCCTCGAACTCGACGTAGTAGTCACGCCACACCTCGAGGTCGTCGAGCTCCCACGACCGGCCGAGCTCACGGATGTCGGGTTCCGCGCTGCCCGCGGAACGCACCGAGAACTTGTGGATCAACAATCCTCCTGGACCTCGACGGTGGCGTCACCGGAGATTGTCCTCAATGGCTGGTGGGCTCGTGGAAGTACCCCGGCGGTGGACACGATCAGGAACCGTCCGATGACGGACGGTGACCGTCGCCGTGGCGTGCCGGCCAAGGCCCACGAGAGCCGCGCGACCGTCGATCAGCCGGGTTTTCCACCGCCGCTCACACCGAACACCATTGCGATCGACTGCACACGGGCAACCTCGCCGCAAAAACTGAAAAAGAGGGACAAAAGCTGGCCACCTCTCACCTTGACCAGCTTTTGTCATTTATTCACCCTGCGGCCGGATCAATCGGAAGCCTATGTATTTCACCGCGGCGAGCAGGGCTTTTGCCACCCGGAACGCAGGTGGAACATCGCTTATCGAGCACCCGGCGCAGGGTGTTACGACTCCAAACGGGTGAACAAAAATATTCGCCACGACCGTAACGCGTGTCCAGTCGGCGCCGATCAGCAGTTCGATGCGGCCGAAGAACGCCCCACCACGAAGTGCGACGCCGACTTCTCGCATCCGCGATTGCCATTGTTCACCCTGCACCGGAATCGGAGGGCTGCGGCGGCGATGAGTAACGGCCTCTCCGCGTACGGGTCGATGTTTTTCGGCGGATCAGACGGTTTCAGCCGGTCGTTCATCCTCGTCGGGCTGCTGCTCGCCATCGGCAACGCGCTGCGGTTCCTGGCGAACCGCCCGTCCGCGGCCATCGGCGCGCACGACGCTCCCGACCCGTCTCCGCACATCGCCCTGCCGGGGGTACTGCTGCGCGGCGGCGCGCCGAGCCTGTGGTGGCCGTTCGTCCTGGTGTGGCTGGGTTTCCTGCTCGGGTCCGGGTGGCGGACCACGCACTGGGCGCTCGCGGTCCTGGTCCTCGTGCTGATCGGGGTGGGGTTCGGCCTGCACCTGCTGAAGGCCGCGCACGGCCGTCGCAAGGAAGCGGTCGTGTCCGGACCCGCTTTGGCGGTGCTGCTGACCACGGGCGTGCTCGTCCTCTTCGGACTGCTGCTCACCGTGCGGCTGGAGGTCGTGCGCGACCCGGCCGTCGGTTTTCGCGGTGCCCTCGAAGGCAGTGCGCCCACCGACGCGCTGACCAAGGCGATCCTGCCCGCGCTCGCCCTGGTGCTGGTGCTGCTGGTGTTCAAGGTGCGGCCCGGCAGGATCAGGCCCGAGCGGCCGCGGCACGACCTGTGGCACGCGGCCGGGCTGCTCGTGGTGTTCGTCCTGTTCGCGGCGCCGCTCGCGGGTGACGGGCAGCTGAAGATCGCCGGCGTCGCGACGCCCGAGTTCGGCAAGATCGTCTACGTCGCGGTGCTCGCGATGATGCTGGCCGACCACGCGGTCGGGTTCCGGATCGAGCGCAAGCGGCTGCGGGACTCGCGCGACGACGTGGTGCACGCGATCAGGGCGCGGCGGCACCTGCTGTACCCGTTCGTGCTGTTCGGCATGGTCGGTGTCGCGAGCACGCTCAAGTCCGACATCGGTCCGCTGATCCCGGTGTTCGCGGCCACGGTGACGATGGTGTGGCTGGTCGTGCGCTCGGAGGTGGCGCAGGCGCTGGACGTGAGCCGGCAGCGCGGCACGGCGCGGGCGGCGGCGGTCGTGCGGAACACGTGGACGTTCACCCGTCCGATGCTCCTGCCGCTGCTGGCGCTCGCGGCGGTGGGCTTCCTCGTCATGCTGACCACCTCGTACATCACGACGCGCTGGGAGACCCAGCGCAACCCGTGGGTCTACAACTGGGCACAGTCCTGCACCGACGTCACCGCGGGCGGTCAGCCGCCGGTGGTGCCCGCGGGCACGACGGCGTGCCAGGAGACGATGGCGGGCGAGCACTCCAGCGTGCACTCGCAGATCGCGCAGTCGCTCGCGACCATCGCGGACGGCGGCCTGTGGGGACGCGGCCTCACCGACACGACGTCCGGCTCGTTGCCCGCGGGCAGCTCGGACCTCGTGCTCGCGGTGATCTGGAGCAAGCTCGGCGGTCTCGTCGTCGTGCTGCTCAGCGCACTGCTGGCGGTGCTGGCGGCGGCGCTCGCGAGGCTGTCCCGCACGACCGGCAAACCGGCGTCGGCACAACGGCTGTTCATCGGCGGCCTCGCCGGGATGATCCTCGCGCAGTTCCTGTTCGTGCTGGCCGCCACGGTCAACGCCGTGCCGCACTCGGGCATCACGGCACCGTTCCTGTCCTACGGCGTGCAGTCGACGGTCGCGCTCGGCATCGGCGTGATCGTCGCGGTGCTGCTGCATTACCGCGGCGAGCCGCGGCCGGTCGCCGCACCCGCGTCGCGGCTCACCTTCTCCGGTCCGCTGCTGGCTTTCCTCACGTGCGTGATGCTCGCGTGGGGCGTGACGGTCTGGCCCTACACCGGTCTCGCGGAGAACCGCCCGTTCTGCGCCACGGCCGCCGCCGTCGTCAGGGCCTCCGAGTGCTCGACGGACCGGATCGCGCAACAGCGCACCTCCGTGCAGCTCGTCATCGGCGGCAAGGCCCAGTACCTGAGGCAGGGCGCCGACCCCACCTGGGCGCCGGTGGGGCAGCCCGAGGTCGCGCTGGCCGACCTCGCCGGGATCGTCGACGGCACCGCGCTCGGCGACGCGCTGTCGACCGGGGCCGGCACGTCGCTCGCGAGCAGGCTCGGGCCGCCGGCGCAGGCGGCGCCGGGCGCGGTCGAGCTGTCGGTCGACCCGAAGATCCAGCAGGCGATGGCGGCGGCGGTGCGCACCGGGC
>Ga0070710_10001560_pt1 | contig 10830 bp, 7 predicted proteins | sample LARL52metaG_FD_65454 | JGI IMG/M metagenome (GOLD analysis project Ga0070710, IMG submission 65454) | Corn, switchgrass and miscanthus rhizosphere microbial communities from Kellogg Biological Station, Michigan, USA - LAR L5-2 metaG | ecosystem: Host-associated > Plants > Roots > Rhizosphere ... | reverse complement strand
GCGCATTGCGCCGACGCGATGGTCTGCATCTCCAACTGCGACAAGATCACGCCGGGCATGCTGATGGCCGCGCTGCGCCTGAACATCCCGGCCGTGTTCGTCTCGGGCGGGCCGATGGAATCCGGCAAGGTCAATCTCAAGGGCAAGGTCAGGGCAGTCGACCTGATCGACGCAATGGTGGCCGCGGCCGACGACCGCGTCTCCGACGCCGAGGTCGAGGTGATCGAGCGATCGGCGTGCCCGACCTGCGGCTCCTGCTCGGGCATGTTCACGGCAAACTCGATGAACTGCCTCACCGAAGCCCTCGGCCTGTCGCTGCCCGGAAACGGCTCGGTGCTGGCGACGCATGCCGATCGCAAGGGCCTGTTCGTCGAGGCCGGCCATCTGATCGTGGATCTGGCGCGCCGCTATTACGAGCAGGACGATGCCAGCGTGCTGCCGCGTAACATCGCGAACTTCAAGGCGTTCGAGAACGCGATGAGCCTCGACATCGCGATGGGCGGCTCGACCAACACCGTGCTGCATCTGCTCGCCGCCGCGCATGAGGGCGAAGTCCCCTTCACGATGAAGGACATCGACCGGCTGTCGCGCAAGGTGCCGGTGCTGTGCAAGGTCGCCCCCTCTGTCGCCGACGTCCACATGGAGGATGTGCACCGCGCCGGCGGCGTGCTGGCAATCCTCGGCGAGCTCGAGCGCGCGGGCCTGCTTCACACCGAACTGCCGAGCGTTCATTCGACGTCGCTCGCCGCAGCGCTGCAGCGTTGGGATATCCGCCGGACCGAGAGCGAGAGCGTGCGCGAGTTCTACAAGGCCGCGCCCGGCAACGTGCCGACGCAAGTGGCATTCAGCCAGAACCGCCGCTTCGAGGATCTCGATGACGATCGCAGCAATGGCTGCATCCGCGATGTCGAGCACGCTTATTCGAAGGATGGCGGTCTCGGCGTTCTCCACGGCAACATCGCCGCCGACGGCTGCATCGTGAAGACCGCTGGTGTCGACCAGAGCATCCTGAAATTCTCGGGGCCCGCGCGCGTGTTCGAAAGCCAGGACGCAACGGTCGAGGCGATTCTGACCAACAAGATCAAGCCCGGCGATGTCGTCGTGGTGATCTATGAAGGCCCGCGCGGCGGCCCCGGCATGCAGGAGATGCTTTATCCGACGAGCTATCTGAAATCGAAGGGGCTCGGCAAAGCCTGCGCGCTCATCACTGATGGACGCTTCTCCGGCGGCTCTTCGGGCCTATCGATCGGCCACGTCTCGCCAGAGGCGGCGGAAGGCGGCTTGATCGGCCTGGTGCGGGACGGCGACATGATCGAGATCGACATCCCCGCCCGCTCCATCCATCTCGCCGTCGACGAGGCGGAGCTGACGCGGCGGCGCAAGGCGATGGTAGCCAAGGGCGCGCAGGCCTGGAAACCCGGCAAGCGGCCTCGCAAGGTCTCGACCGCGCTCAAGGCCTATGCCGCGCTCGCCACCAGCGCGTCTCGTGGCGCGGTGCGCGCAGTGAAGGATTAGGCCTGCTCGACGGGCGGGTTGGCTGCAGGCGCCTACCCGCCAGTCGTCCTGCGAAAGCAGAACGTCGCGTTGGCGGAGATTAAGGTTCGGTAATCATCGGGATCTTGGGCTTCAATTGACGGCCCACTCCGCCTATCAACTCGAGCCTACGCTGGGGCACCCAATGTCCGATAAAGCCAATAAGCTCACCCTCAAATTCCGCTGTCCGAGAGAGCTTGAAGGACTGTTACCATTGCCTATACCGGCGAGCCTGGGTCTTCCCGACTGGCTCAAGGCGATGCCGACGATGGCGCTCAGCACGGTCGCCTTCCGTGAAGAGGAAACAGTCAAGCGATGCCCGCCGTTCGTCGACGCAATGACCAACGGCTTTCTGATTCCGCTGATGTGCGATCTCAGGGTCGAGAACGGCGAGATGACTTGGGACAACGACATCCCACCCGGTGGAGAACTCGATTATCCTCGTTCGCCCATCGGATTCCACGATGAGGGTCAGGTCACCGGTACACCACTTTTTGAAGCCGACCGCTTCGTCATCAAATTCCACAACCTGTGGACCATCGAAGCGCCGGAAGGATACGCGGTGTTCTTCACGCATCCCGTCAACCGCTTTGATCTGCCATTCACGACGCTGAGCGGCTTGGTCGATTGCGACCGTTATGTCGATACATGGGTACAGTTCCCGGCGTATTGGCATAATACAAGCTTCCAGGGTGTCATCCCAAAGGGCACGCCGGTCGCGCAGTGCATTCCGGTCAAGCGGGAGAACTGGATCGCGCAAACGTCTTCCTTCACGGCAGAAGAGACGCGGCGGATACACGAAATGCGCAACGCGATAAGACGGGAGCCCGGATTGTACCGGCGGAAATTCAGGGCGTAGAGCGTTTTAGAGCGAAGTGACCACTCGGCTCGCGTGAAGATAACGCGTCAAAAAAATGAACCTCTGTTCGGAACGGAAACGGTTCTGGACGGTCAGATGGCGTCTCGCTCCAGGAATTTCGCGGCCGCGCTCGGACGAAAAAAGAATCGGCCGTGCGAGGAAGCGGCAAGTGCATAGGCCGTGCGGCCGAACATGTAAGGCCGTCCGCGAAGTGCGGCACGCAGAGTCGTCTCGCCGCCATCGCGCTCTCCCATCTCCAGGAGGCATACGGCGAGGTTGACACGAGATAGAGTGTCTTCCGGACGCAAAGCAACCGCGTGGCGGAACACATCGGCGGCAGCCGCGTACTCTCCATCAAGAAGCAGGACCAGACCGAGTTCAGTCAAAATGTCCGGCCGTCCCGGTGCGGCGTCGCGAGCAACCGTCAGGCTGGCGCGGGCATTCGCACGCTCATTGTTCTGGAGAAACAGGCGTCCGAGATCGAGTTTCAAATCTATGCTCTCGGGAGCCAAAGTGAGGCCATTTTCGATGGTCTTGATGGCTTCGTTCAGTTGTCCGGCTTTGGCTAGCTGACCGGCGAGTTCCCGAAAAGCAGGCAAGTATGGCGGGCGCCGCGCAGCGGTACGACGCAGTTGCTCGATCCCGTCCGCCGAGCGCCGCGAACCGCACAGGGCTGCGCCCAGCAGGGTCTCGATTTCCGCATCCGTGCTGCGGCGCACCGCCTTTTCGAGCGGCACGACCGCTTCGCCCGCACGGTCTTGACCAATCAGGGCATGAGCCAGGATGAGCACCGCGTTGCGGTCTGTGCGGTTCGATTTCAGGACTTCGGCTGCAAGTTGCCTTGCGCGATCGAACTGCTTCATTCGCAGCGCCATCGAGGCTTCTTGAAGCGCCTGAGCAAGGAAATTGTTCTGCCTGCCACTCACGATATGAACTCTGAAAGATGTAACACAAGAATATTACGGGCTTTACCCGCCTCCCACAACGGGTCGATCAACAGTCTCGTGAACTGGATGCCATGTCATGGCGGATGACGCTGGCGGATGACGCCATCGCTAATCTGCCCGGTGGGGCGCTTCCATCCTTCGCTTGAATGATGCGGCTACCGCCGATGGAGCTATAATAGCGGCCATCGGTCTCTTGTGGAATATCACGTGTGAGTCAGACTGACAGAACGATGCAAATTGATCGCAGGCCACTATCCGACCGGCTCGCTGTGTTTCCGCGCCTGGGCTTGGCCAATCTGCCGACCCCGCTCGAGCCGATGAAGCGACTGACGGCTCATCTCGGCGGACCGCGGCTGTGGGTCAAGCGTGAAGACGCGACCGGGCTCGGTTTTGGTGGCAACAAGTTGCGCAAGCTCGACTACGTGCTGCACGCTGCACTTTCGAGCGGCGCCGATACCATCGTCTCAGGTGGCGTCGTGCAATCGAACAGCCAGCGGCAGGTTGCGGCGGCGGCTGCAAAGCTCGGCCTCGCCTGCCATCTTGCAGTCTACCATGGCCGGCTCGAACCGCCGACGCCGGAATACAAGACCTCGGGCAACGCGTTCCTCAATCGGTTGTTCGGCGCGCATCTCCATGACGTGCCGTGGACCGGTGACCGCAATGCAGCCATTCGCACGCTGGTCGACGATCTCGAAGCGAAGGGTCACAAGCCGTACTTCGTGCCGTATGGGGTCTCGAATGCCCTGGGCGCAGTCGCCTATGCTACGACGATTTCCGAGATCGAAGCGCAGGCGGCGCAATCGGGCCTCCGACCTGTCGCTATCGTGCACTGCACCGGAAGCGCGGGCACACAGGCCGGTCTCATCGTCGGCGCGGCCGTGGCAATGCCAGACACAGGGATCGTCGGGATTGATATCGACGCCGAGCCCGCGCGCGTGCGAGCCGATGTCGTAGCGTTCGCGCGAGAAGCGTCCAATCTGCTTGATGTTCCGTTCGACGACGCGACGGTGGAAGTCGTCGCGGGGCATGCGGGACCTGCCTACGGGGTGCCTCACGAAGCCACGATCGAAGCGATCCGGCTTGCGGGCCAATTCGAGGCCCTTCCACTTGATCCGGTCTACTCGGGCAAGGGGCTCGCGGGCCTGATCGCCCTGATCCGCCAAGGGCGCTGGCGCAAAGACGAGGATGTCATCTTCCTGCACACGGGCGGCGCGCCGGCGCTTTTCGCCTACCAGAGCACACTCGGCATCTGAACCGGCGAAGCCTCTGAACTGGCGAAGCCAAAGTCAGCAGGCATAGACTGGTCCCAGTTGATTGCCGGAAGCTCGTAGGCCGGATTAGCGCAGGCGCAACCCGCGGCGCTTCCTGCGTTCGTCATCTCACGGCGGATCACGTTATCGTTCATCCGCTCTACGACCAGCAGCGTGGAACTGGCAATTTCTGCTGTAGTCGAGTTCCCAAAATTTGAAATCTTGACGTAACGGGAGTTGGCGTTTGTGGCCTTCGAGCGCCCGCCAAGCAACACGCAATGAAAGGGCGGCAAATCACGATAAACATTTAAGAGAGCGAGGCAGCATGACGCGACAAATGGTGATGATCGGTTTTCTCCAGGCGCAGAACTGCACGACACTACCGAGCTCGTGGCGCCATCCGGATTCGCGCAGCGACTCGATGTCGGCCGAGTACTATCAGGACATCGGCCGCATCCTGGAGGCCGGCAAATTCCACATGGCCTTCTTCGACGACAGGCTGGCGATGCCGGACCGCCACCGCAACGATCACGCACATGCCGTCGAATATGGCATCCGCTGCGTGAAGATGGACCCTATCGTGGTGCTGACGGCGATGGGGATGGTCACGGAAAAACTTGGGCTCGCCTCAACCTGCTCGACGACCTATTTCGAGCCGTTCGATGTCGCCCGCCGTTTCGCAACGCTCGATTTGATGACCGGCGGCCGCGCCGCCTGGAATGTCGTGACCTCCGTGAACGACGGCGAAGCGCTCAACATGGGCAAGGACGAACATCTCGCGCACGATCTGCGCTACGACCGGGCCGATGAATTCATGGAAGTCGTGCTTGGCCAGTGGGACACCTGGGAAGACGGTGCGTTGATCATGGACAAGAAAGGCAGTCGCTTCGCCGATCCGGCCAAGGTGAAGCGGCTGGATCACGAGGGAAGGTTTTTCAAATCTCGCGGTCCGTTCACCGTGCCGCGCTCGCCGCAAGGCCACCCCGTCATCGTCCAGGCCGGATCGTCCGGCCGCGGCCAGCGTTTCGCCGGCCGATGGGCAGAAGTGATCTTCACTCCTTTCGCCACCAAGCAGGGCTATGACTCGGCCCGCCTCGAAGCCACGAAAGCCGGCCGCGATCCCGATCAGATGTTCATTTGCAAGCTGGCGACGCCGGTCTGCGCGGCAACCAAGTCGGAAGCCGAGGACAAGATGGCGGTGATCGAAAAACTTCCGCTGGAAATCGAAACACTGTCGCTGCTGGCCGAAGGCCTTAACTTCGATTTCGGCGCCAAGCCGATCGACGAGCCGCTGACCACTGAAGAGCTTCAGGACATGCAAGGCATGACCGGCATCCGTGATTACGTACTTAAACTATCCAACAAGACCAATCCGTCGACGCGCGACTTCATCACATACTCCGGCCGCGCGAAGCCACATGACGCACTCGTCGGCGGGCCAAAGGAGGTCGCCGATAAGCTGGAAGAGATGTTCGTCGCGCGGGGTTGCGACGGCTTCGTGATCGCGGCCACCCATGTGCCCGGCTCATATGCCGATTTCGTCAAGCATGTGGTGCCGGAGCTGCAGCGGCGCGGGCTCTTCCACAAAGACTACGTCGGAAAGACGCTGCGCGAAAATCTCGGGCTGAAGCGTCCGACGGTCGGCGCCTGGAAAAGCGTGGTCCAGGACGGACATGCGGCCTAAGTTGCGTTCGGAAGTATCCTCATTCGTAGCCGGCTAACTCCATCGCCAACAAACAAGATGAGGCCGCCTCACCGGCGGCCTCTTTCGTTACGAGCTGCCCTGTATTAGCGCGAGCCAACCTTCGGCGACCAGCCGTAAGCTTTGGCGCAGGCGCCGCCCATCAGCATGGCCCGCTCCGTCTCGCTCAGGCGGTCGGTGTTGCGGAAGGGCTCGACAGCCTCCTCGTAATTGACGACAGCGGACGCGCGCGTCCAGTCCGTGCCCCACAAGCAGCGATCGATACCCCATGCATCAAACACGCGGCCAAGCGGATCCCAGATGTCCGGAAAGGGATACGCCTCCCGGGACAGCGTGCAAGCGCCGCTGACCTTGATCACCGCGTTCGGACGCTTGGCGAGGTCCAGCACCTTCGGAAGATCGCCCCACGGCTGCGGCGGCGCGGGCGGCACGCGCGGCTGGATGATGCCCAGATGGTCGATGATGAATCGCGTGTCGGGATGGCGATCGATGAGCGCCGCGCCCGCATCCAGATTGCCCCAGCACAGGATATTGACCGGAAAGTCGTGGCGAACAGCGGCACGTGCGATCCGGTCGAGGCCCGGGTCGTTCGGGTCGCGCTTGGCTTCCTTCGTCAACATGATGCGAATCCCGACCGTGCCAGGCGTCTTCTTCCAGTCGGCGACGACATCGGCTACCGCCGGATCGTCGGGGTCGACCGGCTTGACGATCGCGAGCCTGCCGGGATGAGCTCGTTGCACTTCGACTGCATAGCTGGCGTCGTAACGGTACATGGAAAAGGCGGAGATGAAGATCGCGCCGTCGACGCCGACCTTGTCCATCGCCGCCACCATCTCGTCACCCGTGACGTGATCAGGCCAGTTCGGCACGGTGTCCCAGGGTCGCTTCGACGTATTTGCCTCATAGGCATGGACCTGAGAATCGATAATCGTCATCGGGGCAGTTCCTCTTTGCTGTGCGAGTTTGGACCCGGGAGGCTAAGGAGGTCACCATACGGGCCGGACTCGTCTCTGTATCTTGCTCGCTATGGAGCGAGCAAATCGCGGCGAACTTCCCAACCAGCACGCCGAGAGTCAACCGGCCGCTATGATTGCACGTAAGGCGGGCTAGCCGCAGGCGTAACCCGCCGCGCTTCCAGCATTCGTTACGTCATGGGGGATGACGCGATCGTTCATCCGCCCTTGGTCCTGATCGCAGCAGTCAGGGAATAAATCCCCTTGCCGGACGATCAAGATTAGGCGCGCTGCTGAATTCCCCGACGCCCATCATCAGCCGCGCGAAGGCCCCGGCGCATTCGTCTCCCGCGCCGGGGCCGCCCCTGAACGGCTTTCCGACAACCAATGTCGAAGTCAGCTTCGGGTCATTCGTTCGCGCCACTTTGACCGCGCGCCGAAGACTTGCGGTCTTCGCTCGGAAGCAGACCTTTTGAGGCGGCCGTCGGCATGTCTCAAAAGTGCCAAACAAGAGACAAGAACCGACCGGAGGCGCTACGATCACAGCGTATTCTTGTAGACCCGCCCATCCTTCATGATGACCTTGAAGTTCTTGGCGGGGTCGGCGAGCAGGTTGATGTTTTCAAGCGGATTGCCCTCGACCAGCAACAGGTCGGCGAACGCTTTCTCCTGGACCAGACCGAGCGTGCCGGGATAGGGATTGCGAAGGCCCGAGAGCTGAAGAAGCTCGGCATTCACGGACGTCGCCATCGCCAGGACCTCCGCAGGCGTATACCAGCGCACCAGCTTGGCGAGTTGCGCGCCCTGCCGGTTCGCAAGCGCCTTGGAGAACAGCGTGTCGGTCCCGAAGGCGGTCTTGATCTTGTACTTCTTCGCCAGCGCGTAGACTTTGTCGGTCCCGCTGATCACTTCCATCTGCTTCTCCTGCTCGGACGAGCCTGGAGGCAGCGGGATCATGTCCTCGTCTTCGAGGAAGGGCTGCGTGCTGAGCCAGATGCCTTTCTCGGCCATGAGCTTTGCGGTATCTTCGTCCATCAAGTGGCCGTGCTCGATGCACTTGACCCCGGCTTCGATCGACCGCTGGATGGCCGCGGGCGTGTAGGCATGCACGGCAACGTAGGTGCCCCAATTTTCCGCGGCTTCGACCGCGGCGCGCAGCTCTTCCAGCGTGAATGTCGACACGTCGAGCGGACTGAATGGCGAGGCCACACCACCGCCTGCGGTCAGCTTGACCTGCGAGGCGCCCTGCATCAATTGCTCGCGCGTTCGAAGTCGGACCTCGTCGGGACTATCGACAACCATGCTGCCGCCGATCTGCTCCATGCGGGACAGCGGGCCACCGACGATCCGCGGCAACTCGGAAAGCTGACGGAAATCCCCGTGACCGCCGGTCACCGTGAGCATTGCCCCCGAGGGAAAGATACGCGGCCCGGGCACGATTCCACGGTCGATGGCGCGTTTCAACCCGAAGGACGGGCCACCCATGTCGCGAACTGTGGTGAAGCCGCGCATCAGCGTATCCGTCGCCTCGGCGCCGGCAACGAGATTGAGATAGCCGACGTCTCCGAAAATCGTCTCCGCCGGCGTCGAACGCACCAGCATCGCATGCCAATGCGCGTCGATCAGGCCGGGCATCAGCGTTCGGCCGCCGCCTGCGATCACGGTCACGCCGGGCTCGGCAACGATCGGCGCCGTCGAGATGCGTTCAATGACGTTGCCCTTGACGAGCACGCTGGACGGCGCAGAAAGCGAACCGCCCTTACCATTGAAGATCCGCACATTCTGAAAAAGTGTCGCGCCGGCACTCACCGGCGAGTTGCCTTGCGCGTGGACGGCGGACGCGAGCCCGACGACCATCAGCGGAAGCGCGGCGACGAAAATCCTTCGGAACATCGAGTTCACCTCACTTGCCCTCCCGGCAGATTGCGGAGCCTTTACAATCCCGCGTTGAGCATACCGGCTGCGCAGGACTGTTCAATGACCCAGAGGCCCGTGCGCCTGGTGTCCGGGATGGGAAATTTGCGTCATTTTGACCGCGCGCCGACGACTTCCGGTCTACCTCCACGAGCAGACCTTTTTAGGGGGCCGTTGGCATGCCTCAAAAGTGCCATTGGCGGACTCATTCGGGGACGCGAATATTGATCGCCTGACCGGCGCGGCAGGCGCCGTCGGTGGCGCTCATAAAAACCGGCTTTACGACTTCGCAACGAGGCGCGCGCGGGCGATTTCATAAGCAGCAACATGGGTACGAGCCAGCCTGAGGATCGGCGTTTCGATGCCGAGCGCGCGGGCGCGCGTTACCATATCGCCCAAAATGTGCTCGCCCTCAGTGGCAGAACCGCGCTCGATATCGCGTAGCATCGACCATTTTAGCGGTGACCCCACCGTGGTGATGAGCTTCGTGTCGAACTCGATAAATGCAGGCCGGGGTTTAAAGCCGGAGGCGGTGGAAACGGCGCAACATTCATCGAAAAGCTCGAACATCACCTCGCGTCCGCCGGGAGCCGCCAGAACGTCGCCGAGGCTGGCGCGCATCAGGCAGGTTATTCCAGCACCGAGACCGAGTTGCACGAACTTTTCCCACATGTCCTGCATAACGACGTCACTGGCCCGCGCATTGAAGCCGGCTCCCTCGAAACAGGCCTCCAGCGCGCGCGTCCGGTCACTGAAGCCGCCCAAGACTTCGCCATACACGAGGTCATGAAGAGGCATAAATTGGACAATACGGCCCTCGGCATCAAGGCCACAGCTGATGTTTGCCATTCCGCCCATGACATGCCCGGCGCCGAACCGCCGGCTCAGCCGTTCGATATGCCCCATGCCGTTGAGTATGGGCAGGATCATCGTGTTTGAGCCGATCGCCGCAGCAAAATGATCCATGGCTTCATCGAGCGAATAGGACTTCACGGCAACCAGAACAAGGTCAAACGGTTCGCGGATGGCGTCCGATGAAACGGTGGTTGCGGAAACTTTGAAATCTCCATGCGGGCTGAGAACCTGCATGCCATCGCGGGCCAGTTGCTCGGCACGGCGCTGGCGTACCAGGAACGTGACGTCGCGTCCTGCACGAACGAGACAAGCGCCGAAATATCCGCCTAGCGCGCCCGCTCCGATTACCAAAATACGCATGAAATCTCCCTGAGGATTTCATCGACACCTAACACCAACCCAAGCACTCAGCTACAGCGACGGCTCGTTGATGTTCCGCAATGGATCAAAAGCGCCATTTTTGGCCACCGTCGATGACTTCCGGTCTTCCCTCACGAGCAGACCTTTTCAGGGGCGGTTAGCATGTCTCAAAAGCGCCCATAGCGAAAGCCGGGTCCGGTTCGTAGTGCCGCGCCATGCACAACCAACTCTTGGACAAGAGAAGCCCTATTCGGAACGACGCACCGCCCGATACGGAGCCAGCGTCTCCTGCCAATCCTGCCGCGGTCAGGCGTGTGCTGAGGACGCGGTGGGCGGTGAAGCGAGTTCGTGAAGTATCGCGACGAGCTCAGTGTGTACGGGCGATGTCCGTTCACTGAACGCCTCGATTGGGTTGGCTTCAGTGAGCCGGTTGAGACGTGTGAGCAGGCGAATGCGC
>Ga0070710_10001555_pt1 | contig 10850 bp, 7 predicted proteins | sample LARL52metaG_FD_65454 | JGI IMG/M metagenome (GOLD analysis project Ga0070710, IMG submission 65454) | Corn, switchgrass and miscanthus rhizosphere microbial communities from Kellogg Biological Station, Michigan, USA - LAR L5-2 metaG | ecosystem: Host-associated > Plants > Roots > Rhizosphere ... | reverse complement strand
GCCAGCGTCCTGGCGGCGACCGACTTTACGCCGCCCGCCATCGACGCCGCATTGCGCGCGTTCGCGGAGTCGAGCGGACGGAAGCTCGGCCAGGTGGCGCAGCCCCTGCGAGCGGCGCTGACCGGCAGCACGGCCAGTCCCGGCATCGACGCGACCGTGGCGGCGCTGGGCAAGGATGAGGCGCTGGCGAGGCTTGCCGCCGTCGCCTGACACCCGACTGAAATAATTTCCAGGCTTTGATCTGGATCAATGCTGCATGCAGCCAAGCGCTGCATTCTTCTGCCGTGAGGTTGTCGGGTTTCGACCCGCTCCTGCCTCTCTCTTGGACTCCTCCCCATACCCTCGGCGGCGCCTATGGCGCCGCCTTTTTTCTTTTAATACGGATAATTACGAATGTTTTTTGCAACCAAACTTCATCAAATATGAACCGGCTCCGGCAATAGTCGGTAGCGGGGCAGAAAAGCCTCCGTGGACAGCAAGCGAGATTACGCCAATGCGGGCAAATGACAGCAAAACCAGCGGAGTAGGCAGCGTTCTTCTTGGTGTCGTTGCGATCGCACTGGCAGGCATGGTCGGCACGGTCGGCCTGATCAACCAGGTCGGTGAACTCAGTCCCAAGGTGGGTGACATCGTCTCGTTCGATCCGATGGACTCGATGTCGCGGGACATGCAGGCGCTCCTGCCCGCTATGTTGGCTGATGACAGACCAGGTGTCGCCTGCGTGCTGGATGTGCGGACCATTCATGCCAACGGCGGCAGCGTGATCATTGAAGCGCGCGAGCCACGCGCCGACTTTGCTTACCGCGTGCACTGGGCCGGGCCGCGCAGCAGCAACGACGGCTCCAATTGCGGCTCGTCCGCCGACCTGCTGGTCAACCTCGAGGACATTGAGGTCCTGGCGATGGCGGCCGGTGGCTACGGTGTGCCCGCCGGCAAACAGGCCGGCGTCTTCTGGCGTTCGGCCGCGGCCGCGCAGTGACGGCTGCCCGCCGGCGTCGACGGGGAGATTGACGGCACGCGCGGGTTTCTGCGACCTAGGGTCGTGTCGTACCGGCAAAAGCACCTACTGGCGATCGAGGGCCTTTACCCGCCCGAGATCGGCCACATGCTCGACTTGGCGGAGAGCTACGTGCTGCTCAACCGCTCGGGCAAGACGCAGCGCGACCTGTTGCGCGGGCGGACCCTGATCAATCTGTTCTTCGAAGATTCCACCCGCACGCGCACCAGCTTCGAGTTGGCGGGCAAGCGGCTGGGAGCGGACGTGATCAATATGTCGGTCTCGACCTCCTCGGTGAACAAGGGTGAGACGCTTCTGGACACCGCGGCGACGCTGAACGCCATGCACTGCGACCTCTTGGTCGTTCGTCACGATCAGTCGGGCGCACCCAATCTCCTGGCACAAAAGGTCGATGCCGCGGTGATCAACGCCGGTGACGGCACGCATGAGCATCCGACACAGGCGCTGCTGGACGCGCTGACCATTCGCCGGCGCAAGGGACGACTCGAGGGGCTGACCGTGGCGATCTGCGGCGACGTGCTGCACTCGCGCGTGGCGCGATCGAACATCCATCTGCTGACGACAATGGGCAGCCGCGTGCGCGTTGTGGGGCCGCCGACGCTGATGCCGGCCGAGGCGGAACGCCTCGGAGTGGAGGTGTTTCATGAGATGGAGCACGGCCTTGCCGGCGCCGATATCGTGATGATGCTGCGGCTGCAGCGCGAACGGATGCAGAGCGGCCTGGTGCCGAGTGCCCGCGAGTATTTCCGGTTCTTCGGCCTAGACATGGCGAAGCTCGCAGCGGCCAGGCCGGATGCCCTGGTGATGCATCCCGGGCCGATGAATCGCGGCGTGGAGATCGACAGCGCCGTCGCGGACGACCCGCAACGTAGCGTGATCCGCGAGCAGGTCGAGATGGGTGTGGCGGTCCGCATGGCGGTGCTGGACACGCTGTCGCGCGGACACGGCCGGAATGAGCTGTAGTCGCCCGCCAGAATACTTCCCCTCCCCTTGCGGGAGGGGGTTGGGGGGAGGGGCAGTTTGCCGGAGCGCCGACCGCTGACCGACACGATCTTCACTTCAGTTCGCCTGCTGGATCCCGCCTCGAGTCTGGACCAACAGGGTGACCTCCTGGTCCGTGACGGCCTGATTACCGATTTCGGCAGTGGATTGGGCCGACCGGATGGTGCGACCGTGGTTGCCGAGGCTGATGCTATTCTGTGTCCGGGCCTCGTTGATATGCGCGCGGCTTTAGGGGAACCCGGCTACGAGTACCGCGAAACCATAGCCTCTGCGGCGGAGGCCGCCGCCGCCGGGGGCATCACCACCCTCGCCGCCCTGCCCGATACACTGCCCGCGATAGACGACCCCGCTCTGGTGTACCTGTTGCGAACCCGTGGCGAGGAAACTGGCAGTCTGACTATTCTCCCATATGGCGCGGTTACCTCTGGCTGCAGGGGTGAGGAGCTTGCAGAGTTCGGCCTGCTGGCCGAAGCCGGCGCGATTGCCTTCACCGACGGCAGCCGGGCAATCGGTTCGACGCGACTGATGCGGCTTGCCCTCTCATATGCCCGTGGGTTCGGCATGCGGATCGTGCAGCATCCCGAAGACCCATCGCTCGCCGCCGACGGCGCCGCCACAGAGGGTGAACTGGCCACCAGGCTCGGCCTCCCCGGGATTCCCGCGGCAGCCGAGGCGATCCTCGTCGCCCGCGACATCCGGCTGGCAGAACTGACAGGCGGCGCGGTTCATTTTTCCCATGTCTCCACCGCCGCGGCGTTGCGGCTGATCCGTCAGGCCAAGGCTGACGGTCTAGCTGTGACCTGCGATACCGCCCCGCCGTATTTCGACCTCAACGAGACCGCCATCGGAGACTTCCGCACCTATGCGAAGCTGTCCCCGCCGCTGCGCAAGGAAGCGGATCGGCTGGCAGTGGTGGCAGCGCTCGCGGACGGCGCCATCGATGTGATCGCGTCCGACCACCAACCGCGCGATGCCGACGATAAGCGCCAGCCGTTTGCCCAGGCGACGCCTGGGGGTGCCGGACTTGCTACGCTGCTCGGCGTGACGCTGGCACAGGTGCACAAGGGTGCTCTGTCAATGGCCCAGGCGATTGATCTGCTGACGGCACGGCCAGCGACCCTGCTGCGGACCGACGCGGGGCGCTTGGCAAAAGGCCGGTCGGCGGACCTTTGTCTGTTCCATCCCGACCGAATCTGGCAGGTGGAAGCCGGACGTCTCCCCGGCAAGGCGCAGAACACACCATTCGACGGACGCGCACTGGAGGGGGTGGTCTTGGGAACCTGGAAGGCCGGCCGACGGGTGTTCGGCTAGATGCCATCCCCAGTATTCGCGCTGCTTGGTTATCTGCTCGGGTCGATCCCGTTTGGCCTGATCCTGACGCGGCTGGCCGGCCTGGGCGACATCCGCCGAATTGGCTCAGGCAATATCGGCGCCACAAATGTGCTGCGCACGGGCAACAAAGGCTTGGCTGCCGTGACCCTGCTGCTGGATGGTGCAAAGGGTGCGGCCGCCGTCCTGATCGCCGTCTGGCTCGGAGGCCGGGATGCTATCGCCTGGGCCGGCATCGGGGCGGTCCTTGGCCACGCCTTCCCGGTCTGGCTCGGGTTCCGGGGGGGCAAGGCCGTCGCTACTTCCTACGGCGTGCTGATTGCCGCCGCCTGGCCGGTCGGGATCTTTGCCGGAGGCATCTGGCTGGTGATGGCGGCGCTCAGCCGCATCTCCTCCCTCGCGGCGCTCGCATCGTTCGCGCTTGCCCCGGTCATCGCCGCCGTCCAGGCCGATGCGGCCGTCGTTAAGCTTGCATTGGTAATCGCCGTGCTGGTGTTCGCCCGTCATCACACGAACATCCGCCGCCTGATAGCAGGCACCGAGCCACGCATTGGTCAGAAAGCATGAGCCACAACACCCGAACCCAGCCGACGCGATAGACCGGCTGCGGCTCGCGCGCACCGAGGGGGTCGGCCCGGTGTCGGCTATCGTCGCCTGCTGGCGCGCTACGGATCGGCTGCGGCCGCGCTCGATGCGGTGCCAGGCTTGGCCCGTGCCGGCGGTCGTCCGTCACCCCCCGCCTGCCCTTCGCCGGACGATGCTGCGCGTGAACTGCACGCCCTCGATCGGCTCGGCGCGAGCATGATCTTTGCTGGCGAAGCCGGCTATCCGCCGTTGCTGGCCATGCTGGACGATGCACCCGCCATCCTCTCCGTACTCGGCGACCGATGGCTCCTGCTGGATCGGGCGGTTGCGCTGGTGGGTGGACGAAACGCCTCCGCCAATGGTCAGCGCATGGCGGAGACCCTTGCCGCCGAACTGGCGCACTCCCTGCTGATCGTCTCCGGCCTTGCCCGGGGGATCGACGCCGCAGCGCATACCGGCGCGTTGCAGACCGGGCGTACTGTCGCGGCGGTGGCGGGCGGCCTGGACGTTTCCTACCCGCCCGAGCACGCTGATCTTCAGCGACGGATCGCCGAGACCGGGGCCGTGGTCACCGAGGCGCCCCTCGGCACCACGCCCCAGGCGCGCCACTTCCCGCGCCGCAATCGGATCATCGCTGGCCTCGCCCTCGGCGTCGTCGTAGTGGAGGCGGCGCTGCGATCCGGCAGCCTGATCACGGCCCGTCTCGCCCAGGAGGCGGGACGCGAACTATTCGCCGTCCCGGGTTCGCCGCTCGACCCGCGCTCACGGGGCGCGAATGACCTGATCCGCCAGGGTGCACACCTCACCGAAACGGCGCAGGACGTGTTGGACAACCTGCCCGACCACCCCTCCCGCGAGGGACTGGCCCGAGTCCCGCTGTTCGCGCGTGGCCCCTCCCCAGGCCTCGCCGAACCGGCGCCGGACTGGCAAGAACCTATTGAGACCGCCGAGGATCTCGTGAAAGCACACCGACAAGTCATTGATCTCCTTGGTACTTCTCCAACGGCCGTTGACGATGTCGTACGGCGCTGCCAGTTCTCTGCGGCTGCGGTCATGGCGGTACTGCTGGAGTTGGAGCTTGCCGGCCGGATAGAAACGCTGCCGGGGAGCCGGGTGGCACTGCTGCCGGGCACCGCATTTTAGGTTGCCAAGGACCAGTATGTCAGACGTCGTCGTCGTCGAATCCCCAGCCAAGGCCAAGACCATCAACCGCTATCTCGGTGGCGGCTACACGGTCTTGGCCAGCCTGGGCCACGTGCGCGATCTGCCGCCGAAGGATGGCTCGGTGCGCCCAGAGCAGGACTTTGCGATGGACTGGCAGTCCGATCAGCGCGGTGAAAAGCAGGTCGGCGCCATCGCCAAGGCCCTGAAGGGCGCCAGCACGCTCTATCTCGCCACCGACCCCGATCGCGAGGGCGAGGCGATCTCCTGGCACGTCAGGGCGATGTTGGCCGACAAGAAGGCGCTGAAGGGCGTCAAGGTCCGCCGCATCACGTTCAATGAGATCACACGCAGTGCTGTCCGCGCCGCGATGGCGGCTCCGCGGGATCTCGATCAGCCGCTGATCGAGGCCTACTTGGCCCGCCGCGCACTCGACTATCTGGTTGGATTCACGCTCTCGCCAGTGCTCTGGCGCAAGTTGCCTGGCAGCCGGTCGGCTGGTCGCGTGCAGTCGGTCGCACTCCGGCTGGTTTGCGAGCGCGAGGCCGAAATCGAGGCGTTCCGTGCCCGCGAATACTGGACGGTGGAGGCCGACTTCACCACTCCGGGCGGCGCCCCGTTCACTGCGCGGCTGACTCACCTCGAAGGCAAGAAGCTTGAGCAGTTCGACCTGCCGAACGAGGAGCAGGGGCTGCGCGCGAAGAGGCTGGTCGAGGCCGGCCGGTTCCATGTCGGCGTGGTGGAAAAGAAGCGCGTCCGGCGCCACCCGTACGCCCCGTTCACCACCTCGACGTTGCAGCAGGAGGCATCGCGCAAGCTGGGCTTCGGTGCGCAGCAGACCATGCGACTGGCACAGCAGCTCTACGAGGGTGTGGAGCTCGACGGCGAAACGGTCGGCCTGATCACGTATATGCGGACTGACGGCGTGCAGATGGCACGCGAAGCGATCGCCGCGATCCGCGACCATGTCGGCGCCACCTATGGCAGCAATTACCTGCCATCGGCACCGCGCGAGTACCAAAGCCGCATCAAGAACGCTCAGGAGGCGCACGAGGCGATTCGCCCGACCGATGTCTCGCACACGCCCGACAGTGTTGCGCGCTTCCTCTCTAACGATCAGCGCCGGCTATACGAGCTGATCTGGAAGCGGGCGGTGGCGTCACAGATGCAGTCTGCCGAGCTCGATCAGGTCAGCGTCGACGTGACTGACGGCAAGGGCACCACGCTGCGCGCTACCGGTTCGGTCATCGCGTTCGATGGATTCCTCAAGCTGTATCGCGAGGATACTGACGACGCGACCGAGGAGGAGGACAGCCGCATGCTGCCGCCGATGGCGGAGCGCGATCCGCTTGGCCTCGGCGACGTGACAGCGACGCAGCACTTCACCCAGCCGCCGCCGCGCTATTCGGAGGCAAGCCTGGTGAAGAAGATGGAGGAGCTCGGCATCGGCCGACCTTCCACCTACGCGTCTATCCTGTCTGTGCTGCAGGACCGCAAATATGTCCGATTAGAGAAACGGCGCTTCATCCCGGAGGACAGGGGACGGTTGGTCACCGCCTTCCTGGTGAGCTTTTTCGAGCATTACGTCGATACCGGCTTCACCGCCTCGATGGAGGAGAAGCTCGATGACATCGCCGGCGGTAATGTCGAATGGCGGGCGATGCTGCGTGCGTTCTGGGAAGAGTTCTCGCACGCCGTCTATCAGACGAAGGACCTCAAGATCAGCGACGTGATTGCCGCTCTGGACGAGGACCTTGGGCCGCACTTCTTTCCGACGCGCGAGGACGGCAGCGATGCCCGCGCCTGTCCCGCCTGTGGCAATGGGAGGCTGGGCCTGAAGCTGGGTCGATACGGCAGCTTCATCGGCTGTTCGAATTATCCGAACTGTCAGTACACGCGGCGGCTGGCGATCGAGAACGGCGACGACCAGGGGGAGACACTGAAGGAGGGCATGCGTGTCCTTGGCCAGCACCCCGACAGTGGTGAGGAGATCACCGTTCGCCGCGGCCCTTACGGCTTGTATGTGCAGCAGGGCGAGAACGGCGAGACCAACGGAAAGAAGTCGAAGCCGCGTCGGACCGCGTTGCCACGAGGGATGGATGGCGAGCAGATCACCCTGGAGCAGGCGCTCGGTCTTCTGTCATTGCCGCGGGTCATTGGCATTCATCCCGAAACCAGCGAAGCGATCGAGGCGGGCATCGGCCGGTTCGGTCCTTATGTGCGCATGGGCGCGGTCTTTGGCTCGCTCGATCGCGACGATGACGTGCTGGCGATCGGCATCAACCGCGCAGTGGACCTGATCGCGCGTAAGATGGCTAGCGTGCGAACCCTTGGACCGCACCCGGCGAATCAGGAATTGGTAGCGGTGCGCAAGGGCCGCTTCGGTCCTTATGTCCAGCACGGTAAGATGGTAGCCAACCTGGCGCGTGGCGTGATGATGGACGAGATCACACTGGACGAGGCAGTGGCGCTGCTGAAGGAGAAGGGCAAGCAACTCCGCCCGCGAGGTGCGGCCGGGCGGCGCGGACGCGGTGCAGCGACGAAGCCTGAGGCCGCCGCACCCGAACCAGGGGCGCCGGCATCGCGCAAGGCCAAGCCCGCCGCCAAACGGCGCGGCACAAGAGCCAAGCGCGCCACACCGAAGAAGGCGGCCGCGAAGGCGCCGGCGAAGAAGAAGGCGGCGGCGCGCGCTCGGAAGCCAACAGCACCACGGAGATAATCTGAGACGTCCCCTCCCCTCGCCCCCCTCCCGCAAGGGGAGGGGGAGGAGCGCCAATACTCCCCCTCCCCTTGCGGGAGGGGGGCGGGGGGAGGGGGCGGTACCAAGGCGTTCGTCTGAACGCACCGTCATCGTCGTCATCACCGGCACCGATCCGGATGGTGACGCAATCGCCCGGCCTGCAACTTGGGACTCCGCGAACGGCCCGCCACCGATGATCCTTATGGCGCCTGAGGAGCGCGGCCGACCGGCACTGGCTCCCGGCGAGCGCGTACTGGCACGCCTAAAGCCGGCCGGCCCAGGCCGCTATGAGGGCCGCACGGTCCGCCGCCTTTCGGGGGCACCAGTCCGTGTCCTCGGCATTTATCGGCACGGCCGCATCGTCCCGACCGACCGGCGTGCGAAGGCGGAATGGGTTGTTCCGCCTGGTGAAGAGGGCGGTGCCAACCCGGGCGAGATCGTGCTCGCAGAACCGCTGCCGCACGACCGCCTGGGCCTGAAGCCAGCCCGCATCATCGAGCGCCTCGGTGCGATGGGCGACGCCCGCTCAGTCAGCCTGATCGCTATCCATACGCACGACATCCCACAGGAATTTCCCTCCGCCGCGCTGGACGAGGCCGAACGCGCCGACGCCACGCCGCTTGGCCGGCGCACCGACCTGCGTGACGTCCCGCTGGTCACCGTCGACGGTGAGGACGCGCGTGACTTCGACGACGCCGTGTTCGCCGCACCCGACGGAGCGGGCTTCCGCCTGATCGTCGCGATTGCCGACGTCGCGCACTATGTCCGCCCGGGATCAGCGCTGGACCACGCGGCGCGGACCCGCGGCAACAGCGTCTATTTCCCGGACCGTGTCGTGCCTATGCTGCCCGAGGCGTTGTCCAACGGCTGGTGCAGTCTGCGGCCGAAAGAGGACCGTGGCTGCCTGTTCGTCGAACTCCATATCGACGCGCATGGCCGCAAGACCTCCCACCGCTTCGGCCGCGGCCTGATGCTCAGCACGGCCAGGCTCACTTACGAAGGCGTGCAGCGGGCCCGCGATGCCGGCGATAACCGATATGCGCATCTGTTTGCGGCATACCGCGCCCTGCTGGCCGCCCGCACGGCGCGCGGCACGCTCGATCTCGACCTGCCGGAGCGCCGGATCGCGCTCGACAGCGATGGTGTTGTGCGCGACGTCGCGCCGCGGCGGCGTCTCGACAGCCACCGTCTGATCGAGGAATTCATGGTCCTCGCCAATGTCGCCGCCGCAGAGGAACTCGAGCGACGTCATCAACCGGCGATGTATCGCATCCACGCCCCGCCTTCCGACGAAAAGCTTGCGTCGCTGCGTGACTTTCTGCACGGGTTCGGTATCTCGCTGCCACCTGGCGATCAGGTGCATCCGCGCGATCTCGACCGTGTGCTGCGCCGCGTCGAGGGCACGCCGGCAGCTCCGCTGGTCAACGAGGTCATGCTGCGTAGCCAATCGCAGGCGGAATACAGTCCCGACAATATCGGCCATTTCGGCCTTGCCCTGCCACGCTATGCGCATTTCACCAGCCCGATCCGCCGCTACGCCGATCTGCTGGTGCATCGCGCGCTGATCCGGGGCCTGCGGCTAGGTGAGGGTGCCCTCGCCGCGGACGAAGCTGCACGCTTCCCTGATACCGCGTTGCACATCACGTCGACCGAACGCCGAGCACAACTCGCCGAGCGCGACGCAATCGACCGTTACCTGGCTGCCTATATGGCAGACAAAGTTGGGGCGAATTTCACTGCGCGAATTTCTGGTGTGACGCGATTCGGACTTTTCGTCACAGTCGTCGAAAGCGGCGCAAGCGGGCTCGTTCCGGTGCGCTCGCTGCCTGACGATTTCTGGCAGCATGATGAAAGGGAGCAGACCCTGACAGGACGTCGGACCCGCCTCGCGTTTCGCCTGGCTCAGGAGGTCGACGTCCGGCTCGCGGAAGCGAGTCCGGTCACTGGCGGCCTCGTGTTCCACATTCTGCAAGGTGTGCCAGATCGCCGCCGCGGCCGACAGCAGAAGGGGGTGCGATCCAGACCCAGGTGATCCGCATCGGCACCCTGTTCGTTTTGTTGCTGATCGCTCCCGCGCACGCCCAAACTGTCGCCGCTCCTCCCGGCTTCGACCCGCATCTCGTCGCCGATGTCTATGCCACAGCGCTCGCCTTCATGGCTCCGCGCACATTGGAGCCAGTGCCAGTCTCGCAGCTTACCGTTTGGGGGCTCCGCGGGCTGACCGCTCTGGATTCCGAGCTGACGGCGCAGCTGAGTGACGGCAAGCTTCGCCTCACCCAGCGAGACCGCGTCATAGCAACGCGACCGGCGCCCACCGAAGCCGACATCAACGGCTGGGCGGATGCTGCCGCGGATCTTGCCCTGGCCGCCGCCGGCACGTCCTTACCAGTCCGCAGGGGCGGTACGCAGGCCGTCGTGCAGAACTTCTTCGACGAGTTGTTCAACCACCTTGATGTGTACTCTCGCTATGTACCGCCGCACGAGGCCAAACAGGATCGCGAGCGCCGCGTGGGTCAGGCAGGAACCGGGCTCCATCTCATCCGGCGCGGATCTGTGATCGTGGTGGACGCGGCTGTCGCCGACGGACCCGGTGCTGTCGCCGGTATCCGGCCTGGCGACACAATCCTGTCGGTCGATGGCCGTTCCGCACGGGGCAAGGACGCCACGACCGTGATGAGTTGGATGGCCGGTCCGGAAGCGACCTCGCTTACGATCGCCTGGCGCAGCCACGATGGACGCGCTCACTCAATCGGCATTGAGCGCGCCATAGTCCCACCGGAGACCGTGTTCGTGGAGCGAACCGGCGACCTGATGCTGATCCAGATCACCGAGTTCAACCGCACTACCGACAGTCACTTGGCGGAGGCCATCGGGCAGGGAATCGCCGGCGCGCGTCCGCCCGCAGGCATCATCCTGGACCTGCGTGGCGACCGCGGCGGGCTGCTCCGCCAGGCGGTGAGCGCGGCCGATACGCTGCTGCCAGCCGGGATTGTGACCATGACCGTCGGGCGCGAT
>Ga0070710_10001551_pt1 | contig 10859 bp, 9 predicted proteins | sample LARL52metaG_FD_65454 | JGI IMG/M metagenome (GOLD analysis project Ga0070710, IMG submission 65454) | Corn, switchgrass and miscanthus rhizosphere microbial communities from Kellogg Biological Station, Michigan, USA - LAR L5-2 metaG | ecosystem: Host-associated > Plants > Roots > Rhizosphere ... | reverse complement strand
TCGGCGGTTCCAAGTCGGCCACTTTGCCGTTGCTGTCGAGTGGAGGCACACGATCGAGCAGGGGATATTGGGTTGGTTGATCTGCTGCAACGACCGGTAGCCGCTTCATTCTCTGCCGTGCCAGTTCGGCGTAATAGAAGTTGCGATAGCGATCGGAAAGTTTCTGATAAAATGCGCGCGCCATCGCGGGCTGATTGTCTTCCTCCGCCAGGCGCGCCCGCCAGTAGAGCGCGGCGGGAGTTTCCGCACCCGTGGGATACAGCGCAATCTGTTCTTCGAAAGCTTTTCTTGCGTCCTCGTTGCGTCCCTGGCGCAGGGTTAGCCACGCGGCCTTCCAGTGGACATAGGAAGCGCGCGGGCCGTTGGGAAAGCGCTGCTGCGATTCGCGGAAGGCATCGAGCGCCTGGTCGTACTCGTGGTGCACCAGATGCAGGTTGGCAACGGAAAGCAAAGCCTGCTCGAGCCACGGACTGGCCGGAGCCGCCTGCCGCAACTCATCCACTGAGCGGTAAAAAACATCGTTGTCGCTGGCGGCGAATGCAACCTGGCCGATCAGGTAGAGACGCTGTGCATTTTCTTCTCCGCTGAGCGGCGCGAGCGAGCCGAGAAACTGTTTCGCATCCCGATTCTTGCCGCTGCGGCGAAGCGCATCCGCCAGTGCAAGCTGTATGGCGGACTTCTGCTCCGGAGCGCTTTGAGTTACCAGACTTCGATACTCCTCCACCGCATCGGCATAGCGGCGTTTCGCCATCAGCGCGTCCGCGCGGGTCTTGAGTTGAACCGTGCTGGGCGGGGGGGCGGAGGGAAGTTTTTTCAACTCGGCATAGGCCGCATCCGCCTCGGTGCTGGCCGGCATGGTGTAATAAATATTTTCGAAGACTTCAGCAGCCTTTACGATCTGGCCGGAAGCAGCGTAGGCGCGTCCCAGGGCAAATTCCAGATCAGATCGGACTGGAGTGCGGGCTTGCTCCAATAGAGTCACTGCTTCCGCCGGCTGTCCCTCCAGCTGTAGCGCATCCGCATAACTGATCGCGGCGTCACGCAAGAGCAGGGAATCGGGATGCGCCTTGGGGAAGTCGGCCAGGTTGGCCAACGCTTCCGCCGTGCGCCCGGTTTGCATGTAGGCGCTGCCGAGGTAGTAGTCGACATAATCGCCCAGATCGCCGGCGTTGACCTTGGCCCGATTCAACGGATCGATGGCCTTGGCATAATCACGATCGAGCACATGTGCGTACCCGAGCACCAGCCAGGCCAGCGCTCCGGCGTCTTCTTTGGCGTGAGTTCGAGCGTAGTTTTGCACTCCGGCATACGCGGGTAGAGAGCGATCCTGCAGAAGCTGTTGCGCCATGGGACGCAAACTGGCGGACGCTACAAAGGCCTGCCGCATCCGCCGGACTCGCGGCGAAATCGGGCGTGGCTTGCGGGTATTCGCGTAATGACGTTTGGCGGTGCTGGTGGCGGGCTTCTTAGCCGCCGGAGCTTTCGCAGCAGGAGTCTTGTTCGCATCCGCGACCTTGCCAGCTGCCGCAGGAACTTTGGGAGCGGGCTGGGGCGGAGCCGGCAAATCCTGAAAGACAGGTGGCGTCGCCGCCTCTGCCGAGGGAAGCAGAACGCCGAACCAGCCGCAAAGGACCACGGCTGCCAGTACCCGACACCACTGCGAACCTGATTGCACTACGTTTGCTTTGCCCCGAGACACGCGATACGCAGATCTACCGCAAGACCTAGCGGTGGAAATTTGAACCCATGATGGAAGCGTCATCCTCAGCCAGACTGCGGACCAATTCGTTGTGAAAATAATCGCCGCTAGCTGCGGCAGTGTTGCCATACCGCTTCTGAAAAGTACCGCGACTTTTGTCGATGTCTTCCTTTAAGCGATCGTACAAATCTTTATGGCGGCGTCCCTCCGCGACTTTTGCCTGGTTGTAGAGCTTGATCTCATCGACCAGCAGGCGGGCGAATCTTTGCGCCTTGCGATGGACGTCAGCGTCTTCCGCCGACATCCCCGCCCAGGGGTCAGCCGCCGCGGCCGGAGCCGCCGCGCTGGCATGCGCCGAAGGCACCTCCACCACCTCTGCGGGTGCTGGAACACTGGCGGGCACATGCAGGGGAGCGTGACCCGCGAACGGATCAGAAAACGAGGAGACAGTTTGCACCGGCGGGGGTGGAGGCGGAGCTTCGGCCCGGCTGGTCATCGTGATATCTTCCTTGGCAGCCACCTGTTTGCGAAGCGAAACCACTTCCAGCCACGCGCTGGTTGCAATCAGGAGCAGTTCCAACGAGGACGATTCCAACTTGCCGCTGTCGCCCCCATCGGCATACACCAGCGCCGCCACTTTTTCCTTGAGGGTCAGCGGCAACACCAGCACCTGTTCGTTAGCCGGTCCACCGAACTGTTGCACGAAGCGCCTGCCCATTTCCGCGATGTTGCCCGGCGTGGCCACCCGGTTCTGGTAGGTGTGGGCCACGGGTCCTGCGCTCAAATCGAGAGAAAAATCCTTGACGGCTTCGTCCTCGCCGAAACCCCGCGACTGCCATCCCGACGCAGCGCCAGCCTTCACCACAAACAGTGCGATGCGCGCACAATATCCGCTGCCTGAGTCCAGCAGCGCCCGCAAGATTTCCTTCTGCGTGGAACCCGCATGAATGTTGGAGACCGCAAGAACCAGTGAGCTGGAGTCTTCCGCCGCCCGGGCAGGAGCGGCGCTCACCGGCGCCGGAAGCGCTTTCAGCACCTGCTGCACAATTTGCGTTTGCAAGGGAGGGATTTGCGCCTGAAACGCGTGCGCCACGGCTTGCTCCACGAGCTGCCGCATCTCGTTCTGTTTCTTTTCCGCCATCGTCCCCTTGACACTCGATCCGGACACCGCCCAGTTTTGATTCTAAGTGCTGATTATACGGTACTTGTGGGACCGCCCCACAGTACGTCGGGACGTGTTCGACCGCGTGCCGAGTGTCTCTTTGACTCTATCGCAAACCTGCCGTCGCGCAAAACCTCAAAGCGATTGGGCAAACACTATGGTTACCAAGTAGAATAACAGTTCACTTTTCGGAACCGCGGCTTGTGAGCCGCAAAATACTGCATCGCCGAGACAATGGGAGCCATCCAAAACAAACTAGAAGGGCCTGTTACCGATGAACTGACCCTGGTGCAGGCGGCCAAGAAGGGCGACGACTCTTCCTTTGAGGAGTTGGTTCGCCGTTATGACCGCAACGTTTTTCGGATTGCGCAACACATCACGCAGAACCGCGAGGATGCGGAGGACGTGGTGCAGGAAGCGTTCCTGAAGGCGTACAGCAACCTGGCGAAGTTTCAGGAGCAGTCCAAGTTTTACACCTGGCTGGTGCGCATCGCCGTCAACGAAGCGTTGATGAAGTTGCGACGCAAGAAGCCGGAGCGAACGGTTTCACTCGACGAAGACATCAAGACGGAAGATGATTCTCTTCCCCGTGAGATTGCCGATTGGAGCCCGAACCCCGAGCAGCAGTATACGCAGGCGGAGTTGAGGGAGATTTTAAGCAAGACGATCCAGGGCCTTCCTCCCGGCTTCCGGACCGTATTTGTACTGAGAGACGTTGAGGGACTTTCGACCGAAGAGACCGCGGCTGCCCTGGAATTGAGCGTGCCCGCTGTTAAATCGCGGCTGTTGCGGGCCCGCCTGCAGCTTCGCGAGCGGTTGGGAAGGTTCTTCCAGAAACGCGAGAGTGGAGATGGCAACCAGTGAAATGCTCTGAGTTTTTGCACGAGCTGACAAATTATTTGGACGGCGTCCTCGACGAACCTACAAAAGTCGAGTTGGAGAATCATCTTTCCTGGTGCCACAACTGTTACGTCGTCTGTGATACCACCAAGAAGACCATTGAGATTTACCGCGACTCTCAACTCTACGAACTGCCCGAAGACCTTCGTTCCCGCCTCCGATCCGCCATCATGACCAAATGCCAGCAGCATAAGAAGCGCGGGCCCGAGCGTGCATAGGTTTTACGACTTGTAGATTTGACAGCAACCTCTCGACCCCTTCCCTCCATCGCATATAATGACTTCCAAGCCTCGGGGTGTCGCATGCTGGATATTCGGAGTACGACCCTTCTACCCCTTTCTCTCTTGCTCCTGCCTTTCCTGGCTGTCGGTCAGGCGGTCAATCCGGTTACTCCAGGAAATTCATCGCCTTCGGGATCAGGTGTAAAACAGGGGGGCGATCAAGCGGTTGCATCACCGGCGGCGCCAATTCCTCGCGATGCCCCTCGCATGTCGAAGCAGACTCATTATGAAATCATCCGCGACTTTGAAACCCAGTTGGTTTACGCGCGGACAGCCTTTCCCATGGGCGCAAAAGGGCTTCGTCTGAGAGAGGGTGTACTTTCTCCCAACGGGGAAGAATTGCGGCAATCGCTTGCGCTGTGGGGTCCGTCGGTGAAAGCCGGTGATCCAGCCCACATTTCATTCGTGCAGATTAAAGACGATCACATCCATTTCGAAATCAATGGCGGACCGGTGCATCGCAAGAAGTGGTACCAGCATATTGAAGTGTCCGGCGCGGGCGGAGCCGTGCCCATGACCCAGAATGATCCGCAAAATAACCCGCACGGTTCATTCGTGGATGTTTACTTCGACAGGTATGTTCCCGAGATGACGGCGCAGCAGTTGCGTGACTTGCTGGTTCCCGTGCTCGATTTTAATGCCCGGAGTAAAGAGCAAGCCTACCTGGATACTGTGCCTCCCAAGGTGAAAGAAGCGATTCAGGCGCATCATGTGCTGGTGGGGATGAACCAGGACATGGTGCTCCATGCCAAGGGCAAACCGCCAAAGAAGGTCCGCGAGCGGGAGGGAGAGAACGACTACGAAGAATGGATTTACGGTGATCCTCCGGCGGATGTCGATTTCGTGCGCATCGTCGGAGACGAGGTGGTGCGCGTCGAGACCATGAAAGTGGGCGGCGAGAAAATCGTGCGCACGGAAAAAGAAATCATCCTGGAACAGCCGGAGCGCGAAGCGAAGAAAGAACCGGAGGTACGCCCGGCGAACGCCCCAACGCTACGCCGTCCGGGAGAAGATGCCGACGATGTGCCCAAGCCGGCAAACGGAACCGCGCCGCTGCCTCTGCCGCCGCCCGATTCTCCGCAACCTCCGGGTGGTGGCCCGGGCCAGCTCAGAGCGGCACGTTAACGATATCTCCGCCCTCCGCGAGCGTTCTCCGCGACTCCGCTTCAGTTCTTTGCTGCCGGCTCGTCTCGAACTCCACAGCGTCGGCTACGATAGAATCACTGCGTGCCTGCCGCCATCCACTGCCGCGACCTGCGCAAGACCTACGACGGCAAGGTCGAAGCCGTGCGCGGGCTGAGCCTCGAAATTCAAGCTGGCGAATGCTTCGGCCTTCCGGCCCCAACGGGGCAGGGAAGACGACGACCATCGAGATTCTCGAAGGCTTGCTTGAACCCACCTCTGGAAGATTCCTCATCGTAGAGGCATAGTGGAATGTAAAGTGGCGGGACTCTTTAGCCACAGCCGCCAAGGGTGACGCGAAGCAACAAGGGCGACAACACGCAAACCTTTCGCAGTATAGGCGGCATCCTTCCAAGCTCTCACCTGGGAATTGGAAATCGGGGAAACTGGTGGCTTTTGGAAGCGACACACGGATGTTTCAAGGGACCGACGTCGCTAGGGCGAGCGCATGGGAGTAGGGGTGCCGTTGACCACAGCGATGCGATATTGTACGAGGCGGCATTTACCGGGGAGGAAAGGTATGCAGAAAAAAGAAGTCCTGGTTGTTGCGAGCCGTGCGCTCGCCCTGCTCTTCGGTGTGTGGGCACTAAGCGAGGCCTCCTATTTACCTGAAAGCCTGCATTCGTTCCTCCGCTACATCAACCACGAGCCTGGCTCGTCGCCTGCGATTCAGTATTGGCGGCACTACTATCTCATCAGGCTAGGCTTTCTTGTTACTAGGGTGGTTGGGTTCTCCCTTGTGGCTCGGTGGCTTTACAAAGGCGGGCCGGAGGTCGAACAGCTTCTATCCGAATCCTCATCTCAGGAACAGTCGGCTTAAACTGATCGCAGTGATCTCGAACCCAAACATCCAGTAGAATCGCTCGAATGCCTGCCGCCATTCACTGCCGCGACCTGCGCAAGACCTACGACGGCAAGGTCGAAGCCGTGCGCGGCCTGAGCCTGGAGATTCAAACCGGCGAATGCTTCGGCTTGCTCGGTCCTAACGGAGCAGGGAAAACGACGACCATCGAGATCCTCGAGGGCCTGCTCGAACCGACTTCTGGCGAGGTTTCGATTCTGGGCCACTCCTGGCGCGAGAACGCCCGCGAGATGCGCGAGTGGCTTGGCATTTCTCTGCAAGAGACGCGGCTTTCCGAAAAACTTACCGTCCACGAAACCGTCGAATTGTTTGCCAGCTTCTATCGCGAGCCGCGCTCGACGGACGAAGTACTGGATGAACTACAGCTCACCGAGAAGGCCGACGCCTGGGTAGGCAAGCTTTCCGGCGGACAGCGCCAACGCCTGGCGGTGGCGACGGCGTTGGTATGTAATCCGAAAATTCTCTTTCTCGACGAGCCTACGACGGGTCTTGATCCCCAAAGCCGCCGCCAGTTGTGGGACATCATTCGCGCGTTCCAGCGCGATGGAGGCACGGTGTTACTGACCACTCACTACATGGATGAGGCCGAACGCCTCTGCGATAAGCTCGCGATTGTCGATCACGGGCAGATCATTGCCGAAGGTTCGCCTTCCAGCTTGATTGAGAAACTGGGCGGGCACCACGTAGTGGAGTTTGCAGTTGGCGAGAATTCCGACGGAGCTACACTGGAAGCATGGCGCGCTCTGCCCAGCGTCGAGTCAGTTCGCGAGGATGACGGCATGGTTGCGCTTAGCGTAAGAGAGCCGCACCTGACAATTCCAGCGCTGCTGGAAGCCGTCGGGAGGCAGGGAAGCGCCCTGCAACATCTGACTACACGACAGGCCAGTTTGGAAGATGTGTTTGTGCGATTGACTGGCCGGCACTTGCGGGAAGATTGAGATGAAAGGTAAAAAAATGAACGGCACCATGACGGGACGTTTTCGCTCCATTGTTAGTCTGATGGGAATCGCGGCTGCGATGCTAGGCGGACAATATCTTGCGGCGGAGGCTCCGGCGGCTGACTCTGGAAAGGATTTTCCTCCGCTGGAAGCGTGGAAGAATGCGGTTGTCGCGGGCCACGCGGCGGCCTTGAAAGCGATCTACAGCACTGATCCGGTGGCACATGTTATGGCGAACGGCGTCGTGACCAGCACCGATGCAGATATCAGCTTCTGGCTGGGCTTGAAGGCGCAAAGCATCAAATGGGAAACGGTTGCCGTGCTTGATCGGCCCTGGGGCACGAGCGTTGTCTTCAAAGCCGAAGCGCAGTTGCAGAATGGCCAGACTCTCAGCATCACCGACGGCCAAGGTTGGAAGAGGCAGGGGGAACAGTGGCAACTGATCAGCGTGGAGCGAGCCGATGCCCCTCACCTGAAGCAACCGTCTGACATGAACAAGAATATTTATCCTGCGGATGCGGACGCGCACGCCGAGATCAAAGCCGCAGAAGCGAAGGCCGCAGCCGGACACAAGCGCGTGCTGCTGGTCTTCGGCGCGAACTGGTGTTATGACTGCCACGTGCTGGACCTGGCGTTTCATCGCGCTGATTTCGCCTCGGTGATGGCGGGCTATGAAGTGGTCCATATAGATCTTGGCGTCGATGAAAAGAAGAATGCCGACATCGTGAAACAGTTCGATGCGACCCTCGACAAAGGTATTCCCGTGCTGACTGTGGCCGAGAGCGACGGCAAAGTAGTGGTCAGCCAGAAAAACGGCGAGTTCGAGGATGCACGTTCGCTGACGCCACAAGTGCTGCTGGAATTCCTGAAGAAGTGGAAGCCAGCGACACGGTAGAGGGAGCCTTCAGCTTCCATGCCGTTTGTCTTCCCGAGCGCAGCGAGGGACCTTGGTTTTGGTCGGCTGCGCCGCGGCTTCAGGTAAAGAACGATCCCGCGCTGCGTTCGGGATGACAACATGAGTGCGTGGCAGTCGGACCGAGTAATCAAGTTATGAGCGTCGCATACCAAACTCCGCGGAAAGAAGGAAGTCCAAAGGGAAAGCCCGCGCCCAAGAGAAACGGCCGCTGGTCAGGATACCTCCACCTTCTTATGGCGCGCATGCGGGAGTTGCAACGCGAGCCCGAAGTGGTGTTCTGGGTGTTCGTGTTTCCCCTGCTGCTGGCCACGGGGCTGGGCATCGCCTTCCGCAACAAGCCCGCCGACGCATCTTCCGTCGCGATCGTAACCGGAGCAGGCGCCCAGAACACTGAGGCGCTGCTGCAACGATCTCCGCAGCATTCGTCTTTCAAGATTGATTTGCTCGATGGCGACGCAGCGCGAAAAGGTTTCCGCCTGGGGAAGTACGATCTTGTGATCGAACCCGACGGCGCTGGAGGCGTGCGCTATCGCTACGATCCCGCGCGCCCGGAGAGCGTTCTCGCCCGGGCTGCAGCGAATGACGCCCTGCAGGCGGCGGCAGGCCGCAAAGATGTGGTTGCAACCGCGCTCGTGACATCTTCCGAGCCGGGCTCCCGCTACATCGATTTTCTAATTCCCGGACTGTTGGGAATGAACCTGATGAACTCCGGCATGTGGGGAATTGGATTCGCTCTCGTCGATATGCGGCAACGCAAACTGCTTAAGCGCTTCGTCGGTACTCCCATGCGCCGGGGAGACTTTCTGCTGGCTCTGCTCTCGAGCCGCCTGGTGCTGATGCTCATCGAAATCGGACTGCTCCTAACCCTGGGTGTCATCGTGTTCCACATGAAAGTTTTGGGATCGATCTTCGCAATCGTTTTCCTAGGTGCCATGGGGGCGATATGTTTCGGAGGAGTCGGCCTGCTGACTGCCAGCCGCGCCCAGAAAATTGAGAGCGTAAGCGGACTTATGAACCTTGTCATGATGCCGATGTGGATTTTCTCGGGAGTGTTCTTTTCCTATGAGCGCTTTCCTGTGGTGATCCAACCGCTGATCAAGGTGCTGCCACTGACGGCTCTGAACGATGCGCTGCGGGCAAGCATTCTGGAAGGGACACCGCTGATTCATCAGTGGCCGCGCTTGCTTGTGATGGGGCTGTGGGGTGGAATCTCGTTCGTGCTGGCGCTGAAGTGGTTTCGGTGGACTTAATAGTTGCCGAAGCTTGGCCTCGTCCGCAAGATTTGGGAGAAGTTACGAACGAGGCCGGCTGCGGTGCTTGCGAAAGCATTTCTATTTACGTCTTGACTAGCTTGGCGGCAGCCTTGCGGACTTTGGCCCAGCGTAGCCTCTGCGCTTCGGCAATTCTCCTGCGGGCATCTTTGCTCAAGGTACGGCCTGTGGTCTTGAGTTTTTTCCCGCCGGCATGACCGAGAGCATCGAGTGCTTTCCCTACTTGTCCCATTTCTCTTTGGAGACGGGAGTACTCTTTCCGCAGGGAAGCAACCACTTTGTTCATCATCATTAATACCCCCTTGCAGGTAAAGGTAACACGAGAGGGCGGCAATGAAGAGTACTTAGTGAGCAGTTATGTTGATACCGGGGTCCCGCGACTCTAATGTGGGATGCAGTTGCGGGGCGGGAACAGAGTATCCTTGGCCTGCCCGTGGTCAATTAACTAGTGTCTATAGTAGATAAGAAACGCGGCGCCTGCCGGGCTTTCGTAGCTTGCTCGAAAGCATACGCCAGCCGGATAAGAGTCGGTTCGCTCCAGGCACGCCCGAAGAAGGAAACTCCCACCGGCAGGCCGGAAATAAATCCAGCGGTCACATTAATGTTGGGATACCCGGCGACTGCCGCGGCATTTGAGCTGCCCCCGGAAAAATGATCTCCGGTCACCAAATCGGTGATCCATGCCGGGCCGCCCGTGGGCGCCACGATGGCGTCCAGATGAAACTTATCCATGGTGGCATCGATGCCCTCAGTGCGGGCAAGCTGGTGGTTTTTCGCAATAGCATCCAGATAGGCTTTCTCGGTAAGCGGACCTTTCGCCTCGGACTTCACGAATAAGTCCTGGCCAAAATAGGGAAGTTCCTTAGGACGGTTACGCTCGTTGAAATCGATAATCTCCTTCAAGCTACGAACCGGAGCATTGGGACCCAGGCGCGCAAGGTATGCGTTGAGGTCCGCTTTCAGTTCGTACATGAAGATCAATAGTTCGCTTTCATCGAACTTACCCAGCGTTCCTATGTCAGCCGGATCAACCAGCGTGGCCCCTTGCTTCTTCATGGCATCGAGGGATTGTTCCATAAGTGCGTCGACGGAGTCGCTGAAGCCAAAATATTTTCGTGCCACGCCGATGCGTGCTCCCTTGAGCCCGTTGGGATCGCAAAACTGGGTGTAGTCGGTATAGGATTTGCCCGCACTGGCGGCGGTCGCCGGGTCTCCTGGATCGACCCCCGTCAATACCCCCAGCAGAGCCGCCGCATCACGCAGGGTGCGGCACATCGGCCCGGCACCGTCTTGCGTATGTGAGATCGGAATAATTCCGCTGCGGCTCACCAGGCCAACCGTAGGCTTGATTCCGGCCAACCCGTTCGAGGACGATGGGCATACGATCGAGCCGTCGGTCTCCGTGCCGATTCCCACAGCAGCCAGGTTGGCGGAGATTCCCGCGCCCGTGCCGGAACTCGAGCCGCAGGGATTGCGGTCCAGCGCATACGGATTTCTCGTAAGCCCGCCGCGGCCGCTCCATCCGCTGGTGGAGTGGCTGGAGCGGATATTTGCCCATTCGCTGAGATTGGTCTTGCCCAGAATCACTGCGCCAGCACTGCGCAGTTTTTGCGCGACCATGGAATCCTGCAGCGGCTTAGAGCCGACC
>Ga0070710_10001549_pt1 | contig 10861 bp, 9 predicted proteins | sample LARL52metaG_FD_65454 | JGI IMG/M metagenome (GOLD analysis project Ga0070710, IMG submission 65454) | Corn, switchgrass and miscanthus rhizosphere microbial communities from Kellogg Biological Station, Michigan, USA - LAR L5-2 metaG | ecosystem: Host-associated > Plants > Roots > Rhizosphere ... | reverse complement strand
CGAGCAGCGCGACCGCTTCGTGCTCACTTCGCACGCGCGCCCCGATGGTGACGCTATCGGCTCGGCCCTGGCCTGTTGCCAGATCCTTCGCGGCATGGGCAAGCAGGCCGACGTCGTGCTGCACGATGGCGTGCCGCGCATCTATCGCTCGCTCCCCTTCGCCGATCAGGTATTGCAGGCTGATCGTGTTCTCGGCAACTACGAAGCTGCGATCATTCTAGAATGCGACAGCATCCATCGCACCCGCCTCGAAGGTCTCGAAGACCGCTTTCTGATCAGCATCGATCACCACGTGAGCGGCCGTCCCTTCGCCCATGTGAACTGGATCGATCCCAAAGCTGTAGCCACCGGCGAGATGGTTTTTCGCCTGGCGCGGGAAGCGGGAACGCCATTCTCTCCCGAGATCGCCACCTGCCTCTACACCGCGCTGATGACCGACACCGGCTCATTTATGTTTCAAGGAACGAACGAACACACTTTTGCCCTGGCGCGCGAACTGGTGCTGGCCGGCGCCGATCCCTCTCATTGCGCCCGCAGCATTTATTTCGCGCACTCCGTCGCCAAAATGCGCTTGCTCGGCGAAGCGCTGCGCAACCTGAACACCGAAGGCAACGTCGCCTGGACCTGGGTAACGCAAAAGCAAATGGAACGCTGCGAAGCCAAGGAAGAAGACTGCGAAGGCCTGGTCAATTACGTTCTTTCCATCGGCGAAGTGGAAGTGGCGGTATTCTTCCGCGAACTTCCCGACGGACGATTTCGCGTCAGCTTGCGCAGCAAGGGAAAACTCGACGTCGCGCAGGTAGCCGAAGGCTTTGGAGGCGGGGGCCACGAGTGCGCCAGCGGTTGCTCAGTCGAGGGCCCGTTGGTGCAGGCTGTACGCCAGATTCTGGATCGGATTCGCCGCGGTTCTCCCGTGCAGTAATCTGCGTACAATACTTGATAAGCATTTCCCTACAGCTTTGCTTACCTTGCTCCCATTCTCCGACAGCATCTCCCCAACCTCTGGCGATTTCAACGCCACCACCGCATGAGCAATCGCACCCGTACTGACGCGTTATTGCTTACAGGCTTCTGCGCCTTCCTGTTTTTTTACGGATTGGCACAGTTCGGCCTGATCGGCGCCGACGAACCCCGTTACGCGCAAGTCGCGCGCGAAATGTTGCAGCGCCGCGACTGGATCACGCCCGTACTCTACGGCCAGCCTTGGCTTGAAAAGCCGCCGCTGTATTACTGGCAGGCCATGATCGCGTATTCCATCTTCGGCGTCACCGACTGGGCCGCCCGTTTGCCGTCAGCTTTTAACGCCACTCTGCTCGTGCTGTCGATTTATATTTTCCTCCGCCGCTTCCGTCCTGGCTTCGAAGTCGATGGCGCGCTCATCGCGGCCTCGTCGGCGGGCATGATCGGCTACTCCCGTGCCGCCTCCATGGATATGGCTCTGACCGCGGCTTTCACCATGGGAATGCTCGCCTGGTGGGCTTGGCGCGAGAGCGGCAAGAAAATCTTTCTGCTCGTCTTCTATTTCCTGATTGCTTTTGGAATGCTGGCGAAGGGTCCCGTTGTTCCCTTCCTTGCCATGTTAGTTATCGTCCTCTATGCCGTGTCGGTTCGCGAATTTCACCTGCCGATAAAGACAATTTGGCCCCCCGGACCTCTGTTGTTCTGCGCAGTCGCCCTGCCGTGGTACGTCGCGGTGCAGTTGCGCAATCCAAATTTCTTTCACGCCTTCATCATCGAGCACAATCTCGACCGCTTCTCCAGCAACCTCTATCATCATCCGGAGCCCTTCTGGTACTACCTGCCGGTAACCGCGTTGGCATTGCTTCCATGGACGGCCTTCGTCATCGCGGCAACTGTTCATGGAATCCGCTCGCTGTCATTTGGACGAAAGCCCGCCAGCCAGAACAGCCCCGATCTCGAAAATCAATTCGTCATCTTCGCTTGCTGCTGGCTGATCGTTCCCATCCTTTTCTTTTCGTTTTCACAATCCAAGCTGCCGGGTTACGTTCTTCCGGCGGTTCCGGCCGGCGGACTGCTCGTGGCGGAATACCTGCGGCGTCACCTGAAACAAGTCGACGCCGCATCGCCATCGAAAGCATTGGTGGTGCTGCATTCTCTACTCGCAGCGGCACCCATCGTTCCCGCGCTGCTTATTGCCTACATGGTCATCGAGCATCGCTTACCAGCAAGCCGCCCCATCCTGGTGGCGCTGGCCATCGCATTCGCTCTTTGCGCCGGAATCGCGCTCACTCTCGTCCGCCCCTCAGGCCTGCGCATGCTACGTTTCGTCACCCTGATTCCCGTCGTGCTCGCCGTTGGAGCCACATTAAAACTCGGCTCTACAGCCATCGACCAGACTCTCTCCGCTCGCCCCCTGGCGCAGGAAATCGCCAGCATCGAAACTCACCCGATGCCGCTGGCCATCTACCACGTTCGCCGCGAACTGGAATACGGCCTCGCCTTCTATCGCAACCAGTTGACTCTGAACTACGATTGGGGCAGCGTCCCTCAGCTGGAGCACCTGCTGGTCGCTCCGGAGAATTCGCAACTGGAGATTGCGAAGCTTGTAGCCGGCCGCCGCATCTCTTTTCTTGGCCACTACCCTGCGCAGCATGTCGATTATTTCTGGGTTGCCGCGGCGAGCGGAGCTTCCGGGCATTAAGTTTTCCTGATCTCCCATTGCCGCTCTGTGTTCCGCCGGTTTGCCTCGCGTCCTCGAACCCACTAAACTCGAAATTCTGCCACAGCAATCAAGGCCAGCTGCGCCTTGGATGACTTTGCCAGGAGTCGCGTGGAGATTCTCGACCTCAGGCATTTCTCGTCGGTTGATTTGCGCCCCCTGCTCGACGATGAAACTCGAGTCTGGGCCAGCCTGCTCTCATGGGACTACAACGGATCGGCGGAGATGATTCTCCGCTACGTCGACGCCAAGATTCTTCCGGGGTACGCCGCCATCGAGCATGGCCGCATCTTCGGCTACAGCTTTTTCGTGTATGAGGGGAGCAAGGGGGTGGTCGGCGATCTCTTTGTCGCCAATGGTGGCCGTCTCCCCAACGCGCGCGAGGTCGAAGTTAAGTTGCTCACCCACGTAATCGAGACTTTGCAGCAATCTCCCGGAATCCACCGCGTCGAAGCGCAGTTGCTGGCGCACGAAACTGGAAGCGTGGCGCGCCCCTTCCTCGATCAAGGATTTCAGCGCCACCCGCGCTTGTTCATGGTTCTAGGTCTGAGCAACGGCGCCGCAAAGGCGTCTCCGACGCATCCGGAGGTTGAAATCCGCCGTTGGACGGAAGCCGATTATCAGCCCGCCGCCGCCGTGATCACCGCAGCCTATCGCGGTCATGTCGACGCCCAGATCAACGACCAATACCACACGCTCAGCGGTTCGCTCCGTTTTCTAAACAATATCGTCCGCTTTCCGGGCTGCGGCCTGTTCGACGCCGAATCGTCGTTCGCCGCCGTCGACAAGAAAGCAAAAAATCTGATCGGCTTGATCTTATGTTCCCGGGTTCGCAGTGACGTAGGGCACGTCACTCAGGTCTGCGTGCTTCCGGAATACCGCTCGCGCGGCATCGGAGAGTCGCTGCTGGCCGCGACCTCCACCAACCTCCGCAAGCGCGGCTTCTCCATGCTGTCATTAACAGTCACTGAAGCCAACGCCGGAGCCGTCGCGCTCTACCGCCGTCTGAAGTTTGATTCGAAGAGAGTGTTTGATGCGTTCGTCTGGCAGGGATGAACGGAAGCTCTTACCTTTTAGCTCTTGGCTTTTAGCTTGTTTAGCGTAAAGTCAGGCGGTTAATCTCAAACGGGCGAAGTAGGAATACTATCGAAGTCAACCCCGGAACTGGAGTCTGGCAAGATTGAGCTAAAGGCTAAGAGCTAAGAGCTAAGAGCTATCTCCGCACCAGCCACATCGCCCAGCCCGCCACCAGCACTCCGCCCAAAAACATCGCAAAACAATACAGCCCGTAGCGGACCATGTCGCGGGTAGTCTCGCGGTGGGTAATTCCAAAAACGATCGAAGCGAAAAGCGCGAAAACGAACGCTGCGCTGAAATGAGTAAGTTGGATGGTCATGACTTCTTCCCGATGGCGATGTGATACGCGTCCGCGATCGCGATAAAATTCAACAACCCGGCGACGATCATGAATTTCGTTCCATAATCCGCGATGGCAAACGCAATTGCCCCCTGCCCCCCGTTCATGGCCAGCGTCACGATATACATCCCTCCGGCGCCGAGATCGCCGATGAACCCGAGAATGTCGAGGATATCCCCGCCGTTCGCCTTGTAAATGTGGCCCTGCATCATCAGGCCGAGCGCGAACAAGGTTCCAATGGAGATGAGCAACAACGCTCCTCGAATCCATCGCTTCTGGATAATGTGGCCCGCGCCCGGAATCAGCCATCCCACGGCGGGCGCCACTACGGCCATCATGCTCACGGGTTGAGCGGGTTCCGCCGCCGGCTTGGTCTTGAGTGGTGTGGAATTTGCCATCAGATGATTACGATCTCTCGCTGAATGCTGCCGGTAACTTCCGCCGACTTCGGCCGAACCAGCATGTTGACTTCGCTGCGCACGCCGAACTCCGGCAGGTAAATGCCCGGCTCAATCGAGAAGCAGGAATTGGGAAGAATTTGCCTCTCGTCGTGAATTTCCAGATCGTCCATGTTCGCGCCGTTGGAGTGGACGTCGGTCCCGATGGAATGTCCGGTGCGGTGAATAAAATATTCTCCGTAACCGCTTTTCTTAATGTGCCCGCGGGTCGCCCGATCCACTTCCCATCCCGCAATCCGGCGCCCTGCGTTCACGGCGTCGGTCACGGTCTTCACGCCCGCATCGCGTGCGTCACGCACGATCTCAAACACCTGGCACATACGCCCAGTGGGCGCATTTCCTACAAACCCAATCCATGTAATGTCGTAATAGACCGCTCCGGCAGAATTCTTTTTTCCCCAAACATCCAGCAGCACCAGATCGCCCTCGCGAATCGGAACCGGATGATCCGCCCGCGGCTCATAATGCGGATTCCCCGCGTTGGCATTCACCGCCACAATCGGCGGATCATCCGTCACCAGGCTCTCGCGCTGAAACGCTTCCATGAACCACTGCTGAATGACGTGCTCCGTGGTCCCCCCGTTACGCACGCGCCTCCCAATTTCCTTGAAGGCCTCGGCAGTCATGGGATCAATCGCGTCGCGCGCCGCAAAATGCGTCCTGATCTGCTCTTCGGTCCACGTGGCTTCGAACAGCGCCACCAGATCAGCGGAACTGATCACGTTCTTCCCAAGGCCCCGCAGCAACTCGACCGTCCCCGCATCGACCAGAGAGATTGTGAAGACAATATTGTTGGGCGAATACTGCATCGCAATATCGCGGTAGGGCGCGAGTACCGCCTTCAGGCTGTCAAATAACTCCTGCCATCCCGAGTACTGCCGCTTGCTGCCGGGCAGGGTATCGAGGTGTCCCGCTTCGATCTTGTGCACCAGTTTTACCGGTTCGCCCTGCGCCGGTATCAGGTAAAACCACCGCCGCGTCACCATCAGCCCGGCGGGCAAGCCCAACACCCGGTAAGCAATGGGATCGCGATGATGATGGTCGTAGAACAGCCACGCGTCGATATTGCGTTCGCGCAGCGCTGTCTGGATGGCAGATAAGTCCATGGGCAAACGTCTATTGTAAACAATGGATTGGATTTGAGCGAATCACGGACTACGAGTTGCTCGCTGCAGCCGGAACCGCTCTGAAGTATCTGTCATACAACCAGAGCAACGCGGTCGTCACCACGCCTACCGCCGTAACCACCCACCAGATGCGCTCCGGTTGATGCATCACCTCACCGAAGTGATGCAGCAGTGTACCCCCGAACCATCCCCCAATCAGCGACCCAATTCCGATCGGCAAAAACGCGAAGCCCATGTAGGTGCCCTGCTGTCCCGAAGGTGCAAGCAGCGCAATGTATTCGTAATATCGCGGCTGCTGGATGATTTCACCGATTGCCAGCACGAATATCGACACGATCGCTCCCCACACCGTCGGCCGGAATGCCAGAATCATCCACGACACCGCGGTGATGAGCGTTCCTAAAATTACCGCCTGAAACGCTGGAATTCTTCGCGTCAGAAAATTCACCGCCAGAGTCAGAGAAATCACGACCAGCCCGTCGGTTACCAGAATAAGTTCAACATCAGCCCCAGAATTCACATAGCCATGAATAAACCCCGGCAGGCTGATGTATTGCTGCCAGAACACGATCCAATATCCTGTAAAGAGCACCAGAAACCACATGAACCGGCTGATGCCCGCCAGCACCAGCGCGAGCATTCCAACCCAAATCCACCACGGCACAGAAAACTGCGGATATACGAACAACCCGACGCGCAGCAGCAAAGCAATCACCAGCACTGGAAGCACCAGTCGATAGTTGCCCACTACCACGCAGAAATTCCGCGAGACCGTCGCGATGGAAGGCGGCGGCGCGTCTCCAGCCTTGCGCGGTTCGCGGAAAAAAAATAAAACCAGAAAGAACATTGCGAACACGGTGAGCGCCGCAATACGGTAAACCCCTTCCACGCCCAGATGACGATGCGCCCATGACGCAAAATAAGGCCCCGCTGCGCCCCCAATGTTCACCATCGTGTAATAAATCGAATACCCGATGGAGCGGACGTTCTCCTTCGACGCTCGAGCCGTGGTTCCCACGACGCAAGGTTTCACCAGCGAAATTCCGAGCGCGGGAAGAATCAGGATGAATCCAACAAACAGGCTGAGGGGCACGGCATTGCGCACGGGCGCCAGCCAGGACGCCCCAATCGAACCGATCAGAAAATAGGCGGCGGCGAGAATGAGATACGCCATCGAGAGCGCGCGCCGAAAGCCCAAGCGGTCTGCGGCAGCCCCGCCAAAGATTGCCAGAAACCAAACCATGCCCCCGAAGAGGCCGGTCAACGTCCCGGTCTGCTCGGTGGAGAAGTTTAGCTTCTCCTGCAAATACAGCGCGAGCGAGGCGAATGCCCCGTAGTAGGAAAGTCGTTCAAAGATTTCGCTGAGATTAGCAATCCAGAAGGGCCGCTCAAACCCGTCGCGAATTTCCTGCAAGCGTTCGGAAAAACTCAAGATGGCTCCCTGACGCGGTCGTGTGGCGCGGGCGCCCTCGCCCGCGTTCTGCGGTTCAAAAAACGACTGCGGTATAACTCGCTGCTACAACCCGAGCCGCCTTCGAACATCCTCAGCCGAAATCCCGGCAACTCGAATCACTTTTCTGCGGCTGCTCTGACTGGAAGCAATAGTAACGGAAGAGCGCGGCAGCTTCAAAAGCTTCGCGAAAAATCCAATGCAGGCTTCATTCGCTTTGCCGTCGATCGGCGGTGCAGTGAGGGAAACTTTAAGTGCGTCGCCCAACTCACCTGTGATTGCGTTCCTCTTCGCGCGAGGATGGATCTTGACCACAAAAGTCACGCCGCCACCCGATTCCTGGATGGGAATCAAGCTCTTTTCCTCAACGAGAATATGGTTTCGACCAGCAGCAGCCCTCCCACCAGCACAACCTGCGGGTTCGCCAGCGTGCGCGACCGTCCGATGCTCGCCATCAGCCCAACCGCGAAGAAAAGCATCGCGACATTTGCCGTAATGCAGAACAGCCTGAGCCCCTTCACCGCACTCTGATTGCGCAGCCGCAGAATATTCAACATGGCAGTGAACAGCAACGCCAGCGCGGTCCCAAAAATCCATATTCTGCCAGTGTAATTTCGCGGCACCAGCAGCGAATCCGCAATGGCGGCCAAAAAAAGAATCCCCGCGCCAATCAAATCCAAAAGTTTCACCCCTGTGAACCCCTGTGCCCTCTGTGTTTAAGCCTTCGATCGTTCCCCAAAAATACCCGTCCCCACCCGCACACAAGTCGATCCCTCTTCAATCGCCACCTCAAAATCATGCGACATCCCCATGGAAAGCTGTTCCATCGCGACCGCAGGAAGCCTGCGCCGAGCGATGGTCTCCCGCAACTCGCGCAACTTGCGAAAGTAAGGCCGCGCCCCCTGCGGATCGTCAGTAAATGGCGGCACCGTCATCAGTCCGCGAAACGCCAGCGTTTCCAGCCGGGGAGCAGCCAAGAACAATTCTTCAAGTGCCGGTGACTCCGGAGCAAGGCCGCTCTTCGCCGCTTCGCCGCCGACGTTAATCTCTACCAGCACCTCCAGCTTCCTTCCGATCGCACGGGCCGCCGCATCCAGTTTCTCCGCCAGCTTCAGCGAATCGACCGAGTCCACGGCGCAAAACAATTCCACAGCTTTCGCCGCCTTGTTGGTCTGAAGATGCCCAATCATGTGCCACTCGGTATCGCGCAAATCCCGCAGCCCGTCGATCTTGCCGGCGAATTCCTGCACCCGGTTCTCGCCGAACAAGCGCTGGCCTGCGGAATAGGCCTCGCGAATCCGCTCCGCGGCCTGAGTCTTGCTCACCGCCATCAAAGAAATTTCTTCAGGCGAGCGCCCAGCACGCAGAGCAGCGCCGTTGATGCGCTCGCGAACTGCGGCCAAATTCTCTGAGATCGACATAAAACCAATTAACCACGAAGGCACGAAGTCACGCGAAGGATATCCGGATTCCCTTCGTGGACCTTAGTGTCCTTCGTGGTCAATAAACTACATCATCGCCGTCGGCGGCGCCGGCTCGCTGGGATCTCCCGCGCTCGACAGCGGTAAGAAAATCAGCAAGCCCGCCAGCAACGCCATCACGACCATTCCCACAAGGTACAGCGGATGACTGAAAATCTGCGCTGAGGTAATTCGGGTAGACCATTCTGAAGCGGCCTTCAGCCAGGATTGGTGCGCAAACGACATTGCGATCAGCGCCGCCCACAGCAGCCCAAACACCGATTCACCGGCGATTAAGCCTGACGCGGTGAGCACCCCAGCATTCTCCACCCGCGCCCTTTGTGCGTCATTGAATCCGCGCCGTTTGGCGACCCAGTCGCCTGCGGCCCGGAAGAGGCCGCCCAGGAAGATTGCGAACGTCGTCTCAAACGGCAGATACATGCCGACCGCCACCAGCATGGGGCTCCGCACCTGCATCATGATCATCGCGATACCGAAAAAGATTCCCACGACCACGAGTGCCCAAGGCATGTCGCCTCCCACGATGCCGATGGCCAGCGTGGCCATCAACCCGGCTTGAGGCGCAGAAAGCTGGCGGCTGCCGAAGCCAAATGCTGTATCTAACAAGTAGAGCGGCCAATACATCGCCAGGCTGGCCACCACCACAGCGATGAGTTCTGCAATCTGAATCCTGCGCGGTGTGCCTCCCAGGATATAACCAACTTTAAAATCCTGCAGCAGTTCGCCCGCTACCGACGACGAAACGCAGACTACTGCTGCCACTCCCAGCACGGCCGCCACTCCCGGCCCTCCCGACACCCCAAGGGAGACCATGAGAAGCGCTGCAATCAGCAAAGTGGACAAAGTCAAACCGGAGACCGGATTGTTGGAAGAACCAATAAATCCAACCAGACTGCCGGAAACCGTAGCCATGAAGAAGCCCACAATGAGCATAACCACTGCCGCCAGAATCGCCGGCCAAATCAACCCTGAAATGCGGATATACAGAATGCACATTAGCACGAACATCAAACCGATCAACCCAAAAACCGCCTTTGAGCTCATGTATTGTTCGGTGCGAGAGAGTTGCGCTCTCTGGTCCGCGGTTTGTCGCAGCTCCGACAATGCGCGTCCAATGCCTGCGGTCAGACTCTTGCCCATCTTGAAGAGTGTGTAAGCCGCACCCACCAGCATTCCACCCACGGCAATGGGCCGCACAATAAATTTCCACACCGCAATCGACATATTCGCCCAGTTGTCGGGCGTGTCTGCTGGAAGGTACTGCCTGATCTGCGGCCCCAGGAAAAAAATCAGCAGCGGAACCATCAATCCCCAGGCCAGCACCCCGCCTGCAAATTGAATGGACGCCAGCTTCAATCCGATAATGTAGCCAACCCCAAGGTAAGCTGGACTCACGCTCGGCGCTGCGAACGTGCTGGTTCCTCCTGCCGCCAGGACATTTGCGCTGCCCGTGGTTCCAAGGCGCACCTGGCTGCGGCCCAGATTCCCAACCGCAAAATGAATGTCTTTATCGGCGGCAAATAATCCGAAGCGCCCCAGAAGGTAAACCACGCCGCCCACGCCGATGTTCCAGAAAAGATATTTTGCCGCCTCCGCGCCGCGCCTTCCTGCCTTGTGAATTTCTGCCGCTGCCACCGATTCGGGAAAAGGCAGTTCTGGATCTTCCACCATGACTCGCCGCACCAACGAAATGAACAACACGCCCAGAATGCTGCCCACCATCATCAGCGCGGTTGACTTCCAGTACGCATCGCCGGGCCGGAACGAAGGCCAAGCCTTGGCGATCACAAATGCCGGGATGGTAAAGATTGCTCCAGCGGCGAGGCCCTCTCCGATCGTGCCGGCGGTTCGCGCGATGTTCTCTTCCAGCAGCGATCCCTTCCAGGCTCGCATCGCCGCCATCGCAATCACCGCGGCTGGATACGTCGCAGCAATCGTAATGCCCGCGCGCAAGCCAAGGTAAGCGTTCGCCGCCCCCAGCACTACTGTCAGAAGAAGTCCCAGCAGCACCGCGCGCAGGGTAAGTTCCTTCATCTCCATGCCTTCGGGTACGAAGGGCACGTGTTTCTTGACGCCAGTTCCTGGTCCGGGGACTGGGCTGCTCATAAGTCGGAATCCTCTCGTCGAGCCTGAGATAAAAGCAATGTAATGCCGCAACTGACTCAAAACACTAAACGGCGCAAGTTAGCACGCTCGAGCCCGCATTACAAGTGGAGAGGAGGTTCTGGCGTTAGCCGAGGTTGCGACT
>Ga0070710_10001548_pt1 | contig 10861 bp, 4 predicted proteins | sample LARL52metaG_FD_65454 | JGI IMG/M metagenome (GOLD analysis project Ga0070710, IMG submission 65454) | Corn, switchgrass and miscanthus rhizosphere microbial communities from Kellogg Biological Station, Michigan, USA - LAR L5-2 metaG | ecosystem: Host-associated > Plants > Roots > Rhizosphere ... | reverse complement strand
GAGCCACGCAGTACGTCCAGATCGTCAACACCGGCGTGGAAGTCTTCGACAAGAGCACGGGCAACTCGGTGCTCGGGCCGATCAGCATCGAGTCGGTGTGGAGCGGCTTCGGCGGTGTTTGCGAGAACAACGGCGAGGGCGACCCGGTCGTCCTCTACGACAAGCTCGCGAACAGGTGGGTCATCAGCCAGTTCGCCGGGACGGCGCAGCCGACCCACGAATGCGTCGCGGTCTCGACCACCAACGACGCCACAGGGGCGTACCACCGCTACGACTTCGATCTCGGCACGACCTTCGGAAACAACTTCTACGACTATCCGAAGCTCGGCACCTGGCCCGACGCGTACTACATGAGCACGAACGTGTTCAACGCGGCCGGCACGGCCTTCCTCGGCCCGCAGCCGTTCGCGCTCGACCGCACGGCGATGCTCGCCGGCACGCCGGCGACGATCGTCAGCACCGGGATGCTCAGCCCCTCGGACGACCAGCTGATGCCGGCCGACTTCGACGGGTCGATCCTTCCTCCGGCGAACGCACCCAATCCGTTCACGGAGATCGGGACGAATCCGACCTGGAAGCTCTGGCGCTTCCACGTCGACTTCACGACCCCGAGCAACTCGACCTTCACGCTGGGCGGGACGCTCACGCCGGATCCGTTCAACGTGATCTGTGGAGGGTCAGCCGGGTCCTGTGTGCCACAGGCGGGCACGAGCGACACGCTCGACACGCTCGGAGACCGCAGCATGTTCCGGAACGACTACCGTCGCTTCCCCGACGGCCACGAAGCGCTCGTGGGGAACATGACCGTGGACTCGAACGGCGTGGCGGGAATCCGCTGGTGGGAGATCGACAACGCCACCTCCGGCTCGCCGGGCTTCGCCCAGCAGAGCACCTACCAGCCCGACAACACCTGGCGCTGGATGGGAAGCGCGGCCATGGACGCGTCGGGCGACATCGCTGTCGGCTTCAGTGCCTCGTCCTCCAGCATCAACCCGCAGATCCGCTACGCGGGCCGGCTGGCGGGCGACCCCCCGAACACGCTGAACCAGGGGGAATCGACGCTCTTCTCCGGCACCGGCAGCCAGACCGACACGCTCAGCCGCTGGGGTGACTACTCGGACATCACGGTGGACCCGACGGACGACTGCACGTTCTGGTACACGAACGAGTACTACCAGACGACCAGTTCGTTCAACTGGGACACACGGATCGGGAGCTTCAAGTTCCCGAACTGCACCGCCGGCCCGAGCGGCACCCTCAAGGGCACGGTGACGGATGCGAGCAACAACAATCCGATCGCCGGCGCCAAGGTGGACGCGTCCTCCAGTGGGCAGTCCTTCGGCAGCACGACCACCGACGCCAGTGGCCACTACAGCCTCCAGTTGCCGGTAGGGACCTACGACGTCACCTTCTCGTCGTTCGGCTACGGGACGGACACGAAGTCCGGCGTTCAGATCACGGACAGCAACACGACGACGTTGGACGATGCCCTACAACCGCAGCCGTCGGTGCACCTCACCGGGACGGTCACGGACGGGTCGGGCCACGGGTGGCCTGTGTACAGCCGGATAGACGTGGCCGGCGACCCGAACGGTCCGTTCTTCACCGACCCGGTCAGCGGCCAGTACGACATCACCGTGCCGGCGAACGCCAGCTACGACGTGACGTACACCTCGAAGTTGCAGGGGTACCAGCCGCTCACCGACACGGTCGCAGTGGGCGGGAGCAACCTGACCCACGACGTGCAGCTCAATGTGACGCCGGACTGCACGGCGCCGGGCTACAAGCTCGACACTGCCCTGCAGGAGGACTTCTCGGGAAGCAGCTTCCCGCCGGGCAGCTGGACCGTCACCGACCCCCTGGGCAACGGCCAGGTCTGGCAGCTCAACGACCCGGAGGGCCAGCAGAACAACACCGGGGGCACCGGCAACTTCGCCGACATCAACTCGGACTTCTACGGTTCGGGAAGCTCTCAGGACACGTCGCTCGTCACGCCGACGCTCGACATGTCCGGTGCATCCGCGCCGTACCTCACGTTCCAGAACAACTTCGTCGCCTTCGAGCCGTTCCCGCAGACGGGCGATGTGGACGTGAGCACCGACGGCGGCAGCACGTGGACGAACGTCTGGCACCGCGACGACGTCAACTCGGCTCCCGGTCCCGACCTGGAGACCGTCCAACTGCCACAGGCGGCCAACCAGAGCAACGTTCAGGTCCGCTTCCACTTCACGAGCACGTTCGGCTTCGTGTGGATGGTCGACGACGTGAACGTGTTCAACAGCTCGGGTTGCGTCAAGATCCCGGGCGGCCTCGTCGAGGGCAACGTCTCCGACCTGACCACCGGCGCTCCGCTCAACGGTGCGAAGGTCACGAGCAACGACAAGCCGGACGAGAACACGAAGACGTTCCCGGTCCCGGACGATCCGGGTAATCCGGGCGGCTTCTACTACCTGTTCTCGTCGCTGACGGGTTCGCATCCGTTCACGGCCAGCAAGTCCCTGTACTCGAGCTCCACCGCAACGGTCAACGTCGTCGGAGACAACACGGTCCGTCAGGACTTCCAGCTGGGAGCCGGACACCTCGTGATCACGCCGACCTCGATCACGAAGACACAGGTGCTCGGTACGACGACGACCCAGACGCTCTCGTTCAAGAACGACGGCACCGGACCGGCGCACGTCCAGCTGAACGAGCAGGGTGGGTCGTTCCAGATCCTGCAGGCTCAGGGAGCGCCCCTGACCAGGATCAAGCTCCCTGAGGACCACCCGGCCAGCCCGGCCTTCCTCGGCGACAATCCGCAAGGTGGTGCGCCGCCGATCGACGCCGGGACACCGAAGGATCCGACCTGGTCGACCATCGCCAGCTATCCGACGGCGATCATGGACAACGGCGCCGACCTCGTCAACGGAAAGGAGTACTCGGTCGGCGGTATCGACAGCAGCCTCGCGATCACGAACAAGGGCTACGTCTACAACCCGGACGACAACACGTGGGCGCCGATCGCCAACATGGCGAACGCTCGCGAGAAGCCGGGCGTGGCGGCACTCAACGGGAAGCTGTACGTCACAGGCGGCTGGGACTCGTCCGGGACTCCGATCGCCGCGACCGAGGTCTACGACCCGGCCGGCGACAGCTGGAGCACAGTCGCTCCGAACCCGAGCCCGACGGCCGCTCCAGGCGTCGCGGTCGCCAACGGCAAGATCTACTTCGTCGGCGGCTGCGCGGACGGAGCTTGCACAGTGTCGAACAAGGTCGAGGTCTACGACCCGTCCAGCGACAGCTGGTCGACTGCCGCGAACTACCCGATCGGGGATGCCTGGGAAGGGTGCGGCGGAGTCAACGGCAAGGTGTACTGCGCCGGTGGCACCAACGGGTCGGCGACGTTCACGAGCGGCAACGTCTACGACCCGGGCTCGGACTCGTGGAGCCCGATCGCGGACATGCCGATCGACCTGTGGGCGATGGTCGCCGGTGCGCCGAACGGGATGCTGGTCGTCTCGAGCGGCGTGACCAACGGGTTCAACACGATCACGAACCAGGGATACGCATACCAACCGTCGACCGATAGCTGGGCTGCGCTCCCGAACGCGCAGTTCCCGCGCTACCGCGCCGCCGGCGGATGCGGCTTCTACAAGATCGGCGGGTCCTCGGGCGGGTTCAGCCCGACGCCGGACTCGGAGTTCCTCTCGGAGCTCAGCCAGTGCGGTACGACGGACGTGAAGTGGCTCGCCGAGAGCCCGACCACGTTCGACGTTCCGGCCGGAGCCACGGTCAACGTCACCGTCACGTTGTCGGCGACCACGGCCGCCGGCGTCACTCAGCCTGGCACCTACGCGGCCCAGATCGCGGTGAACGCGAACACGCCTCAGACCATCACCCCGATCGGGGTCACGATGAACGTGACTCCGCCGAAGGGATGGGGCAAGCTCGCGGGCACGGTGACGGGCACCGACTGCAGCGGGAACACCGCTCCGTTGCAGGGCGCCCAGGTCCAGGCCAGCGGCAAGGGATCCTCGTTCTCGCTCAAGACCGGCAAGGACGGCACGTACGCGTTCTGGGCTCCGGCAGCCAGCAACCCGTACACCGTCATCGCCAGCAAGGACGGGTACCAGGCCAAGTCGACGAAGGTGAACCTCAAATCCGGCAAGACGACCACGGTCAACTTCAACCTGCCCAAGACGGGCTGCTAGTTGACCCACGGGAAAGGGCGGGGCCCGCATGGGTCCCGCCCTTTCCGGGCAAGAGGAGGAAGACGTGAAGAGCATCATCGCCGTCCTGCTGATCGCCCTGTCCTTCCTGATCGCCGCTGGGGGTACCGGCTCCGCCGGCGGGCTCCGCGGCACCGTGCTGCTCGATCCCGGCTATCCCGTGTGCACGGTCGGAACGCCCTGTACCCGCCCGGCAGCCCACGCCCTACTGAGGTTCTGGCGCAACGGGCGTGTGATGGCCCACACCCGCACCGACAACAAGGGCCAGTACCGGATCGCGCTTCGGCGAGGCAGCTATACCGTCACCTCCATCACGGGCGCGGAGCTCAAGCCCGTCAGCGTCTCGGTTGCGACGAACCGCTACCGGCGGGTGACGTTCAGGCTCGACACCGGCATCCGCTAGACCGGCAGTCACGCAACGCAGCTCCTCTTCCCGACCTACAGCGAGAAGGCACAGGCCGCGTCGACCGGACTGCTCGTCTGCTCGTCGACCAGGACGCCGTTGCGGAAGAAGTCGGCCGTCACGGCGAAGGTGTGTGTGGTGGCGGCGCCTCCCGCCAACGTGCCCACCGCGCTGCGCCCTCTGATCGTCGATGTCATTTGATTGCTCGAGATAGATCCGACGACATGCACCGTGAACTGCACGGAATCGACCCTGGCATGCGACGAGATCGCGGTGCCGGTGAAGGTGCAGGCGCTGTCGATGCTCAGCGTGGGCTGCCCGTAAGACGGCGGAGGCGGCAACGCGGCGGCCTGACCGGCGGCAAGACACAGCACTGCGCTGATTCCGAGTATGAGCGTTGCCGTGCAAATGCCTCTTCTCATTGGTCCTCCTCTCCCCGCAGCGGGGTGGAATCGATCGACTAGCGTCGTCGTCCCTCGCTGACGACCAGGTTGACCTTGGCCCCGTGCCTCAGCCGCTTGCCAGGCCTGGGCTTCTGCGAGATCACGCGTCCCTTCTTGACCGAGTTCGAGGTGACACGCCTGACCGCGCCAACGGTGCAGGCGTGCGACCTGATCGAGCGCTTCGCGTTGCTCAGCGTCTTCCGCTCGATCTTCGGCACGACGCAAGGCTTCGGTGTCGAGAGGAGAGCGAACGTCGCGGTGACCGTGACCTCGGCGTTGGTCGTGACGTTGCAACCGCCGGTGCCGCTGCAGGCTCCCGACCAGCCGACGAAGACGGATGCGGCGGCCGGGCTCGCGATCAGGGCCACGTTGGTCGCCGAGGCGAAGCCGTGCGAGCAGGTCGTGCCGCAGTTGATCCCGGTAGGTGAGCTCGTCACGGTGCCGGAGCCCGCGCCGACCTTCGAGACCGTGAGCGTGTGGATGCTCGGGCTGCTGGCGGTGGTGGTGAACGAGTGGACGGCTCCGTAGGACGTGCCGCCGCCGTTTCTCGCGACCAGCCTGAACTCATAGTTCGTGCCGGCCGCGAGGCCGGAGAGCTGCGCGGACACGGCAACGCTGCTCGTCCCCGAACCCGGCAAGGCCGAGCAGGACGCGTCCGAGCCCGAGGGAGTGCCGACGCCGTAGCTGAAATGACAGTCGTCGACGGCGAGGCCGTTCGGGTCGACGGTGCCGGCCAGTGTGGCGCTGGTCGGCCCGATCGAGGCGGCCGAGCCGGTAGTGACGGACGGCGCACTCGATCCCGCGAGCGTGTAGCCGTTGAGGTCCACGGCGACGCACATCCCGACGGACGGGCACGAGACTCCGCTGAGGACGTCGCTCCCAGCGGCGTTGCTCACGGCCCACTGGGAAGCGCCGCCGCTCGGATTCGTCGAGGTGACCACGTTGCCGGCGTTGTCGCCGGCGACGCAGAGCGCGGTCGAGGGACACGAGATCGCCGTGATCGCGTTGGTGAGGTCGACGTCGCTCGCCGTCCAAGCCGAGACGCCTCCGACCGGATCCGTGGACGTGAAGACGTTACCCGCGTTGTCGACCGCGACGCACAGCGAGCTCGAGGCGCAGGACACCGCGTCCAGGGAACCGCTGGTGCCGACGGGGGTCGCAGTCCAGGCGAAGGCGCCTCCGGTCGGATCAGTCGAGACGATGACGTTGCCGAGGTCGTCCACCGCGACGCAGAGCGAGGTCGAGGCGCAGGAGACGCCGTAGATCGATTCGCTGCCGTCGATGTTCGTCGGTGTCCACGTAGCGCCGGCGCCGTCGCCGGGATCGGTCGAGGTGAGGACATTGCCGAAGTTGTCGACCGCGGCGCAAAAGGTCGACGACGGGCACGACACGCCGAGGAACTCGTTGCTGCCGTCGGCGTCCGTCGTCGTCCAGGCGGAGGGACCGCCGGTCGGATCGGTCGAGGTGAGCACGTTGCCCACCTCGTCGACCGCGACGCAGAGCGAGGTCGAGGGGCACGAGATCGCGATCGGGTAGTTGGTCCCGTCGACGAAGGAGGCGGTCCAGGCCGAGGCACCGCCGGTCGGATTCGTGGAGGTCACGAAATTCCCGCGGCCGTCGACGGCCACACACAGGGACGTCGAGGGACACGACAGCGCGTCGGGTTGGTTGCTCTCGTGGAGGATGAAGGTGTCGGCCGCCGTCAGCGTCCACGTTGCCGATGCGCCGTCCGTCGGGTCGGTCGACGCGATCGCGTTGCCGTCGAAGTCGATGGCGACGCAGAGCGAGGTCGAGGCACAGGAGACTCCGTGCATCCAGCTCGAACCGTCGACGTTCGTCACGTTCCAGGTCGGGGACGCGTCGCCGGGATCCGTCGACACGGCCAGGTTCCCGTCGTAGTCGCCCGCGACGCAGAGCGACGCCGAAGAGCAAGAGATCGAGAGGAGCTCGTCGGAGCTGATGTTCAGGACGCTCGTCGTCGTCCAGGTGGCCGAGGCGCCGTCGCCCGGATCGGTCGAGACGAGCACGTTGCCGAGGTAGTCGAGCGCGACGCAGAACGTCGCCGAGGCGCAGGAAACGCCGTTGAAGCCGTCGCTGCCGTCGACGTTGGTCACGGTCCACGTCGGCGAGGGGTCGGTCGGATTCGTGGAGGTGAGGACGTTGCCGTAGTAGTCGACGGCGACGCAGAGCGCAGTCGACGGGCACGAGATCCCGGCCAGGTCGTTGGTGCCGTCGGCGTGCTCAACCGTCCAGGCGGGCGTCGCGGCGGTCGGGTCGGTGGAAGTGAGGAGGTTTCCCACGTTGTCGACCGCGGCGCACAGCGAGGTCGACGGGCAGGAGATGCCGTAGATCCAGTGGGTGCCGTCCACGTTGTCCGTCGCCCACGAGGAGGCGGCCGAGGGATCCGTCGAAGTCATGACGTCGCCCGCATCGTCGACCGCGACGCAGAGCGACGTCGATGCGCACGAGATCCCGTTGATCCGGGTCGTGCCGGCGACGTTCGTCATGGTCCAGGTCGGTGCGACGTCGCCCGGATCCGTCGAGGACACGACGTTCCCCTGGTCGTCGGCGGCGACGCACAGCGACGTAGACGGGCAGGCGACGGCGGTCAGCGCGCGATGGTAGGTGTGGTCGCCGAAGTCGAAGGCGACGGGAGCCGACCAGCTCAACGACTGCGTCGTGCCGGTCTGGGCGCCCGCGGCCGGAACGGCGAGCAGGACCGCTGAAGCCGCCGCCGCGGTCACCGCCAGCCAGATCCACGAACGCTTCATCTCAGGCGTTGTTTGCCAGGTTTGGATCCGGCGTTGCCGTGGACGTGTTCGCTGCAGTGCTCGCCGCCTGAGCTATGAGATCGGTTCACCGATCACTCCGCGTACGTGCTCGACGTGCAGGCCCGCACGTCGGGCGGCCTCGCGCACGTCCTCGCCCGATGAGGCCTGGTAGACGCAGAGGCAGGCCTCGTCCTCGGGGATGAAGATCGAGCGCACGAAACGCACTCGGTTTCCGGCAGGCTGCGCGTCACCCGCTTTCCGCGCTCGAAGGATCAGCTCGTCGAGGTGCTGCCAGCCCTCGGCGGGCCGAGCGAGTTCGAGTGCGAAGTAGCTGATCCGGTCGATGCGGCGACGCTAGGCAGCCGGCCGACTCGGGTCAATTGTGGGTCTCCACACAAAATCAGCGCAGGTGCCCGGCGAGTTCCGTGCGCGAGCGCACGCCGAGCTTTGCGTAGAGCCGCGAGAGGGTCGCTTCGACCGTGCGAACGCTCACAAACAGACGGGCCGCGACCTCCTTGTTCGTGAGGCCCGCGGCGACGAGCTGACCGATCTCGCGCTCCCTGGCCGTCAGCTCAGCGTTCGCCGGGCGACGACCGGGGAGCCGGGCGAGGTCCGCGGACGCCTTTTCCGCCCAGCGGGCAGCCCCGAGCTGGTCGAAGCGCTCAAGAGCGTCGGTGAACGCCGCGCGTGCGGCGCCCCAGCTACGCGCAGTCCGCTCGACGCGCCCGGCGAGCTGGACCGTCCGCGCATGCTCAAACGGCTCCGGGAGGTCCGCGTGCGCCTGGAGGGCCAGTTCGATCTCCCGGCGCGCCTCGGCGTGGTCGCTTCGCTCGGCCGCCGCGAGGGCCATTATCCGGCTCGCCATGGCGCGGCACCACGGCTTGTCTCCGACCGGACAGGCGCGCAGCGTCTCCGCGATCGCGACCGCCTCGTCCACGCGACCGACCGCCAGGAGCGCCTCGCCCAGCACATGGCCGACAGGAAAGATCGAAAGGTCGCCGAGCCGTCGCTCGGTCATCAGCTTCCAGGCGGGCTCGAGTGCCTCGACTGCCGCCTCTGGCTCATCCTCTGTGAGCGCGACCAGCCCGAGCACCGCGCGACCGCCGATCGTCCACCAGAAATCCGTCAACTCCTCCGCGGTCGACAGCCCGGAGGCGGCGAGCGAACGCGCCTCTGCGTGGTGGCCCAGAACAGCCTCGGCCATCGCTCTGATGCAGGAGGCGGCGGCGACGACCTGGGGATCCGTGGCCTGCTTCGCGTGCTCGAGCGCAAGCCGGGCGTTCGCCAGCGCGTCGGCCCACCGGCCGGCGCGTAGCTGCACCTCGGACAGGTGGCCGCGGGCCACCACTTCGACCGGCTCGACCCCGAGCTCGCGCGCCGCGGCCAGCTCCTGCTCGAACAATTCGGCTGCTTCCTCGAACCGCGTCGCGTGCATACAGCAGCAACCAAGCTCCATCCGAGGAGAGTTCCCGGCGCCGATCGTCCCGTCCCAGCGAGCAAAGGCGCTCCGCGCTTCCTCCGGAACGCCCTTGCCGAGCATGCTCTCGGCAAACCCGAGGATCGAGAGCGCAGCAACAGCGGCGCTCGGTTCGTTGGCATTGTCCGCCAGCTCAGCAGCGGTCCGAGCGTGCGAGACGGCCTCCTCGAGCCGGCACATGCCGCAGGCCACCGTACTCATTTCGATGCGTAGTCTCGCCTTGACCGCCTCGTCGCCCTTGGCATCGTCGAGCGCCGCCTCGAGTTCGGCCATCCCCTCCTCGTACGACATCCCCGAGCCACTCATGAAGAGCACGTGCCGCGCGTGCGCCCGCAGCACGCCAGCCGGGAGCCGAGCCACAAGGCCGCGGGCGAGAGAGGTCGCGGTCTCGATGTCGCCCGCGATGCACAACTCAGAGCTCGCTCGCAGCTCCCATTCGGCTGCGCGGTCATCCTCCGGGGCGAGCTCGGCCGCCCGCCTGTAGAGCCCGGCTGCACCCGCGTGATCGGCCCGTCTGGCCGCTTCCGCAGCTGCCGCACCCACGATGCCCGCCGCCCGCGCGTCGGGTCCGATGGTGGCGCGGGCGACGTGGTGGCCACGTTCGACCGGATCCTCGCTCACCGCCGCCAATCGCCCGTGAGCCTGACGCCGCTCATCCGGCAGCAGCAGTTCGTATGCAACCGAGCCGAACAGCGGGTGCGTGAAAGCGAGCCGCTCGCCCGCCACCTCGAGGACACCCGATTCGATTGCCGCCCGCAGCTCAGCCCGGTTCGCGCCGGCGGCCAGCAGCAGATCCGGTGTCGGTCGAAGTGCCGCAGCGGCCGCGAAGACAGTCGCCTGAACGCCTGATTCCAGCGCCCGAAGCCGCTGCGCGAGGACCCCGACCAACGTCGCACGCTCCTCCCGATCGCCCGCACCCTGCCGTGCAAGCTCGAGCGCAAAGAACGGATTCCCACCTGACGTGGCGTGCACGAGCTCGACGCGCGGTCGCGACAACGGCAAGCCGAGAACATCCCGCAGCAGACCGCCCAGCACGGTCACCGACAGCGGCCCGACCGCAACCTGGCGCACGTCCTCCCAGGCGGCGAGACCGAGGGGGAGTTCGGGCATCGGCGCGCCGTTCGCGCTCCGCACGGCGACCAGCACACGCAGGCCGACCGGCCCGACTCGTCGTAACGCGAAGGCAAGCGCAGACGCGGTCGGCCGATCGAGCCACTGCACGTCGTCGATCGCCAGGAGCAACGGCCCGGCGGCAGACCAGCCCCGCAACAGGTCCAGGAGGCCGCGGGCCAGCACATGCTCGTTCAGCGTCCCGCCCGCCCGGCCAAGCGCGACCTCCATCGCCTCCCGTTGAGGAGGTGCAAGTGCCGCCAGACCTTCGCCTCCTCCCGCCTCGATCAGATCGGCCAGCGCGGCAAAGGGGAGCTCCGCCTCACCGGCCGACAACCGGATCGCGAGCACTCGCAGACCGGATGGCTGCACCCGCTCGAGTGCCGCGCGTACGATCGTCGTCTTGCCGATCCCCGCCTCGCCCTCGAGCACGAGCGCGGCCGGTCGAC
>Ga0070710_10001546_pt1 | contig 10866 bp, 16 predicted proteins | sample LARL52metaG_FD_65454 | JGI IMG/M metagenome (GOLD analysis project Ga0070710, IMG submission 65454) | Corn, switchgrass and miscanthus rhizosphere microbial communities from Kellogg Biological Station, Michigan, USA - LAR L5-2 metaG | ecosystem: Host-associated > Plants > Roots > Rhizosphere ... | reverse complement strand
GGAAGGGGAAGCGGCATGCCGGAGTATATCATGAGGAAGATCAATTTTATCATGTCTAAGCTTGATACGGTCTTTATTGAAGGCAATCAATATACGCGCGAAGTTGGATCGGATTGGGAACCGTTGCGGTTTCCGGGACAACCTAAATTTTTTATGACCCTCGAAATCCGTCGCGCCGAAAATATAGAAGCCGTTACGTTGAATACCGAAGGTCAATTGGATTCGGATATGCTTGGCGGCTATACCCTTGACGCCGGCGCCTTTGGCTTTACCGATCCTGGCGGCGGTCAATATCTTATACAAGTAGGAAATAGTTAAACGTTATAAGAACATGAACTTAAATCTTTGGCAAGAAACCAAGCCGGTTAGCGGATCGAATTCCTTGGTCATGGCTATTTATAAGAATTCGGCGCCGACGGTTGTAGTTGATTTTTTCGCCCTTCCGGGGCCGTATAGCGGGCAAACGCAATTGCATACCTTCGCGGGGTTGGCAAGCGTTGTTTATCAATACAAACTTTTCGAATCCCCCGACGGATCGCCAACCGGCGTTATCCGCAATAGCTTCGAAATTCAACCCAATTCAAACGCTTATAACGTTAGGGACGATTTGGATATAAAGGCCGGAACGTCCCCGTTCCTCCTTGCCTATGCTTCCGTTTACGGTCCCGATCCTTCTTTAATCGGTTGGAATTACGGATTGGAACGCGTTGGGGCCGGAACCATGGAATACGGCGTAGACTACGTTAAGACCGTCGCCGGGGTCGATACAACCCAAGACGATACGACGGCGGACGGTTGGCGTTTATTGAGATCTGGCGACGTCGCCGGCGACGGGGAACGGTTTGTGGCCCACTTCCTGCCGCAACTGCAAGCAACTTCGACCGTCGAAGCTTCGGCCATGATATCCAATACGCTTTTATTGACCGCCAACACGACCCTTGATAATAGCGCCGCCGGACAAGCCTTTTTACTACAAGGGGTCGGCGGTTTCTTTACCGTCAATCTTCCGGATATCAATACCGTTCCGGACAACGAACCGTTGTTTTTTAATAGCGCCGGCGGCAACCATGTTAATGTTGCATTAGCGGCCTCCGCAGGCCAAAAATTGCTATTTTTCCAAAATCAATCCGATCTTGGCTCCAATACCCCCGCCTCTGTTTTATATCTTGCCCAATGCGAAAATCTTTGGATGTATAAATTTACCTTCCCGATTACCGGAACAAAAATTTGGTTGGTATTCGGTGGCGAAGGTTGTCGCGTCGTTGGCGAAGTGATTTATCAATATTCTAAGATTCCGCTTAATACCGTCTTCGCCAACGGACAAACTTTATCAAGGACGAATAATGCAAGACTTTGGCAATTGGTTTCAAACTTGGAGGCCGGGATAGTAATAAACGATTCTAACTACAACGATCCAACGACAATAAACGGTAAGACCTATTTTTTGAATCACGGCAAATATACCTTTGGGGACGAGTCAACCACGTTTCGGGTTCCTACCCTTTGGCGCCTTGGATATCAAAAGGCCGTTAATGGCGCTTCCGGGGCCAATTCTTACAACGGCGTACCGGGGATTTTGGTACCGCAATCGGTAGGCACGCACGACCACACCACGCACGGAAAGGGACCGATTAACGATTCGTCCCATTCTTCTTCTCCGCAATGGTTTTTGTCTATACTTAACGGCGCTTACGCGGCAAGCGGGTCAAATCTTTTCGGAAGAAGTAATACACCGGACAACAACATGAGAACGTCGGACAATACCAACGCCAACGCCGCCGGCGAAAATCTTCCGGCTTCGTACGGCGCGTACGCTCTTATAAGATATTAATTTGACAACAAAAAATAGAATACTTTAAATTTGATTATATGAAAAAGATTGTTTTATTCTTAGTCTTCGCTTTGTCGTTTGTTTTTTCCTTCGGCCAATACCCAAGCCCAATTTATCAAAAGCCAAATAATTCCTACGGGCAAAGAAGCAATCGGGGCGAATTCGATAGTACGTTGCTTTTTGCTACCGGTTGCGGCGTCCCTATAGATACGACCTGGTTGTTTAGCCAACAAAACGGCGGCAAAGGCGAAAAGCCTAATCTTTGGGCTATATACGGCGATTCTTGCGGCGGATTGGTATATTTTTTTAATCCCAAAACAAAAAGTTGGTCAACGCAAGGCGGATCAAATTTTGATACAACTACGATTTATCAAAATTTAGCCAATAAGGTAGCCAATAGCGGCGGCATGCAATTCCTTGGCTTAGGACTTGTTGCGGCAAGACCGGTTGCAAGTATAGGCACGGGGCTGTACTTCATGACCGATTCTTTAAAATTTTCGTATTCCGACGGGACCAATTGGAACGGAATACCCGGAAGCGGCGGCGGCGTTGGCGTATCAGATTCAGGCTTTGACGTTCGATTCCAAAACCTTACCGGCGTTCCTTTGCAAAAGCTTGTTTCCGGTTCGCTACGGTTTATATTGTACGATACCGGGTTCGCCCGCCCCGGCGCGTTTGCGACTAACGCAGACGTTAGGAAAACAACGGATTCGCTTTTTGCCTTAAACGGTCCCGGTGGGGTTAATACCAACGTACAATACAAAGACGCGTCTAATCATTTTGCGGGAAGCAATTCCATGACCTTCACGCCCGGCAATAATGTCTTTTACGCCGATACGATCCATTCAAAACAGATGTTGGTGGACGTCGTGCCCGGGTCAACCAAGGCCGTTCTTCAAATGCGGCCCGCCACACGGCCCAATTCATCAAACGCTTTCCTATCCTTCGAATTCGATTCTACCAACAATTACGACGGGGTAACCGACAACGTATTCGGTTGGGCCAACAATCTAACCGAGGACGCGGTTCGGTATAACGATACGTTGCCGGGCATGGGATTTTTTATAGAAAGTTGGTTTGACGTTCCGGGGGGTAGGCAAATGGAGCACATCATGGACATGGTGGATAAGGGCGGCGGTAATCATCGGCTGCTTCAATTGGATATGAACGCGGACAATGGCGGATCGATATGGATGTACGAAGGCGATTCGTGGCAGTATAATACGATGGACGGGGTACCTTATTTTCAATTCGATTCTTCCGGAAATTTCAATTATACAAGACCGCTGCCGCAAATTATTTTTGGAGACCCGGACCCAGGGCACGGCCAACTTAAAATAAATTTATTGGGAAGCGGGGAAACGACTTTTCAAAACTATTCAACCGGATCTGACCCAACTCTTAGTATATTAAATACGACAATATTCACGCCTTCTTTAACAACGCAGGATGCGGTTCAAATTACCCTTGGGGCCGTAGGCGGGATAGGGGGGTATAACGTTCAGAATACCGGCACAAGTTCTTATCTTTTGCCCTTTAATAGCAACGTAAGCGCCGACGGCGGGGCCGTTGTTATAAATAATAATACTAGTGCGGCGGCCGGCGCCAACGCTATTAATTTGCTTCAAACCAACGGTAATGCGTCAAGCGCCAATAGCGGACCTATGACCGTATACCGGTATTATCCGGCCGCCTCTGGGTTGCCGGACTTTACCGAAGGTTGGAATCCGTTGACTAATAGATTTGAGATTCATCACAACTTTCATCAATTGATGATAGATACCCCTTTTCTTTCTTTGGACGAAGCTGGGGTGATGAATTTAAATACTTACGGCGCCGGGGCGCATGACGGTACGCCGGTTGCTTCCCTTGGATTAGACGCTACAAACAACGTTGTTACGTTTACGCCAAGCGGTTCCGGATCGTCCGGCGTTTACGTCCCTACGGCTTCAAATCTTTCGGCCAATTTAACTTCGGTTACCGGGGATAGTTGTTTTTGGATAAGACAGGGCAATGTAATAACGGTAACCGGGGCGGTTCAGGTAAGTCCAAGCGGGGTTGGATCGGTATCTTCCTTTTCGCTAAACCTTCCTACGGCGTCCAATTTGGGAACGCAAAGTCTTTGGGGTTCGTACGCCGGGTACCCGGCTACGGCGCAATCGAATATTATTATTGCCGACGTGGCTAATGCCAAGGCCGCCTTTTCAAGCAGTACAATAAACACAAGCGGGGGAAGCCCGACGGTAACGTTCACATTCTCGTATATAGTACAATAAAAAACAAATTTTATGCAAAACGCTCGCTATCAAATCTACCCGGAAGAATACGATTGCAAAATTCGCAATCCAAACGACCTAAAACTTTATTCTATAGGTAGCGGCAAGGCCGTTGCTATAACCGGGGCGCCGATCGTAGCAGACGAAGGACAAGACAATCAAAAGGGTTCCGGAAGTCTTCATCATTCCGTGCAAATAGACAAGGCAGGCAACGTTTGGACGCAAGGGGATAATACTTGCAATATTTCCGGGTTAGGTATTGGCGGATCGACTATCCCGTTTACGCAAACGAAGATCGGTAACGCAAAGCAAGTTATTGCGTACGCGAATAGCGGGGATTCCCCGGCCGGAACGCAACCCAACGGGCTTGGATACGGCAACGCCGTTGTTACCAACGACAATAAGCTTATTCTTATAGGCAACACGCAATCCGGATTCCGGGGCGACGGAACGGAAGGCAATTCTGCGGAACCGGGGCCGTACGTTGTACAAGGAATAACCAAAACAATCAAGAAGGCGGCCGTCGGATCGTTTATATATTTGCTTTATACCGACGGAACGGTTGATTCTTGGGGCGGAACGCGCTTGAAATATTATCCTACGTATTGTCTTGGGCGCGGCGTTGACAACCCCGATCCAACGCGCCCCGGCGCAATGGTTTTCCAAGAACCTATTGTCGACTTGGAAGGCGGTAGCAATCGTACTTTGTTCGTTGGCAAAAGCGGCAAGATATACGGCGTCGCCTACGATTATCGGTATCTTGGAATACCGCCCGGCAAAGCCGTCAACGGGAATAGGCCAATTGATATTACTTCCTATTTGGCGTTGCCGGCTACGCCGATACAATTGGCCGTTGGCCCCAATTGCAATTACGCCCTTCTTCCCAACGGCGACGCGTACGCTTGGGGGGACAATAGCCACGGCGAAATAGGCAATGGCAAGGAGGCAGACGCGGCTTCGTTTGGCTACAATATACCTTGGAATTCTTGGTTGGTTCCGCAATATCAACCGGTCAAGATCAATCCCGCCGGCGTATCGTTCGTAAAAATATTTGCAAGCAACGGACTTGCCTTTTACGTTTACTACGAAGATACGAACGCAAATCTTTGGAACAACGGGCGCAACAAGGGATTTGTTCTTTGGAACGGAATTGGCGGTAATTCGACGCAGCAAGCTTCCCAACCCGACCTTTGGAACGTTCCAATCGTTACGGTTATCGCAGGATTTGGGACTATTGCCGCCGCGCAACCCCCGGTTGTATCGCCGACCGCCCCTCGCAATCTTGTGTCGGTAGATTTGTTATTTTTGGGGAACAAGATAACGATACCGGCGTCTTCGTTTACCAATATAAAGTTCGACGACGGGTCGTCTCAATAATCGCAACAAGGCGCGCCAATGAATCAAGAAGAAAACGAAAGGAAATACGCTTCTTCTATAAGCGATATAGCCGTACTGAGGGGTCAAGTAGAAAAACTTGCTTCGGCGGTCGGGGACATGAAGTTAAAGCTTGACGACATGCCGGACATGGAGTCGAAGATAGAAAAGCTAACCTCCGACGTCGCTAAAATGCAAATAGGCGTAACCCGTGTTCTCTCGGCCCTTACCGGCGACGAACTTAACCCCGAAGGGTTGATAAGCAAGGTTCAAAAATCAAAGGACGATATCGGCGATTTTAAAAAGGAAATGCGTTTGCAAGTTGAAGACGTTTCAAGGCAAGTAAAAGAGGTTGTGCAGCAGCTAAACAAGAAGGATATAAACGTGAAACTTGTCATAGCCTTCGTCGTTTTTATTGCCACGCTTATAGGAAAAACGATTTGGGAGTATTGGTTTAATAGAAAAGCCCAGTAATATGAAAACTTTGACGAATAGAATCCATTTTATCAATTTTACTACAGTAGTGTTGATGATAATTGTTTTGCCGCTTGTGTTGGATGTGCATAGTATGATGAAATCAAGGAATGCCGCTACCGATGATTGGCGTTTTGAAATGACGCGTAAAATAGATTCAATCGCCCGTAGGCAGGACTCCTTAATTCGTTCAACTATTTCGACTACAAAAAAAAGGTAGCCGTATATTTGGTCGATGCTTCCTCGCTTTAAACGAAACCTACGCCTTTTCGCTTTTGCCTGGGCTGAATTGGCTATTTCCTATTTTGGTCTTCGGAATATTCCGACCGGTCAATTGTGGCGCCACCCCTTGCGGGTGTTTGTCGTTATCGCATCGCTTATCGTAACGGCTTTGGTTTCAGCTATTATTGATCAAATTGTATTTTATATTCAACAACAAAAAATAAAAAACAAAAATCATGTCCAAAAAAGACCTAACCGAAAAACTGCATAGGGGCAAGACGGTACTTCTTGTCGACGGAAAAGAAGTGTTTTCAACCGCTACGACGTCTGAGCGATTGACGTTATCGATTAGCGGGGAAGTCGTTTACGAAACCGAATCGTTGTCTTCAACCCAAGAAGACGATAGCGGATCGAATACGCCGCCGCCCCCTCCCCCTCATGACGGTAATTGATTAAAAGCCCAACAATGAAACGTGACGTAATATTAGGAATGGTGCTTTTATTTGCCGGTTTGGCGACCGAGGCCCATTCCTTTTATTACCGCGTTTGGCCGAAGGACGCGGCGTCTCCGGCGTATTATATAGACGGGTATCCCGATCGGCCCGTAACCAAGGAATGGGTCGTTATCTTTACCGCCGATTGTCTTTACCGCCTATCCCTTTGTTTTGTCGCCGGGGCTTGCGCAAGAAGGCCGTCTACGAAATTGGCTTTTGTTTTTTGGCTTCATTTTGCGTATAACCTTATCGACTATTCGCTTTTATTGATCAATAACAAAAAGGGGTATTTGCATTATTGGATATTGGTTTTTGTATTATCGTTTTCGGTTGTTGCTATTATTTCCTCTTTTGGAACTAAACAAAAAAGTAAAATCGTTCAATTATGAATACCCAAAATCGTCTTCTCGCTTTTCTCGTCGAAATCGTTAAGCGCCTTAAGTCCAAGTCGCCAAGATTCTTCTTGATCTTACAATATATATCCGCCGGGGTTACGGCGGTTACCGGGTTGCCGGAATTCTTGACCATGTTTTCGATTAGCCTTCCGTCGCCGTTAAATTTGTTGGCTAATCGTACGGTAGCTATTTGCGGCGTCGTAAGTCTTGTTTTTGCCAAGCTTCCGATAGAAAATCCGACAATAGCCGTTACCGCCGACGGGGCGGTTGTTAAGAAGACGGACGAAAATAAATTGCCGTTTACGGCGCAATCCGAAACCAAGGCGGCACAAGACAAAGGCTTGCAAAGTTCGGCTACGTTGACCGAAGTAGTTGATACAACAAAAAAGTAAAACACAACTATAAATACAGAAAAATTATGAACATTAAAAAAATCGTTGCTTCAATTGGCGGCTTCTTTTCCAATCTTTTCAAAAACACAATCAAGGAATTGGATACCGTCATTCTTCCGGTAGCCGAAGGGGTTACCAACGCCCTAAAGGCGGTAATCGACGGGGATGCATCAGATCTTATTGGCGGCCTTATCGCCGGCGCCGGCGGTCGGATCGTCGAAGATAAACTACGGGCGATTATCGACGCGATCGTTCCCAAACTTCAATTGGCGCAAGCCTTCGTTAAGTCCGGCGACGATCCGGCGACGATCCTTGCTAAGGTTGTCGGCTTATTGGGTAACGCGCCGGGGATTACTAAGACGGCTTTTTATATCGAATTCTCCGGCATGGTCGCCGCGGCCCTTGCCGACGGGCAAATGACCCTGGCCGAAGCCAATACGCTATCCCAGTATTACTACCACAACGGCCCGAACGCGATCGCCGCGGCGGCGGCCGGCAAAGCAACCGGATCATGACCGCGCAACAACAATTGACGGCCAAATACGGGGAACCGGACCATGCCCATGTCGTGTCGTCTTGCGAAACCTGGAACGTTCAACAAGAATTCCCCTGGTTCCCGGCCAAGGCTTTCTTGATTAATAAGGACTTCCGGGCTTTGTTGACAAAAGCGTTTAAAGCCTTGGAAGCGGCCGGCCTACAAGGCGAAATAAAGACCTACGACGGTTGTTATAACGATCGGCCGGTACGCGGGGCGTCGTCGGTTTCTTCGTTGCATGCCTGGGCGGCCGCTATCGACCTAAACGCCAAGACCAATGGCATGGTAGAAAATCCTACCCCGGATCAACGCCGCGGGTCGTGGTCCCAAGCGTTTATCAATACCATGAAGGCGGCAGGGGTCTTTTACGGGGGGGATTTCCACCATAGGGCCGACCCGATGCATTGGGCCTTATTGGACGGATAACGTATTGATATACAAGTTTTGGATTGGTTACGGAGACCAATTCTTTCATTGGGTTAATCGACCGGGCTATTCTTGGCCCGGTTTTTTATTGAAAATAAATTTGGTATACTAAATAAAAGATGTATCTTTGGTATACTAAACAGTCAAATTATGATTTGTCCAAGATGCGGCGGAAAAGGATTTATAGAAGGGTTTTCCCACGTTAATCAAGGCCGTTGTTTTTCTTGTAACGGAAGCGGTAGTTTGCCGGATACAAAAAAGCATACCAAAGCATACGCGCAAGCCTTTATAGATCAATACGGCGATCGTGTTCAACAAGAATCCGGCGCAGACTGCTTCTTCCCTAAATACGCTATTGAAAACGCGACAAAGCTTTATTCGGTTTACGGCGAAGGCGAAACTTGGGAATTTGCCGTGATGAAAGATGAAACCCATTATTACGTTGGTCAACCGGTTTGCCGATCTTCTGTTTGGTGGAAGGTTCCGATAGATCAATGGATTGATTTTGTGAAATATATTTTCAAGGCGAAAAAAATTGAACTCCATTAATCATGAGGCAGTATACTTACATTGCTACTTGGATCAATGGCAATAAGGACGAATACAAGGCTCCCTCTAAAAAAGCCGCCCGCAAAGAAATCGAACGCCAATTCGCCTTCGGTATGTGTCCCAAACTTAAGTATATCCGTAAAAAATATTAATCCATGAAAGAGCGTTTTGAAGCCCGCAAATTAACCGGATCGTTTTCGATAAAGTGCAAGAACGATGACGGCACCTTCCGGATGTGGGAAGGCCAAAAAGAAGACGTCGTTCGACATATCGTTGACATTGTTGTTAGATATCGACGCATGGGATACCGGCTTACACTTCGCCAATTGCACTATCAGCTTGTAACTAAAAATTGGATCATTAACCACGACACGGCGTATAAAAAGCTTGGCGATATATTGGACGATTGCCGGTACGCCGGGGTTGTCGATTGGGACGCGATAGAAGATCGGGGAAGGGTTCCACATCTTGTATACGACGCCGACGGGGTTTCTGAAGCCTTGGACGAATTGCATGATTATTATCGCCGCAATCGCCAAGACGGACAAACCAACGTCGTCGAAGTTTGGACCGAAAAGGACGCCTTATCCGGAATCTTGAAGCGACCGGCGGAAAAATACCATGTTCGCCTTGTTGTCAATAAAGGATATACGTCTTCTTCGGCAATATACGGCGCCTACGAACGTGTTTTGGCGGCGATCAAGAACGATCAGCGATTTACGATCCTTTATTTCGGCGATCATGATCCAAGCGGATTGGATATGGTGCGCGATATTCGCGAACGGCTGATGCTTTTTCTTTGCCAAGGATCGCAACTTAGGGAAGACGCTGATTTTATGGCACAATTAGACAAGGATTGGGAGGACATGCGAAGAACAATATACGACCTATTGGATCATGGCTATCTAAAGTCATCGACAATCGACGCGTTTAATGATGGTAACGTTGAAGACGAAGATTGGGATGACTTTGTGTCGGCAAAAATTAAAAGATACATCGAAACGCAGGATATCTTCCAGGTTATTGCCATAGGCTTGACTAAAGATCAAATTGACCAGTACGATTTGCCTCCCAACCCGACAAAATTAACAGATACGCGGGCGGCGGCGTACGTCCAAAAATACGGCCGGACTTGTTGGGAAGTCGATGCCCTTGACCCAGAAGTATTGAACGAATTGATCGAAGACAATATTGTCGACCAAATAAATATCGATCAATATGAAAATATGCTTTTGAAAGAAAAGGCGGACAAGGCCAAACTTAAAAAGTTTATCAAGGACGCAAAATAAATTTTGTATTATCGTATACCACTTATATCTTTACCGTTATGAAAGAAAAGTTTCACGCCCCAAAACGCGCCGCCAACGCGGATAAGCCAAGGATTCATGTCCAGGCCAAGATTCGGACCGAAAGTTTCGCGCTTGTCCAAAAAACGCGTAAGAAACACGACAATTGTTCGGTTTCCGAGGCCATCGACATTCTCTTATACGAATTGGCAACCGCTTAAAATCCAAATATATCAATGTCCCTCGCTACTTCAACCGTTGACCTTGGAAAGTCCTTCCGTCTTTGGAAGCTTATCCAACAATTGCAAACTTCTTGCGACGATTCCTTGATTGGATCGGCTATCAAAATTTGTATCGCCGAACGCGAACTTTGGGAAAATATAGTCGAGGTTATCGGCTTTTACGCCGTCCGTAATCCAAAGTATATTGAAGCGATTATCGGTACGAAAGCCCTTGAATTGTATAATAATTTAAACAATAAATAGCTATGCCCGAAAATACAAATAATCAAGTTTCGGTTTTGGACCAACCGTCTACGGCGGAACGATTTGCTAAAATATTCAGCGGCGTGCACGGAGTTGGATTGGAACGGGCCGCGCAAATGTTTGAAGT
>Ga0070710_10001545_pt1 | contig 10867 bp, 15 predicted proteins | sample LARL52metaG_FD_65454 | JGI IMG/M metagenome (GOLD analysis project Ga0070710, IMG submission 65454) | Corn, switchgrass and miscanthus rhizosphere microbial communities from Kellogg Biological Station, Michigan, USA - LAR L5-2 metaG | ecosystem: Host-associated > Plants > Roots > Rhizosphere ... | reverse complement strand
AGAATTCCAGACGTGATTTCATCCCAGCTGCTCTCGGAGAAAACTACGGCAGAGTTCGACGCGCCGGCCTGCTGGGTGTGGATTTATAGTCCGCGGGATACAGCACCACGCAACGGTTAAACCCCTCGCCGTCGCTTTCCGTGCGCAAGTCAGCCTGATCGCGCAGCGCCAGGTGGACAATGCGGCGCTCCCGCGATGACATCGGCGCGAAGTGAAACGGGGTCCCGGTCTGGCGAACTTTTTCGGCAGCCACGCCGGCCGCCAGGCGCAGTTCTTGAAAGCGTGTCGCGCGCTGGTTCTTACAGTCGAAAGCAATCTTCTCGTGCTCACCGGAGGCCAGTCGCAGGATTTCCAGGGCCAGCAGTTCCAGCGCCCGCAGCAGCTCTCCGCCGCGATCAAGCAGCAGCGCGGAATCCGGCCCGGACAGGTCGACGAAGATTTCCGGCTTCTCCCACTCGCTCTGCGGCGGCGGGTCGACCACAATGCGGTACTTCAGATGAAGACCGCCGTGGGAGACGACAGCCTGCAGAAATTCGTTGATCTTATTAGCGGCGGCGACTTTGTCCATAGGGCAGCTCTTAGCTATTAGCTCTTAGCCTTTAGCTTGAAACCGAAATCTCTTGAAACGAAGGGCGCTACGTCCGCAGGAAGCCCTTACTGGAAAAAGAAATCTTATCGCAATCTCGGCGTCTCTGTAGGCCTCAAGCTAAGAGCTAAAGGCTAAGAGCTAAAAGCTTCTTCTTCACTTATCCTTCTTGCGCGCCCGCTTTTCCATCATCTCGCGCATTTCGCGGCCTATTTTGGTGCGGTTCATGATGGCCTGCTGCGCGATCGAAATCAAATTGGTCTCTGCGTAGTACAGATTCAATCCCGCCTGCAGATTGAAAAAGATGAAGCCCATCATCAGGGGCATCATCCAGTTCATCATTTTCTGCTGCGCCGGGTCCATGCCCGCCTGCGGCGTCATGCGTTGCATGGCGAACATGCTCACCACCATCAGGATGGGCAGCAGGAAATAGGGATCGCGCGCGGAAAGATCCGTGATCCAGAGCCAGTGCGCATGGCGGAGATCGAGAGCAACCCCCAACATGCGGTAATAGGCGATGAGGAACGGAAACTGGATGAGCATCGGCAGGCAGCCGCCCGCGGGATTTACGCCTTCGCTCTTATAGAGAGCGCTGATCTCCTGATTCATCGCCGCTTTCCGCGGATCCTTGAGGCTGTACTTCTTGTATTTCTCCTGAATGGATTTGATCTGCGGCGCGATACGCTGCATCTTCAGCATCGACTTCATCTGTGTAATGCGCAGCGGCAGCAGCGCGATCGTGATGATTAGAGTCTGAATGACGATCGCCCATCCCCAGTTGGGATAGACGTGTTTGTAAGTCCACTTAAGCCAGAGGAAGAGCGGCCGAGCCAGAATGCCCCACCAGCCGAAATCCACGATGCCGCGAAGATCGGGATTGTCGTTTTTGATGGTGGGAACGTTAACCGCATCGAGCACCGCCAATTCCTTCGGGCCCACGTACATGCGCTCGCTGGTCGAGCCGTGAAGGTCGCCCACAGCCGCACCTAAAACTTCGGCCTTGGTACTCTCGTTGGAGCCGGGCTTGGCCGCAACGTCCATCGCTTTGCGCAGGGTAACCATGGCAGCGGCATTGGGATCGGTGGGAATAAAGATCGCTGTGAAGTATTGATCCCCGGTGCCCGCCCACTCGAACGGCCCTTTGATGGTGTTGTCGCCGCTAACGCTCTTAATGGCAAGCCGAGAAACGTAGGTGGGAAAGATATAGGCGTTGCGTTCGGTGGAAGCGTCGTTGTGGTAGTCGATGCGCGCGGCAGCATAAGACGCCGGAGTCACCTGGTCGCCGAAGCCGGCGGGCCAGGCGGGGGGAGCGAAGATTTCCGCGCCTTTGTAAGACACTGACGTTTCCACGTTCAAGACATAAGTGTGGTCGAAGCGGAATGTCTTGCGGACCACCAGATCCTGATCGGCGTATTCGAACGTGATCGCGGCCGGGGCGGAGAGGCTACCTTCGTTCGAACCCACGTAGAGAACAGAGTTGAGACGGTTCCGCAAAGCTTCGTCGTAAGGATAGAGAGAGAGGGGGTAGCCGAATTTTTGCGAAGCCGCTGGATTGACCAGATCGAGCCGGCCGTTCTGGGCTTCGTTGTCGAACTTTTTCAGAATCCAAGATTTTACCTGGGCGCCGCGGTTGGTAAAGGTGATGCGGTACAGATCATTCTCGATAACCGTTTCAGCCTCGGCAGAGGCCTGTTTGCTGACAGTATTTTTCGGCGCAACCGCGGCTGGGGCGGAAGCAGCCACAGGCGCGGGCGAAACCGGTGCCAGCTGCGCGGCCGCGGGCTGAGTTTGCCCCGGAGGCGTCGCCGGGGCCTGCGGCATGTATTTCTTCAGCAACGGCTGGAAAATAATGAGGACGACAAACGTGAGGACAAAAACGAGGAGAAGCCGGCGCTCGGCGCCGGGTTCCTGTTGAGGATTTTTAAAGTCGGGCAAAGTTTATTACCGTCTCGAATTCTGGGCGCTCATCTCGCGCCGTGCTACAAGGAATGTTTTTCTGTCGTGGCCGCTCGCACCACCGGATCGTATCCGCTGCTGGAGAAGGGGTGGCAGCGCAGGATGCGGGCGAAGGCCATCCATCCGCCCCGCGCAGCGCCGTAGCGTTCCACCGCCTCCATCGCATACTCGGAGCAGGTCGGCACATAGCGGCAGGCCGGCGGGAACAGCGGCGAGATCGCCCACTTGTAGGCCCGCAGCAATTGCAGCACGACGAATTTGGCGACGTTGCTCAAGATCGGTGCCCGGCTTCCGGCTTCCGGCTTCCGGAAGTCAACTTCTGTTCAATCACGCCGAAGGCGCGGACAACTTCATTCAGCACTGCCGAAAAATCGGCGGTCAACAATGCCTTCTTAGGATTAATCACCACATCGGCCGCCACTCCGGCAGGCAGCCCGGCCAGGCGAACCGCTTCGCGCAGCCGCCGCTTCATCCGGTTGCGCTGCACCGCGCCTCCCAAAGCGCGCCCGACCGTAAATCCAATGCGCAGCCCTTGTCGAGCGTGCACTTGTGGAGCGGGCGCCTCCGCCCGCTTCTTATCCAGCTTATCCGCGGCCGCCTCCACCCGCTCCCAATAGAAAACCGTCATCGACGCGGAAAAATGCCGCCGCCCCTGCTTGTACACGCGCTCGAAATCCGCGTGACGCAAAAGCCGCACCGTGCGCGGAAATCCCGCTGCTTTTTTTGTCGGCATGGCGAAGTCCACCCGCGTTCCCAGCGCGGCGTCAGCCATCATGCCTTCCTGCTGCGACCGATTGCCGAATTTCTCGACTGTGGAAGTGAGCAGCACTTAGAAATAACTACTCGCGGAAGCCGGGCTTCACGGAGACCCGCTTCCGTCCTTTAGCGCGGCGGCGGGATATTACCTTCTGGCCGCCCTGGGTCTTCATGCGCGTGCGAAAGCCATGCTTCTTGCTTCGCCTGCGCCGGTTAGGTTGGAATGTACGCTTGGGCATGAAAGATAGCTGCTCCTGATTCCGTCGACAGTCTTAGGGCAAACGATGAGTATAAATGACGGAGCGGGGTCAGGGCAAAGGGGGATGCTCTCTGTCCCAACCTCAAAGCCCTCATTTTTCTGCTGAAGCATGGTTGGAAATCGTCGCGCCGCTGTTTTCTTCAGGACTCTTCTGCAGAAAATCTCGCAGCACTTGCACCGCCCTCGCTGCAGTTACATCCTCGACACTTGACAGGCGCTGCGCTTCGGGTTCTGAATAATCAACGCGACAAAAATTCATCCGAATATTTTCGCACGGCGAAAATTTTTTATGCTACTATGCCGCTCGGTCGGCTTTGCAACTCTCTTTCAACAATCGCAACCGCGCTCCGCACGAGGGGCGCATTCCGCAGTACACTAAAAGTTCCATCAGCGGGTAGGTAAACAGCACTTTTTAGACAGGCGCCCTCAAGCCCAGCCGCCGGGACGCCACGGCGGGTATTTCATAATATGTCAGCTCAAAGCACTTCGCTTTCCCCCAATCCGTGGACGCGCATTCTCGACGCGCTGGAAAAAAAGATCAACCGCCATTCCTACGACACCTGGTTAAAACCCACCCGCTACAGCCACTCCAGTGGCGGAATTTTATTTGTCCGGGTACCCACCGCAGAGTTCCAGCATGTGGGCGACAAATACGACGACCTGATCCAGGAGGCAATCGATAATCTGGGCCTGGAATTCAACGGCGTAAAATTCGTGACGCCCGAAGATGATCCGGCCGCCACCGCGGTCCGCCACAACGGAGGCCTTTCCGCGCCCGCGGCAGTCTCGGCTCCGTCACAAGCCCGCTTTGACTGGGACGGTGCTGCCCAACTCAATCCGCGTTATACCTTCGATGCATTCGTGATCGGCTCCGGCAACCAGTTCGCTCACGCAGCATGCATGGCCGTGGCCGAGCGTCCCTCGAAAGCCTACAACCCGCTCTTCCTGTATGGCGGCGTCGGCATGGGCAAGACGCACTTGATGCAGGCCATCGGACATGAGGTAAAGCGGCGGCTGCCGCTGGCCGCCATCTGTTATGTCTCCAGCGAGAAGTTCACCAACGACATGATCAACTCGCTGCGCTACGACAAGATGACCACTTTCCGCGACAAGTTCCGCGGCGTCGACGTCCTGCTCATCGACGACATCCAGTTCCTCGCCGGCAAGGAGCGCACCCAGGAAGAGTTCTTCCACACCTTCAACGCTCTGCACGACACCATGAAGCAGATTGTGATTGCCAGCGACCGCTCGCCCAAGGAATTGGCCGAGATCGAAGACCGCTTGCGCAGCCGCTTCGAATGGGGCCTGATCGCCGACATTCAGCCGCCTGACCTCGAGACCAAAGTCGCAATCTTGCAGAAGAAAGCCGAGCAGGAAAAAGTCACGCTGCCCGGCGACGTGGCCATGTTCGTCGCCCAGAACATCCGCTCCAACGTCCGCGAGCTCGAAGGCGCGCTGATCCGGTTGGTCGCCCACTCCTCGCTGATCGGCGCAGAGATCACGCTGCCCTACGCGCAGCAGGTGCTGAAGAATTTTATCGATTCCCAAGCCCGCAAGGTCACAATCGAATCGATCCAGAAGATGGTGGCCGAGCAGTTCGGCTTGCGCCTCGTCGAAATCAAAGCTAAAGACAATTCGCGGGCCATCGTTTATCCGCGGCAGATTGCGATGTATCTGGCCAAACACATGACCGAAGCCTCGCTGCCGGAAATCGGGCGCCAGTTCGGGGGCAAGCATCACACCACGGTATTGCACTCGGTCGAGAAGATCGAGGAGGTGCGAAAGAACGACAAGGATTTGAACAGGCTGATCAACAAACTGACCGAGCAATTAGGCGGATAAAACGGGTTTATTGTTAGATTTGCACCGGGTAGGGGAGTCTTCCTTTGTCGCCGCTGTGAATCAGGTGTGGAAGCTGTGTAAGGCGCAGGGGAAATAGCAGAAGAGGAAATGTTGTTCCGGGGCCTCCGCCGTAATCGGGCCCGATTTCTCACACGAAGGTAGTCGGCGCAAGGCGGTGACAACAGGCAGGTTGGCAAGATTTTCCACTTCTGCGAAGCGCCTACGGTTACTGCTGGTTTTATAGGTTTTGTATTTGATATAAGGGAAGTAAGAAAAGTAGCACGCGGCAGGGGAGATGAAGTCTATGCCGGTGGAAGCGGTGGTAGCGGCGGGTACAACGGTGGGAACCATGGAGATCACGGTCGGCAAAGCCGAATTGCTGCGCGAGTTGACGGCGACCCAGGGCGTGGTCGAGCGCAAGACGACCATTCCAATTCTTTCCAATTATTTATTTGAAGCGGCCGATGGCAAACTGTCGCTCACCGCGACTGACCTCGACCTCAGCTTGCGCACCTCATGTAACGCCAAAGTAAAAAAAGATGGCTCCTGCACCATTCCTGCGCGCAAGCTGCATGACTACGTAAAACTTCTTCCCGACGCCGACATCACCATCAAACTCTTGGAAAATCATTGGGTCAGCATCCGCTGCGGCCGTTCCAACACGAAAATGGTCGGCATGGCAAAGTCAAACTTCCCCAGCCTTCCCGTATTTCCTACCGCCGGAGTAGTAAAGATCCCAGGGCAGGTTTTGCGTGGATTGATTGCGCGTACGGGATTTGCGATATCGAATGAGGAATCGCGCTACACCCTGAATGGCGCGCTCATGCTGCTTAAGCCGGAATCCATCACCATGGTCGCCACCGACGGCCACCGTCTGGCGCATTGCGAAAGAAGCGGCGAGAAGTTCGAAGGCGTCTCCGGCGAGATGAAAACGCTGGTCCCCAAAAAGGCGATGGACGAACTGAAAACCCTGCTCGATTCTACCGACGCCGAGACCGTCGAATTCGCCAAAGATGAATCGACCCTGTTCTTCCGCATCGGCTCGCGCCTGCTCACCTCGCGCCAGCTTACCGGCCAATTCCCCAACTTTGAAGCCGTCCTGCCCAAGGACAACAACAAGAGCATCAACCTCAACAGCTCCGACTTGAACTCCGCGATTCTTCGCGTCGCCCAATTCGCCGACGAGCGCTCGCGCGCCGTCCGCATGAAGCTGGAGAAAGGCGAAGTGAAGATCTCCGCCTCATCCACCGAAGCAGGCGAGTCCGAAGATTCCATCGAAGCCCCCTACAATGGCGAAGTGCTCACCATCGGCTTCAACGCCCAATACCTGGTCGACTTCCTGAAAGCCGCCGGCACCGACGAAGTCCGCCTGGAGCTGAAAGATTCGCAATCCGCCGGCCAGTTGCGCCCCGCCGAAGGCGATGATTACAAGTACCGGTATATCGTGATGCCGATGCGGATTTGAGAGATGTGTGAGACGAGCGATTGGATTTCGAGTTGAACCCACGCTAGTACATTGGGCGCTGGTCGAAGGCACGCCCGAAGCGCCAATCCTCGTAGCAGCTGACAAGGTCGCCCCTCCCGCAACCTATGATGAGTCTCGGGCGCTCACGTTCTACCGCGAGCGCGTGCTTCTCCTCTTTTCCCAGCACTCCCCTGACCGGGTTGCCGTTCGTTACGCTGAGACCTTCGGTCGCCGGTCCGTCGGTGAGAAAGACAACCGACGCTGCCGTATTGAGGGTGTACTGATTGAGGCAGCTAGCTCTCGGGGGCTGAAGGTCGTAACGGGTGCTCTGGCATCCATTTCAAAAAATCTCGGCACCAAGGCCGCGAAGCACTATCTGGAGGGCAACGACCTCCGTGGACTTGATTGGTCAAAGTATCCCGCGAAGAATGTGCGTGAGGCAATATTGGTCGCGGCTTCTGCCCTGGGAGCGTGAGTCTGTTGGATGTGTTGGCCGAAATCCGATATCAGAAGGTGCGACAAATAGGTGTCGGCCAGGGGATGAACTCCGAAGTTTTTCTCGCGTTCGATCCTCAGCTCAGCGGCCAAATTGCCGTGAAGGAGGTGCCGAAGGCACGGTTCGGCGCGCCGGTGGCCTCGTACTTCGAGGAAGCCGGGGCAATGTTTGCGTCCGCGCACCCGAACGTTGTGCCGGTTCTTTACGCCTGTCAGACGCCCGCCCAGATTTCCGTGGCCATGCCGTACTACCCAAACGGATCTTTGCATTCTCGGATCGAGGCGGGCCCTCTTCGACTGAGGGAGTGTCTCAGGGTTGGCCACGGACTTCTTCATGGCCTGACCCAGATACACCTGCAGAACTTTCTGCATCTAAGATATCAAACCGTCGAATGTCCTCTTCGATGGTACCGACAGACCCTTAGTGGCTGATTTCGGTCAGGCGCGATCACTAAGTTCCGGGGTAGTCACGGCGCCGCGAATGTACGAGCGCGCCTTTCCCCCAGAAACCCTGCAGACAACCCTCGCTACAGTGCAATCCGACGTCTATCAGGCCGGCCTACTCCTGTACCGGGCGGTTAATGGAAATCCTTACTACGAGGATCAGGTACCAGCGCCGCATGAGTTGCGGGCCAAGATCATTGGAGGAAAGTTTCCAAACCGGGGGCTATTCATGCCCCACGTGCCGAAGCGGCTGCGAACAGTGATTCGTAGGGCACTCAAGCTGCATCCTACCGATCGGTATCACTCGGCGACGGAGATGTCTGACGCTTTAGCGAAGGTTGAAGTAGCCCTAGACTGGGCGGTTACGACGTCCGTGAGCGGCACGCTGACGTGGCGCGCCACGAGGGGAGATCGCCCGGACCTCGTGGTCGAGCTTTCGTCATCCGGTGTAGGCCAGTGGAATGTCAGCGCATCCACGGTGGGGTGTGCAGGCGTCAGAGCAAAGTGTCGCGGGCAATACTGGCGAAACGGATTGACCCGGGAAGGCGCCGAGGCTCACCTTAAACAGGTCTTTGCGGAGCTAGAGGGCTGAGCTCCATGTATCTTCCGACAGTGTGCCAGCGAATCTCGCCTAGTTGGCTTTGAGCCTCGGCTATTCGTGCATTCAAGCAATTGTCGCAGAAGGGGTTCTCGAGGAAGCTCAGCGAACCGTGGGCAACCTCCTGGCCACAAGAGCGGCAACGCTGTATGCGTTCCAAAAGCCAAGGCAATTCTTGCTTCCTGCTCATTTTCCCTCCAAGCCCTTTTCACTCTCTCGCAACTTCTTCACCAGTCGAACTCCGAATTCCTTAAGTTCCTCTCGGTTTTCCCTCAGCCAGGTTCGGATAAGATAACTTGCCACTTCTGGCATCGTTTTGCCGTAAATGCCGAGCGGTACCATGTCCTCCAAGACCCGGTGTGTTTGGCGGTCGAGTGAAAGTTTGGGCCTCTTTGTTCCGATTCTGTTTCTACTTCGGGCTGGCATTTCTTGTGGTCCTAAGTAGGGCCTAATTAGGACCTAAGTATGACACAACAATGAAAAGGGATCAAAGACTTTCTGGGCACCAGAGCAACTTCGAGAGCCGGCGCGCGCGCACTTGACCTCCCAGCTTACCTGTCATACATTTGCGGCCAATCGTTTTCGGAGGCTTCTCTATGCTCGACGGCTTCAAGAAATTCATCCTGCGCGGAAATGTTGTCGATATGGCGGTGGGCGTGGTGATTGGCGCGGCCTTCGGCGGCGTGGTCACGGCTATGACCAAAGACTTACTCACACCCTTCATTGCGGCCCTGGTGGGCAAGCCGGATTTCTCTTACCTCGGATTTTCCATTAGGGGCACGCAATTCCCGGTTGGCGATTTCATCAACGCCTGCGTCTCGTTCCTGCTGATCGCCGCCGCGATTTATTTCTTCGTAGTCACCCCGGTGAACGCACTGGTCGCCCGCATGAACCGCGGCGAGAAGCCGCCCGATCCCACGACGAAGAAGTGCCCGGAGTGCCTCAGCGAGATTCCCATCGACGCCCGCCGTTGCTCGCACTGCACGCAACCCGTGCTGGGAAGGGTGGCGTAATGCTTCGCGTGGGAAGAACAATCTTGGCTGTGGTCACCTCGGTTGTGATGAGTGGCGTCATTGGATTGAACTTTGCCCAATCGCAGGATCAAACCTCGCCCCCGGCTGCCAAGAGCGAAGCCGCGCCGCACCCACAGCTACCGCAGCGAGTGCGCGTGTCGCAAGGTGTAATGCAAGGCCTGACCCTGACGAAGGTACCGCCGCATTATCCCGAGAAGGCCCGCAAGAAGCGGATTCAAGGAATCGTGCTGTTGCATGTCCTAATCGGTAAGGACGGCAACGTAGAGACGGCGGAATTGGTCTCTGGACATCCCATGCTCGCCCCGGCGGCGATCGATGCCGTGAAACAGTGGAAGTACAAGCCTTATCTGCTCAACGGAAACCCGATCGTAGTGGAGACCGAGATCCAGGTAAATTTCACCCTTTCTGGAAACTAGTTCATGAGGTCTTCCGGTAACATTGCAACATGAGCGTTCGTCGTCCGCGGCTCTCTCTTTTAGTCTTTGATCTGATTGTCCTGGCCGCGTTGGGTTTTCACGCAACGGCGTTTGCCCAAGACTCTTCGTCGACCGGTAGTTCCCGCCCACGCGCTTCGCAGAAGGCGCGCTCAGCAACATTTTCTATCGAGACGGGCTCGGTGAGCTCCGGAGTGTACCGGAACGCTTCCTTAGGGCTCACCTGCAAAATTCCATCGGCCTGGGTGCTGCGGACCGAGGAGATGAATGCGCCCCCTGCGGCGGAGCAGAATGATGTCGTCGCCAGTCCCTCAGCCAACTCCCGCGTGCTGCTGGCAGCGTTCTCTCGCCCTCCGGAGGCGCGCGCGGAAGATGTGAATGCCTCGATCCTCATCGCGGCCGAGAGCGCGGCCGATTACCCGGGCCTGAAGGAGCCCGCCCAATATTTCGGCCCCGTCATCGAAGCCGCCAAAGCGCAAGGCCTGGAGATCGATGACGACCCCTACCAGGTTCCAATCGGCGCGAAGAAGCTGGTCCGCGGCGATTTTCAGAAGGATGTCGGAACGCGTGTCCTGCGCCAGTCAACGCTGGTCATGCTGGCGCGCGGATATGTGGTCTCGTTCACCTTCATCGGCGGGACGGAAGACGAAGTGGAAGAGTTGATCGCAGGACTGACCTTCGGCGTGCCCGCGAGCAAGCCCCGCTAAGCCTTCATTTCCCCCTGCGCAAAGCCGGCCTCCCCTATATTTCCACCGCTACTGGCGTAGTAATTTCCACGACCATGTTCGGCGGATGAAGCAGCGTGTTGTGAATCAGGCAGTGGTGCACCGCCTCCTCTACCCCTCGCGCTGCTGTTCCGTCAGGGCCAAAGGCGATTCAATTTCGATGCGGAAGTTGTCGACGCGCGCGGGATCCTTCAATTTTTCAGCAGTGACGTGGACGCGAGTGCCTTCGGTTGCTAGCTTATATTTGCGCAAATATTGCGCCGAGTAGAATGC
>Ga0070710_10001542_pt1 | contig 10880 bp, 7 predicted proteins | sample LARL52metaG_FD_65454 | JGI IMG/M metagenome (GOLD analysis project Ga0070710, IMG submission 65454) | Corn, switchgrass and miscanthus rhizosphere microbial communities from Kellogg Biological Station, Michigan, USA - LAR L5-2 metaG | ecosystem: Host-associated > Plants > Roots > Rhizosphere ... | reverse complement strand
AACCGGATCCACGTCCGCCCGCCGAGCCGTTCCCGCGCGTTCCTGAGCTGATGGACATCGGCGCCGGTCAGCACCACCGGGATGCGCGTTGTTCCCGCTTGCAGTCCGTGCGGGCCGAGCATCTCCAGCAGGTCGTCAAGGACCTCGATCCACGCATCTACCCGGCGGCACAGGAGGATGGTCCGCGGCTGTCCTGCCCCACGGCGCCGGACCGGGTCATCCTGCGGCAGATCCTCGACCAGGGCATCCAGGTCCGAGCGGATGGCCTTGGCGAGCTCGATGAGACTCCCGCCGGCTGTCGCCGCCACGAGCGCGCGGCTGTCCCTCTCCTGAAGCCCGAGGTTGAGCCGCATCGTGTCGATGCGCTTCCTGAACTCATCGGCCAGTTCCGCAGGATTCCTGGGAAAGGGGTTCAGATCGAGCAGGACCGGCAGGACATCGGCACGGACCGCTCGTGCTCCTAGTTCCTGCAGGAGCCGGGTGCCGCCGAATCTCCCGGTCTCGTCAGGTGTGTAAGCGACCAGGACGTTCAGCGCATCATCACCGTCGAGCAACCGGTCCAGGGCAGTGATGAATGCGGCGCGCCCGCAGAAGACAGGCCGGTTGGCCATGCCCAGGTCCTCGATGCGCTTCCTGGCTGCCGTCGCACGAGCCGGGTTGACCAGGCGGGCTTCCTCGGGCACGCGATTGGCCAGGAACAGCGTTGGCATGGCCCAGTGACCAGAGACGGGGCCCGGTCCGCCGTAAAAGGCGGCTCCCCGGCCCAGGGCGACAGCCCGTCCGAGCGCGTAGCCGTGCTCGATCGAGCTGGTGAGGGCCTGGGTGAACACGCGGCAGGCAGTATCGGAGATATCACCGCCCATCGCGACGACGACGGGTACCCCGCGGGCTGCGCCGTTGCCCGCCACGAGGCGCGCGGCGAACGACAGGGCGCTCACCCGCTCCGGGGCCGCACCAGGCGCGCCACCAGGGAGGGCAGTTTGGCACACGGACAGCACTGCCATGGCCGGCCAGTGCCCGGCGGCCCCGAAGACGCTGAGCAGACGGTCCGCCGAGAGTCCTTCCTGCCCGGCCGGCTCCCGGCGGATCTGCAGCTCAACCTGCCCGTTGGAGCGGCGCTGACCGTGGCCAATGAGATGCAGGACGTCCGGCTTGAACGTCTTCAGTTCGGCGACAAGGCCCGGGTAGGTCGCGTTCTCGAGCACGCGGGCCTGAATAGAGCCACCGTCCCGGTCCAGGCGGCGCATGATGCCCATGAACTCAGCACCGGGCCTGACATCCCGGTCGGTGAGATGACTGCCCACGGCGAACAGCACTGTGGGGATGTCGGTGATCTCCGGCAGGCCCGGGCCTCCCGCTGCGTCACCTCCGGATACGGCACCGGACGGCGTGATGAGCCGGACGACACCGACATAGATGTCGCGGTCCTGGTAGACCGTGCCCTGTGCGGCTACGAACCGGATGCCGTCATGGAGCGCTTCCCAGCGCAGCGCTTGCAGCGCAGCATGATCGTCGTCGGCGGCCCCGCGGACCGCCACCTCCAGGTAGTCGGCGTCTGCCTTGACCGCCTCGAGGATCTCCTGCCATTTCTCCCCGAACGCTGCCTCGAAAAGCAGCCCGCCGTATCTCTTCAGCTGGCCCAGCTGCTCTCGCTGCGCCGCCTCGTAACCGTCCGCAGCACAGCATTCCGCCGCTCGCGCCAGTTCGGCGGCGTCGCCGACGGCGCTCAGCGCTGACCGTGCGACAAGGAGCCTTCCGGGCTGCAGCCAGGCCACTGGCCGGTGATAGTCGAAGCCGGGAGCAGTGACGTGAAGTTGCGGTTCACCGTCCGCACCGGTCATGACGTCCACGGTCACTCTCATGGCCAGCCAGCCCTCTCGGCGCTCTGGCGCTCCGCGAACGGGCCGTCAACAGGCGGGTCAGTCGCGTAGAGGTCGGCCGCGAACAGCCGTGCCAGCTCCGCCGCCCGGTCCCTGACGTCCGCTCCCGCGGGGCCGCCGCGCACGCCGGGTTCGGCGCAGCCGGGGAGGATCCTCCGCACTTGCCCGGCCAGGAACGCGGTCTGGTCGGCAAGATCCTGGTCCGTGCTGTCCCGGCCGGCGACCTGCTGCCAGGCGGCTACGCTCCCGGCCACGCAGAACCGTGCCGCTCCGAGGGTCTCCTCGGGAACCGGCGCGGCCTGGCTGAGAAGCGCCTCCGCCCAGTAGCCGATGACACCATCGCGGTAGGCGCGTGCCGTGAGGCTCGCCAGGCCGAGCAGTTCCGTCCCCCCGTCGGGCGCGACCCGCAGGATGGCGTCAGCCACCGCAGGGACGGCGCCGAGCAGTTCCGCAATGTCCCCGTTCGGGCCGGGACCGGACGGCGCGGTCACCGGATCTTCCCTGACCTGGCCGGCCGCGTCTGCGAGACCGGCCTTTCCCGCAATGGTGCGCGCTACCGCGAGCCGGACCGCAGGCGGCGGGTAGCGCTCGGTACCCAGGACGGGTGCGGTCCGTGTCTCGAGTTCGGTAATCGCCCAGATCACGGCCGGCCCGGTGAGCAGGACCGCACACGCATCAGCGAACAGTTCCTCACCCCAGCTCGCCCATCGTGCGGCGAGACGTCCACGGGCCGCCCCGGCGATAGCCTCGCTCGTGCGCTCACGGACTCCCGGCAATCCCCACTGGACCTGGTGGCCGACTTCATGGGCGGCGATTACCAGCCACCATGGCCGCCGCTGGCAGACGGGAGGGAGCGCGATCACCGGGATGGAGAGCTGCCTGACATGGCTGTCGAATACGGCGTGCAGGCCCGGGCGCAGGTCAGCCGGATACGTATCGCGGTGGCTCGTGGAAGCGGAGAATTGCGACGACAGGTACGCGAGCGGGGCGGGAAAACGAAATTCCGGGGGTGCCCCCAGGTTCCTGACAGCAGTTTTCCAGCAGCTCCAGATAACCTCGTCTGCGGCTCGCAGGGTCCGCGTGACGGCGTCGTCTTCCGGCCCCGTACGCTGGTCAAACTTGTCGGCGTAGTAGCGCCAGAGCCTGCGCACGTAATGGAGTCGCTCGTCCGCCTGCCGGCATTCCGAATATACGGCTGCGGCGTCCCCGCTTAAATCAATCTTGCCGGTCTCGTCGATAAGAATATCGAGGAGACCACGAGTTAATCCGGCGAGAAGGTCGAGCTGCGCCCTATGCCTACCGATTGCGTAGGATGCATCCCACCGGCTGTGCCAGGCCGCAATCTCGGTAGCGAGCGCCCGCTGTTCGTCCAGGCTCTCGGATAGCCGCGCACGCACCCCGCCCATCATGCCCCCCACTGCCCCCAAAGTGCTGTGAGATAATAGTACGGTTCTTGCGGGAGGATCTGACTCCTAAAACGGACAACGATCATCCGTTCATGGCATCTGCGCCCAGAGAATCGGCAATTCAGGCATATATCCTGCACTTCGGACATATGTCCCCCGGCAACGGGCCATGTTCGGCGCCGGCTGCGCCATGGGCCGCCCGCAGCGAGTTCAGGTCCGGCGCTTGAGCAATACCGGCACCTGGTATTGCGAATTAGTGCCCATATTCGCCCGGACCAGGGCCCGGCCCTGCTGGAAGGCGTCCGGAATCGCCTTGCCAGCGAACAGCCCCTGGTAGAACCCGACGCTGAACTGGACGCTGGCTGGGTCGAGGATCTCTGAGCGCATCCCAACCGCGTAGTCGACGTACTTAACAATGGCCTCGGCCAGGATCAGCGATTGGCAGGCGTTGACGACGACGCAGCGGAGTGACGGGGCGAACCCGCCCAGCAGTTCGGCCAGCCCGTCCGGGTTGACGTACGCGGTGCGGCCAGAATGGTCTTCGACAGCCAGGCTGCCGTCACTTCTCCCGTGCCCGGCGAAGTGCACGAGCTGCGGCTTGCGGTCGCCCAGGCCCTGGCTGATGTCCTCGAGGCGGGCCGCAACCCGGTGCGTCAGCCGGTAGCGTTCCCGGTCCTGGCCCAGCTGGAGCAGTTCCTCGACCTTGCGCATCTCCCGGTAAGTGTCCAGTGGCGGCTGGTCATCGGGCTGCGCGACCAGATAGAGGATGGTCGTGACCGGGGCCTTATCCTCCGGCGGCGGGACAGTCACCATCGGTGCGGCCACCTCGACAATCAGCTTGTCATCCTGCGCGCGGGCGTTCAGCTGCCCGCGGTTGTCCTGGTAGCGGTACGTCGTATGGATCTGCACGGGGATCTTGCCGCGATCAGTGACCCGGACACTGATGGGCACCCGGCGTGTCTCGCCGTCGAGCAGCAACCGGATCGGGTCCGGCGCGGCGGCCTGGAACGGGCCGCCGATCGTGAGAGTGACGTCGCGCAGGGGAACCCCGGTCGCGTTGCGCAGCACGATGTCGAGAGAATCCCACTCATCGGGCGCGAGCTTGCCCCCGCCGTAAGACACGGTCAGGCGTGACTGCCCTGGCGATCGTGTCTGGGCGGGGGGAGGCGGGGCAGCCCTGGCCGCCTGGACGCGGATGGACGCACGCCAGTCGTGGCGCTGGCCAACGCCGTCTTCGTCGCGGTAGGCGAAGTTGGTGGTGCCAACCTCAACCTCGCCGGCCGCTCCGGGGCGCACGGTCACCTGGTGAGCGTGCTCGTGCTGCGCCGGGATCTCTTTCACGTCGATCGTCGTCGTGCCGCTGACCAGTGCCATGCCCGGGGGCAGCTTGAGCCGGAAGAATACGTCCGAGCAGGTGCCCTGGCCGGTGTTCGAAAGCCCGATCCTCAGCACAGCAGCCTGTCCGGCGACGAGCGTGTCCGGGCGGACAGAGACCTGGATCATGGCTGGCGGATCCCGTCCTGCGGCGGCGGGTACGGGCCTTGGGGCGGCGGATACCCAGGCTGTGGCGGGTAGGGTCCCTGGTGCTGCGGCGCCGCAGGCCCGTAGCCGGGGTACGGCGACCCAGGCTGCGCGGGCCCTGGAGGCCCCTGTCCGGCCGCGGGGCGCGGCCGGACGACGGCCCACCCGCGCCGCTTGCCCGCACCACGCGGGTGGAACTCATTAGCGCACTCCGGGCAGTGCATGGCCGACCGCGACACCGGCTCCTCGGCGTAGTCGAACGCGTCGTCGGCCGCTACCACCCAGCCGTGCTCCTCGCACACGGGGATTCCGCAGTGATGGCAGACGTAGATCGGGCGGGTCTCGGTCTCGCGCTCGGCGCGTACCCCGCACTTCAGCTTCACTGAGACCACCCGCAGTCCTTGAGTTCCTCATTGATGTCCGCGACTTCATCGCGGTAGAAGCCCTCCGCCAGCTGACTGGCGATCAGCTTGCCGCGAAGCGCCTTGCGCTGCCGCAGCAGCACCGCTACGTCGGCCTCGGCCTGGGGGCTGACCGGCCCACCGGGAAGCGCATCTGGCTGCTCGAGGTAGCGCAGCTCGGCCCGGATGTCCGCGATGGCCTCCTGGCAGGTCCGCTCGCTGATGAGACTCGACTCACCGAACAGCAAGCGCAGATCCCTGCGCTGCTGCTGAAGTTCCGCGGCCAGTGCCGTCTCGTCGCCGGGCACCGGGACCTCTCGCCGATCGATGACCTCCCCGGGCACGAAGCTCCCGTCGGAACTCTCGCCGGGAGCCTGAGCGCTCAGCTGTGCGGAGAAAGGCGCGGCCGGTGCGTCGATGGCCTGGGGCCTGCTGGCCACCGGGCCATTGATGGCGCCGGGTCCGGCGTCGGCCATGGGGACGGCCCGGCCCGCGAGCAGCGAGGCAACCCGGTCGTGCAGCCCGTCCCACTTGTCCTCGATCTTCTTCTTCATCTCGGCGTTCGGGAACGTCCCGTCGACGGTTACCTGGGCCTCGGTCCGGGCCAGGGCCGATTCGACGCTGTCCTCTGGTTCCGTCCCGCGCAGGCTGATGATGAAGTTGATGGGGAACACACCCTCGTACCACCGGCCGGTGATGTCCCAGCCGCGCTTGAAGGTCTTGTCGCGCGGATCATGATTGGGGTGGTCTTCCACCACGGTCTTGACGTAGTAACCGTCGGCGCTGATGGCGTTGGTCAGCTCGATGACGGTGCGGTAGTCGGGCATGACCCCGCGGAAGGGAGGCGAGACGCGCCGGGCCGCATCTTCCCCGGTGCCATCGTCGGGGACGGCACGGCGCTCCTGATACCGCAAGCTGCTCAGGCTGATGTCGAACCGCACGGAAATTTCGGTCCGTGGTGTCACCTCTAGGTGCCTGGCCTGCCCGCCTCCGGGGAGGTAGAAGTCGACTCCGGTAACGCCGGACAGCGTGCGGTTGAAGGTGGCGCGCAGGGACCCGGACAGCCGTGGCTGGTCCAGGATGGGTTTCTCGAACTCCATCCAGAGGGTCATGCTCTGCGGAGCGGCCGCCGAGCCGGAATCGTGTCCTCGCGCATCAGCGGTGGGCCGGTGCTGCCGCCACCGGATAACCCGGGGCTGGCCCTGTGCCGGAGCCGAGCTGGCGGCCCCCGGGGGCCATGCGTGCTGAAGGTTGCCCCACTGGTGCGGAACCTGGAACTCGATCAGCTCGAACTGGCTCAGCTCGGCCCGGTCCCCGTCGGCCTCCGGCATGTTCCAGTGCAGGTCGATCATGAGCATCCGTTTGCCAGACGTCGCCCCGAGCGACGGGACGATCCACAGCGGGATGTCCTGCGGGTTGCGGGCTGATTGCAGCTGGTAACGGGCAGCGAGCTCCCACTCTCCCTCCGGGCGCCCGCGCTTCGCGTCAAACAGGTCATGTCCGCCGAGGTAACCGTGGAACACCAGGCCCAGTCCGTCGGGGAGAACCGCCTCCTGCCCCGCCTCGAAGGCCAGTCCCGCTTTGCCACGCAGCATGGCCCAGCCGGCCGCGAACTTGACCGGGAAATCCGGCGGCAGCTGATGCCGCTTCCGGTACCGGTTCAGGGTCTCCTGCCAGCGGGCCTTCGCGTGCGTCATGCCGATGACGACGGTGCCCTCGACGGGCTGCGGGGTGCTGAGGTAGCCCGCGTCGGTCAGCTGGACCTCGCCGGTCAGCTGCTCAACGACGCTGACGTCGTTGACGTCAGGGAAGACCGGCAGCGGCGGCGGCTCATAGCCCGGGCCCTGGTTCCGGCCCATCAGCTTGCCGGTGACCGAAAGGAGGAGCCCGACGGTGTGGTCGTGCTCCTTGCAGTGATGAACCGCCGCCCGGATGGGCGGCAGCTTCAGCCCGCCGAATTCCCGGCTCGCCGGCTTGGCGTCGGGACTGCCCAGCCCTTCGTCTCCAGGTGCGCCCTGGGGGCCGGGCGCGATAGATCCGCCCGCGGGGCCGGCCGCGGCGGGCCCGGCGGGCATGCTGGCCGCTTTCATTGCCACCGAACCGTGCTCTGCGCACATGGGCCGCGAGCAGTGATGGCACACGCTGCAGATGTCGGTCGACCCGCACTCGTAGCAGCGCACCTCGGGTGCGCGGTCGACCACCTTGAGGGACATCGCGGATCTCACCACCCCTGCTGCTGGCGGTAGCGCTCCCGCAGGGCCGCCTGCAGCTCATTCATCTGCCGGGTCAGCTCCCGGTGGTCACGCGGCAGCACGCCCCGTACCGAGAGCTTGATCCACCCGCTCTCCCTGGTCCGGCGACGCCCGACCCGGCCCTGTTCGACGACGTGCTCCTCGACCGAATGCTGCCTGCCCTCGACGGCGATGGTGAGGCTGAGCGAGTCCTTGTGACGGCGCGCCCGCAGGACCCACTTGGGGGTGCTGGAATCGGCTGCGTTCCCCGGGTCCACCACGGGCGGGTTCACGTCGAACTGTGCCATCTTCAGCACCGTGACGATGTCGGTGATGCGCATCTCACTGGGCATCACCTCGTCGAAGACGACCTGGTGGTACGGCGCGAATTCACGCTTGGCAAACGCGTCGTCCAGTTGCAGGGTCGCGGTGGCGTTGACGTGCGTTGTCAGTTCCGGCAGCGGTCCGGCGGGGTTGGCTGCCACCCTGTTTCCAGTCGCGCCGTAGAGCCGTGCTTCCACACCGGAAAGGAGATATCCCGGAACTTCCACTTCTGCGTGCACCGTCAGCTGTTCCGCCGCGAAGAGCTCACCCGGGTGGCCGATGATGAGCTGCATCTGCGCACTCTCGTACGTGCAGTTCTCCACGTCCTGATCGCCGTGACGCTCCCGGGGCTGGAAGAAGGGGACGTCCTCCCATTCCAGCCTGCGCTCAACGGGGTTGTACCGGATGGGCCGCGGCTTGAAGCCGGGCTTGTCGGTGCCCGGGCGCACCTGCGGGTCCTGCGGTGCGAGGATCGCAAGCTGAGTCGTCTCGATGGAGGTGACCGTGGGCCAGCCGATCGAGATCTTCCTGGCCACCGGCTTGAGCAGCTGATCCTTCTTCACGGGCAAGGTCAGCCGCACCCTGATCAAGAGGAGCAACTCGCTCTTGAACCGGGCCTCCTGGGTGAGCCGCTTGATGAGCTCGGCCGGGTTGACGTCGATCGAGTCAAGAAGCCCGTCGAACTCCAGGTCCAGGAGGTCGGGATCAAACAGCTGGACCTCGAGGCTGATCGGGTCGAGTTCTGGCCGCTTGGGCACGTAGTCGTAGCTGATAACGCTCGCCCGGCGATCGCTCGTCAGCGCCTCCGTCGAGCCGTCGGCCGACGTGACCGGCGCCTCCACCGGGATCACCCCGACCTCATTGTGCTGCCGCATACTCAGGTGCAGGTCAGTCCGGCGATGATCGGTGATCAGCAGGTGCCCTAGCACAGCCGTACGCGGCGCGCCCTGGCCACGTGCGCCGACGCCGCGCTCGACATCCGCGACCGCCTGCCTGGTGAAGTAGTCGCCGCCGTCGTAGGGGATCACCATCTCGATTCGCCCGGTAGGCGATCCGAGCTCACTCTTTGGATTCCTGGAGATCTCCTGAGTGACCGAATAGGTCTCTGCTAACTCGACCTTCTCCGGCAGCGCCCGTGCGTAGAGTTTTTCGTCGGCGTTTCCGCGCCGTGCGCCCAGCGTTGCACGAACCACATTTACTGGCATCGTCGCCCCCCACCCCTTACGACCTGACCCACTCCGCCTCAGCCAATCTTCCCCACGGAGCACGCGTTCATCAGCACGATACGCCGACGCTGCCGATGAGACGCCGTGGTCACCCTACCAGAAAATGGCAAGACCAGGACGTAGCGACAGAAAACTAGCCGAAGGGTTAGTAAAGGCTACGACAACACCACTATTGCGGCATTAAGCCTTTATCGACCGCATCGGATCTTGATGGGCAATTCGGCGAGGGGTGGCCGTTGCCGGGTGCGCCAGAGCCGTCCGCGTTGGCGTCGACGATCTCGCGCTGGCTCGCGCCTGCGACGTGGAGCCGCATGGTCCGAGGCTATCTGCTGGCGGCGGCCTGCCTGGCGCGTCCCTGATCCGCGACGCGCTGTACCTGGTCACCGAGGCGGATACGGCCGGGGCGGACGATGCCGCACCAGACGCCGAAGGTGATGTCGTCCCTGCCGCGCAACCGGGCCAGCGCATGGAGCACCCGCGCGTCGGTGGTCCCGGACTCCGGGTTCCTGGTGGTGACGACGCAGCGCGGCACGGGGGTTATGACGCGCAGGACGGCTTCGCCGATGGCGAGCTGCTGCCCGCCCCAGCCGTGCTCGGCCCAGGCGCCGGTGCCGGTGATCATGATGCTCATGCGGAACCGGCGCGGGTCGGGCGCAGTGCCGCCGAGTTCCGGGGCGAGTGCCTGCAGCGATGCTTCGGACATGAGCGTCACGGGCTCGTCGTCGTGGCCGAGCTGCTCCGGGTCCCGCCGCAGCAGGTGCACCTCCTGGCCCAGGTATCCGGACAGCGCGGCACTGAGCGGCCCCCGGATGATCCGCCCGCGCAGCTCCCGCCCGTCGTACATCCTGGTGACCGCGGGCGGACCGGGCTCGGGGGTGTCCTGGACGATGCTGCCGTCCGGGAATCTCAGCATCAGGACGCCGCGCTCCCGGTCCCAGGCGGGCTCGATGTTCACCAGCGCCGGGGTCCTGGTGGTCAGCAGCAGTTTGCCGTCGTTCCCGACGACCAGGAACTCACGATCGCCGGTCACCCCGTGCGGGCCAATCGTGATCTCGCTGGCGGCAAGCAGCCGCAGGCCCTTGACCGGCGCGATGGCCAGGCGGGAAACGGTGACCGGCACTCTGCTTACCTCCCCGCCCTATCATGCCCCGTCCGGAATCGGGCTTGACGGGCATCTATCAAAGTGATATCATTTTGATAGATGGATCGGGTGGCCGGCACAATGCTTGAGGAGGCATCCCGATGAACGGAAAGTACGACAGCACCGACTCAACTCGCACTGGACTGAGGCGCATCATCCCGCGATGGGAGTACCGCCACCTCCGGGTCATTGCCAACCTTCGCATTGGCATCAGTGGCCTCCTGGCTATCTTCGGCATCCTGACGCTCGCTTACGGCGCCTACGGCTGGACGGCGTTCTGGTGGGCGCTGGCGGCGGCACACGGCTCGCTGGGCTACTGGGAGCTCACGATCGCGCGTTCCACCGCTCCCCGGACCTGAGCCTGCGCGGGCGAGGGCCGGGTCCGCATCGGCCTGGGTGGCCGGGTCACCTGTGACCCCGCCGCCCAGTCGTTTGCCGCTCAGTCGTTCATTGCCACGTCCTCCTCGCTTGGGCATGCGGCCGCCATCCCCGAGCCGGCTGGGCACGCTAACCGCGCGGCTACAGACGCGTGGCGATGTAAACGAGCAGGATCGCGAAGAACGCAATGGCCGCAAGGACCAGGACCACGGTGCTGACGCGCATGAGGACCCACTCCTCGCGTGCCTGCCGTTGCCTGATCTTCCACGGGATTCGCACCCGGGGCGGACGGTAGCCGGGGGGCGGATCGTGCAGCACGATGGGCGCGGACCGGCCCCGTCTCCCCCGTGGGCCACCCAGCCAGACCCTGAA
>Ga0070710_10001541_pt1 | contig 10892 bp, 10 predicted proteins | sample LARL52metaG_FD_65454 | JGI IMG/M metagenome (GOLD analysis project Ga0070710, IMG submission 65454) | Corn, switchgrass and miscanthus rhizosphere microbial communities from Kellogg Biological Station, Michigan, USA - LAR L5-2 metaG | ecosystem: Host-associated > Plants > Roots > Rhizosphere ... | reverse complement strand
TCGTCCGCGGAGCGTGGGCCTACGCGCTCGACGAGCTGCCTGACGTCGACGTGCTGATCGAGGCGGCGCGGGCGTTGTAGCCGTCCGGGCGATCGCGTTTACTCGGAACGATGGAAACTCCACATCCCGCCGGGGCACCCGCCGACAGACGCACCGCGAACACCGTCACTGTCGTTGTCGGGCTCGCGGTCCTGGCCCTCGCGCTGGTCTTCCTCTTCAACACCAACTTGTTTACCTCGAACTGGTACGCCTTCTTCAAGTGGGTGCACGTGACCGGCGCCGTCCTCTGGGTCGGCGGAGGCCTGACGCTGACGATCCTCGCGCTGCGAGCCGAGCGTTCGGCCGTCCCGGCCGAGATGGCGATGATCGCCAGGCAGGCTGCGTTCGTCGGCGAGCGAGTCTTCGGGCCGGTCGGCCTGCTCGTTCTCTTGGCGGGAATCGGGATGGTGGTCAACCTGAGCCTGGACTGGGGGACCTCCTGGATCGTCATCGGCCTGGTCGGCTACGCGATCACCTTCCTGACCGGGTCGCTCGTGCTCGGCCCGTCGGCGAAGCGCATCGGACACCTCATCGAGACCAAGGGCGCCGAGGATGGCGAGACGCAGGCAGCCATCCGGCGGACCCTGCTGATCGCGCGCGTGGACGAAGGCGTGCTGCTGCTCATCGTCGCCGCGATGATCTTGAAGCCATTCACCTAGTCGATTGACATGTGACCTTTTGGTCACGTAAGATCACGGCATGGACGACGACGACCGGGTCTTCAAGGCGCTCGCCGATTCGACGCGGCGCCACCTGCTCGACCGGCTCTTCGAGCGTGACGGCCGCACGCTCACGGAGCTCGAGTCCGAGCTGGAGATGAGCCGCTTCGGCGTGATGAAGCACCTGCGCGTGCTCGAGGACGCCGGCCTCGTCGTCGCCCGCCGGCAGGGCCGGGAGAAGCTCCACTACCTGAACCCGGTGCCGATCCGGCTGATCCACGACCGGTGGATCGACAAGTACACCGAGCACCGCGTCGCAGCGCTCGCGGAGCTCAAGAACGAACTGGAGGAGACTGCATGAGCACGATGACCGCACAGACGACGCAGATCTACTCCGTCTTCATCCTCGCCACGCCGGATCAGATCTGGGAGGCGATCACGAAGCCGGAGTTCACCGAGCGCTACTTCCACGGCGCCACCGTGGCGGTGCGCGACGGACGGCGCTTCACGACCATCGGAGATCTCGCGTGGGACGAAGAGGTGCTGGAAGAGGATCCGCCGCGGCGGCTCGTCCACCGCTGGGTCGCCGGCTACTCCGAGGAGCTGGCCGCCGAGGAGCCGAGCCGCGTCACGTGGGAGATCGAGCCGCAGGAGGACGGGACGACGCTCCTGACCGTCGTCCACGACCAGCTCGAGGGCGCGCCGAAGACCGCCGAGAGCGTCTCCGGCACCGGCTGGACATACGTCCTCAGCGGCCTGAAGACGTTGCTCGAGACCGGCAAGCCGCTGGCCGGCTGAGCACCACCTGAGACCGTGCGGCCGCCCGAGCGATGAGTTTCGGGCGGCCGCGGAGTCTCCTTTCGAGGCCGATAGGCTGCCCAAGAGCCGCGAAGCGAGGAGGCATAGATGCCCAAGACACTGCTGACGATCGGAACCCGCAAGGGCGCATTCATCCTGGAAAGCGAGGACCGCCGCGACTGGACGTTGCGCGGCCCGTACTGCGAGGGATGGCCCGTCTACCACGCGATCTACGACCCGACCACGGGATCGATCTACGCCGCCGCGGCGAGCGAGTGGCACGGCTCCACCATCTGGCAGAGCCCGGACCTCGGCGAGACATGGGATCAGTCGAGCGAGGGCCTGACCTACGGCGACGACGACGGCCGCAAGATCTCGAAGGTCTCGACGCTCGCGCGCGCGGGCGACCGGCTGCTCGTCGGCGTCGAGGCGCCCGGCATCTTCGAGAGCCGCGACAACGGCAAGACGTGGTCGCTCCTCTCCACGCTGAGCGGCCAGCACGGCAGCGAGGAGTGGGACGACCCCGCGAACCAGCCGCCCGGCCACCTCGGCATCTCGGGCTTCGTCACCGACACCGACGACACGGACCGCTTCTTCGCGATCGTGCAGGGAGTCGGCGCCTTCGAGACCGAGGACGGCGGCACGAACTGGACTCCCCGAAACCGAGGCCTGCGCCGCGACTGGCCGGCCGACTACGAGGACGTCGGCTTCTGCGTCCACAAGCTCGTTCGCTCGCCGCAGGACGGGCAGCGGATGTACCAGCAGAACCACGTGGGCATGCACCGCTCGGACGACGGCGGGGAGTCATGGACCGAGATCACCGAGGGCCTGCCGGGCGACTTCGGCTTCCCGGCTGCCGTCCACCCGCACGACCGCGACACCTTCTACGTGATCCCGGTCGACGGCGGGCACGGGCGGACGATGCACGACGGCAAGGCGACGGTCTACCGCACGCGTGACGCCGGCTCGAGTTGGCAGCCGATGCGGAAGGGGCTCCCGCAGGAGGACGCGCACCTCGGCGTGCTCCGGCAGGCGATGGTCATCGACACGCACGACGTCCCCGGCCTCTACTTCGGCACGAGCACCGGCCAGGTGTTCGCGAGCCCGGACGAGGGCGATACGTGGAACGAGATCGCCGGCTATCTGCCCGGGATCTCCTCGGTCGACGTGGCGGTGCTGGACTGACGTGACCGACGTCCGCCTACCGGGAACGCTGACGCCGCTCTTCCCCGGCCTGACTCGACACGTCGAGGTCGAGGCGACGACCGTGCTCGAGGCGATCGACCGGCTCGAGTCGGACTGGCCCGGCCTGCGCGACCGGCTCGTCGCCGAGGGGCCGACGCTGCGCAGCCACATCCACGCCTACGTCGACGGCGAGCGCGCCGGGCTGGACACTCCAGTCGCGGCGCGCTCGCGTCTCGACGTGATCGCCGCGATCAGCGGCGGCTAGTTGCTCGAAGGCCGCTCCCAGCGACGCCGCACAAACGCTCTGTTATAGGATCGGCGCGCTCAAACGGGGGTGTCGACCGGTGGGACGCCAGGGGACCGGTCACGGCCTGGCACCGAAACCAGCAGGAAGACAGGCTGGAGGACCACATGAGGCGAGATTTTCGCCGCCGCCGTATCACCCTGCCCCTTGGCCTTGCGCTCGGCGTTGTAGCTGCGCTCATGTTCAGCGGATCCGCGGCAGCCGGGTCGGGGTCTAGCCCCAAGGGAGCGCTGGACTGCAATGGGTTCAGCACGATCCAGCAATCGATCAAGCCGACAGGGGTGTGTACGGACGTCCGGGGCTTCGCGGGCGTCGAGAACGCATACACCGACGACGGCCGGTTCTTCGACAACGGCCACTACATCGGCCACGACGAGCCCGACCTGACGTTCCTGTCGAACAAGCCGGGGTCGGGAAACGACGTGACCTGGACGGAGACGCTGGGCACGGACCCGGGAGCTCCGACCGTCGGCACGCCCGGCAGGGATGTCACAAACTGGTTCGAGTTGTCGATCGCGCCCTGGTTCTCGATGGCGCTCTGCAACCCGAACTCCTACCCGCAGGCGTCGTGCAAGCCGAACAGCGACTCGAACGCGCCCCACGACCTCACCGGCCACGGCAGCCAGGGAGGAGGTAGCTCCTTCCTCGAAGTGCAGTTCTATCCGCCCGGGATGGCGCCGTTCTTCGACAACATCAGCTGCGACAACACGCACTGGTGCGCGTCGCTGCACATCAACGACCTCGAGTGCACGGTGAACTTCCACAAGTGCAACACGGCCTGCGAAGAGCCGACGAACTTCGCCTTCATCCAGAAGAACGGAGTTCCTACGGGTCCGGCCGGGCCACAGGTCGCCACGCTTGCCTCGAACACGCCGAACGACCAGACGCTGTTGATGAATCCGGGGGACACGGTCAAGGTCCACATCTTCGACGCCGCACTTGCGGGGGGTGGTCACGCGCTCGAAGTGCACATCGACGACATGACGACCGGAGAAAGCGGATTCATGCAGGCCTCGGCCGCCAACGGCTACATGGCGACGAAGATGGGCAACTGCAACGGCATACCGTTCAACTACGAGCCCGAGTACAACACGGCTGCGCGGGGCAACATCGTGCCCTGGGCGGCGCTGCAGACCAACATCAGCACGCAGTTCGAGATCGGGCACTTCACGCCGTGCACGTCGCTGTCGGATCTCTCCACGCCCTTGGGCCTGGACTTCATCACCGCCGGAGATCCCTTCTTCCTGACCTGCAACGGTCCGTACGAGGCCACGTCGGACGGCGCCTCGGACAACCCGGAAGGGTTCGCGGGTGATGCGTTCTGCTGGCCGCAGGGCGACACGCACTCCGCGCTGTACCCGCCGGGTAGCTACCTCGGCGGCAGCGTTCCGCCGAACACGATGAACGGCTGCCTCGACTTCCTGAACGGCGGCGACATCGACTTCGACGGAACGTCCTATTGGCCCGACTGGCCGACCGGCACCTCGCCGACCACCACGACGCCGGGCAGCTTCGTCCAGTCCGCGCCGCTGACGAACGGCCAGAAGTACGAACAGTCGTTCTTCCAGACCGACGTCGCGCTGAGCGAATCGACGTGCGGAGCGGACATCAGTGGCTGCACGGTGCCGCCGTCAGGGCCGGGTAACTTCTATCCATACTGGAGCACGATCAAGAGCGCCGGCACCTGCTCGATCGTGTTCGGGAACGTCTCCAACCCCAGTGATCCCGCAGTCAACGACTTCGGCCGATTCGCGCAGTACGGGGCTGACCTCCGGCCCTTCATCGGGTACGACGAGTTCGAGAGCACGCCCACGGCCGCGATCTGTTGACGCCCGGCCGAGAAGCTCATTCACTCGGAGGGCCTGCGCGAGCAGGCCCTCCGTCTAAATCCGACCGGCGCCGAGTCTCCTAAAGCAAGGTACGACAGGCCCCTCGCGAGTAGGCCGCTCCGAGGAGCCTGTCGCCTGCATGCACTTTTTCTCGGTCGCGGTTTACCGGGGCCGATTCGCGGCTAGGATGTGTACAGCGTTCCCGTGTCCCTGCCCTCGCACGAGCCCGCGGTTCTTCTTCTCTGGGGGCCAACGGAAGGGAACAACACAGTGATCCCGCGAGTGTCGAGCGACCATCGCTGCGACCGCTGCGGCTATCAGATCGCAACAGCGCCGCCGTTTCCGCGCTGTCCGATGTGCGGAACCACGAACTGGAAGCAGATCACCGCACGCCCCTCGCGAGATCTGCAAGCGGCGCGGATGTGACGATCCGGCGCCGTCTTCGGCCCTGCCTGGCGCTGGTTACGAGTCACCGGCGATGGGTGGCCGGCATCGTGTTCGGCGGGGTCACGCTGCTTGCCTGCGTCTTGCTCGGTAGGCGACTGACGGGCTCCAGTTGGCCGCTTGCGCACGCGCGCATGCTGCTCGTTGCAGCCGCCGCGGTCTGCTACTTCGTCAGCTTCGTCGTGCGCGCTCGTGGCTGGCGCCGCCTGTTCCCGCGCGACGAGTGTCCCGGCCAGGCGCGCTGCCTGGCCTCCGTAGGGGCGGCGGCCGCGAGCGGCGTCGTGCTGCCCTTCCGGCTCGACTATCTGATCAAGATCGGAACGCTGCGCCGGCTGGGAGGCATCCGGATCAGCCTCGAGGCGATCGCGCTCTCGATCATCTCTCTCGGCATCGTCGACGCAGTCGCGATGCTGCCCCTCTCGATCTCCGCGACCGCCACGACCTCGTCCGGTCTACGCGGCCCGCTGCTCGTAGTCGTCGCCTTCGGCGCCGGCTGCTGCATCCTCCTGCTCACGAGCGCACGCCTGGTCCGTCTGCCGCTTCTACGCCGCAGCCGGCGCCTGGGCACCGTCGCCGGCCACGTCTCCGCCCACATAGCGGCCGCCGGGCGCCGGAGCGCGAGCATCGCCGGCCTCTACCTGCTCGCGTGCTGGACGGCGCGCGCAGTCGGCAGCGTCCTGCTGCTGAGCGCACTCGGCCTCCGCTTCTCGCCGACCACGGCCCTCTGCGTGATCTGCCTCAGCGCCGCCGCCGGCGTCGTCCCGATCACGGCCGGCGGCCTCGCGGTCAATGTCGGCGCAACCGCCGCCATCCTGCTCACGCTCGGCGTCGGCAAGGACGTGGCGATCAACTTCTCCCTCGCCTCCGGCCTGCTCATCACCAGCAGCGCCGCCCTCGCCGCCCTATCCGGCGCCGCACTCTCGATCGCCACACTGGCCCTCGCTCGGCGACGGGCGAAGCCACGCCTCGCCGGGCTGACCTGATGGCAACGAACGGTTACCACCTCGGCCGGTTGAGCGCCCAGGCGTGAAACTCGACGTCGGAGACATCGTGGTGTACGGCTCGCACGGAGCCGGGCCCGTTACCGCTCGAGAGAGCAAGGTCGTCCTCGGCACACGGCAGGAGGTGGTCGTGCTCGAGCTCACCGGCGGTCTGCGAGTCGAGCTCCCGCTGGAGCGCGCAAAGGAGCTCCTCCGGCCTCTGGCGAGCGAGTCTGACCTGTCCCGCGTGCAAGAGGAGCTCGGCGCCGATCAAGCCGTCAGCACCGACACGTGGCTCAAGCGTCAGCGACAGTCCGTTGCGACGCTGAACGACGGTGATCCGATCGGGCTTGCCCGCATCATTCGTGACGGCGCACGCCGCGAGGCGGCGCGGGCCTCGAAGGACGGCATTTCACGGCTGTCGGTCTGGGAACGGCAGATAGCCGCAAAAGCGCGCGGGCTCCTCTCGACGGAGATCGCTTTCGCACGGAGCGTCGAGCCGGAGGAAGCGAATGTCTGGATCGACCGGCAGCTGGATCAAGGGCGATGAGCGACGAGTGGACCGAAGACGATGCCGCGGCGCGTCCCGTGGTCTGCGCGCGGTGCGTCCGAGCACCTCGAGATCCCGATGATCGAGCGACCTGGATCACCATCGCCGACGAACGGATTTGTCCCGGATGCCTGACGCAGAGCGATCGCGAACGCCTGCACATGGACAGATGATCACGTTCCTGGTCGGCGCTTCGATCGCGACCGTTGCGGTCGCTGGGTGGGCGGTCGTGCGCTTCCGCGCCAGCCGCGCTCGGGGTGGACGCCGGTGGTGATCGACGCGTCGCCGCCGCGCTACATTCAGCCTATGTGCCAGGAGGTCGAGTCCTCGCTGGCGGAAGACGGTCCTGACTCGGCGAGGTTGTCGATCGGCGAGCGCTCGTACACGATGGTCGGTCCGCCGGCACTCTCACCGTCGAACGGACGCGCCGCACGACCACGCTCACGCGGCATTTCGTCCTTCTGACGACCGGAGCCGGGGCGCTGATGATCCTGCTCGGGCTCGGTCGAGGGCTGCTCCAGGCCCGCCGGCCGGCCTCTCGCTAGTCGGATCCTCGTCACCAGGCCGTTCCAGACGAGGATCGAGCTCGCGCCGGAGTTGTCAGGGACCTCCGCTTTCGCCGACAGCTTCGTCACGAGGCGACCTGCTCGGCAATCGGAGCGACCGGACTGGCAGGCGCCTCGGCTCTGGTGGGCCGGGCCGCGATGTGCTTTGCGACCCGCTCAGCATCTCTGCCCATCCCGGCGATGAGCATCGACGTGAACGAGTGCAAGAAGAGCAGTCCAACGAAGTAGAGCCCCGGAGAGGACGCGACGACGCCGCGGTACTGGACCGGGTAGCCGTCCTCGCCGACCTCGAACGGGACCTGGATCCACGAGAAGTCCCGCCGAAACCCAGTGCACCAGATCACGTTCTGGACGTCGAGGACGCGACCGTCGTCGAGCACGGGCAGACCGTCTTGGACTCCGACCATCCGCGCATGGACGCGCTCGACTCCGGCGCCGACCAGGTCCTTCTTCCGGTAGCGCAGAAGCGGAGCGCCGCCGTGCCGGATGTGCGGCCGCATCTTGCGGCCGAGCGGCGTGTCCATCGTGAGGATGTGCGAGCCGAGGAAGAACAGGACGCGAAAGCCGACGCGCCCTCGCCTCGTCTCGACCGACGCCGGGATCTGACCCGTGTCCGGTCCCGACAGGACGGTGTCGTGATCGACAGCAGCCTCGTAGGCGATATCGGCTCCCGAGTGGCTCGCGCCGACCACGAGAACGCCGCCCTCCTGCAGCTGCGAAAGGTTGCGATAGTCGTTCGAATGGAGTTGCCTGATCTGCGGGTCGAGCTTTACGGCGAAGCTCGGCACGACGGGCTTCTGCATCACGCCGGACGCCACGACGGCGTTGTCCGCCTCGAAGGTCTGGCCCCCCGCTGTGACGACGAAATGGTCCCCCACCTTCGTTAGGGCGTCCGCAGCCGTGCTCGTCCGGATGGGAAGCTCGAAGTGCGCCGCATACGCCTCGAGGTAGTCGCCCATCTCGCGCGCCCTGGGGAAGGAGGCTCGCCGCGCGGGAAAGCGCATGCCCGGGAGCCCGTCGTACTTCGCGGGCGAGTACAGCCGCAGCGAGTCCCAGCGCTGGCGCCAGGGGTCCCCGATCCGCGCGTTTGCGTCCAGGATCACGAAGGAGCGGCCGTGGTTTGCCAGGTGATATCCCGTCGCAAGCCCGGCCGGACCCCCGCCGACGATCACGGTCTCGAATCTCTCTGCCTGGGGTGCCATCTCGTCCTCCTCGTCGCTGAGTCCCGAGGGTAGGACGGGAGCAACTGCGCCGCATCGCGCGGATCTACCAACCTGTGTCCGAGCGATCATGGTCATTTCTGACCACGAGGTCGCTCAGACGAGATCGTGCTCGAAGGCGAACGCAGTCGCCCCGGCGCGGGAGGAGAGTCCCAGCTTCGCGAAGATGTTCTGAACGTGCCGTGCGACCGTGTGCTCGCTGATCACGAGCGCCGAAGCGATCTCGCGGTTGCTCTTCCCCGAGGCGACGAGTCGCAGGACCTCGAGCTCCCGGCGCGAGAGGCCGTGCATGTCGCCCGCGCGCGCACCCAGTCGCGCGAGATCCGGCTTCGCACCCAGGCGCTCGAAGATGTCGCGCGCCGCCTCGAGCTCCAACTCCGCGGCCTCTTCGTCGCGCAGCGCGCGGCAGGCCTCACCGACCAGCACGCGTGTCCGCGCGATCTCGTACGGCGCCTCCAGCGCATGCCAGGTCTCACGCGCACTCCGCAGCGCGACCACGGCCGCCTGCGCGTCGCCCTCCGCGAAGTGGACCGCACCCTGCGCATGGGCAGCCAGCGCCGCCAACATCGCGCTGTCGAACCCTTGCGCGAGCTCCTCGAGCTCGATGCAGGCGCTGCGCGCGGCCTCGGTTTCGCCCACCGCGAGCATGATCTCGATGAAGGCCGGGAGTAGGCGCGCCCGCTCGAGCGGCAGAGAGGTCGCCGCCTCCGCTAACCGGATCGCCGCAGCAGCCGCCTCCGTGCGTCCCTGAACAAGGCGCAGCTGGGCAAGCCCGGGCTGCGGCTCCCAACCGAACCCGCTGGCCTCCTTGTAGGCCCTCTCCGCGGCTGCGAACTCGCCCTGGAGCCGGAGGAGCTCGCCCTGGCGATACCGGGCGAGGCCGGCCGCCGGATTCCTCGTCTCGATGAAGTGGTTCCCGGCTCGACGCGCTTCAGCCAACGCATCAGGCCACAAGCCGTCCAGCTGGAGGATCTCCGCCCGGTGCACGAGACAGCGACCGGTGAACGCGACCATCTCCGGCTGCAGGGCCCACCAGTCCGAGAGCGCTCTCGTCCACTCGCGCGCGCGGCGCACCTCGTACACCTCCTGGCAGGCGAGGATGACCCCGCAGTACACGAGCCCGGTGACGATTGGCGAGAGCTCCTCGGCGGTGATGGCCACCATCGCCTCGTCGAGCAGGGCAAGACCTTCCCGCACGCGTCCGTCCTTCATCAGCATGTAGCCCTGCCCGTGGATCGCGAGCGCGAAGAGATCTCGGTCGCCGAAGCGCTCGCCGATGCGAACGGCTTCGCCTGCGGCCTCGGCGGCCGAGGCGAAGTCTCCAGCCGCCTCGTGCTGGAACATCGCCGGCAGGAGTAGGTAGCCGCGCTCGGCACACTCACCCTCGTTTTCGAGGAGCCGGTGTGCACGCCCCAGCCAGCCCGTCGCCGGGCCGATCTGGCCGCGGGACGCGAGGTTCAAGCCAATCCACACCGCGCAGTGGACGGCGCGGAGGCTGTCTCCGCTCCCGAGGTGCTGCTGATGGGCGCGCTCGAGCCACGCGAGCGACTCCTCGTCGCGACCGAGCATGAAGACGCAAGTAGCGAGAAGCTCGACGTCAGGCGCTTCGAGCGCCGCGCGCCGCTCCGCGGAACTTAGCGACTCGTACGCCTCGAGCCACGCCCGATTCTTGTAGGCCTCACGGCCCTGAGTGAGCGCAGAACCTCCCTCCATCCCGTCATTGTCGACCAGACCACCCGCGCGCGCATCTGCAATTCATTCGCGACGAAGCCGGGCCGTACGCCCCGCGCGAGCCTCTACATGCCCATCGCGTGGTAGCCGCTGTCGACGTACAGCGTCGTCCCGGTCACGTTGCGGGCGCCGTCGCCGAGCAGGTACGCGGCCGCTAAGCCGACGTCGTCGGCCGTGACGTGGCGGTGCAGCGGCGAGCGCTCCTCGACGATGTCCTCCATCGTCGTGAACCCGGCGATCGAGCGAGCGGCCAGCGTCCGCACCGGTCCGGCCGAGATCGCGTTGACGCGGATGTTCTTCGCTCCCAGGTCCCAGGCGAGGTACTGGACACACGAGTCGAGCGTGGCCTTCGCTACGCCCATGACGTTGTAATGCGGCACAGCACGAACGCCGCCGAGGTACGTCATCGTGACGATCGAGCCGCCTCCGGCCTTCTCCATCAGGGGCTCCGCCGCGCGGGCGCAGGCGACGAGCGAGTAGGCACTCACGTCGATCGCGAGCCAGAAGCGGTCGCGCGGCGTGTCGGTGAAGCGGCCTTCGAGGTCTTCTGCCGCGGCAAAAGCGACCGAGTGCACGAGGAGGTCGAG
>Ga0070710_10001537_pt1 | contig 10905 bp, 6 predicted proteins | sample LARL52metaG_FD_65454 | JGI IMG/M metagenome (GOLD analysis project Ga0070710, IMG submission 65454) | Corn, switchgrass and miscanthus rhizosphere microbial communities from Kellogg Biological Station, Michigan, USA - LAR L5-2 metaG | ecosystem: Host-associated > Plants > Roots > Rhizosphere ... | reverse complement strand
CAACTCACGCCGCCCTCGCGAAAGCCCTGTCGGCCAAGCACTTGGACGCCGAAGCGACCGAGGAAATGCGTCAGGCGCAACAGGCCCGGCCACAATAGAATACAAACAACATCTTGAATCGCTTTCTCCAACTCTTCTTCTGTGTCGTCCTGGCGGTTTCCCAGGCCCTGGCCGTGCACCCGAAGCCCAAACCAAATGTGATTCTAATTACGATTGACACCGTCCGCGCCGATCACCTCGGGTGCTACGGTGCGAACAATATTCAGACTCCGACGCTCGATGCCCTCGCGCGGGATGGAGTGGTTTTCGAGAGAGCAATCGCGCAAGTCCCACTCACCTGGCCTTCGCACGCCGCCATTTTGACCGGGCTTTATCCCTTCCAAAATGGAGTGCAGGATTTCACCGGCCAACCGCTGGAACCACGCTTTCGCTCGGTTGCGCAAGCGTTCAAGCAGCAGGGCTATGCCACCGCTGCGGTGGTCAGCGCTTTCGTTCTAGACCGCAGTTGGGGATTAGCTCGCGGCTTTGATTTCTACGACGACGCTTTTTTGCCCGAACAGTTCCAGCACCGTGACCTCGGCCTGGTGGATCGCCGTGCCGGAGAAAGTGTTACCCGCGCTCTGGCATGGCTGAAGAAAAACCAGCGCCGACCCTTTTTCTTTTGGCTTCATCTCTACGATCCGCACAGCCCCTACGACCCGCCGGAACCCTATGGCTCCCAGTACAAGAGCCATCCCTATGATGGAGAAATTGCTTACGCCGATCACGAACTCGCCCGCTTGATCGCGTGGCTGAAACAAACCGGACAGTACAACCAGAGCCTGATCGTGTTTCTCAGCGATCACGGAGAATCGCTCGGCGAACACGGAGAACACGAGCACGGGTTCTTTATCTACAACGCCACGGTCCACATTCCTTTGATCGTTAAACCGCCCGCTGGTAGCGGGATTCGGCCCGGGCGAGTCTCACGTCCCGTGGAAACGCTGGCCGTGGCGCCAACCCTCCTCGCCATGGCGGCAATTCACGATGTGATGGAAAAACAGACTTCCAGCGGTGGATTATTTGCCGCACCCGCAGACGTTTCCAGCGAAAGCTACAGCGAGACTTTCTATCCATTCAGTTCTTTTGGCTGGAGTCCGCTCCACGCTTTGCAGACCGACCGATATCAGTACATTGACGCTCCAGAGCCAGAGCTTTTTGATGTGGTCGCCGACCCAGAAGAAAAAACTAATCTGGCTCCAACCCAAACCGCCGTTGTGGCCGTACTCAAAGACAAACTGAAGGCGCGCCTGCAGAACCATCCTTTCAGCCCAACTCAGGCCAGTAGCTCTGAGCTAAGCCCAGACGCGCAGGACAAATTGCGGTCGCTGGGCTACGTCGCCTATCGTTCGCCAGTCTCCCCCGAAGCGCTGGCCGCAGGCCTGCCCGATCCCAAGAGTAAATTGTGGGAATTCAATTCGATCCTGCAAGCCGAGGACGCTCTGCAGACGGGGAATGTAGAGCGCGCACAGGAAATTCTAACTCCGGTCCAAGAGCAGGACCCAAAGATGTACGTGATTCCCTTCGTGCTGGGCGAGGCCGCGCTACGAAAGCAGGATTGGGAACGTGCCCGCGAGCAGCTGCGCCGTTGCCTTGACCTCAACCCGAATTTTGACAATGCGATGACCGGCCTGGCGCGAGCTTTGGCGAAACTGGGACGCATGGATGAGGCGCAGATCTGGCTGAAGAAGGCGACCAGCAGCAATCCTGAGAACTACCGCGCCTGGTATGAACTGGGCCTGTTGCAAGCCGGCACCGATCCAGCGGCAACGCAAGCGTCATACCAGAAGGCGATCGCAATCCAGCCCAATTTTTCACCAGCGCAGCGCGAGTTGGGCGTGCTGCTCTTCAACCAAAAAAACTACGCCGCTGCCGTGCCCAGATTCGAAAAAGCCATCGCGCTAGGATTGGAGGAGGCGCAATTACACAATTTCCTGGGGATTTGCTATAGCCAGACCAAGCAGATACAAAAATCCATTCGGAGCCATGAAGCAGCGCTAAAACTCGATCCCAAGCTGGCCGAAGCCCACCTCAACCTTGGCTACGACTATCAGCTTCTTGGTCAGCTAAAAAAGGCGAGAGACGAATACCAGCAGGCATGCGACCTGGAGCAGAAATTCTGCAAATTCGTGCCGCAATAATTGCAATAACTATGGGTCGCTTTTACCGTTAGCTATTGGCTAAAAACTGCGTTGGTATTATCCAGCGAGCACCTCGCATCTGGCGTAGCCTTCGACTCCGCCACACGCTCGCCACGAAATGACTTCCACCATCGCAGAAGAGGTTTCAATTGCGATTCGTAGGGCTTGCGGCTCTTATTGTCCAGAAACTCCATGTTCTGGAATTTAGCGCCCCGAGCCACACTGATCGTCACGGTGTGGGCATCCTGTATCACCAAGGGAGGCACACTCTGAGGCACGTTGAGCGCCCGAAATCCCTCGCTGTCAATAATCCCACCCAGGGCATTCCAGTCGGCCTCCGAAAGTTCACCCTCGTAAATCTTGCGGTCCGTATCTTTGCCCCGGCTGCGGCTGGCTTTCTCGGAATGGAAGTGGCGGTCGGCGAAGACCACCGTGCAGTACTGCTCGGAGGCCATGCTCCCCGGCTGTACTTCGTTGAGTTGCAGGCGAACCGCTGCCGTTTTCGAAACTTCAGTCTGGCCCACCATTGCTGCCGCCAGCCCGATTCCCAGGACGCCGCACAGAATTGCTAAAGGACGTGTCATTCTCTCACCCAATGTTAATTGGTGCGCAATACTGAGGCTTCGATTCCTTCAGTTCCGACTTGCTCTTCTTTTCCAGGCCTTCAAACCACTTCATCAGCGGGGTCAATGTCTTCTTGTAGGGCTCTCCATTATTCAAGTAGACGTCCATCCCGGTTGACGGCCCTGACGTCGCAGAAATCAAGGCGCCGGTTTTCACCCGCTCTTTCACAGTCGTAAATCGCTGACTGGTTCCTCCATGATCGATTTGCGCGTCCAGCGTCTCAATGTCGCGCACAGCTTGTGCATCGGCGGGAAGGTCCGGCATTTTTGGCGTCTTGACCTTCTTCAGCGCCTCATCGTCGAGAATTCCCTTCAGGCGCTGCAGATCATCGGCTCCCAGGCTGCCTTCTGCCCGTTTCACCTTTGGTTTCCCTAGAACAGGCTCGTCTCTTTTTTCAAGCACATATTTCCCGTCACCATAAACCACCAGGCATGACAGCGAGTTCGGGTAATTCCACACATCTCCGGGATTGCCGAAGGTGATCCCCCACATTCCCTGGCCATGCTGAACGTTGGTGTCGATGTTCAGATAAGCTCTCGACTCCTGCAGCCGGAGCAGCGGCGCGGTAGCGCTTTGACAGGCGCCAATTTCAGACGCCATGAGAACCACCATAACTGGCAAAAGCTTAACCAACTCGCGGGTGTTAAGGATTGTCTGCATATCCTCCTCCCCTGGAATGAGGCCAATATGTTACACCAGGATGGCTTAAATATCCTGTAAAAAACTATTCTGGCGGGTGAGTTGGGTTGTTCTCGTTCTGTAATTTGAGGAGCAATTCACTTGCCTTCGGCGCCGCCGGCACAGACGGAAAATCCTTCTTGAAAATTTGCAACTCGGAAATCGCATCCTGCCGCCGGCCCTGCTGGAGATAGAGGTTTACCAGTTGCAGATGCGCTTGCCACATTTTCGTGTCTAGTTGAAGAGATTTGCGCAGGCCCTTTTCGGCCTCCGCGAGCTTGCCGGTTCGTCCGTAGAGGGAACCTTGAAGGAAACTGCCGAAAGCCGAATCCGGTTGCCGCTGCAGCCCTGAGGACAAAGCCTTTTCAGCCTCGGGATAGCGACTGGTCAGCATCAGCACATTACCCAGGTTAAAGTAAGCTTGGGCATCGTTCTGGTCGAGCCGGATAACCTCTTGGAACTGCTCCTCCGCTCCCTTGAAATCAGCCTTGCCCAGATACAGCGACCCGAGATTGTTATGAGCGGGATAGTAGTCAGGAGAAATCTTCAGGGCGCTTAGGTAGTCGGCTATAGCTTCGTCGTGCTTACCCTGGCGCTCGGCATCCACTCCCCGTTTGTATTCTTTGAGGGCCTTTTTGGGAAAGCGCTTGTTATAGTCGGAGGAATCGACAAGGTAGGGACTCCCGCCGGACGCCTTGGCTCCGATCGGATCATTGGTCTGCCGTCCCTCGCGGAGACGCAGAGTAATCTGCACCCGAGTATAGGGCGTAATATCGGGAATTACATCCGCCCGTTCTTCCACAGGATAATAATCTTCATCATTGATGGCCACGCGATATCCGTTAGGGTGCAGGTTGGAAAAACCAAAACGTCCCCCAGTGTCGGTGTAAACACTGTCCACCACGCCTCCGTGCAGGCGCAGTTCAACCATAATCTGGTGCGGTGGAACGTCACCGCTGGGAGCCCGGACCTGGCCAATAATCCTGCCCAGTACTTGTACTTGCCCGTAAAGAGTTCCGGGCAGAAGCGACACCAGCACAACGAAGATGTATGGATACAATCTGCGGATCATGGCCTACCTCCGCAAAATAAAAAGGGCCTGTTCTTAAGAATGCCAGAACAGGCCCTCGAAAGCTAGCCTAACTAGAAGCTGAGCTTCAAGCCAAACTGCATCGTGCGCTGACCGATGACGCCGCCGGCGACGCCAAACACACCGCTGGTAATTTTGTTCTGATTGGTAGTGCCGCTTGTTGCCAACTCGAAATTGGTCCGGTTGAACACGTTGAAAGCACTGGCGTCGAACTTCAGGTTGAAGCGCTCCGTCAGCTTGAAGTTCTTGGTAAGGCTCATGTCGGTTTGGAAAATGCCCGGACCGACAAAGGTATTTCGTCCCAGGTTGCCCAGACAGCCGAGGCATGGGGAAGAAAGAACCGGGAGATTAGCTTGGCCGCCAGCGGCCCACCCTAACGCCCATGTGTTGTGGTTGAAACCGGAGAAGCCCGGAACGCTGCTATCCGGACGTTCATTGCGGCCTCGGGTCAGAAGGTAGTCGCCACCTTTATTGACACAGTTCGATGGAATATCGGCTACGGTACAGACTCCGTCGGGATTGTTCACAGGATCCACAATCGTGATTTCGGAAAGGTTCGCCGGTGATGAACGGAATGGCTGCCAGTGGGCGCCCTTCTGGAATTGCCAGACCCCATTCAAAGACCAGCCGCCCAACACAACTCCACCCACACCCCTTAGATTCTGGCCCGGTAACTGCCAGACGTGATTAATCACTAATCTTTGGCGTATGTCGTAGATCGAGTTGCCCCGGTCGAACTGGGGATGAGTCGGATCGGTGGTGAAGCCCTCGCCGCCGGCGGCTCCGTTAGCACTTGTGGAGCCGCTATGCCACGTCGATCCATCATCAATCGAGTGGCTCCAAGTATAGTTCACGTTAAACAGGAAACCGTGACTCATTTGGCGTTTCAACGAAGCCTGCAGGGAGTTGTAGCTGGAATTCACCACGTTCTCCCACACGCGCAGACGTCCGTAGTTAGGGTTCGGCCGGCCACCGTATCCAAGAAGTGTTTCTCCGATGTTGTTGACCATCGTCGCGCCGGCGGGCAATAGGGTGCCGGGAAGGCGATTTACGTCCTCCGCGCGGAACAGCTTGTGCCCGGTTGTGCCGACGTAGTCCACCTCCAACACGGTCTTGGGGAGAATTTCATGCTGAATACCCAAATAGTAGTTGTATACATAGGGATCGTCGATGCCTTGCGGGAAAATGATTCCCGTCAACGACGCCAAGTTTGGATTTAATGGATTCCACCCGTCAATATTTCCTTGCGCCTGTGCTCCGGTGAACCCTTGTCCCTGCGTCCCCGACGGCGCTCCCGTCGCAACGGCAGCAGTTCCCCCTGGACCAAACATCGCGCCGCCGCTCGGCACGCAATTGTTGGGGAAGCTGGCGGCCAGCCCACTACAATCTGTCGGACCATACACGACGCCGTTCACGTCGCCGCCCACCCAGTTGGTGACGTTGTTGAATGAGTAGTACGGCAGGTTCCAGCGCGAGTTCGAAAGCGGATTATAGAGCGTACCCTCATACGCCAATCCGAAACCGCCTCGCAAGGAAGTCTTCCCGTTGCCAAAGACATCATAGGCAAAACCGACACGCGGTCCAAAGTCCTTGTGACGGCCCTTGCCCAGCGTCGGAGACGCCGCAAACCCACCCGGCCCGCAGACACCAGCAAGCTGCGCCATGGCCATCTGCGCCGCGTTGGTATCGCAACCCGGACTGCCTGCAGGGGCGTTAGCACTAATCACTCCTTCGATAGGATTCGTTCCGGGACCAAGCACAAAAGTGGTCGCCTTGTTATTCTCTTCGGTGTGACGCTTGTAGAGGTCGTAACGCAGGCCTAGTTGCAGAGTCAGCCGCTTTGTAACCTTCCAGTCATCCTGGAAATAAGCACCCATTTCCAGGTTCCGCCAATGCCGAACGTTGCTTTCCAGGTTGGCGTTCGGCGTTGCGTTGCTGCTGACCAGTTGCTGAATGGTCGACTGCGAGCAGGGAGGTGCACAAATTCCCGGATTGACGCCCGCTGATACGGAGTAGGGGGCGTCCGCCGCAAAGAATAGCGGATCATTGAAGTAGTAAGACGGACGCGCAACGTTGAACTCGCTGTTCTCGATGTTGCGCCGGAAATCCACTCCGATCTTAATGTTGTGCTTACCATGGGTAATCGCCACCATGTCGGAGTAGCTGTAGACGTTTTCCTTGAAGAACTGCGGGTAGCCGCTGTAAGAACCGAACCCGACCGACCCGTCGTCAAAGGCAGTCGAAGGCACCCCGCCCTGGGCGGTATTGATCAGGCTCACATTCTGCGTGTAACCTGCCCGGAAGTCGTTCAAAATGGCCGGGCTAAAAGTGTGGACAAAGCTAAATTGCCCGTTAGGAGTCCGGCCTTTAATCGGATTAGTAAATCCGCGCATGCAGGAGTTAGAACACGGGCCGAAACCGTCTGTCGTTCGCGCGTCATTGTAGTTCAACGAGAAACGGTTGTTCGTATTCCAGTTGTAGTCCAGCCGCAGAGTGGCTTCGTTCCCGTTAAACAGGTTTTGGTTGATGCCGCTACCCGTTTGGGACTTGAAAAGCGCTACGCTGTTGTTCTGCATCGTCATAGACGAACCAGCGGCTGTGCGGCCCACAGTGCCCGCCTGCAGACCGGGAGTTGTACTACAGGGATTCCCGCGAAGGGCAGGGATGCTGCCAAAATTGTCGGTCGGAAGGACGCCGAGAATGGACTGCATCCTCGCTGCGATGGCATTCACTTGTGCCGCAGTAGCATTGCCGGTGCCGCCGCCCAGCGTGAAGTATGAGTCGGGACAGAGATAATCAACGTAGCTGGTGAATCCCGAAGATGACAGCCCCCCAGTTATATAATCGTTCACCGTGTTCAACGGAGTCCCAGTTACACTGGGGGTGAAGCCATAGAGGACAGTCGCCGCGGACTGCACTCCACTATTAAGATCCGCCTGTTTGACCGCGTCTCGCCACTCCTGCGATTCGACGACGACTGGGGACGGAGTGCCGACGGTTGTGAAACGGCTTCCTTGGTACGAAGCGAAGAAGAAGAGCTTGTCCTTCTTAATCGGTCCGCCTAGGGTGAAGCCAAACTGGTTCCAGCGAAGAGCGGGCCGCGCCACACCCTGTTGGTTCAAGAAAAAGTCGTTGGCATTGGCGGCATCGTTCCGCAGGTACTCCCACACGCTGCCGTGAATCTGGTTGGTACCAGACTTCGTCACCAGGTTCACCGTGCTGCCGGCGCTATTGCCGTATTGCGCCGACATGTTCAGTCCTAATTGCTGGAACTCTTCGACCGTATCCTGAATGGGCGTGTTCACTACGCCGCCGCTCAATCCCTTGTTGGAGACGCCATTAATCAGGAACCCGTTGAAATCTTCCCGCACACCGTTGACCACGGTGTTGTGGCCATTCTCAAAATCAACACCAGCCACATTCACCGCGCCCGCCGCCATCTGCATCAAGTCGAAAACGTTACGGCCGTTCAGCGGAAGGTTGTTGATTTGAGCGGCGCCAATGGTGGTGGTCAACCTGGCGTCTTCGGTTTGCACTGTGGCCGCTTCGCCCGTCACCTCGACCACTTCACGCGCCTGGCCCAATTGCATCTTTACATCAACGCGGGATATCGCGCCGGGGTCCAAAGTCACGTTGCTGTCGGTGAACGTCTTGAACCCGGAAGCCTCGACTGTAATCTTGTACGAGCCAACGGGCAGCTCTCGGGCACTGTAACTGCCACTTCCGTTCGTAGTCGTGGACACCGAAAAATTGGTCGCCTGGTTAGCGATGGTAATCTTCGCGCCCGCAACTGCGGCGCCCGATGCATCAGTGACCGTGCCCGTGAACTGGCCGTTTTGAATCTGCGCCATCGCGCTCAGTGTCAGCAAAGAGATACACAGCGAAATCATGCAAAACCGCAGCTTCGTCATTGGCTTACCCTCGCTCAAAATGTCGATGCACCCGACCAGCGGATCCCCAAGAAACCCATAACAAATACAATCTGTGTGATCGAAATCACACACCATTGTTCAACGGGCCGCATTTTGACGCTAATGCATGACGACTGTCAAGAAATGTTTAGTAGATTCATACTAAAGGCCCCTTGCGGCGGTCTTCCCCGGGTGGGAAGGCGAGCATCGCGCACCCTTCCACGCTGCGCTCGCGCGCCGAGGAGGGGCGGAGTTTATGGGTCTGAAATCATCATTCTGTTTTAGAATCAATAATTTGCAACCTACCAAAATTATTTGGAGTGCGGGACCTCCCGCTGAGCAACGGGGAATCCGAATTCGTGGGTTCAATTTGGGAGATCAGAATTTAGATTGCTTCTTTTGAGTCCGGAGGGTCAGCGCGAGACTCTCGTCGGAGCGCTGGGTTGCTGTGAGACCAGACCTTTTCCCTCCACAATCACCACTTGTTGATCGGCTCCCTGCCTGCCCACACGATCGACGGTGCCCGAAGGCCAGCGCACGACGATGGAGTCCACATGATCCGCCGCTGCTAACCCGAAACGCAATCGAGGATCACTAGCGGATTCAAAGCTTGAATTAGCCCGCACCTCGGCGGTTTGAGTAACCCCGCCGGCTTTGACCTCGACCCGCGCGCCGAATCCATCTCGATTGGATCGCACTCCGACGGTCTTGATACGCAGCCAATGACCCATCGGACGACTTTGATTGCGAAGTAATAACGGAGGTCCATCCAGCACACTCACCAAGAGACCCTCGCGACCGTCATTGAAAAAATCGGCCGTTGCGGCGCCGCGGGCCACGTAGCGATGTGCCAACGCTTCCCCGGCGCTCATGCCCATCTCCTCAAACTTTCCATTGCCCAGATTTCTGAACAGCAGCGGCCGCTCCGCATAAGTCACACCGAAAGAATATTGATCCACCTGCGGATTCACGTGTCCGTTGGCGACAAAAATATCCTTCCAGCCATCGTTGTCAAAATCGAGAAACTTCACTCCGAAACCAAGAAACGGAACGCTCACCGGACCAAAGTTCGCCGGTCCTGCGAGGTCGGTGAATTCTCCATTGTGATCGTTGTGGAACAGATTGTTAGTGTCGTCGGAGAAGTTGGTCTTCACAATGTCCGGCCAGCCATCGTGATCGTAATCGGCAGAATCTATTCCCATGCCAGCCTGTTCTCTGCCGTCAGCGCTGTAGGCGACTCCCGCCTGAACTCCCACTTCCGTGAAACCGCCTTTGCAATCGCCGTGATATAGAAGGCTCGGCGAAGAATCATTGGCTACATAAAGGTCGAGGCAGCCGTCCAGGTCGTAATCCAGCCACAGAACGCCCAGACCGTAATAAGAGCCAGAATCGATATTGAGTTTCTCGGTTACGTCAGTGAAAGTACCGTCTCCATTGTTGTGATAAAGACGGTCGCGCCCACCTTTCAGCCCACGCGGCCCGCACGAGACTGGAATCCCGCGGTACTGACAAAACGGGCCTTTCCCGAATTCCGGCAGGTGATCGAGATCAATATCGACGTAATTGACGACATACAGATCAAGATTGCCATCATTGTCATAGTCGCCAAACGCCGCGCTGGTACCCCAGCGTCCGGGGTTGCCAACGCCCGCCTTCGCGGTGACGTCAGTAAAAGTGCCGTCGTGATTGTTGTGATAAAGCACGGCGCCATCCAGGTACGTAACATAAAGATCTTCCCAGCCATCGTTGTCATAATCTCCAACCGCCACGCCGAATCCCCATCCGCAATGCGCCAGCCCCGACTTGGCGGTAACGTCGCTGAAAGTTCCATCGTGATTGTTGTGGTAGAGCTTGCCGGTGTGGCACTTTCCATCCCGCATGTCGGCGAGCGTAGAACCGTCGACCAAAAAAATATCCATCCAGCCGTCATTGTCGTAATCGAAAATGGCAACCCCGCCGCACATCGATTCCATGATGTAGCGCTTCTCTGGACCACCGCAGGTAAGGTGGAAATCGATTCCGGCGTTCTTCGCTACATCGGCAAACGAAACAGCAGCCAAGGCCGACCCATTCTTTTTCTGACTCGAAGCCGCCGCTGAGGACGAATGGTGAGCTTGTCCCTGAGCATGTACGTGTTGGCTAGAAGCTGCTCCCGACAGAAAAAAAGCCGTCGCCAGAATCGCAATGCACGCAGATGGCAACTTGAGGGACGAGAGATTCGGCATCAATGCACCGGCCCGGCCGCCATGCCTCCGGTCGCGGGCTGCGCCTTCTTGAGTTCGGCGAAAATCTGCAGCTCTTCCTGGGCTTGCTGTTTTTGTCCAGCCTTGGCAAGCGCCCGCGCCAGTTGATAGTGGGGGTCGGGACTATCCGGCTTCAGTTCCGCCGCCTTGCGTAACGCAGGAATGGCTCCTTCAGCGTC
>Ga0070710_10001530_pt1 | contig 10927 bp, 7 predicted proteins | sample LARL52metaG_FD_65454 | JGI IMG/M metagenome (GOLD analysis project Ga0070710, IMG submission 65454) | Corn, switchgrass and miscanthus rhizosphere microbial communities from Kellogg Biological Station, Michigan, USA - LAR L5-2 metaG | ecosystem: Host-associated > Plants > Roots > Rhizosphere ... | reverse complement strand
CGACCGAGCCGAGCACGTCCGCTGCCCCGCCGACGCCTCCCACCCCGGACACCAAGCCGGAGAACAAGGTCGCTGCGCCACCGCTGCCGGCGACCGCGAACGAGAAGCTGCCGGACCTCTCCGTGCGGGTCGCTCCGGACAAGCCCGACTTCCTGCCCGGTGAGGACATCGGCCTCACGCTCACCGTGACCAACAAGGGCGAGGCCCCGGCGCTCAACATCCGGCTGGGCCACGAGAGCACCAGGGCCTGGCTGCTGAGCGGTGCCGACGAGCTGGGCTCCCGGCCGTCGCTCCCGCCGGGCGGCCAGAAGGTCTTCCGCGTCGTGCTGAGGCCGTCGTCGGTCACCGATGACGCCGTGCCGTTCCTGTTCCGCGCGACCGTGGACGGCGTGGCCGACCCGACGCCGGGTGACAACGGCACGAACCTGAACATCAAGGTGCGTCAGGACAAGGGCACCGCGTCCGGTGTCCTCTACGTCGACAAGAACGGCAACGGCCGCTTCGACGACGGCGAGGGCCTGGCGAACGCCTCGGTCGAGATCACCGGCGGTGCGCCGAAGACCTCGGTTTCCGCGTTCACCGACGACAAGGGCGAGTTCGCCACCCGGAGCGTGCCGACCGGCAGCTACTCCGTGCGGTACTCCGGTTCGGCCGGCTACGTCGTGCAGCCCGGCCGCAGCGACTTCGTGGTCGAGCAGAACCGGGACACCCGCCTCGACGTGCCGCTGGTGGCACCCGTCAGCAACGCGCTGTCCGCCTCGATGGCGTTCGACAAGCCGTCGTACACGCCGGCCGAGGAGGTCGGGCTCAACGTCACGCTGACCAACCGCGGCAGCGTGCCGCTCACCGGCGTCGTCGCGGTCTGCACCACCGGCACGGGCTACCTCTCCGGCACGGGCGAGGGCTGGAAGGCGCTGCGCCCCGACGGGGCCGGAGTCGCGCTGGCAGCCGGTGAGACGAAGGTCGTGCGGGTCACCGACAGCGTGCCGAAGAACCTTTCGTTCCAGACGTTCTACGCGAGCTGCTCGTTCGGCAACAACGGTGCCAACCGCGACGGTTACGCCTACGCGGGCACGGCGTACGCGTCCGTGCACGGCCTGTTCGGCACGGTCAACCTCCACCTCGTGAACGACGCGAAGGTCGAGCCGATCCGCGGCGCCACCGTCGCCGTGCTCGACGCGGCCACGCGCCACCCGCTCAAGGAGGTCACGTCCGGCTCCAACGGCGACGCGTGGATCTACGACGTGCCCGCCGGCAAGGCCGTGCTGGTCGTCTCCGGCAAGTGGCAGCCCGCTGACGGCAGGGAGTTCACCCTCGACGTCCGCCCGGACCAGCGCAACAACCTCGACCTGCGGCTCAGCCCGAGCGACGTCGAGGTGCCGGCCCCTGCCGCGGACCGGCCCGACTTCGAGGTGACCGCGAAGTTCGACAAGGACACCTACAACATCGCCGAGCCGATGCGGGTCAACGTCACCGTGAAGAACGTCGGCACCGGCTACGCCCACGAGGTGTACCTGCGGACCGGGTTCGTCGCCGTCGGTCAGCTGGACTTCGACCAGACGCAGTTCGGGGACCTCAACTACGACCGCAAGGTCAGCCTGTGGCCCGGCGAGAGCAAGACGATCACCCTGCTCGGGCGGGCGCCGTACCACCTCCAGGACGGCAAGGTCTGGCTGAAGCTGGAAGCCGTGTCGTACGAGGACGTCAACGGCGCCAACAACGCCGCGACCGCCAGTGCTCCCGTCACCTACCTCAACGGTGACGCGGCGGTCGTCGTGTACGCCGACCGCAACGGCAACAAGCAGCGGGACGCGGGTGAGGACCTGCCGAACGTCAACGTCCTGGTCTCCGGTGGCACGCGTCCCTTCGACGCCCAGCAGGGCAAGACCGACGCGGCGGGCCGCGTGGCGTTCAAGAACCTGCCCGTCGGCGTCTTCAAGGTGTGGATCTGGGGCGGTGACGAGGGCTGGGTGCGCAACGAGCTCGACGAGCTCACCATCAGCGCCGGTGCCGAGTCGGTGCTGGAGATCGGCACGGTGCGGCCGTTGTCCGACAAGCTCTTCGCGACGCTGAGCTTCGTGAAGCACGAGTACGCGCCCGGTGAGAACTACGAGCTCGACATCACGCTGGAGAACCGGACCGGCGCGGACCTGCCGTCGGTGAAGGCGCTCTGCTACAGCGGGGATCCCGGCGACGTGCGCAACTCCGGTCCCGGCTGGGGTGAGCTGGTGTCCGGCGGCGCGGGCGTGCCGCTGAAGAACGGCGAGAAGCGGACGTGGCGGGTGTCCGGCGAGCAGCCGAAGGACGCCGTGTCGATCGGCTACGCGACGGCCAGTTGCTACTTCGCTCCTGACACGTCCGACCGCGGTGCCGCTTACTCGCACGCCGAGTTCCGGGTGCCCGGTCAGCGCAACGACGCCCTCGGCAAGCTCGTGCAGGGCAAGGAGCAGAGCCCGGTCGCCGGCGCGGTCGTGGTGCTGGTCGACCACCTGTCCAAGAAGATCGCCGCCCGCACGATCACGGACGAGACCGGCCTGTTCAAGGTCACCGGCCTGCCGCTGGGCCGGTACGAGATCGTCCTGGAAGGGCCGTGGCAGGTCGACTACCGGCGGCTCGCCAACCAGTTCTTCCTCGTGACGGCGGGGGAGCCCGTGGTCCAGGTGATGCTGCGGGTGCCGGGTCCCGAGGCGCAGGACCCCGGTTACCCGTTGCCGGAGGACCAGCAGCCGGGCGCGAACGTCCCGCCGGTCAGGGCCGCCGCGGGCGGAGGTGGTGAGGCGCTCGCCAAGACCGGTGCCAGCGTGCTGGGCCTCGGCCTGGTCGGAGCGTTGCTGGTGGCGTTCGGCTTCGGCGCCAGCGTGATCGGACGCCGTCGCACGGCATAACGGAAGATCCATCCACAGGGCCGGTGCTCACGCTGAGTGCCGGCCCTGCGTCATCAGCGCCACACCGCGCTGTCCCGAGTGGAGTGTTAGCGTCGCTAACCATCGGTTAACTGGGGGTGACATGACGGTCTGGGAAGCAATCGCCGTGGTCATCGCGGGTGTGTTCGCGGGCGGCATCAACACCGTCGTCGGCAGCGGCACGCTCGTGACGTTCCCCGTGCTCCTCGCCGTCGGCTACCCGCCCGTGGTCGCGAACGTCTCCAACAGCCTGGGTCTCGTGCCCGGCTCGCTCTCCGGTGCCTGGGGCTACCGCGAGGAGCTCAAGGGCCAGCGGTCGCGCATCGCGAAGCTGCTGCCGGCGTCGATCCTCGGCGGCATCGTCGGCGCGATCCTGCTGGTGACGTTGCCCGCCAAGGCGTTCCAGGCGATCGTGCCGGTGCTGATCGTGATCGCGCTGGTCCTCGTGGTGATCCAGCCGTGGCTCAACCGCAAGCTCTCCCACCGCAGGGGCGACAGCGACGGCGGCGTGCTGCTGTGGCTCGGGGTCTTCGCCGCGGGCATCTACGGCGGCTACTTCGGGGCCGCGCAGGGCGTGCTGGTCATGGGCATGATGGGCGTGCTCGTCAACGAGCACCTGCAGCGGATGAACGCGCTGAAGAACCTGCTGACCGCGTTCGTGAACCTCATCGCCGGCGTGTTGTTCATCTTCATCGCCGACGTGGCGTGGGAGGCCGTGCTGCTGCTCGCCGTCGGTTCCGTGGTCGGCGGCCAGATCGGGGCCAAGGTCGGCCGCAAACTCCCACCGGCCGTGTTGCGCGGCGTCATCGTGGTGGTGGGAGTCGCGGCGATCGTTCAGCTGCTCATGAAGTGAACGCGCGGGCGGCGGCCAGGAAGGCGTCGTTCTCGTCCGGCTCACCGATCGTCACGCGGGCACCCTCGCCCGCGAACGCGCGCACGACGACCTTGTGCGCCAGGCAGTGCTCGTTGAACGCGGTGGTGCGCTCGCCCAGCGGCAGCCACACGAAGTTCGCCTGGCTCTCCGGCACCTCGTAGCCCAGCGCGAGCAGCTCGCCCCGGACTCGGGTGCGCTCGGCCACGATCGCGCGGCAGCGGATCATCAGCTCGTCCTCGGCGTCCAGCGAGGCCATCGCGGCGACCTGGGCGAGGGCGTTCACCGAGAACGGCACGTAGACCTTGCGCAGCGCCTCGGCGACGACGGGCGGGGCGACCGCGTAACCGACCCGCAGGCCCGCGAGACCGTACGCCTTGGAGAACGTCCGCAGCACCGCGACGTTGTCGTGGCCCGCCACCCACTGCTGCTTGGCGAGCTCGACGCCGTCCGGGACGTGCGCGTCGTCGACGAACTCCTTGTAGGCCTCGTCGAGCACCACGAGCACGTCGCGCGGCACCTTCGCGATGAACGCCTCGATCTCCTCGGTGCGCAGCGCGGTGCCGGTCGGGTTGTTCGGGTTGCAGACGAAGACCATCCGGGTGTTCGGGGTGATCGCCGCGGCCATCGCGTCCAGGTCGTGCACGTGCTCGGAGCTCAACGGCACGCGGATCTGCCGTGCGCCCGCCACGTGCGTGACGATCGGGTAGGCCTCGAACGACCTCCACGCGAACAGCACCTCGTCGTTCTCGGTGCAGGTCGCCTGGACGAGCTGCTGGCACAGGGTCACCGAGCCGCAGCCGAGGGCGAGGTGGTCGGCGGGGACGCCGAGCTTGTCGGCGAGCCGCCCGGTGAGTTCGACGGAGCCCGAGTCGGGGTACCTGTTGACACCGGTGGCTGCCTCCGCGATCGCCTTGACGACGCTGGGCAGCGGTCCGGCGGACACCTCGTTGCTCGCGAGCTTGATGGCGCCGGGGATGGACTTGCCGGGCACGTAGGCGGGCAAGGACGCCAGGTCAGCACGGGTTCGCACGGTCATGCCACCGATCCTCGCATTGCTCCGTCCGATTGGTCACGTTGACTGGAGTTCACCCCGGCGTGGAAGGGTAAGAAACATGACCAGTACCCGCATCGAGACGCTTTCCCTCACCGACGGCCGTGAGCTGCGGGTGACGATCGCCGAACCCGACAGCGCCGTGCGCGGCGGGCTCGTGGTGCTGCATGAGGCCCGTGGCATGACCGAGGGCGTTCGCTCGCTGGTCAGCAGCCTGGCCGCGGAGGGCTGGCTCGCGATCGCGCCGCACCTCTACGACGCGGACCGCGTGCACGGCGACGACATCCGGGACCAGGTCAGCAAGCTCTCCGGCGACCGCCTGCTGGAGGACACCGACGTCGCGTTCGTCTGGCTGGGCCAGCAGGGCGTGAGCGCGGACCGCATGGGCGTCGTCGGGTTCGACATCGGCGGCACGGTCGCGATGGTGGTCGCGGCGAGTCGCACGATCGGAGCAGCCGTCACCGTTGCGGGGCCCGGAATTCTGGAGCCGTTGTCGGAGGGGCTGCCCGCGCTGGTGGACGTCGCCTCCGACCTCACGTGCCCGTGGCTCGGCATCTACCGCGACGACGACTCCGAAGAAGTGAGCAAGCTTCGAGATGCGGTGATCAGCTCGGAAACCGCGTCGGATGTGGTCCGTTTCGACGTTTCCAGTGACGAAGCGTGGACTCGTGCGTTGAACTGGTTCGACGCACACATGAGGTAAGAGTCTTTACGGCGGATTGGAACCGAACCGTCCTCCAGGTACATCTAAGGGATGCTTCGGACGGCTGACTGGGTGTAGCTGCGCGTAACACCCAGTGCTGCGGTGACGAGTAAGCAGTGCAGGGGGTTGTGAGGATGGCTGAAGGCACTGGGACAGGCACTGAGACACCCGCGGTCTCGACGGCGACCACCACGCCGATCACCGCGGAGCAGCTGGCGGCGGTGAAACCTGTTCTCCAGCAACAGATGCTGGTGGACAAGGCGGAGGCGAGCCATGCCGCGGCCAAGCTGGACCAGGCCGCGGACAACGGGAAGCTGACGCTCGACGAGGACGCCGCCGACGCGTTGATCAAGGCGGTCGAGCACGCGCGGGACCAGGTCATGGACCTGTGGAAGCGCACGAGCGACCAGCTGGCGACGCCGCTGCAGTTCGGTCAGAACCCGGTGGCGATGGCGATCAGCGCGCGGTTCTCCGAGCTCGCCGTCGGCGAGGACTCCGGCGCGGCGAAGGCGTTGCTGGACCTGTTCAAGGTCCTCGACGACATCAGCGCCGCGTTGAACAAGAACCGCGAGAACGCCCGCAACGCCGACGAGGAAGCCAAGCAGGGCTTCAACAAGGCCGGGGGGTCCTGGTGACTCAGGGATCGCACGACAACAAGGGCAACGGCAACAGCGGCAAGGACAAGCCGCCGCCCTACGACGACCACAAGTACGACCGCGAGAAGCTGCACGAGCCGATCGACTGGATGGTCTACTCGCACGAGGACCTCTACAACATGGTGCACAACGGCGTGAACCTCGCCGGTGCCCAGGCCGCCGCGACGAACTGGCAGAAGATCGGCGAGGACATCGCCGGCGTGCGGGAGCACCTGCTCAAGGCCGTCGAGGACTCCACCACCGGCTGGGACAGCGAGTCCGCGCGGCTCGCCCGTGACGGCCTGACCCAGGTCACCAACTGGGTCGACGACACGTCGAACTACGCGCACAAGGTGGCCGCCGCGATCACGACCGAGACCAACAACGTCGAGGCCGCCCGTGCCGCGATGCCGCCGCCCCCGGCCAAGGTCGAGTCGCCCGCCACGGTGACGGCGACGGCTCCGGCGGTTCCGCCGCGACCCGCGCTCGTGCGGGACCGGCTGACGATGATGGACTCGGCCGCGGGCCTCATGGGCGTCGAGACCGACCACGCCGCCCTGCTGCGCCAGCCCACCACGTCGACTGCCTTCCAGGGCTTCGCGAACCTCGGCACCAGCCCGGTCGAGACCCTCGCGGCCAACGACGCTTCGCACCGCCGCGCGGCGGACGTGATGGCGGCGTTCCAGCGCAACTCGGCCGCGGTCGACCAGACCGTGCCGGCGCAGTTCACGCCTCCGGTGAACCCGGTCAACCCCAACCCGACGCTGGGCGGCGGTGACCTCGCGGCGCGCAACAACACGACCGCGGACGGCGGTGCCGGTGGTGCCGGTGCCCCGGTCGCGACCACGGCCGCCGCTGTGAACCGCAGCACCACGAACCCCACGTCGTCGCGCACCTACGGCGGTGGCGCCGGAGTCCGCGGTGGCGGCAGCGCCGGCGGGTTCGGCGGTATGAGCGTGGGCCTGTCCCGTCCGTTCAACTCCGGCAACCAGAGCGGTCCCGCCGGTGGCGGCGGTGCCGGTGGTCCTGCCGGTGGCGGAGGCCTGGCAGGTGTGAACGAACGTGCTGTCGCGGGGCCTGCCTCGGCGGCCGCGTCGTCGTCGACCGGCGGCCAGACCAAGGCGTTCCAGAACCCGCTGGCGATGGGCGGCGCGCCGATGGCCGGTGCCCCCGCGGCGGGCCAGGGCCGTGACGACGCGCGCGAGCACAAGAGCGCGAGCTACCTGGAAGAGGACGACAACGTCTTCGGTCTGGACCGCAAGGCGGCCCCGCCGGTGATCGGTCAGTGAGAGAACGCCAGTTCACGGTGAGCTCGCAGGAGTTCTTCCTGCTGTGGCAAGCCGTGCACGGCGAGGACCGCGTCGTGCCGCTCGGCACGCCCCACGTGGGCGCGACCCGAGCGGCGCGGCAGCGTCTCGTCGAGGAGAGCTCGCAGTCGCTGCACGCCCGCGGGCTGGGCACCGTGCACCGTCCGGACCCGGACCTGCGTGCGCTGGTGAGCGGCCTGGGCGAGTTCGACCGCGCGCTGGAGATCGCGTACTTCAAGGGAGCGGAACTGGCCCGCGGCATCGCCTGCGCGGGCTGGGGCGGCGCGTTCGCCGCGCGCGTCAACGACGACGTGCACCTGTTCCCGTTCCGCCCCACCTCGCTGGCCTCGGCCACGGTGTCGTCGTTACCGGGCCTCGCGCCCGGCACCGGCCGTGCCGTGAACGTGCGCTGGGACGACTACGTGCGGGCGGGCAAGGCGGGCGAGCAGGACGGCAAGCAGGCGTTCCTGGACGTCCTGCGCGACGCCGGCATCCGCGAACCGGAGGCGCACACGCTGCTGCGCGCCGTGACGTCCCGGATCGGCGGCGGCGAGCTGGGCCTCACCGCCCGCAACCGCGACGGCGTACCGCGTCCGACGGGCCGTTCGGTGTCCTGGATCGACACCCGCGAGGGCCGCTACCTCCTCCGCAGGCAGGACGGCTGGCTCGTGCTGGCCCCGGCCGACGCGGCACGGCTGACCAGCGCGGTCGACGAGCTGCTGGCGGCGGGGTAGTTCCACACCGGTGGTGGACGTCCTGTCCACCAATCACACATGGACGTGCGGTTCCGCCTCAACTAGACATGGGGCATGACCGACACCGACGTCGAACTGCTGTGGCGCCCGGACCCCACGAGGGACAACGGGATGACCGCCTTCCGGTCATGGCTCCGCTCGGAGCGTGACCACGACTTCCCCGACTACGAGTCGCTGTGGGAGTGGTCCGTCTCAGACCTGGAGGGGTTCTGGGGCGCCGTGGCTTCGTACTTCGACGTCAAGTTCCACACCCCGTTCGACCGGGTGCTGGGGTCGTCCGAGATGCCGGGCGCCCAGTGGTTCCCGGGTTCGACGCTGAACTACGCCGAGCACGCCCTGCGCCGGGGAGCCGACGACGACCTCGCCGTGATCTTCCACCGCGAGGACGGCGTCACCTCGTCGCTCACCTTCGGCACCCTGCGTTCCCGCGTGGCCGCTTTCCGGGCCGCATTGGCCTCTCTGGGCGTCACCGCGGGCGACCGGGTGGTGGCCCTCGTCCCGAACGCCCCCGAAGCCCTGATCGCCTTCCTGGCGGCCGCCTCGCTGGGCGCCACGTGGTCGTCCTGCTCCCCGGACTTCGGCGCCCGCGCGGTGGCCGACCGCTTCACCCAGATCTCGCCGGTCGTGTTCGTCGCCGTCTCCGGCTACGTCTACAACGGACGGTCCTTCGACTGCCGCCCGGTCGTCGAGGAGATCCGCTCGCAGATCCCGTCGCTGCGCGCCACGGTCCTGATCGACTACCTGGACAACGGCGCCTCGCTGCCGGACACCCACCCCTTCGCCGAACTGGTCGCCTCCAACGCCGGCGCCGCCCTGGAGTTCACACCGGTGCCGTTCGACCACCCGCTCTGGGTGCTCTACTCGTCGGGCACCACGGGCCTGCCCAAGGGCATCGTGCAGGGCCACGGCGGCATCGTCCTGGAACACCTGAAGATGCTCGCCCTGCACAGCGACCTCGGCCCGGGCGACCGCTTCTTCTGGTTCACCACCACCGGCTGGATGATGTGGAACTACCTGGTCGGCGGCCTGCTGGTCGGCACCACGATCGTCCTGTACGACGGCAGCCCGGCCTACCCGTCGCTGAACACGTTGTGGCACTTGGCGGAGCAGCACCGAGTCACCTACTTCGGCACCTCGGCCCCGTACGTCCAGTCGTGCCTGAAGGAGGGCCTCACCCCGTCCTCCCGCCACGACCTGACGGGCCTGCGCGTCGTCGGCTCGACCGGCGCCCCGCTGACCCCGGAAGGCTTCCGCTGGATCGCCGAGGCCGTCGGCGAGGACGTCCAGATCGCCTCGGTCTCCGGCGGCACCGACCTGTGCACGGCCTTCGTGGCAGCCTCCCCGGACCGCCCGGTCTGGCTCGGCGAGCTGTCCTGCCGAGCCCTCGGTGCGTCCGTCCACGCGTTCGACGAGTCCGGCAACGTCCTGAACGACGTCGTCGGCGAGCTCGTGATCACCAAGCCCATGCCGTCCATGCCGGTCTTCTTCTGGGGCGACACCTCCGGGGAGCGCCTGCGCGACGCGTACTTCGACACCTACCCGGGAATCTGGCGCCACGGCGACTGGATCCGCATCACCCCGCGAGGCTCGGCCGTGATCTACGGCCGCTCCGACTCGACCCTGAACCGAGGCGGCGTCCGCATGGGCACCTCGGAGTTCTACCGCGTGGTCGAGTCCGTCCCGGGCGTCGTCGACTCCCTGGTGATCGACACCTCCGGCGTCACCGAGGGCGAACTGCTCTGCTTCGTGGTCCTCGACGGCGTCGCGCTGTCCGACGTGGAACCGTTGCTGCGAAAGGAACTGCGCTCCTCCCTGTCCCCGCGCCACGTCCCGAACCGCTTCGTCGCCGTCGCCGAGATCCCCAGAACCCTGAACGGCAAGAAGTGCGAGGTCCCGGTGAAGAAGATCCTCGCCGGCGCCGACCCGGAGAAGGCCGTCAGCCGCGGCGCCCTCCGCAATCCCGAGTCCCTCCAACCGTTCCTGGAACTCGCCTCGGGATGATCTAGATCACTTCGTCTCGCGTGAACAGGCGTTCAACGCCCCTCTCGAGCCCTCTGTACGTGCCCTGACCAGCACGTTTCGGGGTTGGAGGGGGGCGTTTTGCAACTCGGTTGGGGACCTGTGTAACCTATGCGTCGTGGCCAAGGATGGTCCCGGGAGGCTTCGCCTAGTCTGGTCTATGGCGCCGCACTGCTAATGCGGTTTGGGGTAACCCCCCATCCCGGGTTCAAATCCCGGAGCCTCCGCAAGGCCGAGCCTCTAGAGGATCGGTTATAATTGAAGACATGCGCTCGTAGCTCAACGGATAGAGCATCTGACTACGGATCAGAAGGTTACAGGTTCGAATCCTGTCGAGCGCGCTCGATCGCGGAGCCCCTTGTTTGCGGAAAGCGCAAACAAGGGGCTCTCTCGTTGTCTTCTGGGGGCCGAGCCCCCAGACCCCAGCCGGGGGCTTCGCCCCCGGACCCCCAGGCCGCCGCGTCGGGATCGTGTTGCCTGGATCACGTTGGTTCACTCAGATTGGTTCGCTCAGGCGGCTGCTCGCCTTCGCGACGTTCCGGATCCGTTGGAGTTCCGCGACCTTGACGCGGCGGTGGGCTCGCACCGTCTTAGACGGGTTCGTGTGCAGGATGGCTTCATGGTGGAGATCGACTTTCTGGCCGAGTCCGATCGTGACGTGTGGGACTCGCTGATCCGCG
>Ga0070710_10001527_pt1 | contig 10934 bp, 7 predicted proteins | sample LARL52metaG_FD_65454 | JGI IMG/M metagenome (GOLD analysis project Ga0070710, IMG submission 65454) | Corn, switchgrass and miscanthus rhizosphere microbial communities from Kellogg Biological Station, Michigan, USA - LAR L5-2 metaG | ecosystem: Host-associated > Plants > Roots > Rhizosphere ... | reverse complement strand
GACGTGCAGGCGGCGATCAATGCGGCGCGCGCCGACCTGCCGACCAATCTGCGGAGCAATCCCAGTTACCGGAAGTTCAATCCGGCCTCGGCGCCGATCCTGATCTACACCTTGACGTCGGATACGTTGACGCCTGCCGAGCTCTATGACGCGGCCTCGACCATACTGGCCCAGAAACTGTCGCAGGTCGAAGGCGTCGGTGAAGTCGCCGTGAGCGGGGGATCTCTGCCCGCCGTGCGCGTCGAGCTGATCCCTCAAGCGCTCAACAAATACGGCATCGGCCTGGAGGACGTTCGCGCCGCGCTCGGCAGCGCCAACGCACACAGCCCGAAGGGTGGCATCGACGTCGAGAACCAGCGCTACCAGATCTATTCCAACGATCAGGCCAAAAAAGCGGAGGACTACAAGCCGCTGATCGTTGCCTACCGCAACGGCGCGGCGGTGCGCCTTACGGATGTCGGCGACGTCGTCGATTCCGTGGAAAACGTGCGCACGCTGGGCCTTTCCAACGGCAAGCCTGCCGTCATGATGATCGTGTACCGGCAATCGGGCGCTAACATCATCCAGATGGTCGACCGCGTGAAGGCGCTGACGCCGCAGTTGCGGGCTTCGGTCTCGCCCGCCATTGACCTCAGTCTCGCGGTCGATCGCTCGAAGACGATTCGGGCGTCGCTGCGCGACGTCGAAATCACGCTGGTCATCGCCGTCGCACTAGTGATTCTCGTGGTGTTCGCGTTCCTGCGCAATGCGCGCGCGACGCTGGTGCCTGTCGTGGCGGTGTCGGTGTCGCTGATTGCGACATTTGCCGTCATGTATCTGCTGGGATACAGCCTCGACATCTTCTCATTGATGGCGTTGACGGTCGCGACCGGGTTCGTGGTGGACGACGCCATCGTTGTCCTGGAAAACATCACCCGCCACATGGATGCAGGCAAATCACGGCCGGATGCGACGCTGCTTGGCGCCCGCGAGGTCGGCTTCACCGTTCTGTCAATGAGCATCTCGTTGATCGCGGTCTTCGTCCCGATCCTGCTGATGGGCGGCCTGGTCGGCCGGCTGTTTCGCGAATTCGCCATGACGATCACGATCGCCATCGTGATCTCGCTCGTGGTTTCGCTGACCACGACGCCGATGATGTGCGCGGTCTTGCTGCGGGGCGATCGCGGCGTGCCGCATGGCTGGATCTATCGGGCCAGCGAGCGCATCTTCGAGCTGATGCTGAACTTCTATCGCAAGACGCTTGCCGTCGCGCTGCGTCACCCGGCCTCGGTGATGCTGATCCTGGTCGCCACCCTCGGCCTCAACTTCTACCTCTACGGGGCCGTGCCGAAGGGCTTTGTCCCGCAGCAGGACACCGGGCTGCTGATCGGCTCGATCCAGGCCGATCAGCACATCTCGTTTCAACTGATGCAGCAGAAGCTCAGGCAGTTCATCGCGATCGTTAAGAGCGATCCGGCGGTGGACACCATCGTCGGCTTCACCGGCGGCAGCGGTCCGGGTCCGGGCGGCTCGATCAACACCGGCACCGTGTTTGCGTCGCTGAAACCGCTCGGCAAACGCGATGTGTCGGCCGAGCAGGTGATCGGGCGGCTGCGCGGGGAGCTGGCGGCGGTGGCGGGCGCCACCTTGTTCCTGCAGTCGGTTGGCGATCTCGGCGCCGGAGGGCGTTCGGGCAATGCGGCCTATCAATATACGCTGCAGGGTACGACGTTCGAGGAGCTGAATGAATGGACCCCGAAACTCGTCGCCGCGCTGCAAGGCTCAAAGCTGTTTGCCGATGTCAGCACCGATCAGCAGAACAAGGCCCTGCAATCCAGCCTGATCATCGATCGCGATACCGCCTCCCGGCTCGGAATTACGCCAAGCCAGATCGACAACACGCTCTATGATGCGTTCGGGCAGCGACAGGTCTCGACGATCTATGTCGCGCGCAACCAGTATCATGTGATCATGGAGGTTGCTCCTGCCTATTCGCGGGATCCGGAGACATTGAAGGAGGTTTATGTCAGCACCTCGGGCGGCGCCGCGAGCGGTTCACAGGCGACCAATGCCGTGGCCGGAACGGTCGCATCGTCCTCACAGAAGACCTCGATCGGTTTGGTGGCGGCAAATGCGGTGCGAAATCTCGCAACCAACTCGATCGGCGCGACCGGCAAGGGCGGCTCGTCGACCGGAACGGCCGTCAGCACCAACCCGGAAACGATGATTCCACTGTCCAGCGTGGCCCATTTCGCCCAGGGCGAGACGCCGCTGGTCGTCAATCACCAGGATCTCTTCGTCGCGAGCACCGTCTCCTTCAATCTCCCGCCCGGCGTTTCCCTGAGCACCGCCACTGCGGCGATCGAGACGACCATGAGCCAGATCGGCATGCCGGCCGACATTCACGGCGGGTTTGCGGGAGCCGCAAAGATCTTTCTGCAATCGCTGGCGAGCGAGCCGTTTCTCATTCTGGCGGCGTTCGCCACCATCTACATCTCGCTCGGCATGCTCTACGAAAGCTACATTCATCCGCTCACGATCCTGTCGACCCTGCCGTCGGCCGGCGTCGGCGCCGTGCTCGCGCTGATGCTGTTTCATTCGGAGTTCGACATCATCGCGATGATCGGGGTGGTGCTCTTGATCGGCATCGTGAAGAAAAACGCGATCATGATGATCGATTTTGCGCTCGACGCCGAGCGCCAGCGTGGCCTGTCGTCGGCTGACGCCATCTTCGAAGCCTGCATGATGCGCTTCCGGCCGATCATGATGACCACGATGGCCGCGCTGTTCGGGGCGGTGCCGCTGATGGTCGGGCTCGGGGAGGGCAGTGAGTTCCGCCAGCCGCTGGGCATCGCCATCTTCGGCGGCCTGATCCTGAGCCAGATCCTGACGCTCTATACGACCCCGGTGGTCTATCTCTATCTGGATCGCGCCAGGCACTGGCGCCAAAGGCGAAAGGCCGCGCGCGGCGTTCTCTGAGTCCTTGATCAGTTTTGACCCGATCCGCCCGTGCGCGGCTGGGTCCAGATCGCGATGGGGTGCTCGAGCCCGCGGGTCGCCTGGGGGGCTTGCGCCTCTAGCGGCCGAAAAGCTGCATCGGAATTGCCGAGTTCGGCCTTCGCGCGCGTCACGAGATCGTCGCTCGCGACCAGCGCGCAGTCGAGCGCGCGGGTCAGTGCTTCGAGCCGGCTTGCGGCGTTTACGGTCGAGCCGATCACCGCAAATTCGAGACAGGTCAGCCCGATGTCGCCGAGCACGACCGGCCCGTAATGCAGGCCGAAACTGACGCGGAGCGGAGCCTCGCCGGCCGCCTCGCGCTGCCCATTCCAGCGGTCCGCCGCCGCCATCATGGCCTGCGCACAGCGCAGCGCGTTGCTGGCATCTGCCGCCCCTGTGAACGGCGTGCCGAACGTCGCCATCAGGCCGTCGCCGAGATATTTGTCGAGCGTGCCGCTGTGACGAAACACTTCCTGCTCCATCAGCGCGTGGAATTGGCGCAAGGTGCGCACGACCTCCTCCGGCGTGCGCGCGTCGGCAAAGGCGGTGAAGCCGACGATGTCGACGAACAGCACCGCGACATGTTGCGTGCGCACCTGCTTCAGCGGTTCGTCGTTGGTCGAGAGCTGCTCGACCACGTTGGGCGAGAAGTAGCGCGCGAGATTGCCGCGCTCGCGTTCCACGGCGGCATGGCGGATCACGAGATCGTTGGCACGGCGCACCGCGATGGCGAGCGTCACGGCGACAATCATGAAGACGACGATTTCCTGGAGACGCGCACCGAACGTGATCGAGTTCGGCGAGATCAGGTCGAACAGCCTGTGATCGTGGCCCGTCGCCGCCAGAATGCGGGCGGTCAGCTCGGGAGCGCGATCGGGTTGCCACCACACCCAGACGACGCCGACGATCCAGAGCACGGAGGTCCACGTCCCCATGGCGATGACGGTGCGCCAGGAATAGGCCAGCGTCGCGCTCGCGAGCAGCACGAAGAAATAGATGAAGTTGCCAAAATGAAGCTGCATCGCGACCGGCCAGTGCTCGGAGCTGAACGGATTCGGGACGACGGCGATGAACGTCAGCAGCGCGAGGTCGCAGAACAACAGCGCCAGCTCCGGCCGCGACACGCCAAGCCGGCCAACCTTGACCTGACCCCAGCCGATCAGTGCGAACAGGCCGAGCAGCACCACGTAATAGAGCTGCTCCTTCCACGACGGGTTGATGACCAATAGCAGGCAGGCGATCACGGCGAGCGCGACATAGCGCGCCCGCACCGCAAGGCGCAGGCCATCCCGCTTGGCGGCCACGAGCGCGGCCTGCGCGAACTGAACGGTCTCGGCTTCGGTGTCGCGCCGGCTGCGTTCGCGCGCAGATGCGGTGGGCAGGTCGAGGCGCTCGACAAGCATGGTCACGGGCGGTCTCCTCGCGTGGGACATTGCAACGCGGTCACGGACATCAGCCGCAGCCGAGGGTGAGTCTAGCGGGACTTTGATTCAACGTCATCACGCCGGCCAACCCGCCGGTCCGGCCCTCGTGAGGGTATCAAGGGCGCGGTTCTCGGCAAGGAAAAGCCGGGACCGGACGCGCGGCCCTACGTCGATAACTATTCTTATAGTTGACAGCCGGGGCGGAGGGTGAAACTATCGACTATATCCATAGTCAGAGGTGGGGGATGGAGATCCAGTTCACGGATCGCGAGATCGACGTGATGGAGGTGCTGTGGGAGCGTGGGCCGTCGCTGGTCGGCGAGGTCCGCGCGGCGCTGAAGGACGATCTGGCCTATACCACCGTGCTGACCATCCTGCGCACGCTCGAGGGCAAGGGCTATGTCGGCCATCAGCAGGAGGGGCGCGGCCACCGCTATTTCGCCGCGGTCAAGCAGCAGGCCGCGCAACGTAGCGCGCTGCGCCGCCTCACCAGCAAGCTGTTCAAGGGCTCGGCCGAACTGCTTTTCACCCACCTGGTTTCCGACCAGAAGCTCAGTGCCAAACAGATCCGCGCCATGCGTGCGCTCCTGGAAGAGAAGTCGCGGAAGGGAGAGACCTGATGCTGGCCTTGATGTCCTATCTCACCGCGGTGAGCCTGCTTCTCGGCCTCGCCGCGCTCGCCCTGGAGCGTGCAGCGCGGGTTTCGCGGCGGCCGGCGCGCTGGCTGTGGGCTACCGGCATGATGGCCTCGCTGCTGCTCCCGCTGCTCATGTCCTCGGTCTCATCGCCGATTCCGCGGCTCGCCGACATGGTCGAGCTCACGATGCCCGCGGGCGGGGACGCGCTCCGGCAGATCGCCGCAACCAGCCTGTCGCCATCGCATTGGCTGACCGCGACCGCCGGGCTTGCCGCGGCCGCGCCGGATCTCGACCTGCTGTTGCGGGTGGGCTGGAGCGTCGCATCGGCGTTGCTGCTGCTCGCGCTCCTGGCCGGCAGTGCCGACCTGAGCTGGCGCCGCCGCCGCTGGGCGCGCGGCCACATGGCTGGCGCGGCGGTGCATCTCTCCGAGGATACCGGTCCGGCCGTTGTGGGGTTCATGGTCCCGTCCGTCGTCGTGCCGCGCTGGCTGATGCAGTGTCCATCCGACGTGCAAGAATTGGTGATCGCGCATGAGCAGAGCCATCTCGAGGCGCACGATACGCGGCTGATGACGCTTGCGCTTGGCCTGCTCGTCTGCATGCCCTGGAACCTGCCGCTGTGGTGGCAAATGCGGCGCCTGCGCATGGCCGTCGAGATGGATTGTGACGCAAGAGTCTTGCGGCGCGGCCATGACGTTACGCGTTACGGCGAGATTTTGATCGCGGTCGGCGAGAGGCAGGCGACGACCATGGCCATGATGGCTGCGATGGCCGGGTCGCGTTCCCTGCTCGAGCGGAGAATCCGCAACATGCTGCGCAAGGAAACCAGATACGCGCGCGCGACAGCGGTCGCGCTCGCCTGCCTTGGGATCACATCTGCGGTCGGCGCGGCCGAAATTGGTCCTCCGAACAGCGACGGCAAGTCCGCATCGCAGGAACTCGCCGTGGCTGCGGAGATACTCGACGGCTATGCCGGATTCTACCAACTCAACGACCATGCCGTGATGACGATCACCCGTGACGGCCAGCAACTGAGTGCGCACTGGACAGCGCAAAAGGCAGTGCCGCTCTATCCTCGCAGCAATACCGAGTTTTCGTACAAGGACGGCCAGATCAGCTTCATCACCGAACCCGATGGGCAGACGATATCGCTGATATTGAGCAAATATGGTGTCGACATGCCGATGCAGCGCATCGATGCCACTGCCGCGCAGCGGATCGTCCGCATCGGACCAGAGCGAGACTTTCGACCGAAGCCGAATTGGGGCGGTGCGTTGATCATACGGCAATGACGGATTTCAAACCGGGCCTGAAGTCGGGTCGCTAGGCCTGGCCAAGCTGAACCTGTCGATCCACCAGGATCCAGGTGGCCTGCGCGACCGCCAAAATTTTCCCATCCGCGCCCAGCAGTGCGCTGCCTGCGTACAGTTTGCGGCCGTCCCGGCCCGTCGGCCAGGCGACGATGACGCAGCGATCACCCGGCTGTGGCCGCGTCGCGATGTGCGCGCTCATTCGTCCGAGCAGCATCATCTCGCTGCCGTTCATGCCGAGGTGCTGCGCGCCGGCGCCGGCAAATCCACTTGGGCAATCCAGTGCGGCCCAGACGAACTCAGGCGCGACGGCACCGTCCTCACCCGCCAGATTGGCATGGGGCACCCAGGGCGCGGCGAGTGTTCCGGTCCGGCAATCCGGGCGCGGCGGCAGGCTGGAAGGAAGGATGCGCAGGCCATCGCCATGCGCACGCGCCGAGCCGCATACAAAGCACCTCGGTAGCGGATGGCGGCTTTCGTCAAACGGCCAGCGCGAGACCGCGTCCTCCGCTTCGGAGAAATCGACGACGGGGATGTCGGATACCTCGAACCGGACACTGCGCCCCAGCGCGAGTAGTGTCGCGTCTTTCCTCAGCTCCACGCCTTGATCGCCGGCCACGATGTCGAGCCGCTCACCGAGCGGCGGCGGCGCCAGCAAGGTCACCTCCGCGTCGGCCTCGATATGGGCGGCGAGCAGCCCGCAGACATAGCCGCCATTGCCCGAGTTCGGCGGACCGCAAAAACGCTTCTCGATCACGACGGATGTCATTGGATATCTCCTCGGGTCGTTTCATCTGACCTGCAGCACGATGCGTCCCTGCGCGGTCCGGTTGGCAACGGCGCTCATCGCCTCGGTAGCCTGCGCGAGCGGAAGCACGCGGTCAATGTGTGGGCGCAACTTGCCCTTGCCGACCCATTCCATGACGGTCTCGCCCGCGCGGGCGGCGTCGTGCGGAAAGCGTTCCTTCCACGCGCCGATGAAGACGCCGACGACGGAATAGTTTTTCAGCAGCGGCAGATTCATCGCCAGCGACGGGACCTCGCCGCTGGTGAATCCGATCGGCATCAGCCGCCCATTCCAGCGCATCAGCCGGGCGAGCGTGGCGAACAGGGTGCCGCCGACATTGTCGACACAGACGTCGACACCTTCGCCGCCCGTGAGGGTTTTGATGCGTTCGCGCAAATCCTCGCGCGAATGATCGATGACCTCCTCGGCGCCGTATTCGCGGACGATGGCCGCCTTCGCGGCGCTGCCGACGACGGCGATGACGCGCGCGCCAAGCAGGCGGGCGACCTGAACGCAGGCGAGACCAATCCCGCCGGCGGCTCCGGTAACCAAAACCGTTTCGCCGGCCTGCAGCCGTGCCCGCTCGACCAGGGCATACCAGGCCGTCAGATAGGCCTGCTGGAGCGTCGACCCGGCCGCGAAATCCACATTGGGTGGCAGCAGCGCCGTGCTGGAGTCCCGCGCGACCATGCGTTCCGCAAAACCGCCGAACCAGTTCCCGCAACAGACCCGGTCGCCGGGATGGAAGCGAGTGACCCGGTCGCCGCAGGCAACCACGATTCCGGCGGCGTCGGTGCCCGGGACGTAGGGGAGGGCAGGCCGCATCTGATAGCCGCCGCAGCTCATCAGATAGTCCATGTAGCTGACGGACGCGACGTGGACATCGATCAGCACCTCGTTCGCCGCCGGCCGCGGTTCGGCAATATCGGCAAGGTTGAGGCCCGCGATACCCTCAAAAGCATTGCAAAGAATTGCGCGCATTCATCCTCCGGGATTCAGAGGCGCCAGTGCGTCCGGTCATGGGTTGTCCCGTGCACGCTGCCACAATGGTGACACGCGGCACGGTTCACCCTGGATGGCGGAGCGCCCTTCGCCAGGGTCCATCGCGGGAATCCGCGACGGTCGTCCGACACGCGTGCTAGCATCGCCGCGTCCCCTGGCCGTCCTCCGGGCGCCACCATTTGCGGATCGCATCACGATGGCGTCGTTTGGCGTATGCACGTTTGGCTTCCCGGAGATCCGCCGGGACGGCGAGCCGTGCGCGCTCGCGCTGCGCAAGGGCCTGGCGCTCCTGGTCTACCTCGCCGAAGCGAAGGGCCCGGTCGGGCGCGACGTGGTCGCAACCCTGCTGTGGCCGGAAAGCTCCGCCGATGTCGCTCGCGCCCGGCTGCGGCGCCTGTTGCATCGCCTGCAGGGCGCGCTCGGCGATATCATGACCTCAGATCGCTTCACGCTGCGCTGGTCGTCGGCGGTCGATCTGGAGGTGGATTCGCACGCCTTCGAGGAAGCCTGCGACCGCGGCGCGTTCGAGCGCGCCTGCCTCATCTATCGGCGCGATTTTCTCGAGGGGTTTTCGCCCGGCGATTGCCCGGAGTTCGACGAGTGGGCGTTCTTTCGCAAGGAGGCGCTGCGCGGCCGGGCGATCCATGCGCTCGAGCGGGTGGTGGCCGAGAAAAATGCAGCGGCCGACTACGTGGCTGCGGCCGCGCATGCCCGCCGTCTCGTTGCGCTCGACCCGTTCAGCGAGGTCTACGGCCGGCATCTTATCCGCAATCTCCTGCTATCAGGCGATCGCACCGCGGCCGAGCGCTATTTCGAGGCCTTGACGCAGCGTCTTCGCGACGAGCTTGGCGTCGCGCCGGAAGCCGAGACCCGCGCGCTGCTGACCGCCGGCGGAGCGGCGCCGACCCTGGAGGTGCCGCCGACGCGCTACGCCAGCGGCGGCGGCGTGCATCTCGCCTACCAGACCTGCGGCGTCGGCCGCATCGACATTCTGCTGCTGCCCGGCTTCGTCTCCCATGTCGAGCGGGTCTGGGAGCTGCCGAGGTGCCGCGCGTTCCTGTCCGCGCTCGCTGGGATGGGCCGTCTCATCATGCTCGATCGCCGCGGTGTCGGGCTGTCCGATCGGGTCGGGCTCACGCCCGGCGTGGAGGCGACCGCGCAGGACATCGCCACCGTGCTCGATGCGGCGGGGAGCCGCCGCACCGTGCTGTTCGGCGCGTCCGAGGGTGGCCCGGCCTGCATCAGGTTCGCGGCCGATCATCCGGCCCGCGTCGCCGGCCTGATCCTGTTCGCGTCGCTGGCGAAGGGAAGCGCGGCGGCGGACTATCCGCATGCGCTGCAGGCGCCCCAGTACGAGGCGTGGCTGCAGCAGCTCGTCGCGGTCTGGGGCGGGCCCGCCGGCATCGAGACCTTCGCGCCGAGCCTTTCCGGCGATGCCCAGGCGAAAGCCTGGTGGGCCGGCGTGCTCCGCGCCGCGTCGAGCCCGGGCGCCATGAAGGGCCTGCTCGGGGCGCTGCGCGATGTCGACGTGCGGCATCTTCTCGGCCGGGTGTCGGCGCCGACCCTGGTGCTGCACCGCCGCGGCGACCGCGCCGTGCGCATCGGCGCCGGCCGCCATCTCGCCGGTCACATCGCCAAGGCGCGCTTCGTCGAGCTCGACGGCGCCGATCACTGGTTCTTCGCCGGCGATCAGGAGCCGCTGCTCGCCAGCGTCAGGCAGTTCGTCGGCAGTCTCGTGGCGTGATGGCGGATGCGGGGAGGTTTGGCAGAAGCGCCTCAACGCGCCGACAAGAAACCGATGGCGAGAAAGACCATCCAGCCCACGATGACCAGCGAGGTGACCGCACCCGCGGCGATCCCTGCAATTTCCCTAACGGTATGAGGTCTGTCCATGGTCACTGCTTCCGCGCGCAGGTTCAGCCCGGGGACGAAACGGCCCGCAGGACATCCTTGAAAACGCCGTACTGCAATTGAAACGCGTGCGGGCTGTAGTCCTGGTAGTATCCAGCGGTCACCACGACAACGAGATCGAGCTCGCCGACGATGCGGATCGACTGCCCGCCGCGACCCAGCGCGCCGACCCACTGGACCTCACGCCCATTGAGCCGGGCGCGGCCGAGCCACCACAGATATCCATAGAGCTGATCGTCGGCAGCCTTGAGCTTCGGGGCCGTCGAGGTCTCGATCCATGCCTTCGAAACGATCTGACGCTCGTTCCAGAGACCGCCAGCGAGGACGAGTTGGCCGATTTTCGCCATGTCGCGTGGTCGCAAGTGCAATCCGCCGCCGGCATCGGCCTCGCCCCTGTACCAGTCCCACGCCACACGCGTGATGCCCAGAGGCTCGAACAGGTTCACGCGTGCAAATTCGTCGAGGGGCTGTCCGGTCGCCTTGCGCAGGACGGCCGACACGAGCGCGAGCGCGCCGGTGTTGTAGAAAAATCCCTGTCCTGCCGGGGCGGTCACCGGAAGACCGAGGACATAACGACAGGGATCGCGCGCCATATGCATGCGCGCCTCGTCATTGTCGTCGTCTCCAGTCGCCGGAGTTGCCTCCACCCACTTCAGACCCATCGACATGGTGAGCGCGTGCACCAGCTGAATGCGGTCCTTCTCGGGGGACCGCAAGTCCGACAATTCAGGGAAGAAGTTGAAGATCGGTTCGTTGACGCCCGGGATCAGCCCGCGATCGATCGCGATCCCCAGAATGAGCGACATGACGCTCTTTGAAGCCGATTTCATGATGTGCAGCGTATCGGCATCAAAAGTGACGTATTCCACCCGGTGACCGAAAAAGC
>Ga0070710_10001526_pt1 | contig 10942 bp, 11 predicted proteins | sample LARL52metaG_FD_65454 | JGI IMG/M metagenome (GOLD analysis project Ga0070710, IMG submission 65454) | Corn, switchgrass and miscanthus rhizosphere microbial communities from Kellogg Biological Station, Michigan, USA - LAR L5-2 metaG | ecosystem: Host-associated > Plants > Roots > Rhizosphere ... | reverse complement strand
GGAACACTACCCGTGAGTAGACCAAGCACCTAATCGTGGAGCACTTACAACCCCCGCAGCGGGCATCAAATTGCCGTGTCCTAGGTCCACGGTGCGACAGTCGCCCACGTGCATCGCCGGGCAGCGTCGAGCGGGCCCGCCGCTCGCGGCTCCAGTCCCCCGCGCGTCTGACCCCAGCCTCACCCACGACCCCCGTGATTGCTTCCGGCACTGGCGGGTTTTGTCCGGCATCAAGCGACTCAGCCACCACATTCTCTCTTGACGCCAACGGGCAAGACGCGATGCCGAATCGGTTTCTGGGATACAGTGAGGTCATAGTGTGCCCGTAGCAGCGGTTATCGCATGCTCTGAAGGGCACGAATCATGAGTGTCGATCTGCTGGCACCATTGGCCAGGCTGGCAACTACCGCGGAGGCGATCGAGGGACTACGAGATCTCTTCGCCGCCGAAGAGCCCCTGGACGATATAGCGGCGCGGGTGGCCGAGACCGCAGTCGCCGCGATCCCGAATGCGGACGCTGTCAGCATCACCGTGCTGTCTTGGCCTGATGCCCGCACCGCGGCCTCCACACATGAGCGGGCGCTGGAACTCGATCTCCATCAGTACGCGTCAGGCCGGGGGCCGTGCCTGGAAGCCGCGTGGCAGCGCGCGCCGGTGCGCGCGGTAATCGGCGAAGCACATCACCGGTGGCCGGAATTCGTTGAGGCCGCCCAGCGAGTCGGGATCCGCGCGAGTTTGTCGGTGCCGCTGCTGATCGGCGGCATAACCGAGGAGCAGGAACTCGTCGGCTCGCTGAACATCTACAGCGACACCGCATCCGCGTTCGATCCGTTCGACGCGGCACTCATGCGCCTGTACAGCGTTGCCGCCGGTCAAGCGATCAGCAACGCCAGCCGTTGGCAGCACTCCCGCGAAACGGTCACCCAGCTCGAGAAAGCACTCCTCTCGCGTTCCGACATCGACATGGCCAAAGGCGCTCTAATCGCGCTGCACGGCTGCGAGCCAGGCGAGGCGTTCGCCAGACTGGTGGACGAATCCCAACGGCGCAACATCAAAGTGCGCGACGTGGCCGTTGAATTGCTCGCCCGGCTGAAATCATCGCTGTAACTTACTTTTTGACGGCGTCCTTGCTGTTCTGGCCGGCGCCCTTGAGGTCGGACTTCTTTTATGGGGATCTGGGTGGAGGGCCGAACCGAAGAGGCCAACGCCGACCAGGCGAGTGGCGGGCCGACTGCTGAGTCGAGGCCGCGGAAGCAGCTTTGGCTGCCTCCGCCGCAACAAAGCCACTCAGGGTCTTACATCCGGAGGACCTGGCGCCTCACGACTAGGTGGTCTTTTCAGCCACTTACGGAGCCGAAGGAGCTGATTGAGCACTATGCCGACAGCCAACAGCACCAGCAGCGTCACGACGACGGCGGTCGCCACTCCTTTATCATCCCATCGCCGCATCGCCACAGGTTCACTGCGAGCGATGCCGGGTACAACCCATGCAGGGTTGTGGAGAACCAGGGTTGCGTTCTGTGCCCTGCCCAGGCGGTGGCCGCGGCAACCCGAGCGTTAAGCAGCCAGCGCCCAAACCGGCCATCGCTGCCTAGATCGTGCGCCGGTCTCGTGCGTGACGTCAGCTGCCGGGCCATTCACCGGTCCACTTCTCGAATAACCGAGCGCCTTGGCGATCGATGACGGTCTTGACCACCGAGAAAATGGTGCCTTCGCTCCGGCTACCCGACAGCTATGTGACACGGGCCAAAGTTAATACCTGGGTCGACGACCCCGTGATAGGGCGACACAGTTGGCTATTGCGATGCCGGGCAGCGGGCAGTCGAGTGGCTTCAAGCAAGGCCGCCCGCGAAGTATTGCTCTACGAGTCCCCGTGCCCGGGGGTAGTCCCGAAGCGTGGCTCCGAGTAACTCACCCAGCTCACGAACCCGCGCGATGTCCACACCGCGGTGCTGCATCAGATCGGCTATCCACGTGGAGGTCTCGGCCACCGGACGCGGGTCGGTCGTGAGAAGTGCCGCCGACACGGCATGCAACGACTGGTCCAGCACGTCGCCGGCAGCGGCCAAACCGGCCGGCGTCGGCTCCACGCCCGCGGCAGTCGCCTCTCCGGTGAGTGACCACCCCGCACGCAGCGTCGCGACCAACTGCCGGTGGCCCATCTCCAACGCCGCCTGTTCCCCGACCGAGGCTGCAGGCAGCGGGGAAGCCGGGGGTACGACCGCAGGGAGGCCAGACATCGCGGTCACTGCGCATTGCGCATCCCGCGCCCAGCCAGTCGCACCCAGCGCGCGGGCACGCTGATCGTCATGGCCGAATGCCGAGCCGCCGACGACTATTGGCACTCCCGCGGCAGTACTTGCCTCGATGAGCCGTCGGGTGGTGGGCAGGGCTCCGAACACTGAGCAGCTCACGGCGACTGCCTCTGGCCCAAGGTCTTGCAGATACTGGTTGAGCCGTAGAGCGGAGGTGGACGAGCCGAGCAGCGTCGTGTCCCAGCCGTGACTACGCAACGCGCAATCGATGATCATTGCGGGTAGTGCGTGCCATTCCCGCTCCGCGCACGCGACGATGATCCGTCCGCGTGTGAGCGGCGTCCGGCGGACGTACCTCATCACCGTCTTCGTCGCGTCGACGGCCATTGCGGTCGCTGCGTGCTCCTGGGCCACGGTCCACTCACCGCGCTGCCATCGGGCGCCAACCGCGCGCTGTGCCGCGGCGATGACGTCGGTGAGCACGGTGACGGGTTGAGCACCGGCGGTCAGCATCTCGTCGATGATCGCGGTTGCCGCTGCGTTGTCACCCGAGGCGACCGCATCCTCGTAGCTCTTCAGGGTGTCGAGCACGGGTTTACGCCCCGCACGTGACTGCGAACAGCGCGATGTCGTCGTGGCTGCGACCGTCGAGGTACTCGACAACGTTCTCTTCAACAGCCTCACAGATCACCTCCGGCGAGGCACCAGCGTAAGCCGGCAGGAACGCCGTAAGCCTCTCCACGCCGTAGAACCCGTCGTCACCGCGGGCCTCATCGACCCCGTCGGTGAACATCAGCATGGCGTCACCGCGATTCAGGCGAACCGCCGCTGCCCGATAATGCGTGTCGGGCCTGAGACCGACTGCCATCCCCGAGATGTCGACCTGCTCCACCCGGCCGTTCGCGCGTAGCACGATCGGCGCCCGATGACCAGCCGCAGCCAACTCGATCTCCGCGTGGCCTCCGGTGGGCACAGTGCGTATCCGTGCGCAGACGACTGTGACGAAGCGGTCGAAGCCGGCCTCATAGAAAACACTGTTGAGCGCGCCGAGCACTGCCGTCGGTCTGCGGTCGAAATACGCCGCAGTACGGATGCTCTGGCGGGTCCGGTCGGTCAGCACGGCCGCTTCGACGCCTTTACCGCACACATCGCCAAGCGAGACAAGCCAGTCGTCGCCTGAGCCGTGCACGTCGTAGAAGTCGCCACCGATATCGAGGTGTTCGGCGGCCGGACGGTACCTCGCGGCCAAACGAACGCCGTCGATGTCGGGCAGAGTTGCCGGGCGCAGGCGGTGCTGAAGCTCGGAGGCGATGAGGCTTCGTTCCTCATACATCCGCGCGGAAGCAAGTGCCATCGCAGCGCGTGACGCGATGCGCTCGGCGAAGGCGACCTCGTCGTCGTCGAAACCGCGCCCGTGGCCACGGACGATCACCAGGGCCCCAAGTGTGGTTCCGCGCGCGGTCAGGCCCAAACCAAGCACGGCGCCGGGGCGCAGTTCCACTGCCTCGGCTCTGAGCTCCGGGTACGGGATCATGCTGGACAACTCGTCGGCGGGGACGGCTTCCGCCGCGACGCGAAGTTCGGTGCGGCCCGTCCGCAGGATTCGGTCCAAACCGGGCCCCGCCACGGAATCGCGCGCGACGACAGTGCTGAAACTGGCGTCGTTGCCGCCGAACAGCACCAGCCCACCGGTAACACTGTCGGGCATGACGAGGGTGGCCCAGTCGGCCAGCCGGGGTCGGAACAACGTGATCAGACTCACCACGGTGCGGCGCACGTTGAGCGAACCCGATAGGCTCAGCGCCTCTTCGGCCATCTGAGCGCGCGCGTCGGCCAGCGCGACTGCGGTCATCGCACGAACTCCGTCGCGAATCACTTTGTCTTCCAAACCAGCCCAGCTGAAGGGCGCTTGAGGCACTTCTCCGAGTCATTGTCGAACATCGGTTGACTCAAAGGTTCCGACCAATCATCGGTTGGAGATCCCGCCAGGTGCGTGGGCCCAGACCAGACACAATGACCAGGTGCGTTGCCGTCCCTACGCGGCGATGCACTCAACACCACTGACGCTACACCGCATTTGCGGGACGCCGACCAGTCGACCGAGTCGCCGGTCGGCGTCGGAGCGATCCCTATCCCGAGCTGGCCGATCTGCACGCCCATCGGGAGAACGGTTCGTCGTCCTACATCTGGCTCTGTTTGACCGCCTCGACGATCTGCGGCCTTTGCTCAAGCCTTGAAAAAACTCGAGTGCGGTCGCGCCTCTCCGGCAGGCAGAATCTCTGTTCATGGGGCACCTGGACGTGTCACGGGTGTCGTTTGCGCTGCCCGACGGGACACCGTTACTCGACGACGTGTCCTTCCGGGTGCCCGCTGGCGGCGTCGTTGCGTTGGTCGGCGCGAACGGCGCCGGTAAGTCCACGCTGCTTCGTCTGATCGCCGGCGAAATTCCGTTGCAGACGGGCACCGTCACGACCAGCGGCACGATCGGTGTCATGCCACAGTTCATCGGCAGTGTGCGCGACCGATCCGTTGTCCGGGACCTACTACTCGCGGCGGCGCCGCAACGACTCCGCGACGTAGCTGCGGCCGTCGACGCTGCCGAACTGGCCCTGATGGAGGCCGACGACGAGCCACTCCAGATGACGTATGCCCAGGCATTGGCTGACTGGGCAGATGCCGGCGGCTACGACCTCGAGGTGCTGTGGGACACCGTGACCGTAGCGGCACTGCACGAGTCCTACGACCGAGCGAAGTGGCGGGACGTCTCGTCGCTCTCCGGTGGGGAGCAGAAACGCCTTGTGCTGGAAGCACTCCTGCGGGGTTCAGACAACGTGCTGCTGCTTGACGAGCCGGACAACTACCTCGACGTACCCGGGAAGATATGGCTGGAAGACGCTTTGCGTGAGTCGCTCAAGACAGTGTTGTTCATCTCCCACGACCGCGAGTTGCTTGCGCGGGCCGCGACCGCCGTGGTCTCGGTCGAGCTGGGCGCCGCGGGAAACACGGCCTGGACGCACCCGGGTGGATTCGCCACCTACCACGACGCCCGAGCCGCGCGGTTCGAACGGCTCGATGAGCTCCGGCGGCGCTGGGACGAGGAACACGCGAAGCTCAAGGCGCTGGTCCTGATGTACAAGACAAAGGCGGCCTACAACGACGGGCTCGCGAGTCGATACCAGGCGGCGCAGACGCGTCTGAGGAAGTTCGAGGAGGCTGGTCTTCCCGAAGCCACCGCGCGAAAGCAGCGCGTGACGATGCGCTTGACGGGTGGTCGCACTGGAAAACGTGCGGTCGTTTGTCACGATCTTGAGCTCACCGGGCTGATGGGCCGGTTCGACGCGGAGATCTGGTTTGGTGAGCGGGTGGCGGTTCTGGGCGCGAACGGCAGTGGGAAGTCACATTTTTTGAGGTTGTTGGCAGCGGGCGGCACCGATCCAGAGCGCGAGCACCGACCGGTCGGCGATGTAGCTCCAGACTCGGTCGCTCACACCGGCACTGCGAAACTCGGTGCTCGCGTACGTCCGGGCTGGTTCGCTCAAACACACGAGCACCGCCTGCTACTCGGCCGCACACTGCTCGACATCCTTCATCACGGCGACGAACACCGCGATGGCCTGCCACGCGAAGCGGCCAGTCGCGTGCTCGACAGGTATGAGCTCGCCGGAGCGGCTGAGCAGACATTCGAGACACTCTCGGGCGGACAGCAGGCCCGGGTGCAGATCCTGCTACTCGAATTGTCCGGTGCCACCATGCTTCTCCTCGATGAGCCGACAGATAACCTCGACCTCGCGAGTGCGGAGGCACTCGAGGCTGGCCTGGAGGCATACGAGGGAACGGTCATAGCTGTGACGCATGACCGGTGGTTCGCGCGACAGTTCGACCGCTACCTCGTGTTCGCCGCCAACGGCACCGTCCGCGAGACCGACCAGCCAGTGTGGGACGAGCGCCGGCCCGCCCGTACGGCTGGGTGATAGTCAATACCTTGGATCGGGTTACCCGCACCCAGCGCAGGGTCAGCGGGTCCAATCCGTGGACGTCAAGTCGAGTGGTGTCCATCAGTACGTACTCGCCCGGTCGTGTCGGACGCAACTTCCCGTAGACGCCACTCGGCCGGTCTTCAATATCGCGGTTACGGATCGTGCTGTGGTTGAAACTGGTACTTCATGGATGATGACGATTATTCATCATCTCTCAGATATCAAGTGCGACAGTGCTTCTCGAACTTGGACAGCGTCTGAATGAGGTAGGACGGACTCGGTCGGCGCCGCGCAAGTGAATCGGCTCGGCGTGCCGAAGCCGCGCCTACGCACAACTGTCACATGACGTAAGTGCTGGTACGCGCAGGACATCGTCGAGGTGTCCGGGGGTGGCATCGTCGATATCGTCCTGCGCAGCGAGCCGCTGGAAGTTGTGGAGGTCGCCGTCGACGCCGAATGACTGACCGGTAATCCAGCTGGCGTCGTTGCCAGCGCCGGCCATCACATCAAGGCCGAGTAGACATCGTCTGTGTCTGTTCGTAGCCTTGCCGGGACATCGTCAGCCGGGCCAATATCGGTCCTCAAACGAAGGATCGTGACAATCCGCTTCACTGGGGTGCGCCACTCCCTTCGACGAACAATGTGCGGTTTGGCGACCGCAGTCCTGGTGCTGGCCATGTCGATGGGCGACGTCAACGCGGACCCCGCGGCTGACGCGTTGTCCAGGCTCAACGAGTTGTCCCAGCAGGCGGTGCAGAGTCGCGAGGCCGTCACGGCTGCCCAGCGCGATGCCGACGCCAGACTGGCTGAGCAGGCAGCGGCCGTTGACCGCTACCGCGCCGACCTGGCGGCGCTGAAGGTCGCGAATTCCCAGCTGGAGCCCTATCAGGCCGCAGTCGACCGGCTGGCGGCGATGAACTACATGAGTGGCCGCGACGGTCAGTTCGCGGCGGTGCTGACCGCAGCCTCTCCGCAACAGCTGATCGATCAGCTGTCGCTGCAACGGACGGTAGCCGCTGTGGCTGCCGATCAGTTGGAGGCCTTTCAATCAGCACGTGAGCGCGCGGCCACCGCCGCCCAGGCGTCAGCGAGATCGGCCGCCGACGCCAGCGCCGCGGCCGAGTCGGCTGCCGCAGTGCGCGCAGAACTGCAGGCCAAATGGAGTGAGCTGCTGCGTCAGATCACCGCCGCGGAGGCGCAGTACGCGGCGTTGACACCGCAGCAGCAGGCGGTAGTCGACAACGCGGGCCCACCTCCGCCGCCGAGTGCGCCCGCTCCGGCAGGGCCGGCGATCGCGGCGATGCCCGGCGTACCTCCCGGAGATGTTGCGCCACCGCCCCTCGCAGCTGCTATCGCGGAGATCCCGGAGGCATTGCCCGTCGGCGTCGCGTCAGAGGCGGGGTTGCAGCCCAACACCATCATGGCTGCCCGGGCCGTCAGTGCGCGCTTTCCCCAGATATCTGCCATCGACGGAGTCCGTCCGGACTCGAAGCCGTGGCATCCCAGCGGTCTGGCGATCGACATCATGATTCCCAACCCCGAAAGCCCCGAGGGCATCGCGCTCGGAAACGAGATTCTTGCTTTCGCGATGAGCAATCCGGCCCGGTTCGGTATACAGGACGTGATCTGGCGCGGCACGTACTACACGCCGGCCGGTCCGCAAGCATCGGGTTACGGCCACTACGACCACGTGCACATCACCACGACGCCACGCCGCTGAGCAGCCCAGCGCCGTTCGGACCGAACCGCGCCGTCCGCGCACTCCATTCGGCGGTATGGGTCGGCTCGCCAGTTACCGTGCCTTCGTCGCCGGCTTATCGTCCTGTGTCCAGCGTGGACGTGTAGTACGTGACACCGTTCATCGTTTGCCGGTTGTCGTCGGTCTGTGGGATCGCCCCCAACCCGTGGTCGGTGAGCAGGCGGGCCATTGGCGTTGCGACCGACGTCCAGCCGCGCGCGTCGAGATACGCGCCGACGTCGTGGCGCTCGCCCTCGAACTTGATCACGCAGAAGTCGGGTTCGAAGCCGTGCTCGCGCCATGTGGCCGTCGCCTCGCGCATGCGTTCGCGCGCCGCGTCGGGGTCCATGTCGACGGTATTCGGGACGGCCTCGGTGCCGAGTCGACTGCCTGGCGCGCTGAGTGCGGTGACGGCGTCGAGCAGCCGGTCCTGGGACTCGGGTGCCAGGTAGCCGAACAGACCCTCGGCGATCCACGCCGAGGGTCTTGTCGGCTCGAAGCCCGCCGCGTTCAACTCCGTCGACCAGTCCTCGCGCAGGTCGACGGCGACCGGGCGCAAGTCGGCTTTGGGTTCGGCGCCAAGGCCGGCCAGCGTCGTGGTCTTGAACTCGATGACGTCCGGTTGATCGATCTCGAACACCGCCATCCCTGTGGGCCAGTCCAATCGGTAGGCGCGGGTATCCAGGCCCGAGGCGAGGACGACGGCCTGGCGGATGCCCGCCCCTGCGGCATCAGCAAAGAATTCGTCGAAGTATCGCGTGCGGGCCGCGATCGATGCAGGCATCTGTGTCAGGCCCCACGGGCTGCCCTCGGCGTCGAGATCCGACGCGGATAGCTCACCGGTAGCCCAGCGGGTCAGAAAGTAACACCGACTGCGCGGACCAACGGCTCGGCGAATTGCTCGTTGATGTCACCATTCGTGGTGGCAATGGCCCGCGCTGCCGCCACCATCGTCGCCGTGGTTCCTACGCTGGTGGCGGGATCCCACGGCCCCTGGGTAGGTGTCATTGTCTCGACACTACCGTTCGCCGAACCGACGAAAAAACGCTCGAACTCGGGTTACGAGAAGTGCTGGCGCACAGGGACTCCCGATCATATGCCCGCTGGGCAGGACGACGTCGACGAGCTTCGCCATTCAGCGACCGTCACGGACTCCCGTCCTCACGGATGGAAGTTCCACTGGCCGCAATCCTGGGCCAGCACATCATTGACATCGACTTCAATCCCACCGACCACCGGCCCGGGATTCGACGCAGTGGCAACGATGCGCTGGTACAGGACTGCGGCGGGGTATATCTGGCCGCCGGACCAGGACCGGGTCTGCCAGGCCCACACGTGGCCGGGCGAACGCGACCTCCCGATGACACCATCGGCCGCAGCCCACTGGCACGCCTTTATCCCTCCGTAGATCCCGGTGCGCTGCACTCCGATCACCGAATTGATTCCGCGAAACCACTGCAGCACCACGGTGTTCCACGTCTCGCGGTCGATGTCGTCGTCGACGCTGAAGAAGACCGGTGCACTCTGGCCGCCACCGGCGGCGGTGTGCAGTTGCCAAGCGGTGCGAGCGTCGACGACGCCCCCGGCGTACCCGCGGGTGAAGTCCGACGGCGCTGTCCCGCCCGGCTTGCCGTATTGGTAGTTGCTGACAATCACCAAACCGGAGGCGGTCAGCGACTTTGCGTAGGGCAGGGTGATCGGTTTGGCACCAAAGGACGAGCCAGGTCGCGAGGTCGAGACGTAGTTGATCACCCCGGCGTGGCCGGCGGCCCGGATGTCCTGTGCTGGGATCTGGCGCATGGCGTAGTCGATCAGCGTAGGAGCGGCGGCCGCCGCCGCGGGCGTGCGGGCACCCGTTACCGCGCTGAGCCCGGCCAGCACCGACGCTGCGGTGGCGTAGCACAGTGCGTCACGCCGGGATATTGACACCGAGCGATGTTAACAATGTGGCGGCTGTGGTTAATGTGATCTTTGGGAGCCGACGTCAGTTCGATGCCGCACCGTTATCCCGCCGGCGTCACCTCCGCTCCGGCACCCTTGATCGAAGCCTTGGTGCGCTTCTCGGCCCGGACAGTCCTGTTGCCGCGCACGAACCCGGTCGCCGAGACGGCCGCCGCTAGCAGCGCAGCCTCGCCGGTGACGAACGGATGGAAGCCGACGCCGGCGCCGCCGCGGCCCTTCACCGGGATGTCGGCGACTTCGGTGACCTTCCAACCCTTTTCGGAGATCGACAGGATGGCCTCGCCGTTCTCGCACGTGAGCGGCAAGGCGGCAATCACCTCATCGCCATCGGCCGCCAGCTTCACCCCGGCGACACCGTTGCCGGCCGCGCCCTGCGGATTCACTGCGGCCGGATCGATCCGCAGCACCTTCCCGCGTCGCGTCACCAATGCCAGATGCGATCCGGGTGCGAGTACCCCAGACCGAAGCAGCCCGGTGATATCCGGTGCCACCGGAATATCGCGGATCTTGTATGGCAGACCGTTCCCGTTGGTGAACTTCACCCGCCCGTCGGTCCATACCGCCCAGCCAAGTCCCGATGTCAGCAGATCGCCGTGGCTGTCGGAGAACACGCCGCGGTCATCAAGTCGCCACGCGGCGTTGGACTTGCGCTCTCGGGGGCCGTCCTCGTCGGCACTGGATGCCGTCGGTGTGGCATCAAAGTCCAGCACGGTGCGACGGTCGAATTGGGCTCCTTTGAACAGTTTTGCGGTCTCCACCAGTTCCTTGTCGATCACCACCCGGCGCGCATCAGGATTCGACACCAATTCGGTGAGCTCGAGAAACTCGGCGTCCAGCTTCTCCGCCTCGGCCTGCAGCTCGATGACATCGAGCTTGGTCAACCGCCGCAGCTGCAGCGCCAGAACGTAATCGGCTTGTTCGGTATCGATTCCGAACCGCTCCTGCAGCCCCTGGCGGGCCTCGTCGACGGTGTCGGATCCGCGGATCACCGCCACCGCGGCGTCGATGTC
>Ga0070710_10001525_pt1 | contig 10943 bp, 13 predicted proteins | sample LARL52metaG_FD_65454 | JGI IMG/M metagenome (GOLD analysis project Ga0070710, IMG submission 65454) | Corn, switchgrass and miscanthus rhizosphere microbial communities from Kellogg Biological Station, Michigan, USA - LAR L5-2 metaG | ecosystem: Host-associated > Plants > Roots > Rhizosphere ... | reverse complement strand
GATGCGCTTTCGTCGATCCTTCAAACCAGCCGCCAGGCCGATAGCTGTCGCGCCGTTCATGTTGCCAACCCTCGTTCGCCGTCCATTAAGCCGCCGCCACCAGCGGGCCGGGATACGAAGACTAAGGACCGCTGCGTTCGCGCAGCGTTCGGGACGCGCGCCTGCTACGGCAGGTAGAGGTGCAGCCCGGCGGGCATGTGGTCGGTGGGCGCGATCGTGCCGCGGAACACCCCGTTGATGTAGGCGGCAACGTTTGCCGGGTAGGCACCACCCGGACTGTGCTCTGCGGTGAGGCGCAGGATGGAGGACGGCTGGCTTTTGTGCCCATCGGCCAGTTCGGCGAGGGACATGCTGCCTGCAGTGGTGTGCTCGATCATCGTGGCTCCTGCCTTGACCGCTCCGGGCTGGCCCGGAGTGAACGGCTATCCCGTTGGGCGGATGGCTTGCCGCGTCGCGCCGGTTCGCGGTTGCCGCTGGCTCAGCCCAGCCCCCAGTATCCCGGGTGGCGCCATCGCCGGCGGCCCCGCCCGGGGACGTCGGCCGTCCGCGCGGCAGGCGCTCAGGGCAGTTCGAACGGGAGGGTGATGCCGTCCAGGGCGTTCGGGCAGGGGCAGTCGCGCTGCTCGGGCAGGGTGGCGATGATGGCGAACACCAGGTCGCGCAGCCGTCCGACGTTGCGGCCGAACTCGGCGAAGACTTCCTCCTGGGTGACACCTTCCCCCTCGACCACGCCGGCATCGGTGTCGGTGACCAGCGCGAGCGTCGTGTAGCACAGGGCAAGCTCCCGGGCCAGGACCGCCTCGGGGTACGCGGTCATGCCCACCAAGGTCCAGCCCTGCGCGGCGAACCACCGTGATTCCGCCCTGGTGGAGAACCGTGGGCCCTCGATAACGACCAGGGTGCCCGACTCGACGGGCGCCCAGCCCTCGGCGCGGGCGGCGCCGATGGCCTGGCCCCGGCCGACCGGGCAGTACGGGTCGGCGAACGGCACGTGCACCGCGCGGTCGGCGTCGTAGTAGGTCTGCGCCCGGGTCCTGGTCCGGTCCACAAGCTGGTCCGGGATCACGAGCGTGCCCGGCTCATAGTCCAAGGTCAGGGAGCCGACCGCGCTCGGAGCCAGCACCTGGCGCACGCCGAGCGACCGCAGCGCCCAGAGGTTCGCGCGGTACGGGATGCGGTGCGGCGGGAACCGGTGATCATGCCCGTGGCGCGGCAGGAAGGCAACCCGGCGACCGGCCACCTCTCCGGTCACGATCGGATCGCTCGGCGGCCCGAACGGGGTGTCCACCCTGATCTCCGTGCCATGGTCGAGGAGCGAGTAGAAACCCGAACCCCCGATCACACCGATGCTGGCCGTGTCGGTCGCTGGAGTCACGCCAGCCACGATGTCACATCGGCCTGGCGGGCCGCGCCGCTCAGGCGACCTTCGTGCCCGCGGCCGAAGACTTGCCTGTGTCGGCCTTCTTCGCCGGCTTCGAGTCGGTGCTGGACGAGCCTGAATCCGAGCCCGACGACTTCGCGTCAGCCCCGGAGGCCTTCTCGCTCGCGTCGGAGGACTCGGACGAAGCGGAGCCGTTCACCTTGGACCCGTTGACCGAGGACGAGCTACGGCTGTCGGTCCGGTAGAACCCCGACCCCTTGAACACGATGCCGACCGGCGAGAACACCTTGCGGAGCCTGCCCTTGCACGCCGGGCACTCGGTCAGCGGGTCGTCACTGAACTTCTGGACAGCCTCCAGCCGCTCCCCGCATTCGGCGCACGCATACTCGTACGTCGGCACTTGGTCCCTCCTCCGCACGCCACCGCTAGCACTCACAGCAGTGGACTGCTAAATGGTAGCTCATGCGGCAGCTGCGTTATTCCTTCTTCGGGGCGCGCCACGAGCCGTACCCGCTGGTCGTGAGGGGCGGCGGGCACCTCATCGAGCAGCTCGGCGTCATACAGGAGCGCGATCGTCGGAACCTGCGGGCCCACCCTGGCCAGCGCGCGGTCGTAACTGCCGCCGCCCCGGCCGAGCCGCACCCCACGCCGGTCCACCGCCAGGGCGGGGACGATCACCAGGTCGGCACGGGAAACCGCGGCGACGCCCCGCGCTGGCTCGGCCGGTTCGGTGAGGCCGCGCGGCCCGGGGCGCAGCGACTCCGGGCCCTCGTAGGACGCCCAATCCAGGTCCATGTCCGGCCGGAGCACCGGCAGCAGCACGTAGGTGCCACGCTTCCACAAGGCATAGACGAGCCCATGTGTGCCCGGCTCGGAGCCGATCGAGTAGTACACCGCGGCCGTGCCCGCCATCTGCGCCTGCGGCAGCCCGAGCACGGCGTCGCGCACCGCATGTTCCGCTGCGGCGCGCTGCTGTGCGGACAGGCTGGCCCGGGCACTCAGCAGGCGCCGGCGCAAGGCCGCTTTCCCGTTGTCGCCCGTTGCGCTCCCGCTCGCTGCGCTGATCACGGTCAGCGACCAAGTTCCCGTCTGATATGCGGCGATCTATATACATTCAGAACGATATGTCCGTGGCAGGACGTATCCCCCTGGTGACTCGGCGACGTGGCAGAAGCATCGGGAGGAAACACTCGTCTAGGGTATCGACATGGCCAGACTCCCCGCCGTGAGCAAGGCAGTGATCCCCGCCGCCGGGCTCGGAACACGATTCCTGCCCGCGACCAAGGCGATTCCCAAAGAGATGCTGCCCGTCGTGGACAAGCCCGCCATCCAGTACGTGGTCGAAGAGGCGGTCGCTGCCGGGCTGCGCGACATCCTGCTGGTCACCGGCAGGGCCAAGGGCGCGCTGGAAGACCACTTCGACCGGGACCCGGAGCTGGAGCAGGTGCTCGAGGCCAAGGGCGATGACCAGCGGCTGGCGCGCATCTGGGAGCCGACCGAACTGGCCACGGTCCACTACACCAGGCAGGGCACCCCGCGGGGGCTGGGTCACGCGGTGCTCTGTGCGGCGCACCACGTCGGCCAGGAGCCGTTCGCCGTGCTGCTCGGCGACGACTTCATCCACCCCAGCGACCCGCTGCTACAGCGCATGATCGAGGTCCGCGACCAGTTCGGCGGTTCGGTCGTGGCGCTGATGGAGGTGGATTCCGACCAGGTGTCGCAGTACGGCGTCGCGGCGATCGAGCCCACCGGCACTGAAGACGTGGTCAGGTTGACCGACATGGTCGAGAAGCCCGCCCCTGCCGACGCGCCGAGCAACTGGATCATCATCGGGCGCTACGTCTGCGACCCGGCCGTGTTCGAGGTGCTGGAGCGCACACCGCCCGGGCGGGGCAACGAGATCCAGCTCACCGACGCGCTCAAGACGCTGGCCGAGATGCCCGGCAGTGAGGGCGGCGGGGTGTGGGGCGTCCAGTTCCGCGGCCGGCGTTTCGATACCGGCAACCCGACCGACTACCTGCGCACGGTCGTCCAGTTCGCGCTGGAGCGCCCGGACGTGGCCACCGAGTTCCTGCCGTGGCTCCGGAAATATCTGGACGAGCTGCCGTGAGCGACATGGATCCGGTGGAGGCGCATGTCGCGCGGGTACTCGCCGCGATCCGCCCGATCGAGCCGGGCCAACTCGGACTGGAGGAGGCCCAGGGTGCCGTGCTCGCCGCGGCCGCGGTGGCCACGTGCGCGCTGCCGTCCTTCGACAACTCCTCGATGGACGGGTACGCCGTGCACGCCTCCGACATCGCGGCGGCAACCAGCGAGGCGCCGGTCACCTTGCCGGTCACCGACCAGATCCCGGCCGGTGACACCCGCACGGTGAGCGTGGCCCCGGGGACCTGCGTGCGAATCATGACCGGGGCGCTGTTCCCGGCCGGAGCCGACGCGGTGGTCCCGGTGGAGTGGACCGACGGCGGCGCCGGGCAGGCACGGTTCTCCCAGCCGGTGGCCAAGGGCTACTCGATACGGCGGGCCGGGGACGACGTCGCCGAGGGTGCGATGCTGCTGCCGGAGGGGACCAGGCTCGGCCCGGCCCAGTTGGCCCTGCTGGCGGCCACCGGGCACGGGTCCGTGCTCGCCCGTGGTGCGCCGCGGGTCGCGGTCATCGCGACCGGCAACGAACTCAGCGAACCGGGGAGCCCACTGGTCCCCGGCCGGATCTGGGAGTCCAACACCTACATGCTCGCCGCAGCCGTGCGACAGGCCGGCGGGGTGGCCACCAGGCACCGCGCGGGAGACGACCCGCAGACGGTCCTCGGCCTGCTGGAGAAGCTGTCGGCCGAGACGGACCTGCTGATCACCAGCGGCGGGGTGAGCATGGGCGGCGAGCACGACGTCGTCAAGGCCGCGCTGTCCGGCAGCCCGGCGGCGGACATGAGCTTCGGCAAGGTCGCCATGCAGCCGGGCATGCCGCAGGGCTACGGCGTGGTCGGCCGGGCCGAGACGCCGATCCTCACCCTGCCCGGCAATCCGGTCAGCGCGTTCGTCTCGTTCTGCCTGTTCGTCCGGCCCGCCCTGGATGCCCTCCAGGGCATGGCTCCGCGCCCGTTGCCCTCCCGGCGGGCGGAACTGGCCGGCCGGGTGACCTCGCCGCCAGGGCGGAGGTCCTTCCTGCGCGGCGTGCTCGCCCCGGACGGGACGACGGTCACCCCGCTCAGCGGCCAGGGTTCGCACCAGCTTGGCGCGCTGGCTCAGGCCAATGCGCTGATCGTGGTGCCGGAACCGGTGACCGCGATGGAAGCGGGCGAGAGCGCGGACGTAATCTCGCTGCCATGACCCAGCCAGGCTTCACGCACATCGACGAGTCCGGGCACGCCCGCATGGTCGACGTCTCCGGCAAGGACGTGACCGTGCGGCAGGCCCGGGCCACCGGCCGCGTGCTGCTGTCCCCCGCGGCGATCGCCGCCCTTAGAACCGGGGAGGTGCCGAAGGGGGACGCCTTGGCCGTTGCCAGGATCGCCGGCATCCAGGGCGCCAAGCGCACCCCGGATCTGATCCCACTGTGCCACCCCATCGCGCTGCACTCCGTCGCCGTGGACCTGACGGTGGGCGACGACGCGGTGCTCATCGAGGCGACCGTGCGCACCGCGGACCGCACCGGGGTGGAGATGGAGGCGCTGACCTCGGTGACGGTGGCCGGCCTTGCCCTGATCGACATGGTGAAGGCGATCGACCCCGCGGCGGTGATCAGCGACGTGCGGGTCGAGGAGAAGACGGGCGGCAAGACCGGCACCTGGCGGCGCCCGTGACCGGCGAGCCCCCGGCCGACGGGAGTGCGGCCGGCCCGGAGGCGGCCGCGCACGGTGCGCCGGGTCACGGCGGAGGCGGCCCCGCGGAGATCCGGGCGCTTGCGGTGACCGTGTCGAACCGGGCGGCCGCGGGAGTGTACGAGGACCGGTCCGGGCCGGTGCTGGCCAGGCTGCTGGCCGAGGCGGGATGCACGGTGGACGGCCCGCTCGTGGTGCCGGACGGCCCCCCCGTCGAGGCAGCCCTGCGGGAGGCGATCATCGCCGGCTACCACGTCGTGGTGACGACCGGGGGCACCGGGCTGACACCGCAGGACCTCACACCGGAGATGACGCGCCGGGTGCTTGACCGGGAGATCCCCGGGATCGCCGAAGCCATCAGGGCGGCGGGTGTCGCGGGCGGCGTCCCGGCCGCGATGCTGTCCCGTGGCGTGGCGGGCCTGGCCAGCGGCGTGCTCATCGTCAACCTGGCGGGCTCCACCGGCGGGGTCAGGGACGGCATGGCGGTGCTTGCCCCGGTGCTGCGGCACGCGGTGGACCAGGCGCACGGCGGCGACCACCCCCGCCCCGGCGCTGCGGGTTAGCGGCCACGCCCACGGCCGGACCGGCACCTGCGCCGGTCCAGGGGCATAAGGATCGGCTGGTGGGCCTTATCAGTCTTGAGATCAGCCTTTAGTCTTGGGACCGAAGCCGTGGGCGCGATAATTCCGGATTCTGATAGACCGTGCGTCCTGCTCGGACGAGGGGAATGATGACCCCGTGGGACGCATGCGCGGGTGGCCCGTAACTCTGCTAGAACCTTCGCTGCTGGACAGTCCCGTCATGCTGCGCCCGGTCAGGGTCAGGGACGCGCGCGTGTGGCGCGAATCCCGGGTGCGCAACGCCGACTGGCTACGGCCTTGGGAGCCGACCAATCCGGAAACGCCGTTGTACCGGTCCAGCATCGGCCCGTACGTGGCCATGGCGCGCACCATGCGCCGGGAGGCAAGGCAGGGCCAGGCGCTGCCCTGGACCGTTGTCTACGACGGGCGGTTCGCCGGCCAACTGACGGTCGGCAGCATCCTGTGGGGCTCGGCCCGGTCCGGGCAGGTGGGGTACTGGATCGACGAACGGGTGGCCGGCCGCGGGGTCATTCCGACGGCCCTGGCGATGGCGGTCGACCATTGTTTCTTCGTCGTGGGGCTGCACCGGGTCGAGGCGAGCATCCGCCCCGAGAATCATGCGAGCAGGCGCGTGGTGGAAAAGCTGGGCTTCCACGAAGAGGGGCTGCGGCGCCGGTACCTGCACATCGACGGCGCCTGGCGGGACCACCTCTGTTACGCCCTCACGATCGAGGACGCGCACGGGGGCCTGCTGCCGCGCTGGCGCGGGATCCTCTCCGCGTCCCGCTCGGGCACGGCCAGCTAAGCCGGCGCTAGCGCTTAGTGGTGGTCGTCGGGCGGCCGGATCTTGGACGCGTAGCCGAGGTTGATCACGGCGATCGCGATCCAGACCACGAGCAGCCCGGCGAACCCGACCGGATGGCTGCCAGCGGCCACCACGATGGCGGTGATGGGGATGCCGAGGGCGATAGAGCCAAGGGCCAGCGTCAGCACGCTGAACTGCTTGGGCACTCGTGGTGCAGGCGGGGACGGAACGGACTGCGGCGCCACCGGCCGCGCTGCCGCCTGGGCCAGCCGGGCATCCACCCGGGCGTCGATCTCACGGCCCACCCGCTCTACGAACGACTCAAGAACCGCATCGCGATACTCGGACGGCAGTTCCTTATGAGTCTCCGCGGCGGCGCGGAGTTCCCCCGCGGACAACGGCGAATCGGTCACGTAACCCACGGTATACCGTGCGCCGTGGGAACAGGCTGGGGGCGGCCGTCGTAGCGCAGAATTGCGATTTAGCGTCATAACGCGCCCGCGTTAAGCCTCCTAGCACCGCCGATCTCACGACACACCGGGCCGAATGCTCGTCAAGAGCAGCCCCTACCTTTACCGTGCGTCACGTGAGCATGCCCGCGACGGCGCCTGCGCGGCGGCAGCGCGGCCGGACCGGTCAGGAGCGATCTACGAGGCTGAGCGTTGAGTAGCGCGATCCTCTATCTCGCGATCGTGGCCATCTGGGCCGTGGTGCTTGTGCCGCGATGGCTGCGTCCCCGCGCGGCCCCGCCCCAGCCGGTGCCCGTGCCGGCCGAGTCGGCCGACGCCGACTTGCGCGAGCCTGCCGGTCCGGGACAGGACGCCGGAGCGGATCTTATGGCGGCCAGTGACCGTCCAGGCGTGGCTGGCGAGCCCGTGGGTGGTGAAGCCGTGGCCGACGTTTCTGGCGAGGATGGCCGGGACGAGGAGGTCGTTCCGGAGACCGAGGTTGCCGCGCCGTCGCCGGCCGCGCGGCGGGCCGAGGTGCTCAAGGCGCGCCGCCGCCTGCTGACCACGCTGATCACGCTCACCGTCATCGCCGTCGGGCTGGCGGTCACCGGTATCGACGCGTACTGGATCGTCATTCCGCCGACGGTCCTGCTGACCGGCTATCTGGTACTGCTCCGCGAGTTCGCTCACATCGATGCGGAACGGGCCCGCCGTGCCGCCCGGATCCGCCGCGCCGACGCTGCCCGGGCCAGCCAGGAGCCGGTCCAGGCCGCGACGCCTGCCATCGGCGAGCCGAACCTCGGTCCGGACGCGCCCGCGGCACCGGGCGACGCCGAGATCATCGACATCTCCGGGCGGATCGGTGACCAGGTCTACGACCAGTACTCCGACGCGGCGAACCGGGCTGTCGGTGACTGAAGCGCGAACATGCTGCGGTGTTTGCTACGCTGACAGCCGTTCCAGGGGCTGTAGCGCAGTCCGGTAGCGCACCTCGTTCGCATCGAGGGGGTCAGGGGTTCAAATCCCCTCAGCTCCACTAGGAATTGCAGGTCAGGGTCATGATCACGAGCACCGAGGGTCCCGGTCAAGGTCATTTGACCGGGACTCGACCGTCGTGCTGAGCACCAGCACCAGCACCAGCCTGCCGAGTATGAGCGGCAGCCGGAGAGGTCGGCTGCGCTAACTGCTGCGTGCAGATGACTCACTTCTGCGCGATTGCGGTCATGTTCTGGCGCAGGCGCCAATCGGTGCGTCAGGTGCCAAGCTCTGAGCTCAGCACGCGGCGCGACCGTCCCCTAATCTCGCCGGGTGGCCTGGGCCTGCCCCTTAGGGGACGGTTCGGTGGGTGGCTGATCCATGGTGCCCTGGCCTGTGATGCGTGTCCCTGCCGGCTTCAAGATCGGTGGATGTGGTCAGGTCACGGGTTCGCTCGATACGGTCGCTCCGCCCTGGGTCCACATGAGAGCGGCGTGGCCAGGCGCGATGGCAAGGTCGAATGCGCCGTAGTTGGCACCGACAGCCGTCACGGCCCCGAACGTGGCACCTGGTGCCGCGGTGCGGGCCTTCAACGTCAGGCTGTTGTCATCGGTCCAGGCGACCACGATTGTCCCGGCCGGATCAGCGGCCGCTTGCGGGGCCGGTGCGTAGTCGTTGAGGGTGGATAGCAGAGTCGCCGTTCCCCACACCCCTCCTGCAGGATGTCGCGATGCGTAGACCGGGAAGGTCCCGGTGGCCGAGTTGTACTGGACGAAGGCAGCCACCGCATTACCCGAGCTGTCGATCGCAGTATCGACCGAACCCGAGGCATTAGCGATCAGCTGGCTGATGGTGCTCCATGCACCGCCTGCCGAGCGCGTGGCGGCCAAGACGGTGGTGCGACCGCGCCACACCAGCGACGCCTGGCCCACGTTATTCAAGGCGACCGCCGGGTTGCCCTGGCGGTAGGCGGCCGGGGCGATGGTGACCGGCGCGGCGAACCCGCCCAGGACGGTCCCTGAGTCGGTCACGATGGTGCCGCCAGTACCGGCCCAGGTGATGATGACCGCACCGGAGGCGTTCACGGCCAGGTCCGGGGTGCGGCCGCCACTCGCCAGATTCTTCACCGCCGTCCAGGTACCGCCGGCGGGCAGGCTCGCGGTCTCGATCCCGGCGCTGCCAGCCCAGACCGCGATCGCGTTCCCCTGCCCGTCGACGCCAACGAGCGGCTGACCGGCATCGCTGCTGAGCGTGACTGCGGCGCTCCACGACCCCCCTGGCGGCCGGACGCTAGCCCGGATCGTCCCAGTGATAGGAGGCAGGCCCTCCCACACGGCAACGGCCCGGCCGTCCGGCGCGAGCGTCACGGCAGGGCTGACGCCTCCACCCAAGGTGGTGACGGCCGACCAGGCCTGACCGTTGGTACTCGTGCGGACATGCACGAACTGGGTGCCATCGGCCGCCTGGTCATACCAGGCCGCGACCTGCCCGCCGCTTGTGTTCACTGCGATCGCCGGACCACCGACGACATCGGTCGGCGGGATAGGCGCAGAGAGTTGGATCGGCGTGGACCAAGATCCGGCCGCCCAAGCGGGCGCTGTAACCGCAACCAAGCCGACAACCGCGATCGCGGTAACGGTAACGGACAGGCCACGGCGGATGATCCGAGACATGCTGACCCCTTGTCCGTTTTTGAAACACATCTGTGCGCCCCAGCGATCCAGCCGGGAAACAGAAGACGCTCCCGCCGGAATTAGAGCATGTTCTCGTGCCTTTCGAGGTCAGCGAGGACCTGCACTTCCGCGATCTGCTCGCGGGTTAGGCGCCAGAGCCGGCGCGGGCCACGGCAAAGGTAGGCCGCGAACCCAGCCAGCACTATGGGACCAGCGCAGAACCCCAGTATCCACGCGATCATGAACGCACCCCCTCAAGGAACGGCCGGGCCTGGTCCCGCCTCGACCGCTGAGCCCAAACTGCGGTCCTCGCGATGCGAGCGGTAGTGTCGGTGACTAAGGCGCCACCGCTGTACGCCGGGCCCCTGGGCTTCCACTGATCACCATGCGCTCGCCTCTAGCAATAGTCAAGAGCACGCAATAGAAAGGTAAAGCACGAGGGGTGAACTTGTTCGGCGGGCACGGATCGGCGTGTTGGTGGCGGCCACTGATCTCGCACCAAGCGCGGCGCCGATGTCGCGCATGAAAGCCAGAGCAGGCTCGGGCACCGCCCAGATCCGACCAGACCCGCCTGATCAGCCGGTTGCGCGACGCGCTCACCGCCATCGCTCCGGCCCTGGAGCGGGCGGTGGGCAAGCGGCTGCACCAGGCGGGTATCCGCGACCTGCTCATGAAGTACCCGACGCTGACCGCGCTTCGCGCCGCCGGGCCGGAGCGGATCGAGCAGGCGATCAGCGCCCGTTCCCCCGGCTGGCAGGCAAGGTCACCACCGCCGTGACCGCCGCCCTCGCCGCGCAAGATCTCACCCTCCCAGCCGAGGCCGCCACCGGCCGGGTCATCGCCGAGCTGGCCGGCGCACTGGACCGCGTCTGCGCCCGCCGCGGCGCCCTGGCCGCCGAGATCGAGGAGGCGTTCCTGGCCCACCCTTCCGGTGAGCTGCTGGCATCCATGCCAGGGATCGGGCCGCGGACCGGCGCCCGCATCCTCGCCGAAATCGGCGACGGCTCCGCCTTCGCCACCGGCAGCAAACTCGCCGCCTACGCCGGCCTGGCCCCCGTCACCCGCCAGTCCGGCACCTCCCTGGCGGGCGAGTCCCGCAGCCGCAGAGGCAACCACCGGCTCAAGAACGCCATGTTCCTGGCCGCGTTCGCCTCGCTGCGCGACCCCGCGCCCAAAGCGTTCTACGACCGCAAACGCGCCGAAGGCAAACGCCATAACGCCACGCTCATCTGCCTGGCCCGCCGCCGCTGCGACGTCATCC